>Ga0134128_10001095_pt1 | contig 36151 bp, 27 predicted proteins | sample KB31754_FD_96462 | JGI IMG/M metagenome (GOLD analysis project Ga0134128, IMG submission 96462) | Terrestrial soil microbial communities with excess Nitrogen fertilizer from Kellogg Biological Station, Michigan, USA - KB3-175-4 | ecosystem: Environmental > Terrestrial > Soil > Unclassified ...
CGTCTATCACCTGGCATTGCCTAGGAGATTTACCAGACGTCCCTCTACCGACTCTTACTAGAGAAAGGTCTAGTTACCTAATCAATTCTTAACTAATGAGGACCAAAAACGATAGCAACTCTCTCGGATTTTTACGGTAGGGGGGTGACATTGACAAAGGTCCTTCCTCATGCGCCTCGTTTTCTTACTGCCCCAGGTGCTGCAGACACACACTTAGCCAAATGCCGGCGGTGTGCCACTATAATTTCTCTGCGAGTCAGCACAAAGGAAGACTGCTCCACCGATTTATCTTAGTAAGTAAGCTCCTGCCCAACAGACTGGCCTGCATTTCTGTGCATGTGCCAACCTCGTCTAAAATAGTACCCAAAGATCTGATCGGCCCACAATGTATTGGGGCTTATGGGCTGAGTCAGTAGACTACTTATTACTTTATCCAGGTTGCCGTTACGAATCACGGCAGCGCAGAAAGCTATTCCGTTCTGCAAGCAGAAAGGCGTTAGTGAACACTAATTGCCAAGTTGCATAATGCCAAGAATTTATACCGCTTCTGTAGGCTTTAGATTATCATATCCCTTGAAGAGAGCAAGGAACATGAGGTCATCCACGATTATCTGAACTAGTGTCCGTATCCTTAGTTTATACATGGTGACAGTTATCCGTCGCTTTCCTTCTGGAAGTTCCGCTTTTCTTTGCTTTTTGTAGTCCTTTGTGCTAGACGGGGACAGCCATTAGTGGTGTTGTGATGCCTGCAGGTTGCCAATCATTGCCACCGGGCATGTTTTGAAGAGCTAGCTGCTCCAGTAGCTTTAAAACGATTAGATTTGTCACTAGTTTTGATGAGGAAATCAGATCTTAATCTCCGTCCGTTTTCTTCCGCTGCTATGGATGGTCCTCATCGGGCTCCCAACCGCTCAATGCTATATGCAGTAGGTTTTACGGAAAGAGATTTTAAAAAACCCCAGGTGGGAATCGCTTCTACATGGAGTATGGTGACCCCTTGCAATATGCATATTAACCATCTGGCACAAGAAGCAGCCAGAGGTGTAGAAGGCGTGGGCGGAAAAGCTATTATTTTTAATACCATTACTGTTTCGGATGGCATTGCAATGGGGACCAAAGGTATGAAATACTCCCTAGTCTCTAGGGAGGTCATCGCGGATTCCGTTGAAACAGTGGTAGGTGGGGAAAATTTCGATGGTTTTGTTGCTATAGGCGGTTGCGACAAAAATATTCCGGCGTGTGCAATGGCAATTGCCAGGATGGATCGATCTGCTGTCTTTGTATATGGGGGAACCATTCTTCCAGGCTGCGTAGATGGAAAAAAAGCGGATATTGTTTCGGTCTTCGAGGCAGTCGGAAAACATGCAGAGGGCAAAATAAGCGACACTGAATTGCATGCCATGGAGTCCTGTGCTATCCCAGGTCCAGGTTCTTGTGGGGGAATGTACACCGCTAATACCATGGCAGCGGCGGTAGAGGCTCTTGGTCTTAGCCTACCAAACAGTTCAGCGCAGGTGGCTGTGTCTGAACAGAAGAGAATTGATTGCCGACAGGCGGGAGAAGCGGTCATGGAGATGTTGAGGCGCGGTATTCGTCCACACGATATCCTATGCCGTGAAGCCATGGAGAACGCAATTACTGTTGTTATTGCGTTGGGTGGTTCTACTAATGCCGTCCTCCACCTACTTGCTATTGCACATGCTGCGGGTATTCAGATGACTATAGACGATTTTAATAGAATTGGTGAGCGAGTGCCGGTAGTGGCCGACCTCAAGCCCAGCGGGCGCTATTTCATGTCCGACCTTGTAGAAATTGGCGGTATAGTCCCCCTAATGAGGGATCTTTTGCACGCAGGGCTCTTGCACGGCGGCTGTCTAACAGTCACTGGGAGGACTCTCGAACAAAACCTTGGCCCCTTTAAGGGGGGCTATCCCAAGGATCAGAAAATCATCCGTCCACTTAAGGATCCAATCAAAAAGGACAGTCACCTGGTAATATTAAAAGGCAACTTAGCGCCAAGCGGAGCCGTGGCTAAGATCACTGGGAAGGAGGGTGAGTATTTTGCAGGGACGGCGCAAGTCTTTAATTCGGAAGAAGAAGCCTTGCAGGCTATTCTGGACGGCATGATCCATAAAGGACATGTGGTTGTTATTCGCTATGAAGGGCCAAAGGGAGGACCTGGGATGCGAGAAATGCTTTCCCCTACCAGTGCCGTGATGGGACGTGGATTGGGCAAGGAAGTTGCGCTGATTACCGACGGACGCTTCTCTGGTGGGACGCATGGATTTGTAGTTGGTCATATTACACCGGAAGCGTTTGAGGGTGGTCCACTAGCCATAGTCAAGAATGGCGATCAGATTGTTATTGACGCCATGCGACGGATCGTTTCTGTGGATATCCCTGGGAGGGAATTCGAGGACCGGCTTCTGCGGTGGAAAAGGCCTAAACCGCATTGCCGCTACGGTGTCTTGGCAAAATATGCTGCCCTGGTAAGCTCTGCCTCCCATGGTGCAGTTACAGATTGCTTTCCAGGGAGGTGATAATAAGCGGATAGTCCTGGATTAGCCTTTCGTAAGAGGCCGACGGATGGGGATAAAACTAGCCTGGACTTACATCGTCTACACTAATTTCGCTCTCCCGCTAGAGAAATGGAAAAAACCCACCAAAAGCCTGTGACTACGGGCTTGCACCACTGACATCCCCGACCCTAACGGGATTCGAACCCGTGTTACCGCCGTGAAAGGGCGATGTCCTAGGCCACTAGACGATAGGGTCCACCAACAACACAGAGAAGGGTACACAGTGTAGTAATTCAATAACGGTGGCAAGTAGAAATCAGGGATACTCCCCTCCTACATTGAAGGGGGACCTGATCCGAGAGGAAAATCTATGTGGGGAAAAATGTTTCGAGGAAAGGTCTTAGACGTTTTCCGTGATGGGCTGCATACGCTCCTGCACACGACGAATAGCAGCAGCTCGCCCAGTAGATTCATCCACGTCCACTAGAGCACCACAAATTTTTACTATGCCTCGTGCTACGGGAAATACTACCGGCAGGTTGTTCACAAAACGCCTTACAATTGGCGCTATTTCCCGACCTAGGATGGAGTATTCTGCTCCACACATTCCTGCATCGCAGAGAAATGCAGTGCCCTGCGGAAGTATCTGTTCATCGGCTGTCTGAACATGCGTATGAGTGCCTGCTACAGCAGATACAATCCCGTCCAAGTAATGCGCCAGGGCAGTTTTCTCACTAGTAGTTTCTCCGTGAGCATCCACGAAAATAACAGGAGTCTTGCTGCGTAGACATTTGGCTTCTTGTAGGGCTATGCGGAAAGGATTTTCTAAAATCGGTTGCATGAAAGTTCGACATTGTACGTTAATAACAGCTATCTTCCCTTTAGGGGTGTCCAATATGACGCTCCCTTGGCCTGGAGTCCCTTGTGGGTAGTTAAGGGGGCGGAGTATCCTTGGTTCTGTAGGAAGATATGAAGGCAGATCTCTTTGATCCCACACGTGATCTCCGGTTGTAATGACAGCCACGCCAAGTCGCAACAAGGCGACAGCAATTTTAGGTGTAATCCCGCGTCCTCCCGCAGAGTTCTCCCCATTGACGATGACGAAGTCTACTCCCTCGCGCTCTTTAAATCCAGGAAGGAACTGTGCCACCGCGTTTCGACCTGGCTCTCCAACAATATCTCCTAGAAAAAGGATTCTAATCATGACCAGAGATTGTACACACATACTTGTGTGGAAGTAGTCAATTGGGGAGTTTTTATTTCTTTAAGCATCTCCACAGACTAAGCACCCTGGTGCTTTCTCTATCGGACTTTCAGGTAGAAAACATATATATATTTTAGGTTGTGCGCGGCTGTTATGATGGTCTTGTAACCCTAAGTACTAGGGCCGTCGTGTTTTTTTTGTGCCTTTTTCTAAAAACTAATATCACTAGCGCCACACAGGCCCTTAGTATACTCGCTGCATCTCCCAACTGGTCACAGTTGAATAAGTACCAGTACACTATAACCTGCCGACAATTCAGCAGTTTATTAAATGGTATCTATGCGCCTTATGGTCACTGGGATAAATGGATTACCGTCACGCCCCTTCATGCAAAAGTTACCACTCGACCTGGCCACCGTCCTTTTATCCTCTATTTTGCATTAGACCAGAAAAGCGCCAGAATTGTTCCAAATGCCTGGAGGATTCGTTCCCAGCTCTCTCAGCGTACTGTTTCTAAACCACTAGCGGGACTACATATCACCCTAGATCCGGGTCACTTAGGAGGAAACTGGGCAATGATGGAGGAGCGTTGCTTATCGGTCAAAAGGAAGATCCTTATCAAGGAAGGAGATATGACGCTTAAGGTGGCAAAGATTCTTGCTCCTCGCCTGCGTGCTCTTGGAGCTACGGTTACTCTCACTAGGTCCTCTCCAGCACCTGCAACCGCCTTGCGACCCAGACACTTCCGCTCCTTTGCTATCTCTGATCTCGAGGCACAAGGGAAATTGGTTACGCCTACTGCTATCCAAAGAAAAAGCGAGCAACTTTTTTACAGAGTTTTTGAAATCCGGTATCGTGCCAAAATAATTAACGACAGACTCCGTCCAGATATTGTAGTCTGTCTCCACTTCAATGCTGAGAGCTGTGGGGATAAAGGAAGTTTTCGTCTCACTTCTAAAAACCATTTGCACTTCCTGGTTAATGGGGCCCTTTCTAGTGGGGAGCTTGCAAAGGAGGATCAGCGGTTCGACATGCTTTTCAGGCTTTTGAGTGGAGCCTATGCAGAGGAAATTCTTTTGGCCAACGCTATGGCAAGACCCCTAGCACAAACAACAGGACTCCCTCCCTATACCTATATGTCCAGTGTAGCCAAGCGGATAGGCCCATACGTTTGGGCACGCAACCTGCTCGCAACCCGCCTCTTCAGGTGTCCAGTAGTTTTTGTTGAAGCCTATGTCATGAATAACCCGAAAGTGATTGCGCGAATGCGGGCAGGCAACCGTCCGGACATCCAACACTTGCAGAGCACGCCTAGCAAGCCAAGTATTTACCATGAGTACGCAAAGGGAGTTACAAAGGGACTTATTCAATATTACTCGCCACAGCCAAGATAAATGATGAACTTAGTTTCTGCGAAAAGATACACTGGGCTGGGCGCCGGAGTTAGTGTTAGAAAGTTCCTGAAATTTAAAGGCATCCCATGAATGAGCTTCTCGATCTGTTTCGTCAGGCTGGCGCCCTATTACGAGGGCACTTCATCTTGCGGTCGGGGCTTCATAGTAGGGAATTTTTCCAGTGTTCCCTCCTCCTGCAATATGCAAAGACTGCCGAATATATCTGTGGTTTGCTGGCGGAACGGCTGCTTCCTTTTGGATGCCAGACGGTAGTTTCTCCGGCTCTAGGAGGAATTCTGGTTGGGCACGAGACTGCTCGTCACCTTAACAGCCGCCATATATTTGTCGAGAAAGGCCGGGATGGTGAGCTAGTCTTGCGAAGGGGATTTACTGTTTCTCCAGGAGAAAAGATCGCTATTGTAGAGGACGTTGTTACTCAGGGTGGGAGAGTACGACAGACTAGTGATATAGTCCAATCCTTAGGGGGAATCATTGTAGCCATAGCTAGCATTGTGGATCGAAGTGGGAATGCGACTCCAGATTTCGGATGTCCATTTATTCGTCTCGTTCGGTTGGAGATAGAGACCTTTGAGACCCATAACCTTCCTCCAGATCTGAAAGCCTTGCCAGCCATCCATCCAGGCGGATACAGTTAAATGTCCGTTCATCTTGTCAATAAAATATCTCGGGTTCCGCTAAATAGGAGGAGTGCAAGTAATGGACTTGACTGCGCTCCTTTGGAGGAAAAAACGACCCCTAGTCCCAGCTTTTGGAACTCTCCCAAGTATCCTCCTCTTTTACAACCTATTACAAATCCTTTCATGGCAGGCCTTTTGGAGGCCGTGTGTCCCTTTCGTGGAAGGAATCATAAAGGAATAAGCCAGTTGCAATGCAGATATAAGAGTCTGCCATATTGAATGCTGGCCAGTGCCCAAAAAATGGGAGTACAAGATCGAAAATGTCCATTACACTTCCATACAGGAGACGGTCAGTTAGATTTCCCGAAATCCCAGCTAGATAAAGACTTACGATCCATCTCCTGAGAGAGGTAGTGTGGAACACTCCTTGCGCAAGGAAAATCCCTATTACTGCAAGCGCAGCTAATGCTAGCGCGGCAAAAAAGCAGTTTCTATCCTGGAATATCCCGAAGGCAGCCCCGGTGTTCTGGACACGGACCAGGTAGAGGACACTGCAGACAATTGGAACCGAAGCAAAAGGAGGAAGATGCTGAAAAGCTAAGAATTTTGTTGCTCTGTCAAGTAGATAAGAAGCCACAGCAAGAAGGGCGATCATGATTCTTTTTTCATTTGCTGGAGTACATTGTAGCAACGTTTGCATAAGTCGGGAGACGGCATGTCCCCGACCTCTCTACGATGCCGCCAGCAGCGTGCACATTTTCGATAGGAAGTTGGGACAACAGAAATGGAATCAACAGAATCCTGAAGGATTGCTAAGTCGCTAAGGATTAAAAACTCCTCTATCTCCTCGGGTATCTCCTGAAAGTAGGCGATGGTTTGTGGGTTAGTGGTTCGTATTGTCACACACGCTTGAAGTGGAGTGCCGATCACACTCGATTTTCGAGCAGTTTCAATGGCGACACTCACTTTAGAACGCATCTCTAGAAGCTGTGAAAACTTGTGTATGACCCCTGTTGCATCTCCTATGTCGTCGTACCCCACCTGTGGAAAGTGCTGGAGATGAATTGATTCTCCTGGATGGAAATGTCCCCAGGCCTCCTCAGCAGTGAAAACCAGAATGGGTGCCATGAGGCGACATAAGGCGTCGAAAACGTTGTACATGACCCACTGTGTAGCACGCCTACGTTCGGAATACAGCGAATCGCAGTACAGCCGGTCCTTAGTAATATCTACATAAAGGCTACTCAGATCGATTGTACAAAAGTGGTTGAGAACACTGTAAACTCGGTAAAACTCTAGCTTGGAATACGCCTCTAAGCAGGAATCTAACACTTGTCGCAACCGTGCAAGTAACCATTTATCTACCAACGTCAAGGAAACCGGCTGGTACGTTGCACCACTAAATCCGTTGAGGTTTCCCAGAAGGATGCGCAGTGTATTTCGAATTCGACGATAAGCATCGGTTAGGCGCGCAAAGATTTCTTCTGAAAATGGAATGTCGTCGGTAAAGCGGACGCTGCTAATCCAGAGGCGGACAATATCTGCCCCAAATTTTTCTACAAAATGCTGCGCTTGAGTGGGTGTTTTGTAGCTTCCTTGCTCTGACTTAGAAATCTTCTTTAAATCATCCCTGCCTACTACAAATCCGTGCGTAAGCACAGTACTGTAGGGAGCGGTATGGTTAAGAGCAACTGAAGTCATAAGTGAAGACTGAAACCATCCGCGATGTTGGTCTGTGGCCTCGAGATAGAGATCTGCCGGAAAAGTAAGACCTCCAGTGTGGCGTAACACAGCTTCGTGGCTCACGCCAGATTCTATCCAAACATCCAGCGTGTCATTCCTGCGTATAATTTGGCAGAGGCCGAGGAGATCAGCCCATTCGGCATCGCTCTTTCTAAACCAAGAATCACTTCCCTCTCTAGAAAAAATTTCGGCAACTTGGCTGATTAAATCTGGATCTAAAATTGGGTCGCCAGTGACAGTATAGAACACGGGCAAGGGGATACCCCACACGCGCTGCCGAGAAATGCACCAATCTTGTCGAGATACCATGGTGCTACGGAGGCGATTCTTGCCCCAGTGTGGAAGCCAGTCCACTCTCTCAACTGCCTCTAGTGCCCTATGGCGTAACTCCTCAATGCGGATGAAAAACTGTTCAACGGCTCTGAAAATCAGTGGAGTTTTTGAACGCCAGCAGTGTGGATAGCTGTGGGCATAGTCCAAGCGCCCTACAAGGGCCTTTTTTCTTTTCAAGATATCAATAATTTTTTCATCAGCATCTAGTACATATTCCCCAACCAGTGAGGGAATACCACAATCGGCAGTATATCTCCCATGGTCGTCCACTGGAGACAGCAGTCCGAGGCCATGCTGCAGTCCAAGACTGTAGTCATCCTCACCATGTCCAGGCGCAATATGAACACATCCCACACCTGCCTTCAAGGTAACAAACTCTGCTGCGTAGACTACTGAGCTGCGCTCCAAAAAGGGATGTCGTGCTTGTATTCCGACCAGTTGGCTCCCGAAGCAACGGCAAATTCCCCTTTCTACTACTACTCTGCTATTTTCCTGGAAGGTGCCTACTAACTGATGGGCTATGATTAAGTACTCGGTTCCTGTACTGACAATCTCGTATTCAAATTCATTGTGTACCGCAATTGCTAGGTTGGCGGGAAGCGTCCAAGGCGTTGTTGTCCAGATCACCAAGTTTATGGGCTGACCGGTAGGAAGCGCCTTGCGTAGAGCTTCTTCCATAGGAATGGGAAATTTCACATAAATAGCAGGGGAAACCCTTTCTTTGTATTCGATTTCTGCTTCTGCTAGTGCTGTCTGAGCTCCGGTGCTCCAAAGCACGGGTTTGCGGCTACGATAAACCAGCCCTTCCTGCACGAAACGGCCAAAGCAACGTACTACATCAGCTTCATAGGATGGATCCAGCGTTAAGTAAGGGTTTTCCCAATCCCCTTGCACTCCAAGGCGTATAAACTGTTCCCTCTGAATTTGGATAAATTTGCGTGCGTGCTCCTCAGATTTTCTTCGTATCTCTACTGGGCTCAAATGAACAGACTTACGGACCACTCTGAACTCAATCGGAAGACCATGACAATCCCACCCCGGTCGAAAAGGAGCTCGATATCCTGCCATAGATTTCGAACGGACAACAAAATCTTTAAGTACCTTATTAAGCGCTGTCCCCATATGAACGTCTCCGTTAGCAAACGGAGGTCCATCGTGAAGGAGAAACAGCGGCCGGTTTTTGCGTGCTTCTTGCAGCTGCTGGTAGAGATTTTGTTCTTTCCAATGCGCAAGGATCTTGGGCTCCTGTACAGTCAGATTCCCCCGCATCGGGAAGTCTGTCTTTGGAAGATTTAAAGACTGCCTGTATTCATTCATCAGGAAAACCGTTGTGGTTGCTAGGTTGCGCTTCCTCTTGAGGCTTTAAAGTCCTAATGTTTTAGTCCTAATGTTTTTTAGGCTTCGAAAATTCCACTTCCCCTAGTTTTTCGACTTCATGTGAGGAAATAGGATGACATCTCTAATGGACTCTGCCCCGGTTAGCAACATTACCAGCCGATCGACACCGAGACCAAGTCCTCCAGCGGGAGGCATGCCGTATTCTAAAGCGGTCAAAAAGTCCAAATCAAACTTTTGTATCTCTCCCCCGGATTGGTATTCTAGCCGCTTGCGTTGTACATCAGGATCGTTTAACTCGGAGTAGCCTGGGGAAATTTCTCGACCGTTGATGACCAGCTCATAGGCATCCACTACAGAGGGGTCTGTTTCATTCTGTTTTGCGAGGGGAACAAGTTCCTGAGGACAATGAATCACAAAAAGCGGATCGACAGTTTTTTCTTCAATAAATTTTTCGAACACACGCTGAGTTATTTCAAAATCCTCCTGAGAATTAGTAGCCTCTAACCCCATTTGAGCGCAGCAGATACGTTTCTGAGAAAGGCTTAACTCGTACCAGTCAGGCTGTACAGAGCGGATGAGATCAGAATACCGTGCCCGTTTCCACGGAGGAGTTAAGTCAACGGTACGGACTATCTCACCCGTCTCATTTTTATGTTGGATCAATAGTCCGCCACATACCCTTTTGGCTATATGGCAGATCATCTCCTCCACAAGTATAGCCATTTGCTCAAAGTCGGAATAGGCGACATAAGCTTCTAGCATGGTGAATTCGGGACTATGGTGGCGAGAAATGCCTTCGTTTCGAAAGTTTCGGTTGAGCTCAAATACCCGAGGAAACCCAGCAACGAGAAGCTGTTTTAGGTAAAGCTCTGGAGCGATGCGTAAAAACAAATCCATATCCAATGTACGGTGATAGGTTTTAAATGGCTCAGCCGCAGCGCCGCCTGGGATCACTTGCATCATAGGAGTCTCTACCTCTAGAAACCCATTCTCTTCTAAATAGCTACGAATCTCATGGATAATTCGAATCCGTTGTCGGAAGATCTCACAGGAAGCAGGGTTGGAAATTAAATCTAAATAACGTTGCCGATATTTTGTCTCAGTATGCCGGATGCCGTACCACTTGTTTGGCAGCGGTCGCATGGCCTTGGAGAGCACTCGAAAGCTCCTTACTCGAAGGGTTGGCTCCTTGGTCCTAGTAGTAAAGCACTCCCCCACGACTCCAATGAAATCCCCAATATCCAAAAGAGGCAATACCTCTAAATCCTCTGGCTTAATTTCTTTGTTGCAGATGAAAACTTGCATGTGTCCGGTGATATCTGCAAGATCCAGAAACCGGCTATTTCCCATATTGCGGTAGGCAGTCACTCGACCGGCCACGTGGAGGAGCTTGCCCTCGGCAAATTGAGCGCGGACGGAAGCGACAGGCCCATTGGTTGCAAAACGCATACCGTATGGCCGTATCCCAGACGCTTGCATGCTCTCCAGCTTGCGTCTCCGCACAGCGATTAACTCGGAAAGTGGAGCCTCCTTCATCTTGAGGGATAAGAACAGAAGAACACCTTTAGAAGCAAGAATTCTGTTGAACGACACTATAAGGCATACAAAAAAGATGAAAAGTGGTTCGCCTTCGTGCTGGATGTGAAACCGCCCCAGTATATCCGATGCACGCTCCTGAATTGGTGCGGTGAAAGTCCATAAAACCTTGCATTGAAGCTGTGCAAGGGCCATCATTTCGCTCCTCAATGTAAAGAGATGGGAAAAGTTGGAGTGCAGAAGACAACCGGCTGTCATACAGGGCAATCCTAAATTGGACAAGATAGGGGCAAGAGAATAAGTGAGATTGTCTCATCTTGCATGCCCTTAACGTAGCGCGGAAATGGAATCCTCTTGCACAAAAGGCGTGAGCGCTTACAGCTCTATTCCAAAAAATATTGGCTAGGCCGCTCCTACAGGTATTTTTGCGCTTCTTATTCCAGCTCGTCTTGGGAATAGAGGTTCCGCTTTTTTCTTCCTGCTGCCTTTCCATTCCATCTAAGCAGGGTGAATACGTTCTTGTAACCGGAGGCCCATCTTTACTAGAGTGGGAAGGCTGTAGGGACCAACCTCATGATAAGTATTGGGGCAATTTCGTGCGCGCCAGCCGCGTTCGAATCCAGCAACTGAGAGACCAGTATGGCTCCTCCTTTCCGATCACTTGGTTTGTCTATCGAAGAGGATATGAGCGCCGGCAACAGCGCCAAGAGAAGAACATAATCTCTGATATTAGGTCCATTCAAAGGAGATACAACGTCGAACTGGTCTGGTTTTACTCAGGACAGCAGCTCATCGACTACCTAAATGGAGTTTCTACCTCAGAGCCTATTATCGCCAGACCTAGAAACAGGAATCTCGTCAAGATTAACGGTTTCGAATACTTCGGTCATGCCAACCGTGCCTGTTTTATGTTTGACTATAGCAATGAAATCGACGGAGCTTCCAAGGTCTACCTTCACGAAGATCAGTTATCTAAAATTCAGAAGGGGGTCTTTGCTCGTGGAGCCTTCATCAAGAGTTGGGGTTGTTATACTGGGAGAAGCATGAGTCGCAAGTGGCGAATTGCCACTCGGTGCGAGATGATTGGGGCGACTGGTCAGACCGATTATTCCAGCGGATACATTGGTGGAGGGGCTCTTCCTCTAACGAAAGAGCCGTGGACCAGATGATGGGGGACAACACGCAACGTGCTTCCCACAAGCCTTCTTCGCCTTCTCATACAGTGCAGCGCATACGGGGATCGAACCCGTGCCCCGGCCTTGAGAGGGCCGTGACCTAACCACTAGTCGAATGCGCCATGAAGTCATTAAACGGGCTGCAGCCTACAACCACGACGCTACTTAGCAAAGTAGCGCTAACCCCATCCTCCATCCATATAACTCTCCATAAATGTGAGAAGGCAAAGATAATTGAGCTAGGGACAGGATTGTAAGCAGTATTAACAAAATATTAATGGCATGTTCCGCAGATAATTGGTGGATTGTTACACGAATGGGGTAAGACGTTTTGTGCTGTGGTACTCCTAGAGCTAGGAAGGCATGATAACTCTGTTCCTCTAGCTATCCAGCAATTAGAAATACTCCGACGATTAAAGGTTCAAAATTTACGCATCTTGTTTAGGTTGAATTAAGCCCGATGGCTAACATCAAATATTAGATCCGTAGCACTTTCTCTCACGTCTGAATGGGTATGGCGGTCATTGACTCTCATGGGAGATAGTGCTCTCGCCAGATGAGGAAGCAGACTCCATCCTGAAAGTCGCCTGCGTTGCCTTAGTCTAGATTGGTAGCCGAGCGGTTTTGTAGGACAGACCGCAGGCAAGATTCGAAAATACGCTTGGACTTGCGCCTGAGATGTTTTTCTTGCTCCCACTGTCTCAACATCGACTGGATCCCCCTAACCGAGGTTGGTTTGTGGGATAGATTGTCGTGTTTACGCTCGTGGTAAAAGAAGAGTGTCAGAACAAGCACGGTGCCCACACGTATAACACGACACAGAGATTTTCTAGCAGGAAGGCTTTTTACACATGTCAGACCACAGCTCGTCTTCTACGAGAGCCTGTCGCTTGCTGGTGCCGAATTTATTTCATGAGACTACACCCACTTACAACTTTTCGTCACAACCAATCGGGACATCCTGCATACCACGAAATAGTATGGGTCTTATATTTTTTTGTGAGAGAGTAAAAGCGTGGTTTGATTCCGATCATTAGATACAGGGCGGATTTGCAGATGCAATTGACTAATCTAACTCGCAACTTGGAGATTGGGGCTAACTCCTATCTTCTTAAAGCAGGAGGAAATAGCATCCTACTAGATGCCGGCTTTCATCCTAAAATGGAAGGGTGGACGGCACTGCCAAACTTTTCTCTTCTCGATAGGGAGAATTTAGATGTTGTGGTGCTTACTCATGCCCATCATGACCACGTAGGTGCTCTTCCTGTATTAACCAAACGCTATCGCGACATACCTATCTACATGACGCCTGCTACAGCACATATAGCAGGTATTGTGCTACACAATTCCGTCAATGTTATGATGCGACGGAGGGAGGTCGCCAATCTTCCAGAGTATCCCCTCTTTACTCATCAAGGAGTGGACCGATGTGCGGAATTGTGGCAACCACGACCAATAGGTTACGCTTTTTATCCTTGCAGTTTCTTTGGGAGGAAAATGCAGGATGTTCGCGTATGTTTTTTTGACGCTGGGCATGTTTTGGGATCGGTAGGTATTCTCATTGAAAGTGAGGGGCGCACCTTCTTCTATACAGGGGATGTTAATTTTAGCGATCAGTCTATCCTCCGCGGGGCTGATTTTCCAGAAGAAGGGATAGACATCCTTATGATGGAGACCACCAGGGGGGACTCTCCTACAGAAAAAAACTTTACGCGTGCCACCGAAGAATTGCGGCTAGCGCAGGCAATTAAAGAAATATTTGAGCAAGGCGGAGCGGTCACTATCCCGGTCTTTTCCTTGGGAAAAACACAGGAGCTGTTGGCAATGTTCTGGAAGATGCGCGCCTACGGTCTGCTGCCAGCAGCGCCCATCTATATAGGCGGGCTTAGCGCTAAACTCACACTAGTGTACGATACCTTTTCCTTGAACACCCGCCGCCATTCTCCAACACTTCAGCTTCTGCAAGAAATGACCCCTTACATAGTCAACGGAGCAGAAATCGGATCTTGCTATCCAAAGCAACAGTCCATCTTTGCGCTTTCAAGCGGCATGATGTCAGAAAATACGCTCTCCAATATCTTTGCACGCCGGATTCTTGAATCCCCTCGACAAGGCCTTTTCTTCGTCGGTCATGTGGATGCTGATTCACCTGCAGGTAAGATACAAAGAACCGTGATTGATCAAGAAGTTGTCTTGGAGGTGGGGCTTCCAGCCCTAAAAAGGAAATGTCAGTGCAAGGAATTTAATTTCAGCGCTCATTCTTCTCGCGAAGCTCTTTTGGCATATGCACTACGTATTCGGCCCAAGACCATTGTGCTAGCGCACGGTGACTTTTTAGCTTTAGAATGGTTCCGCATGTCTCTCGCCGAGGCGCTCCCGAAGACAAAGATTATCCTCCCAAAACCCGGTCAGGCAGTGGATTTGTAGCTAACTACATACAAGCCCGCTCTACGGAGAGAGCCATCCTGTGCCGTGCCTTACAGCAGATTGAGCATGAATTCTAGTTGGCATGCCATAGAATTCAATGCTAGAGTGTACCGGTTCTCTTCTATGTCTAGGAGGCTTTTTTTTGCTTCCACCAGGAGACGGATCCCTGTTCGCGATGCCGCTTGTACGGCGCCTGTTTTCGATACCATACTGATGATGGCGCTTGTATCTAAAACGCCCCTTCTCCTGGAAAGGAGTGATATACGGATGTTATTCCCATCGTTATCATCAAGCTTTTTGGAACGAAGCATCAGGAGTACTGGTAGTGTAAACTTGCCCTTCTCAAGGTCCGTTCCTAGTGTCTTTCCTTCCTGGATTTCATTACCGACTAGGTCTAGACAATCGTCATAGATCTGGTAAGCAACCCCCAATTGCTGGCCAAACTGGCGCAAAGCGCTAATCGCTCTCGTACTGGCTCCGCTAACCAAAGAGCCAAGTTCACAGGACAGGGCCAAGAGCGCTGCCGTCTTCATCTCAATAATACGGTGATAATCAGCAATGCTTAATCGGAGATCGAACCGGCGCTGAGTCTGAAGGATTTCACCACTACAGATTTCGGTGGAGGTATCCGCAACTTTGCGGCTAATTTCTCGATTAGAGAAGCCAGTAGCAAGCCGTAAGGCATGGGAGAAAAGATAGTCCCCCAGAAGGACGCTTAAAGCATTTCCCCATTCTGCGTTAGCCGTAGCTTGAGAGTGACGTAGGTCTGCCCCATCTATGATGTCATCATGCACCAGAGTAGCAGCGTGTATGAGCTCAAGGATAACGGCAAGGTCTATATGCTCCGAGGTGATTGTACCGGTGGCTCCACCTGCGAGCAGAGCGAGAATAGGACGTAAACGCTTTCCACCCTTGGTCGTTACATGGGCAATGTGGCGCCTTACCATAGGATTAAAGAGACGGGATTGACGGAGAATTTTTTCCTCGACGGAATACAGGTGAGTACAAACCAATTCTATTACTTGCTCACACGCAAAGGATACCGTGTTTGGAGGGGGGCCCAACCTTTTCATTTAAGAACTCTCTAAATTTGGAGAGGATCATTCTCTTCACTGCAAGCAACAAGGTTGTTATCCCGCTTTTTCCAGAAGAACAAACCAAAGAGAACGTTTGCCGTTGCTATTTTTGTAGAGATAACGTGGATGCAGCGGCAATGTCTTCCAAAAGACTTGCTGTGGTGAGCCAAGTATAGGAGAAGCACACATCCATTCTCGTATGACGAACTAAATCGCAAAGGTGATAGGCAAAGCAAGATAGTGAGGCAAAGATTAACAACTCATCTCTGATGTTGGATGCGTATGCGCAACCACATCGTGCGATCTGCAAGTATTGCTTTCTCTTTCTTTGGCTTCCTTTAGTTTTTTCAGCTTCTGTAATTAAAAGGAGGCCTGCATAGAACCGAGGGAACAAAGGAACACCTGCTTGGGATGTTGTCCAAGGCTCCATGAACTTCTCCTCCAGCTTTCCAGCGCTAGCACCAGTTTAGTTTCCTTCTTTCAGACACGACCGATGGATCTCCTAGCTAGATTATTTTCGGAAGGTCATCCCTCAAAGAGCATTTAGAGATCTATCAAGGGTTGTGTACAGATCTTTTCTTCCATTGTTGGCTCAGTCTAGATTATGCGGCCCTTTAGGCAATCAATTCCAATGCTAGTGGGTCTCGCCGTGGCTTTCTACCGAGTAATGTGACAGATCAATAGACAGGGTAGTGGCGCCTGATGTCGGTGCTCTTTTTCGTAGCCATGACCACCCTTCTCAAGATTTACTACCTCTCCACATCTGTTTGATGAATATCCTTTGCACAGGAATTAACCATAGGATTGCTCCTATCTCCATGCGAGAGCGCTTCGCCTTACCTCCACATGAGATGGAGATATTACTCCACCAGATCCATCAAATCGATGGACTCCATGAAGCTGTAATTCTTTCTACCTGCAACCGAGTAGAGTTCTATGTAGCCACTATTTGTCCAAGGCTTAGTGGGGAGAGGATTCAGAATATTCTGAGCGATCGAGTTGGTTGCAAGGCTCCCTTCTATCACCATGCGATGCCTTTTAGTGTGCGACATTTGTTCCGAGTAGCCAGCGGCTTAGACTCCATGATATTGGGAGAGACGGAAGTACTTGGGCAGGTGAAACGCGCCTACGATAAAGCTCTAAGACGTGGATCCACCTCCAGGCACCTAAATAAGCTCTTTCAATATGCCTTTCGAGTGGCAAAGACGGTAAGGTCAGAGACAAGAATTACTCGGGGTCCAACCTCTATAGGAGCAGCGGTGGTTGAGCTTGCTGAGAAAATCTTCGATGATCTAGAAAAGTGTCGTATCATGATTCTTGGCGCTGGGGAAACAAGTAAACGTACGGCGCGTAGCCTGATCTCTAGAGGCGTGCAGAGCACCTTTGTCTCCAATCGTACCTACGAACGAGCAGCACGTCTTGCAGCTGAGGTTGGGGGGGAGGCCTTGCACTTTGCTCAGTGGCAAAACGCTTTTCCCGATGTGGATATCCTTATCAGCTCTACCAGTGCACCTTATCCAATCCTTACAAGTGAACAGCTCTCTCTCCTCATGAAAAAGAGAAGAGAGCGCCCAGTTTTTATCATTGACCTGGCTGTACCTCGAGATGTTGAAGCCTCTGCCAGTAATCTAGACAGTGTTTTCCTCTATGATATCGATTCCCTTCAAGACATCGCCCAGCAGTCCATTAATATTCGTCATTGCGAACTTGAATGCTGCGAGGCTCTCATCGAAGAGCATGTGCGTGGATTTGTTGCCAGGCTACAACATAGGTCCACTTGGGAGAATTCTCATAGATTGTTATCTGTATGAAGTCTCTTAGGATCGGTACGCGAGGCAGTGACCTTGCGCTCGCACAAAGTCTTATCCTTCAGATTGCCCTCTCCCAAGCGTATCCAGAGCTTTCTATAGATACGATCGTTATTCGCACACAAGGTGATGTGAGACTGGATGCTCCGTTGGGAATAGCTTCCCCCCTTGACAGGGGGGCCTTCACCAAAGAATTGGAGACTGCCCTCCTGCAAAAAACGGTCCATGTGGCGGTGCACAGTCTTAAGGATTTGCCTGTAGAGAACACCCCCGGACTTATTATTGGGGCTACCCTTCCAAGAGCCTCATGTGAGGATTTCCTCATTTCTAAACAGGCCGGCGGACTTGAGGCCCTGCCTAGGGGGGCTCGTGTTGCCACGGGTAGTCAACGGAGAAGATTTCAAATTCTTAGACAACGCCCGGATCTTGTTGTGGAAGGCATACGTGGCAATGTGGCGACGCGTCTCGCCAAGCTAGCAGGAACTAATGGACTCCACGCTATTATAGTTGCTAGAGCTGGACTGGAAAGGTTATATGCCCTAGTGCCCGGAGGCCTCTGCGAAAGGTTGGGGCTATACGCGAAAGCGTTAAAAGATTTTTTGCCTGCTCCTGGTCAGGGAGCAATCGCCATTCAAGTACTAGAAAAGGATAAACAAATTCGCCAGTTACTTATGCCGGTCCATGACTCTCCCACTGAGGAATGTGTGCGCGCTGAGCGCCTTCTTTTGAAGAAGTTAGGCGGGGGGTGTCATTCGGCGTTGGGAGCTCTAGCCAAACCACTTCCGGGGGCTATTTACCTCCAGGCTACTTGGTTCCAAGGTATCTCTTTTCGCTATGCTCAAGCAACAGCCTCCACTGCTGAAGAAGTAGCGACGCAAGTTTTTTCTACTTTTTCACAAGGCGGAGGGACTGATTGTTGATTAAGGAGCTTGTATGATAAACGAGGGGGGGTGCTGTCATCTTGTTGGAGCCGGCCCAGGAAATCCTGGCCTTCTTACTTTACTCGGAAAAGAATGTCTCTCTAAGGCACAGGTCGTTGTTTATGACCACTTATGTTCGGCAGAGTTACTTCATTTTGCGCAGAAATCAGCAGAATGCATTTATGCTGGTAAAAAAGCAGGTCGGAAGGCCCTTTCGCAGGAAGCGATTAACCAGTTACTCATAGAAAAAGCTAAAAATGGGTTATATGTGGTTCGATTGAAAGGGGGAGACCCCTTTCTTTTTGGACGTGGTGGTGAAGAGGCCGAGGCTCTTGCCGCCGCTGGAATTGCCTTCGGCATTGTGCCAGGTGTCTCCTCAGCCATTGCGGGGCCGGCTTATGCTGGTATTCCAGTTACTCACCGCGGTTACAGCGCTTGTCTGACGATATTTACCGGACATGAAGACCAAAACAAATCTTCATCCAAGCTAGATTATGCAGCGCTCATCCACGCGGGAGGCACTAGGGTTATGCTTATGGGAATGGCACGTCTAGAAACAATTATTAAGGAGCTCCTTATGCACGGTATGCACAGAAGTACCCCAGTGGCATTGATCCGTTGGGCAACTACCGGCTACCAGCAAACCCTATGCGGGCCACTGGAAGAGATTTCGCAGAAGGCACAGAAGACCGGTTTTGCTGCACCTGCCGTTGCCGTTTTTGGCGAAGTAGTGCGGCTGCGGAAGAAATTGAACTGGTTTGAGTCCCGCCCACTCTTCGGTAAGCGCGTTGCCGTTACTCGCAGCACCCTGCAGGCCAGCTCTCTCCTGAGGGCCCTCCGCAACCTAGGGGCTGACGCCTTTGAATTGCCAACTATCCGCATCGAGCCTCCAAAGGACAAAAGAGCATTCCTCCAACTTGTCACAGACGCCCATAAGTACGACTGGTTAGTTTTCACGAGCCCTAATGGAGTAGACGCTTTTTTTCAAGCATTTTTTGGAATTTACAAAGATGTTCGGGAAATTGGCGGTATACGCATCGCCGCCATCGGACCAGCGACTGCAGATCGGATCCGCTCTTATCGCTTGCAGATAGATCTCATGCCTACTCAGTATGTAGCGGAGGCGGTCGTGAGGGCTTTCCAGGAAAAGATGAGTGTGGAGAATTTGCGTATTCTCCTGGCCCGCTCAGGAAACGCTCGTCCCTTTTTAAGAGAAGAGTTCACCCGGCTGGGCGCTATTGTAGATGAAGCGATTGCTTACCGTACGGTACCGGAAAGCGATGAATGTGTCGGAATGCGACGTTTTCGTAAAGAGGGAGCAGACATTGTTACATTTACTAGTTCTTCCACTGTAGAAAATTTCTTCGCACTTCGACTTGCACTACCTGGAAATTTTAGAACAGCTAGTATCGGTCCAATTACCTCACACACCTTAATTAGGCTAGGGTTTCCAGTAGATATCGAAGCGGTTCAACACACCATTCCCGGACTAGTGAAAGCTATTTGTAAGTACTATACCGCCACTCCGTGAATTGTTATCCTTCTGTTACTTATGTGTTTTTGTCGGGAGGTGGGATTTCTACGTAAAAAAGAACCTTCAGATACTGCGTCAGTTAAAGGAGTGGCAAGCTTTGCAGTATTATTCCACTTCGTCGGCCTTCTGAGCCAACTAACGAAATTGCCACCGCTTGATTTTTCTTTCCTGCCATCAAAGATGATCCAGATCAAGGTGCCTCCCCCTATCTCCCTCTGGATTATTAAGCCAGGATCCCTGGGAGACGTTATCCATACTCTACCTTGTGTGTCTGCCATTCGTACCCAGTGGCCACGTACACAGATCTCCTGGATAATTGATCCCCGTTGGGAAACCATTTTAGATGACAATCCCTCTATAGACCATCGAATCCTCTTCCCAAGGAAGCACTTCCAAGGTTGGAACGGTACACTTCGCGCTATAGAATGGTTGGCCACTCTTTTACGGCAGAAACCCCCGGAGATTTGCTTAGACCTCCAAGGCTTGTTACGTAGTGCTATCATTGCAAGGTGTAGTCGAGCTAAGCATATCTTTGGACTGCCGGGTTCTCGTGAGGCAGCTCGGCTTTTTTACCATCATGCCAAATTTTCTACTACAAGGACTTTCCACGCTGTGGACCGCTATTTAAGCATTCTCTCTGCTCTTGGCTTGCCCGATCCAACCTGCCCGGAATTTCCGCTTCCCTCTGGTTTTCCTCCAAAAGGTTTACCTGATTTTCCCAATTGGATTCTCCTCCACCCCTTTTCCCGTGGGAAGGGCAAGTCCCTTAGCGAAACAGCTATTCTCCGATTCTGTAGACGCTTTGATTCTCTTCCTGTTCTTATTGCTGGTATCGGAAAACTCTCTTCTAACTTACCACCACACTGTAGTTCGCTTCTTAATAAGACTTCTCTTTTAGAAATGATCTGGCTATGCCTGCATGCCGATTTTGTGGTGTCGGTGGACAGTGGGCCCGCTCACATAGTAGCGGCAGCCCGCGGGGGTCGGCTGCTCTCCTTACACACCAAGAGCGACCCGCGGATAGTAGGGCCCTATTCTCCCCATGCATGGATTTGGCAGGGAGGAGAAATTCGCAGACAAAGTCTCTCTCCTCGCGCAAAGATCCTTCCCACGAAGCAACTTGGAAGATCCGATGTGGACCACGTTGCCTCGTGGCTCAAAGAAAGGCTATAAGTCATCCCGCGCGTTCTTTGATCCTATCAAGATTTTCTAGCTTCTCTACAGTCGCGTTTTGCCTAAATCCATCCCCACTGCTCCGGCGATTTTTTATAGAGATCTACTTGATCTGATGGATCACTACAAGATGCAGTTGCTTGCAAAGCACTCTGTTATCCTGACTCGTCGCTACTTTGGAAAGACTATGCGCATGTTTGCTCCGTTCTATCTCCCTAGTGAATGCATTAATTCCTGTACATACAGTGTGGATTTTCTCGGCAGAACTCCATTCTGCGTGTCACTTTGGAAATTGGTGAGGTGGGGCTAGAGGCCGTCATCTTGCTGTGCAAGGATTTCGTAGCCTTCTGTTAGTTGCTTGGTGAGCATTCTAAGTTTGTCTCTCATAAATACTTGGAACGTTGTATACGCCTCCTCGCCATAGAAGTTCCATCTATTTCCCTGGAGGTTGCACCCGTGGAGGAGGTTTCTGAATACCAGAACATGGCTAATGCAGGTGAGGATGGGGGGTTTGGCCCAAAAGAAACTTGGAGTGGCGACTGGATGGTCCAGAACGTGCTTGCAAAGCCTTAGATTCCTCCGACTTGGATTGGGAAAAGGCTCTTTATGGACTGTGGAAGTGACAGGAGGCTATCGCTTTAGCAGCACACGCTGAAATATCTACTTCGTGTTTGTCGGAAGGCCCAGCTAACAACTGAGCCTCCCCTAGGTTATGCCCAGCAACAGGGAATTTTTCCCCTCCATATATCGATCTCAAATCAAGAACTCATTTAATTGCTCTGTGCATTTCTGATCACCTTTCCTCGTATTAGCATTACTCTAAGCACCAGAGAGCGCCCTCAGTCCCGTCGTGGATGTTCTTGCCTTGTGAGGAGGCGCGTTACTTATAATGAATGCTGGGGAAAGTCCAGAGCCTGGGGGTTATGCCGATCGAGGGGTCTCACTCACTTGCATCAAACGGCTTCTCACGGTATTTCTCCTGAGTGTTCTGCCAGGGAACGCTCCGCCACGGAGCGGTTCTCCGTTGCCAACAGCATTCTCTTGAAGAGGTCTCTCAACACCTTATTGCACTCGGCCTGGGATCCCATTGGAAAGACTGGGATGCTATGATTTCTTCCGCGACATGAGTGTTATCTGAGTAATGGCAAAGAGCAAAAGAACGTCAATGCTTCTCCCATCACGTTTAGTGGAACACAATGAAAGGGCCTTGCATCGCGCGGAGCGGCCCACGGACTCTTAACACAATCTAGAAGCCACGCCAGTCTACTCTATTTCATCGCAGGAGGGCAAGTGATTACCGTCAGAGAAAAGAAAATAAAGCAAATCAGGCTTTCCGGAATTGAGAGTTAACATGCGCCGACAGTCTGAAGGGCATTTGCTACAATCTTGGCAGTGTGTTGAATATCTTCTAAAGTATGTGCGGTGGAGAGAAAGCTGGTCTCAAACTGAGAGGGAGGAAGATAGACCCCGTGACGTAAGCATACCTGAAAAAATTTTCTAAAGGCGGAGAGGTCGCTCTTTTGCGCATCGGAGAGATTGCAGACAGAATGAGGAGTAAAATAGAGACAAAACATTGATCCGATGCGGTGGAAAGTAAGAGGTTTTCCCTGGATGCACTCTAGGATAGCTTTTTCAAGACTGCATCCAGTCTTTTCTAGCCGTTTCCAGCCGTCGATTTTCTGAAGTTCTCGGAGTTGTGTAAGGCCAGCTGTTAGGGAGAGCGGATTTCCTGAAAGAGTGCCAGCCTGATAGACTGGGCCATCTGGAGACAGATAGTCCATGATGTCGGCACGTCCACCAAATGCACCTACCGGGAGACCACCTCCGATGACTTTTCCTAGGGCTGTAAGGTCTGGACAAACACCAAAAATTTCCTGTGCCCCGCCTGGAGCGAGACGAAACCCAGTCATGACCTCATCAAAGATAAGCAACGCCCCATAATGGTCGCAGAGACGTCTTAGCTCTTCTAAGAAACCTGGAACCGGTAGGTAAAGGCCGGCATTGGCTGGAACAGGCTCCAAGATTACTGCTGCAATGGCACGTCCCTCCCTTCGAAAAGTTTCCCTAACAGCGTCAGGGTTGTTGAAGGGCAACACCCTTGTCAATTCAGCAAGGACTCGTGGTATTCCTGCACTATCGGGCTGTCCATAAGTTAGTGCTCCACTTCCCGCCTTGACAAGGAGTGAATCCACATGTCCATGGTAGCAGCCCGCAAATTTGACTATTATGTCTCTCTTAGTAAAGCCTCTAGCGAGCCGAATACAACTCATGGTCGCCTCAGTGCCACTATTAACCATACGCACTTTTTCGATAGATGGGACCATACCTCGTATAGTTTGAGCCATTTCTACCTCCAGAGCAGTAGGTGTGCCAAAGCTGATGCCATTTTTTGCGGCTGCGTAAATGGCCTCTACGACGGCTTTATGACTATGTCCCAGGATAGCCGGGCCCCAGGTACAAACGTAATCAATATATTTTGTTCCGTCCACGTCAGTAAGGTGTGATCCTCTGGCCTGCCTTACGAAGAACGGCTGTCCTCCAACCGCCTTAAAAGCTCTGGCTGGCGAGTTGACTCCGCCCGGTATCAAAGCCCTTGATTTTAAAAATAACTGCCCGGATTCTAGCATAGAAGCGATAGCAAGTTCACAAAGGTTAACAGGAATGCATAACGGCTACGGAAAATCTGGCTACTTACTTAACTAGCAACTTTTCCAATTTTCTCTGCTCGGAAATCCTCTCGCAGAACCTGTTAAATACGTAGGTCCAAAGAGAGCTTCCAAGTAAATAGATATGGCAAGGAGAGGCGAACACGGTGGAGGCAGCATGGCGCATCCTCCCATGTGGATCAAGTACAAGCCAGCTTGGTCGGTTTACAGTAAGAGCCGCTGCAAGCAACAATACTAAAGCTACTAAATGAAACTGTGAAAATGTTTTGTTCCTCGTGCTTGTGCTCCAAGCTTCAATTGCAACAAACTCTTGCCGTGGGAAATGTCATGTAGCACCTACACTACTGTAGGCTGGATATATTCTACGTTCCAGTACAAGAGGAGAATCACACAAGCAACTTCACTACCTGTTGCAAAACTCTGCCCAATTGTGCAGCATGGGAGGGGTACGTGCAAAATCTTAGCTCCATTACTAATTCTGCCCCTCATCGGATTAAGCATTTCCGTAACAAGTTGATCGCTGGGGTCCTCATTTCTGTCCCCCTGGTTGTCACTCTAACTGTCCTAAAAATCGCCTACAGTACGATCAACAACTTTTCTTCCCCAATATTCCACTCTCTTGGCGTCCATTTTCCGGGTGTTGGCGTTGTTACCACGCTACTTCTCCTTCTCGGGTTGGGTTTTATGGCAACGAATGTTATTGGAAGAAATATCATAGAAAAATTCGAATCTATCATCCTAAAAATCCCCGTAGTGGCGCATCTCTACGGAGGAGTCAAGCAGGCTATTGAATCGGTACGCAACATTAAGATGAGTTCCAATTTTAAGCGCGTCGCCTATGTGCCGTACCCTAGCTCTGGTTGCTATCTAATCGGATTTGTGACAGGCACTCTCTATGACGAGACATTGGGGTATGAGATGACTGCCGTTTTCCTGCCTACTACCCCAAATCCTTTTACTGGGTACATGGTTTTTATCGAGAGCTCACGCGTTATTGAGAGTAGCCTTACCCTAGAGCAAGCTACCAAGGCTGTAGTTTCTGCTGGACTCGTGTCCCCCGCGAAACCCTTCCCCCTTTCCCCACCATAGCGACCGATGAACTCTATAAACTCTAATGGGGGAAGTCCGCTGGAAAAACGCTTTGGATATTTCACCTACTTGAACAACAGTGTATGCGGCCCACACTATAAATAAATTTATAAGGATTATAAGGCCGTTTCTTTCACAGAAAACTGACGAGCAGGGTGAGAGTGGCGGTAGCCTACGCAAAGCCCTACAGTTGCAAGGATACCGAGCACATAATGGAGGCAGATTTTCGTGGCGAATCGGCGAGAGTTCGAACAGATGACCAGAGGATGACCTTGTCGCGATACTCCCTACCGAGGATGAGTGCTCTTTGGACAGAGCAACGTAAGCTAGAAATCTGGCTGGAAGTTGAGGTTCTCGTGTGTGAGGCCATGGCTCGACTGGGTCACATTCCGGTAGAAGACGCAATAGCTATCAGAGAACTGGCAGCATTTGATATTAAAAAGGTTCGAGAAATTGAATCGCGCACCCACCATGAGATTATTTCTTTCCTAGAAAACGTGTCTACATATGTAGGTCCTGCTGCCCGATGGATACATCGTGGATTAACTTCCTCGGACATTCTAGATACCAGCCTTGCTTTTCAAATGACAAAGTCTACAGATATCCTCCTGGAAGATCTCCGTACTCTCCAAGTTGCTGCTGCGAGAACAGCCAAAAAACACTGTCTGACTCCAATGATTGGTAGAAGTCATGGGATCCATGCGGAACCTATTACCCTTGGCTTGAAAATGGCACTCTTGTTCGACGAGTTTGTCCGTGCAGAGGAACGTCTCAGACAAGTTAGAGAGAGAATTCGCGTGGGGAAAATTAGTGGGGCCGTTGGCACTCACGCACACCTAGATCCTGCTGTAGAGAGATTTGTCTGCAGCCATTTAGAACTAAAGCCTGCCTTGCTTTCTACCCAGATCATACAACGGGACCGCCATGCAGAATTTTTATGTGTGTTAGCTATCATTGCCTCCAGCATTGATCGTTGGGCTACAGAGTTTCGCCATCTTCAACGTACCGAAGTTGCAGAAATAGAGGAATTCTTTTGTGAAGGACAGAAGGGTAGTTCCGCCATGCCTCACAAACGCAATCCTATTACCAGCGAGCAGCTCAGTGGACTTGCTAGAGTTATCCGTGGATACGCAGTTGCAGCACTAGAAAATGTAGCTCTTTGGCATGAGAGGGACATTAGCCATAGTAGCGTCGAGCGCATTATCCTCCCGGATTCCTGCATTCTCCTAGACTATATGCTCGTCACTTTCTGTGGACTTGTTTCCACTCTCCAGATATACCCAGAGAAAATGCAACGCAACATGTTGCTGACTCGTGGACTTTACGCAAGCCAGTCCATACTCCTCCTACTGATAGACAAGGGACTAGAAAGAAGAGACGCCTATGAAATAGTGCAACGTGCGGCCACACGGACTTGGAAGAAAGAAACTATCTCTTTCCAGAAGAGCCTCTTGGAAGAGCCCACTATTTGCAGGATGCTGACCGAGGAGGCAATCACCTCCGCCTGTTCCCTCAAACATCACCTCGCAAAGATTAAAGGCAAGCTAAAAGCTCTTGGAATCAATCGATTCCTACAGCGTCATGAGCACTCCTGCAGTACGCAACCCGATTGAAGCAGAAAGAATGAATGTCTTGCAGACTTGTCACGGCATTCTCGGTGGGACCCCAAAATTTTTGGTTTTACCACTCTCCTTTATCCAAGCGAGTTCCATTCTGGCACAGCACTTGCCTGTGCAGTCAGGACTCGATTCGACAAAACAATTACAGGCCTCTCCTCCAACTCGATTTACTGGGCAAAATGCAGGGGTTATTGTCCTAGGCTATCATCGGTTTGAGTCTTGTCCTAAGGACACACTCGCTATTCAGCCTGAAGTTTTTAAGGAGCAAATGAAGTTCCTTAAGGACAATGGAATTGCAGTTATTTCTATGAAGGATTTTCTTTCCTGGAGACGAGGTGAAAAAGGAATTCCTCAAAAAAGTGTATTAATTACCATCGACGACGGTTATACGTCCAGCTACGACGTAGCGTGGCCTATTCTAAGAGAGTTTGGCTATCCTGTTACTCTTTACCTCTATACTAAGTATGTAAATGTAGGTGGTAAGTCTCTCAGCTGGAAACAGTTACAGGAGATGCGGGATGCTGGGACGGAATTTGGAAGCCATAGCGTTTCCCATGATAACATGTCGCACCCGCACACATTGAGAGGGTATGACTATCAATCATGGCTCTCCAATGAGTTAGGAGAGTCTAAAAGGACTTTGGAGTACCATCTCAATGTTCCGGTTGCTACCTTCGCATATCCCTATGGAGGACATAATATTAACATCGTACGAGCTGGGCTCAGAAAGGGCTATGAGGCCATGTTTACTGTCAATCCTGTTCCAGTCCACCTGAGTTCCCCATCAGGTTCTTTAGGAAGATTTATCATTTGCTCCGCTCAACCTAGTACTTTTAGTAATGCTATCCGTGCTTTTAGTGTTAGGCCACAAAGGACAGCGGTCACTCCAAATAACTCTTACCACTGGACCCATAGATGGAGAAATTCAGGAGGTAAGCACTCCTTGATGAGAGGAGCCATAAAGCCAACTCCCCTTATTCTTCCATTACAAGCCCAACTATCTCGCTAATCTTACTATGCAGAAGAAGGCACTCTTGGCACTGGAAGACGGTCGTATATTCCATGGTGAGGCGTTCGGGGAGTCTAAAACCACAACAGGCGAGGTCTGCTTTAATACATCCATGACAGGCTACCAAGAGATTTTAACCGATCCCTCTTACTGTGGTCAGATTGTAGCAATGACGTACCCAGAAATTGGTAACTGCGGCGTTAATACTATGGATTTAGAAAGCGACAGTCCACACGTGCGCGGGTTTGTCATTGAGGAGCTAAGTCCCATCGACAGCAACTGGCGATCCGAAGCTAGCCTACAAGACTATCTTACTCAACACCATATTCCTGGCATATCTGGGGTTGATACGCGTGCCTTGACGCACCACCTCCGTACTTATGGTACCATGAGAGCTTGCTTGACTAGTGAAATTTGCGACGTGGACGAAGCCGTGTCCCGTGCAAGGAGCTGTGAGGAGAAAGCAGATCTTGTACAAGAAGTTACCACACCTCAGCCCTATGACTGGGATGTAGATGGAATGCTAAGTCGTCCGTGGGGACAGTGTACAACCGGAAGAACAAAAGCCAATTCCAAAGGGGATACCTTTTCCTCCCCTTCGGAAGCGCAGCAGTATATTGTTGCCTACGACTTTGGAGTAAAACGCAATATCCTGCGCTCCCTGCGTCAGGTAGGTTTTTTGGTGCATGTGGTACCAGCTAGAACATCGGCCGAAGAGGCTCTCGCGCTTCGGCCCAAGGGAATTTTCCTCTCCAATGGGCCAGGAGATCCTGCCACCCTTGACCATGTTATAGAAAATGTCCGTAGGCTTACTCGCCATGTGCCTATTTTTGGCATTTGTCTCGGCCACCAAATTTTGGGGCTTTCTTTTGGGGGGAATACACTGAAGCTGAAGTTTGGCCATAGGGGATCTAATCAACCTGTGAAAGATCTTCGGACCGGACGAGTTTTTATTACCTCACAAAACCACGGCTTTTCTATTGCACCTGACTCTCTGCCCGACTGTGTGGAAATCACACACATCAATTTAAATGACCACACTGTTGCTGGATTACGCCATAAAGAATACCCAATTTTTGGTGTGCAGTTTCATCCGGAAGCCTCACCAGGCCCCCATGAGAGCCACAGCTTGTTCCGACGTTTTTTTAACCTAGTTGAGGAATCCGCGGCAGACGAGTGAACCTGCACGCGCCGAGAAGGGAGGCCCGATACAGGTTCTTTTATTCCTACAGTACTGGATGGCAGTAAGTAACCGCTTCCTTGTGCAAGTCCATTATTAATTGCTTAACTTAATCTTCCAGTTGGGTAAGGTCCCACAAAGTACCTCCAGTTTGCGTGGTGTTCTGCTGGAAATGATACGTTTTTAAACGGAAGCCACCTAGGGCGTTTTGGTTTACGTGTGAGCCGCATTCTCGCCTCGTGGGGCAGCCGATTTCCCTTACGGGCATTGCAGGGGAGACAGGAGCTAACCACATTTTCCCATGTAGTTCTTCCCCCCTTATCTCTTGGTAAAACGTGGTCTAGATTGAGATTGTCACGATGGAACGTCTTTCCACAGTACTGGCATCTGTTTTTGTCCCGTTCAAAGATACCGTGCCGCGTGAATTTTATTTCCCTCCTGGGAAACTTGTCAAACAGGAGCAGCATGATAATACTCGGAATCAGGATTCTCAGTGAGACACTGTGCATCATTCTCGGTCCGGGATTTTCCTTAGAGAAGTCCTGCCAACTCCGAAAATCAAAGGTCAGAAAGTTCTCCTGCCTGTCTGACAATAATACAACTTGAACATGTCCTTGACACAAGAGAGAGAGAGCCCTACGGATGCTGCAGGTATTTACCGCCTGCCATAGACGATTTAACACCAACACGGAATGGCTATGGGATTTAACATTGGGTTCCACCTTTCTGGACAAGATTTTATGAACTTACTGTGCAAGAGGGTCAAGGGTCCTATAAAAAACCTCCTTCCTACACCTTTCTTTCCTCTCTTTGAAGGGAGGGAGATTTGACCTCCTAATCCAAGTCTACGTCAGAAAGAAAGAGCAGCACATACCGAGCTCGGAATCGGAGAAATGTTCTCCGATTCCATTCTCGAAGCAGCAGTCTCTAAGGCCTGTATCGCACGTGACCTTCCCGTAAAGAATCTTCTATCGTTGTTTAAGTATAGGGAGCCTGGAGAGCCCGCTAGCGGCGTGTTTGTTCCATAAAACTATCCGATTCTCGAAGGGAGAGGCATACCATGTGGAATTCTCCTTATAAGAAAATTTTTGTTCCCCAGGTGCGGCGGTTCTCTCTTGCATCTCAAGGGACGACTTTCTCCGCCTTCCGGACTCATCCCAGTCACTTTTACAAGAGAAGTTGCCAATAAGGATTGGTTCTCATGGGGGATCTAACTCCCAACAATATTGCTTTGCATAACGACGTTACCAGAGTACTCCCCCAAAATTGGGAGAGATCAGAGTACAAAGCAGACTGGCATGCTCCCTTGGACAACAGGGAGGCCCTGGTAAAGGTTTTCTTGTAGAACTTTTCACCGTGTGATAGGATTCGCGGGAACTGATGACTATGAAGAACGATAAAAATAAAAATCCACAGAGGTGTTAATTTCGTCACCTAACTCCTTTCTATACCAATGGATTTTCCTTCCGGTGCATGAGCATCACCTACTTTTGGGCTGGGGTGCTCCTTCCGTCCAGGAGTTGTTAGTTATCTTGGTTATTGCTCTTATCATGTTTGGGGCCAAGCGACTACCGGAACTTGCACGTGCGCTAGGCCAAAGCCTTGGTGAGTTTCGAAAAGCAAGGGATGAGTTTGAGAGGGAGTTCCATAATAAGTCGGCAGGTGAGGAATCGACTTCGCAGCTATGTGCTCGGCCGCCTCTGGACAACAAGGACCAGGAGGGCGTTCCGGCCCAACTGCCGCAGCGTCCTCTCAAGGCAGTATCACCGCCTCCTCCCGCAGAATCTCCGCCATCCCCACCCCCTTCTCCGAAGGGTTGCAATACCTAGTAGGATACTAGGCTATCCGCTGCTCACGCTTGCCTTATGGTCTGGATTGTCCTTCTGTCTCCAGGCATCGCCTGCTACTTGCAAGCTAGTAGCCTATAATCTAAGCAATTATTCCATCCAAGGATCTAAAAATCTTCCTGCAAAGTCTCCAACTTCGCTCTCTGCAATAAGGGACATTCTCGGCAGCCTACAGCCAGACATTCTTGTCCTTACCGAAATGGGCTCCCAGCAAGACCTCCTTTTTCTACAGAAAAAGTTGAGGAATGCTGGCCTCTTTTTACCGTACACTGTTTGGATTGATTCTATGGATCCCCTTCGGCATCTGGCTCTACTTAGCCGCTTCCCTGTCATGCAAGATGACTCTCTTCGACTGGCCCCAACTTCTATCCCTAATTATTTCATCAAGAGAGGCATTATGGACATTACCCTTCGGCTAGAGCCTCACTATACTCTCCGTGTGGTAGGAGTGCACTTAAAATCCAGGAGAGCCCCGGCTAGGCAATCGCATCGTGTGCGGTTTGCGGAGGCTCAGGCGCTTGCCTCACACGTCACAAGCATCCTACGACGCTCTCCTGACACCAATCTTTTAGTTGTTGGAGATTTTAATGACTATCCTACTTCCCCTACTCTAAAAACTGTCCTCCTGAAAAAAGCAATTCCTGACAAGAGGGCCCTGCTTTCAGACTTGCTATACGCCACTCTTTTTGATCTTGCTCCTTCCGATAAGCGTGGAGAACGGTGGACCCACTATTTTAAAAAGGAAGACATTTACTCAAGACTCGATTATCTACTCGCTGCGCAAGGAATTGTTCCAGAGATCGTCAGGGTAGGAATCTGCCACCACCCGCGGTGGCATCTTGCTAGTGACCATCGTCCTTTGTATATCGTCATCTCCATTCCACATCTTCAGCAAGGGGTTGCTGGGGCGGAGCGGAATCTTACATTCAATTGGCTTACAAGGCACTGTTTTAAACGCTTTTCTGCAATCACCGCCTCTTGTTTGGTGAGTGTACGCTCTGCCGAGCGGAATACTAAAGAAACTCCGATTGACCTCCAATGGAGGGGTAACTTAAGCCCGGTGTGGTCCACAAAAACGTCAAATGGTACAATAGAACATAAGAAAGGCTCTCCTGCTGAGAGGAGTACTTCCAGAATACTTTCATATGGAAGCTTCTTCGGAAGGAGGATGGCAAGATCGCGCACTATTGCTGGATAGCGTGGAATTGCAGAAATTTTTCTGACCGTAGCGGATCCCTTTTGAAGGGATTCAAGCCACAACTCGGCGACTAGTGCTCCTCCTGGCGTTCCTAACTTTCTGCTCCCCCGGGGTAACAGTTGACCCGCGACCCCAATAGTTTCACCAGATTCTGCCAGAACATAGAGGCAGAGGTTCTCCCCCATCGAGAGTGGGGTGATAGGGACCTGTTTAGGGATAGCGGTGGAAGCAACAAAGCGTAGACGCTCTCTTGTTAGAGATTGTATGACTCCCTTCAGATCGTAAAGATCTAGCAAGCGCGATTTTCTACCTCGCCAGGAAGGAGGGGTGGAAAATCCTACCATTGCTATTCCCAAACTCAAAGCCTCCTCTTTAGTTCCCCTCCGAAAAACTTTTCCTATCTCATAGAGCCGCACCGTCTGTCGGCCATGACTTAGATTAGTTTGTACTGCAGAAAGTAATGCTGGGACCAGCGCCGGACGGAGGAGGGACTGATCTTCTCCAGGAGGATTTCTTAAACGTATAGCTTCCTCCTCAGGGATTAAGTTTTGAAATAGACTATCCGACACAAGTGTGTGCGTACGAGCCTCAAAGAAGCCTTGAGCAGCAAGACGATGACGTAGAATGGAACAAAAATCCACGGTGGCATCTGCCTGAGTGGTAGGAGAAAGCTCAGCAAACCGTTTCTCAGTGATTGCCTCGATGCCAATCAGACGCGCAACTTCCCCGATAATATCCACTTCTCGCGTCAAATCTCTGCGGAACCCTGGAACTTCCCAGGAGGAAGATTTTTTAGAAAAATGCAGCAAGATTAACCACCCTTTCTCTAAAGAGCGGCTGATTTTTGCGGGATCTAGGTCCACCCCCAATAGGCGAGAAGCTCGATCATGATGGATTGTCACCCGTGTAGCTACTGGCAGCACTCCATCAACTACTATGGGAGCCTCAACTCTTCCACCGGCAACTTTGCAAATCCACTCTTTGGCAAGTTCGGAGGCAGATATGACAGCCGTAGTATCTACCCCACGCTCGAAGCGATAACTAGCATTGCTGGAAAGTCCAGTGCGACAGGAAGTAAGCCGTATTTTTCCTGGATGAAACGCCGCACTTTCTAACAAAATCTCCGTCGTATTTGTCGATACCCTAAAGCCACTTCCTCCCATTATTCCAGCTAGAGCTATCGGACCCTTCTTATCCGCAACAACCATATCTCCAGATGTAAGAAAATATTCCTGTCCGTGCAGGTCTAGAAACTTTTCTCCCTCGTATGCCAAACGCACAAGAACGTCTCCGTACACTTGTGCCGCATCAAAGGCGTGTAAAGGCTGGCCCATTAGCAGCATCACGTAGTTTGTTACATCCACCACGCTGTTAACGGAGCAGACGCCTACGGACTCTAGTTTAGATCTTAACCAAATAGGACTTTCCGACACCCGTATTCCTTGGATTCTTCTGAGTGAGTAAAACTCGCACCCCGCAGTGTTCTTAATTTGCGCTGCTACTAGGGATTTATTGCTAGCTGCGGGCACGGTAGTCGTAGATGACGTGACATTCCACTTCAGAGAAGATCCGGTAAATGCTGCCACCTCACGGGCAATCCCCAAATGACTTAGCCAGTCTCCTCGATTAGGAGTAATATCTAAGTCCAAAATGGAATCTGGCGGAAAAACCTCAGAAATTTGGGTGCCAACTACGGTCTCTTCCGGGAGGATAAGCGGCTCGCCTATTGCTGCCCCCTTCACCAATGCCAATTCCCCTGCGCTGCAAAGTATGCCTTGTGATGTTATCCCATGTAGTTTATCCTCGCGGACCAGTACGTTCCCTGGCAAGATCGCCCCTGGCAATGCTAGTGGTACTTTATCTCCAGCGCGATAACCTTTCTTCGTGTCGCAGAGGACTTGCCTTAACTGCAGACCATCTGCGACCTGGTAGATAGCCAGGTGGCTTGCTTGTGGGTGTGGTGGTCTCTCTTCCAAAATTTGAGCCGCTACTACGTTCTTAAGCGGTGTTCCCCAGCCCGTAACCGACTTCACCTGAATACCAGCACAAGCCAGTAAGCTTTCGAGATCGGTAACTGATCCGCGAAAGTCGACAAGCTCCAGGAGCCAGTTGAAGGAGAGTTTCACTAGTGAAGACAATTGGCTAATGAAATTGGGATAGAAATTGAATATTATTCTCCGTGAGCGTGCGGATATCAGTAATGCCGTTTAAGGCCATTGTTAAACGCTCCAACCCAATCCCAAAGGCGAATCCAGAAACCACCTCTGGGCTATAGGCTTGGTCCCTCCTTTTGGTACTGACCGCTTCAAAGACAGCCGAGTCTATCATTCCACATCCTGCTAGCTCTAGCCATCTATTTCCAAGCATTGTTGCTCGGACATCGATTTCATAGCTCGGTACGGTAAATGGAAAAAAATGAGGGCGGAAACGAATTTCTGTCTCCCAACCAAACAATTCACGGAAGAAAAAGACAATTGTCCCCTTAAGATCCGCAAGGCCGACATCCTTTGAGATATATAGTCCTTCCAATTGATGAAACTGAATTAAATGTGTAGCATCTATCTCATCGCGTCGATAGGCTGCGCCAGAGCTGAACATGCGTATCGGAGGGAATTGGTGCTCCATCGTCCTTATCTGGATGGTGGAGGTATGAGTCCTCAGAAGGCGGCCGTCTTGGAGATAAAAGGTGTTCTTCTCATCTCTGGCCGGATGATCGTTCGGGGTATTTAATGCATCAAAACAATGCCATTCTGTCTCAATGTCTGGCCCCATGGTGCATGAAAACCCCATGCGCCGGCAAATAGCAATGGTACGGTCGAGCAAACAGGTAATGGGGTGAGCTGCACCATACTCCAGGGCAGTTCCAGGTAATGTAAGATCCAAATCTCCAATTAACGCTCGGTCCCTCTCTTTTTCAAAAAAACTCTCCCGTTTTTCGAGAGATGTACTTATTACCCGGCGTAAATCGCCAAGGAGCCTTCCAAGGTAAGGCCTTTCATCCTTCGGTACCTCTTTTAGTAGCCGGTTCAAAAGAACGAAAGATCCAGAACGCCCGAAGACCCTGGTACGAATCTCATTTAGGGTAGAGACATTCTCTGCAGCGGCAATCTCTTCCAGAGCTTCTTTCTGAATTCTCTCAATCCGGGCCCTCACCTAACCAGCGCAAACTCTTTTAGCATCTAGCGCAGCCATCGCCTTCTGAAAGATCTGCCTGAAAACTGGGAGATCTGCTATGGCCAAATCTGAAAGTATCTTGCGGTCTAACAGGATGCCAGCAACTTTGAGTCCCTCAATAAATCGGCTATAAGTGATCCCTTCAGCACGTGTCGCAGCATTGAGACGCTGGATCCAGAGGCAGCGGAAATTGCGCTTGCGCGTCTTTCGGTCACGGTAGGACCACACCTTCGCCTTTATCTGGGCATCTTTCGCATAGCGAAACAATTTACTTCTACGCCCCCGATATCCACTGGAAGCCTTAATAACTCTCCTACGCCGCTGCCGGCTTGCCGGTGCATTAGTTGCTCTCGACATGTTGAATTCTTCCTTTGACTGCTAATGGAGCCGGTCTTGTTAACAACAAACAATCCTAGGCCTTATCCGGCTCCTTACAAGTGTTACACCCCAGACGGGGTATAAGTCCTAGGACTGAAACTAACCAAATGGGAGAGACCGCTTAATCCGTGACACATCAGAACTGTGGACCATCGCCCCTCTTGCGAGCCTGCGCTTGCGTTTCGCGGATTTACACTCAAGGAGGTGACGGCGACTGGCTTGCGCACGCTTTATCTTTCCGGTGGCAGTAAGCTTAACCCTCTTGGCAACAGTCTTCCTGGTCTTGCTATTTGCAATGGACATCGGTGTTAGAGCAATGGCTAGCCTTTTAGCAGATTCTGCACAACACAGAACCCAGAGGGGATTCTATACCGCTTAAAGTAATAGTCCCACAACAAAGTATAATAATCCGGAAAAAAACTACCGAGCAGGGAGTCGTCTCCGACCCCGCCCAATAGTGACACCCCAAGTTTACTCAGTTAATTCTTAAACACTTCTCCTTATTTTTTTATGCTCCTCTTCCCTGGAGGGAGAGAGCAAAACGACCGCGCAGCACTTCTCTCACACGCGAACGCAACTAGGTCTCCTGTCTCGAGGAAACGCCACGGGGTCAAGAACCCGGAACCCTGTGGAGAACATACACTCAAGCCCCCAGGCTTGCCAGCCCTTCCTTTTTTTATATCCGGAAACTCGGTTTTCTTGTTATTTGCCAAGTAGGGACTCCAATCGACTCTGCTGGATACGCCATCCATCCGAGGCCCAGTATATTTGGGTTGCGTCCCTCTCGCAACTATAAACTACTCGGGGCCTGGATTATCCCCAGGCTGATTAGCGATCCACTTATTTCTAAAAAATGGATCTTCTGTACGGTAGGAATGTCTTTCCTCAATGCTGCTTTAATCCTATATCTCGCTTGCCGCTGTGCCCCTTATGGAGGAACCAAGGTTTAAAAAAATACTCTTCTGGGTGGGGACCTGTCATGTCCTTGTGTTAGGGGTCTTCCTTTTATCGAACCGAACTTACTTTTCCAAGCAAATCGAAAAGGTCATATGGATAGATGGCAACTCTCTGGCCCAGAAAGAACCAACCTCCCCTAAACCAACTTCCCCTAAACCAACTTCCCCTAAACCAACTTCCCCTAAACCAACTTCCCCTAAACCAACTTCCCCTAAA
>Ga0134128_10001096_pt1 | contig 36137 bp, 32 predicted proteins | sample KB31754_FD_96462 | JGI IMG/M metagenome (GOLD analysis project Ga0134128, IMG submission 96462) | Terrestrial soil microbial communities with excess Nitrogen fertilizer from Kellogg Biological Station, Michigan, USA - KB3-175-4 | ecosystem: Environmental > Terrestrial > Soil > Unclassified ...
CTCACCGAGGTTGCGGGAGAGTTGGTTGGTCCGGTGCGCTACAACGGCGTGTTCGGTATGGCCATAGCGCCCGATGCCAGCTTCATCCTGTTTACCGACAAAACGGCGAACGTCGTTCGCATTATTAATTAGCTCCGCTTGCATCCAAGGGTTCATGGAGGTCCCGTCGCCGTGAACCCTGATGCTTCTAATGAACCCTCACATTCCACCCAGTCGCCATCCATTGCCGGCATGCGCATCGCCGCGCTCGTTACCGACCGCTTCGAACAAGTGGAACTTACCGGCCCCAAATCGGCCTTTGAAGCTGCCGGCGCGAAGGTGGATATCGTCTCCCCGCAGAAAAAACTGACCGGGATGAAGCATCACACGCCCGGCGATTCGTTCGTTGCCGATGTGGATCTAAAGGACGCACGCGCCGACAACTACGACGCCCTGCTGCTGCCCGGCGGCGTCGCCAACGGCGATAGTCTGCGCATCATTCCCGAAGCTCAAGCGTTCGTTCGCGAAATCGTTGCCGGCGAAAAACCAATTGCCGTCATCTGCCATGGCGGATGGATCTTGATCTCGACCGGTCTGGCGCGCAACCGTACCCTGACCAGTTGGCCAACCCTGCAGGACGACTACCTCAACGCCGGCGCTCATTGGGTTGATCAGGAAGTGGTGGTGGACGGCAATTGGGTATCGAGCCGCAAGCCCGACGATATCCCCGCCTTCAATCGCGCCGCGATTGAGGTCTTCGCCAATAGCCGTGCGCACGGGCGGCAAGCGGCTTAGCACCATTCTGTCCAGCGCGCCACGTCAGGCCCAGTAGGTGCGGTCGAGGGTGCGGTACTGAATGGCCTCGGCCACGTGGGGCGGCTCAATGCTGTCGCTGGCGGCGAGATCAGCAATTGTCCTGGCCACTTTGAGAATGCGGTCGTGGGCGCGCGCGCTCAGCGCCAGGCGCTGCATGGCGCGCTCCAGCAACTGCTCGCTGGCGCTGGTGAGTTCGCAGTAGCCCGCCACCTGACGCGTGGCCATCTGCGCGTTGCAATAAATTCGGTCCTGATGAAAGCGTTCCAGCTGGCGGTCGCGCGCCATTGCCACGCGCGCACGGATGGCGGCCGAGCGCTCCTCGCCGCTGGCCGGGCTGCGCAGATCCTGATACTTCACCGCCGGAACATCCAGATGAATATCAATGCGGTCGAGCAGCGGTCCGGAGATGCGCGAAGCATAGCGCTGGATCTGCGGCGGGGTGCAGTGGCACTCGCGAGTGACGTCGTTAAGAAATCCGCAAGGGCACGGGTTCATCGCGGCGGCGAGCATAAAGCGCGACGGAAAGGCGATCGAGTGGGTGGCGCGAACAATGGTTACATGCCCGTCTTCGAGCGGCTGCCGCATGACCTCAAGCACGGAGCGGGGAAACTCGGGCAGTTCATCCAGGAACAGCACCCCATGGTGGGCGAGCGAAACCTCGCCGGGCCGCGGACCTGATCCGCCGCCAATCAGCCCGGCGTCGGAGATGGTGTGGTGGGGCGAACGAAAGGGCCGGCGGTTCAGCAGACCAGTGGCGCCGTTGCCGTTGGAGCTGAGCGTTCCGTTGACGCTGTGAATCTTGGTGGCCTCGAGCGCCTCCTCGAAGGTGAGAGCGGGCAATATCGAAGGGACGCGCCGCGCGAGCATCGTCTTGCCCGACCCGGGAGGGCCGATCATGAGGATGTTGTGGCCGCCGGCGCAGGCGACCTCGAGCGCACGCTTGGCGGTTTGCTGGCCCTTCACGTCGGCGAAGTCGTCGGCGCCGGCGGGACCTTGCTCGAGCCATGCCGAGGTGTCCACCCGCGTCGGCGTAGGTTGGCTGCGGTGATTGATCCAGTCAGTAACCTCGAGCAGATTTTTCGCGCCAAACACCGAGACGCCCTGGACCACCGCCGCCTCGGCGGCGTTCGCGACCGGGACGATGAGGTTGGCAATGACGCGTTCGCGCGCCATGATGGCGATCGGCAGCGCGCCGCGAATCGACCGCAGGCTGCCGTCGAGTGCCAACTCGCCCACGAAAAGATAATCGTCAATGCCGCGCGATGAGGTTAAGCAACCCCAGCAGCCCAGCAGGGCGATGGCCATGGGCAGGTCAAAACCGGAGCCCTCCTTCCGGACATCGGCGGGCGCAAGGTTGATGACCACGTTACTGACGGGCGGCTCAAATCCGCAATTGCGCATGGCGGCCTTCAGCCGCTCGCGTGACTCACGCACGGCGGCGTCAGGCAGGCCGACGGTTGAGAACTGCGATTCCGGACCGGAGGAGGGCGACGAGTCGGCCTCGATCTCAATCAAGCGGCTCTCGATGCCGATCACGGAGGCGCTCAAGGTTCGAAACAGCATAGACGCACGCGCGAACCTTGACTACAACCGAATTCGCCACCCACGTCAATGCCCCCAAATGTGGGTGGGCGTCGTGCATCATGTCGTATGGCACTCAAGGAGCCGCCACCGGCGTGAAATAGGGGCTTACTCGCAGCGCAGCGCTTCGGCGGCGGGGATGGACGCGGCGCGGGCGGCGGCCAAATACGAGCCAGTGAATGCGATGGCGGCCAGCAGCGCGGCGGCGGCGGACCAGGAGAGCGGGTCGAAGATGTGAACGTCGAACAGCCACGGGCGCAGGCCCTGCAAGGCCACGCCGGCGGCTCCGGCGCCAAGAAGCAGTCCGGCCGCAATTGCGGAGGCGGCGTCGCGCGCCACCATGTGGATGAGTCGCGATGGCGCCGCGCCGAGCGCGAGGCGGATGCCCAGTTCGTGGCGGCGTTCCGCAACCAATTGCGCGAGCGTTCCAAATAGTCCGATGGCGGCGAGCAGCGCCGCCAATCCACCGCAGAGGCCGGCAAGGTCGGCGATGGCGATGGGCTGCCACAAAGTCAGGCGGACCTGCTCGGACTCGGAGCGGAGATGGAGCACAGGCAGCGCGGCATTTTCGCCCGCGACCGCGGCGCGTAGGCTTTGGAACAGACGGTCGGTGGGCAGCGCGCCGCTCAGAGCGAGGCGCATCGCGGGCAATGCGGTTTGCGCCGAGGGCACAAACATCTGTTCAGGCGGCGCCTCCATGAGGCGCGCGCGCCGATTGGCCACGACGCCCACCACCGTGAAATAGCTCTTTTGTTTTTGTCCGCGGTCAAAGGCGGGCCAATCAATTTGGCGGCCGAGCGGCTCCTGATGCGGCCATAAACGTTCCGCTAGCGCCTGGTTCACGACGCACACCAACGGCCGGCCCTGGCCATCGCCGGCGTCGAAATCGCGCCCGCGCTCGAGCGGAATCTGGAACAGAGTGAAATATCCCAGCGTGACCGCGTTAATGTCGGGCCGGTTGGCTGCCAGGAAATCGTGGGCCCGCGCCTCCGCCGGCGGCGGTTCGGTTCCAGCGACAAAGACCGACCCGCGATCGCAAAATGAGGGCGGCACACAGGATGCGAGGACGGCGTTGGTCACGCCAGGCAATGCCGCGGCGCGCTGGCGAATGCGTTCAAGGAGAGCCTTGCCGTCGCCGCGGGACAAGAAAATTCGCCCGGTATCGAGCGTTGCCACAACGATCTGGTCGCTGCGCCGCGGAACCTGCCCGGCCGCGGCCAACTGTACCGACCGTTGCGCCAGCCCGGCGGCGATCAGGAGCAGCAACGCGACACCGAGTTGCGTGGCCAGGAGCCAGCGCTGCGCGGCGTGTCGTTTGCGCGAGCGCGCCATGCCCGGCGTAAGGCTCGCCCGCGCCGCGAGGAACGCCGGCGCCGCCGCCATGACCAGCGTGCTGAGCACCGCGATGCCGACGGCGAAGGTAGTGATGCGCCAATCGAGCGACACCACCATGTTCTCCGGCGCGGTGGGCTCAAGTCGCAGCAATGCGCGGGCAAGGGGCGTGGCGGCGGCCAGGCCGGCCAGGGTTCCGGCGGCGGCCACGATTCCGGCTTCGAGCAGAAACTGCCGCGCAACCCGCATGCGCCGCGCTCCCAGCGCCAACTGGGTCGCCACTTCGCGCTGGCGTGCGGCCATTCGGGCCAAAAACAAGCTGCCTACGCTGGCGCTGGTCATCGCGACGAGCAGCAGCGTACCGCCCATCATGAGGAGCAGAAAACGGCCCGTGGCGGAGCGGTCATCCGACCACAAGCCCAATCCGGCAACAACGGCTGCCTGTCGCGATTTGAGCAGCGGATGCGCTTCGCCGATGCGTGCGGCCACCAGCCGGGCCTCCGCCTGGGCCTGGGCCACGGTTACGCCTGGCGCGAGCCTGCCGAAAACGGTGACCCAGCCGCAGTTTCGAGTTTCGAGGCAGCTCCCGTTGTCGTTCATCGGCATGAGCCGCGGCTGCGCGGTTATCGGCGCCCATACGTCAGTCGCCCAGGTAAGCGTCGCGCCGTGAAACGGAGCGCTGGCCACGCCCACGACGCTCATCGGGGTTTGGTTGAGCACGACGGTTTTGCCGACGATTGCCGGGTCGGCGCCGAACGAGCCGCGCCATATCTGGTCGCTCAAAACGACAACGCGGTTTTGCGCGCTTGATTCATCGTTGCCGTCCAGCAGGCGGCCCAGTTCCGCGCGCACGCCGAGTGTCGAGAAATAGTTGCCGCTCACCATTTCACCTTGTGCCTCCCCCGACTGGCTTCGGAGGTGCCAATACCAATCGGCCGGAGAGAACGCGGCGAGACTCGCGTACGAATGGCTCATCGCGCGGAAATCCAGCGCGTCGGGATAACTGAAGTCGCCGAGCAATTGCCCGGCCTCTACGCGCTCAAGGTGCACCAGCGGGCTGGCCGGGTCGGCGCCGGGCAACGGCCGCAGCAACACCGCGCTCACCAGCGCAAACATCGCGGTGGCGGCGGCGATACCGATCGCCAGCACGAAAGTTGCTGTCAGCGACAGACCAGGAGACGCCCAAAGGCGCCGGGCTGCGAGGCGGAGGTCCTGAATTGTATTCTCGATCAGCGCGACCCCGCGCTGATCATGGCACGCCTCCCAGATCGAATCGCTCCCGGCCAGCTTTCCTGGCTCGCCGGCGCAGGCACGGTGAAAGGCGAGCTCTTCGCTCAACTCGCGGTTGACTCGCGCACGAAACGCGAGAGACCGAAACCGAAGCCACAATTTGCGTGCCGTTCGCATAATCGGTTACCCCCAATTCACATTTGCGCCACGATTAGTCCAATGCCGGCTGATAGGCGCTGCCACTCCTTCAGCTCTTTGGCCAACTGTTTGCGTCCGGCGGCGGTGAGCGCGTAAAACTTGGCCCGGCGACCGTTTTCGGAAGCGCCCCACTTCGCCGCAATCCAGCCTTGTTGCTCGAGCCGGTGCAGCGCCGGATACAGCGAGCCCTGCTGCACCTGCAGGTTGTCGCCTGAAACCTGTTTAATACGTTGCGCAATCGCCCAGCCATGGCTGGGTTCGAGCGCGATGGTTTTCAGAATCAGCAGGTCAAGCGTGCCTTGCACCAAATCCGTCGGCCGGCTCATGCGGGTTGCCACCTCCCCTTGGTTATCTACAAGAAGGATTGTAGCAAACCGGTCGCAGAATGCAACCGCGCCTTACTTCGCGCTCTGATAGCCGATGCGGGTGTGGGCGGTCAGGTGCTTGAGATGGGGATCTTTGACTTCGACCTTGATGGAGCGGAAACCGGGGCCGGTTTGGTTCGAGCGATAAACCAGGCTGTACTGCAGTCGGATGTCCTGCGCCACTTTCCTGGTAATGGTATCCACTTGGTCGAGATTGGACGGAAAATAAGCCAGACCGCCAGTGGCGTCGGCGAACTCCAGCAGCACTTTGCGCGATTCCTTACGCGAGGAGCCGCTGTCTTCTTTGTCCACCAACCCGATGCAGTAGATCTCGGGCGCGTCGAGTGATTGCAGCAACGTGAGGGTTTGTTTCAGGTCGTGGCTGCTGGCGTCGTCCTGGCCGTCGGTGATCAGCAGCAGCACCTTCTTCGGCCGCTTGCCGTATTTGTTCAAATAGGTGACGCCGTTGATGATCGCGTCGTAAAGGGCCGTGCCCGCCTGCGGGTCGATCTCGCCCAGGCCCTTTTCCAGCGCGGGAATGCTGTTGGTAAAAGGCGAGGCGAGATGGTATTCGTCGTTGAACTTAACGATAAAAACCTCGTCCTTCTCGTTACTGGCGCGAACGAAATTTAACGCAGCCTGATCCACCTGAATGCGTTTCGTGCGCATGCTACCCGAGTTATCCACCAGAATGCCCACCGAAACCGGCGCATCATCGTGAGAGAACGACTCGACATTCTGCTTGATCCCGTTCTCATAAACGGTGAAATCGCCGGCGGGCAGCGAATTGACGGTGCGGCCCTTGTTATCGAGCACGCTCGCCTGCACCAGCACCTCGCCCACGTTGGCGTGAAAGGTGAAGGCGGGCGCGGCTTGCTGAGTAGTTTGCTGGCAGGTGGCCGCCAACCCGAATGTCAGAATCAAGCCTAGAGTGGAGTTGCAGAACAGCCGCATGAATCGCTAATTCCAGTATACCGGCAGGCGCGCGCTCGCGACCTTAAAGGCCGGGTACGCCACCACGAAGGCCAGTGTCAAGCCGAAGCTGACAAAGCTCTTCGCCAGGTAGGTGCTGAGATAGGCGCTTTCCAGCCAGAGAATGCCGGCGGAGAACACGGCGCAGGCAGCGAGGATCCGCGCCGGCGGCCGCTGCCGCGACCATTCCTGCATTGGCAGAGCCACTCGCATGAGCGCCGCGGTTCCCGCCACAGCGCCCAGCAACAGCCACGGGCCGGCCGGAATCCAGATCTCAAGCAGGCGAATCACCAGGCTGTGCAGTATGTAAAACACCAATGAATTCGCGCCCCAGTAGCGAACCTCGGCCCAGGGCGCGCGCGGACGACGTCGCAGCCACCAGCGAAACAGTTCCAGGGTGAGCGCGATGTCGGCCAGGGCGAGCAGCCAATAATCGGTGCTCATCCAAAACTTATCGAAGTGGAAGCCCACCCGCCAGGAAAGCATCGCGCAGGCGCCGAGCGCGGCCCCGGTGATCGTCAGCCGCATGGCGCGGCCCGGGTACCGCTTCAGGTGCGCGCCCAACAAATAGAAGCTAAGCCAGGGCAGCAGCGGGAACAAACCCGGCGTCAGGAAAAATGACGACACGCCGCCGTCGGAGATCTTCCAGTAATACACGTTCTGGTTGAGCCAGTGCACCGCGAAGGGCAGCGGGAACAGCCACGTCCACCAACGCGGCAGGAGCCAGCGCAGAGCGAGCATGGCCAGCATGGCCATGCCGGCGCTCTGGAACACATCCGACATCCACAGCGTGCCTTGGACGTAGTTATTGGCGAAGCCGGCAAAAATCAGAAACAGCCCGTTGGCGGCGATGCGAAGCTCGTCGCCCCGGGCGCGGGCGAGAATTGTCCACAGGTTCATGCCGGTCGAGCTGAAGAAAAGCACCGAACCCATGGTCACGATATTCAGCCAGGGAGCATGCTTGAAGGGCACGTGGGCCACGACCATGAGGAAGCAGGCCACGCCCTTGATCAGATCCACGGCGTGATCGCGGGAGGAAACGGCGGCGGGCGCTTGCGGAAGATCGGCAACAACAGGCATGGGCAACCGGCACAGCTAATATAATCATCACTCATGTCTTTCATCGCCCAAGCCGAAAACGTCACCAAGGATTATCCTGTCGGCCAGGTCATGGTGCCGGCGTTGCGTGGCGTCTCGCTCGCCATCGAACCCGGCGAATTTGTGTCGATTGTAGGGGCGTCAGGAAGCGGCAAGAGCACGCTGCTGCACATTTTGGGAGGGCTAACGCCGCCGACCACGGGGCGGGTTTGGATCGAGGGCATGGAATACGGCTCGGTCTCCGACGGCGGGCGCACCGCGCTGCGTCGCAAGTCCATCGGCATCGTATTTCAGAAGTTCAATTTACTGCCTACGCTGGACGCGCGCGGCAACATCGAAATTGCGCGCGAGATTGCCGGGCGGCGCGCCCACCCTGGCGATGGCGATGCGGCTTACCAACAGCGGCTGGTGGAGTTGCTCGGCATTGGCAATCGGCTGGATCACCGCCCGACGCAGCTTTCCGGCGGCGAACAGCAGCGGGTGGCTATCGCGCGCGCGCTGATCAACCAGCCGCGGCTGCTGCTGGCCGACGAGCCAACCGGCAATCTCGACTCGAAAAATTCGGACGCGGTTCTGGGCGTCATGGCCGAGCTGAACCGCACCCTGGGCCAAACCATTTTGATGATTACCCATAACGTGGCGGCGGCGGCCATTGGCCACCGCACGCTGCACATGCGCGACGGCTTAATTGTTCCCGCCTGAACGGTCTCGCCGTGGACTTCATTCTTCAAGGCCACGAGATCAATCTCAAGGGCGCGAACCGCGGCTTCTTCACCACCCGGCTGCGCGCCAATCTCGAACGCCTGCTCGATGGCACGGGCAGCAAAGTTGGGATGCGCGGCATGGGCGTGATCGTCGCCGCTCCCGACGAAGCGGCGGTCGATGTGCGGCAGCGGTTGGAGCGCGCGCTCGGAGTGCAGACGATCGTCGCCGGGCAGCGCGTCGCTCCCGAAGCGGAGGCCATCGCACCGGTGGCGCTGGCCATGATCGCCTCGCAGCCGGGCGCCAGTTTTGCGCTCGATGTCAAGCGGCCCGACAAGGCGCTGGCGCTCAGCTCGCACGAGGTCGCGGTCCACGTGGGGCGGTACATCGAAGAGAAGCTGGGGTTGCCGGTGGATTTAAGGCGCCCCGAGCGGCTCTGCACCATCGTGCTCAACCGCAAGGGCGCGCTTGTGAGCCGCGCGCCGGAGTTCGGTCCCGGCGGCATGCCGGCCGGCACGGCCGGGCGGCTGCTCGGGCTGCTTTCGGCCGGCTTTGATTCGCCGGTCGCGGCCTATCGCTTGATTCGCCGCGGCGCGCGGGTCATGCTCATTCATTTTTATGGAACGCCGCTGGCCGGCCACGCCAGCAGTCTGGGCCCGGCGGAGGAAATGGCGCGGCAATTAACCCGCTACCAGCTTCATACCCGGCTCTATTTGTGCCCTTTTGAGCCGGTGCAGCGCGCTGTGATCGCCGCCACGCCGAGCGCCTACCGGGTGCTGGTGTACCGCCGCATGATGCTGCGCATCGCTGCCGCGCTGGCGGAAAAGATTTTCGCCCACGGCCTGGTCACCGGCGATTCGCTGGCCCAGGTGGCGAGCCAAACCTCGCTCAATCTGGAGGCGGTGAGCGCCGCCACCCGGCTGCCGATTTACCGCCCCCTGATTGGCGATGACAAGGTCGCGATTCAGGCTGAGGCGCGACGCATCGGCACGTTCGAGATTTCCGCCGCCGCCAGCACCGGCGCGACGGACGATTGCTGCTCGGCATTTATGCCGCGCACCCCGGCGCTGGCCAGCTCGATCGGCGAACTCGACGACGCCGAGCGCGAGTTCGATTTCGCGCCACTTATTGTCTCGAGCCTGTCCGCAATTGAAACGCGGCGCTACCGCCTGCGCGGTAATACGGTCGAATTGCTCTGACTACCAGCGCCGCTTGCCGTTCGGAACAGGGGATGCGGCCAATCGTGGCCCCGATATCGGCGCGGGCTGCCCACCCGCGCCTTCGCGCGTCACCGGGCAGTTGGCACTGTTGGCGGCGGCGGTGGTGATGCCCTCGTAGCGCTGCCGCGCTTCCAATAACTTGTTGACTTCCTCCTGCCCCAGCAGGTTCTGCTTGCCCAGAATGTGCGTGACCAGCGCGATGCGGGCGAAATGCTCGACCGTCTCCATCTTGAAATAGGCCTTCCAAACATCTTCGCCGTAGGTGACGACACCGTGGTTGGCCATCAGGATGGCGTCGTAGTGCGGAATCAGCGGGCGCAGCGTGGCCGACAGTTCGGGCGTGCCGGTCGTGCCGTACTCGGCCAAGGGGACGCACCCCAGTGCCAGCACCACTTCCGCCAAGAGCGCCTGGTTCAAGGCGATGCCGGAGGCGGCGAACCCGGTCGCCGCTGGAGGATGGGCGTGCACGACGCCGTTGACTTCGGGGCGCAATTGATAAATAAGCAGGTGCATCGCCATCTCGCTCGATGGATTGCGCCGTCCCTCGAGCTTGCGGCCTTCCATGTCGGTGATCACGAGGTCAGCGTCTTCCATCATGCCCTTGCTCATCGAGGTGGGCGTGGCCAGAACGCGCCCGCCGGGAAGGCGCACCGAGATGTTGCCGTCGCTCGCCGCCACCAGGCTTTTTTGGTGCAGAAAGCCGCCGATGCGCAAAATATCGCGGCGCAGCGCGGCTTCGTCGGCGGCAATGGGATCGGCGGTCGCCATGTTCATCAGTATCGCTCAGTTATTCTACAAAGATGCGGTTGAGCGAATTCGATTACGAACTGCCGCCCGAGCGCATTGCGCAGCGCCCACTCCCCGAGCGCGATACCAGCCGCATGCTGTGGCTTGATCGGAGCGGCGGAAGGTTGGAAGACCGCATGTTTCGCGAATTCCCCGATCTGCTGGCTCCCGGCGATCTGCTGGTCGCCAACGACAGCCGGGTTTTTCCGGCGCGGCTTGCCGGCCGGCTTGGCGGCGGAGCCAAGGTCGAGGTGTTATTGCTCGGCGCGTTGGGCGATGGCGTATGGGAAGCCCTGGTCCGCCCGGGACGCAAACTCGGCGACGGCGCGCGGATTGCTTTCGACGATGGCGTAACGGCTGAGGTGATGCGGCGCGGCGAGCGTGGCGAGCGCCGCCTACGCTTCGCGTGGCCGAGCGAAATCGAGTTCGACGCCTGGCTCGCGCAGCACGGCCATGTCCCCCTGCCACCCTACATTCGTCGTCGCGAGGGCGACGCGCCGGAGGATCGCGAACGGTACCAAACCGTCTACGCCGCGGGCGACGGGAAATCCGCCGCGGCGCCCACGGCGGGACTGCATTTTAGTCCGGGGCTGCTCAAGCGATTGGGCGAACGCGGCATTGAATGGACGACGGTCAGTCTCCACGTGGGTTTGGGAACGTTTCAGCCGGTGGAGTGTGAAGAAATCGAAAACCACCCGATCCACAGCGAGCGTTTCGAAGTGACGGCTCCCGCGGCGGCGGCGATCGCCCGGGCGCAGGGCGAACATCGCCGTATTATCGCGGTCGGAACCACAGCCGCGCGCGTGCTTGAAACAATGGCCGGCTATGGGCCGGAGTTCCATGCCGGTAACGGCGAAACCAGCATCTTTCTTTACCCCGGCCGCCGCTTCCAGTTGGTGGATGGGTTGTTGACCAACTTCCACGCGCCGCGCACGACGTTGCTCATGATGATCAGCGCGCTCGCCGGCATCGAAAACGTGCGGCGCGCCTACCAACACGCGCTCGCGAACGAGTACCGTTTCCTCAGTTACGGCGACTGCATGCTGATAACCTAACGAGTGTGCCTGTCGAACCCACGCCGATTCCGCGGCATCATCCACTGCTCACCGAGTTCCGCCGCGCCTTCAAGAGCGGGCCGCCGCTGGTCGCCATTGAAGGTCCGCGGCTAATTGGCGAGGCGATCCGCAGCGGCTTTCGCATCGAGCGGGTGCTGTTCAGCCGCACCGGCCTCGAACATCACGGCGACAAGCTGCTGCCGCAATTTTCGAAACACACCACCGCCGCGGTGGCCGACGACGGCCCGTTTGCGGCAGCCATGGACGCGGAACACCCGCAGGGAGTCGCCGCTCTGGTTCGTTTCACGCCGGCGCCCCTGGCCGAGGCCTTCGGCAAAGATGGCGCCGTGCCGCTGCTGCTCGCCGCCGCCGAAATGCAGGATCCCGGAAACTTGGGCACGCTCATTCGAGCCGCCGACGCGTTTGGCGCCACCGGTTTCGTCGCGCTGGCGGACACGGTGAGTCCGTTCAATCCCAAGGCGCTGCGCGCCAGCGCCGGTTCGATCTTTCACCTGCCGGTGGTCGCGAAAGTAGCCGCGACCGAACTGATCGCCGCCTGCCGCGCGCGAAGCGTGGCGCTGCTGGCCACCGCCGCGCGCGCGAGCGGTAACGATCCGGAGGAAGCGCTGGCCGGGCTCGACCGGCCTGCATGCATCGTGATTGGCCAGGAAGCGGCAGGCGTACCGCGCGAACTCCTCCGCGCCGCCGAGCGGACGATCGCCATTCCCATGCAGCGCAGCATTGAATCCCTCAACGCCGGCGTCGCCGGCGCCATCCTGCTTTACGAAGCCGCCCGGCAGCGGCGCCAGGAGACTCGATAAGGAGCGGGCTCACGCGTTGGCGCGCTTGTGGAACTGGCCGGCGGCCATGATGACGGTGAGGTGCGCACCGCCGGAGGCGAGTAGCGCAATGTCGTCGAGGGGATTGCCGTCAACAACGATCAGATCGGCGGCGGCGCCGGGGCGGAGGCAGCCCAAAGTTCCGGTTTGACCGAGAATGGCGGCGCCGGTTGAGGTCGCCGCGCGCAGAATATCAATCGCCGGCAGCACCTGGGCGCGCAGCGTGAATTCGCTGCTTTGGCGCTCGGTAAGCGCGCCCAGCAGGTCGGTACCCAGGCCCATCCTGACGCCGGCCGCGCGCATGATTTCGAGGCCGCTTAGCGCGTGATCGCCGATGCGGCGCAGCTTGTCCATACTCACAGGGGGCAGCCCCAGTTGCGCGCCCTGATCCAGCAGGGCGAAAAGCGTCGCCATGGTGGGCACGGTGAAGGCGCCGCGCTGGGCGACGTAATCGGCGGTGGGGCCGTCAATCAGGGTGGCGTGTTCGATCGAGCGCACGCCAAACTCAGCCGAGCGCCGGATCGCTTCCGCCGGATGGCAGTGGGTCATGACGTAAGCGCCGGCGCGCTCGGCCTCCTCAACCGCGGCGATCAGCTCGGCGTCCGAATACTGGCAGCGCTCGAGCGGATCGGTGGGCGAGACCACACCGCCCGAACCCATGACCTTGATGTGGTGCGCGCCGCGGCGCAACTCGGTCCGCACCGCGCGCCGGACGGAATCGGCGCCATCGGCAAGAATGGCGAAAACGTCGGCGTGCGCGGCGCAGCCGCAGGGAACGTGATCGTCGAGAGCGTGATCGCCGGGGCGGAAGTCACCGTGACCGCCGGTTTGGCTGATCACCCGCCCGCCGTAAAAGAGCCGCGGCACAAGGCCCAGCAAGCCCTCCTTGATGGCGGTCGCGAGACCCACGTCGGCGCCGCCGGCATCGCGCAGCGTGGTGAATCCACGGTCCAGGCTCTGTTTGAGAAAGCGCGCCGCAAAGTGGGCGAGGTAGGACAGCAGCGTTTGCGCCAGCCGCCCCAAATTCAAGCTGGCCGCATAGACGTGCACGTGGGCATCTATCAAGCCCGGCATCAGCACCCGCCCGCCGCAGTCGATGACCTCGGCGCCTTCGGCCGCGACACTCTCGCCCACGGCTTCAATCACGGCGCCCGCCACACGCACGGCGCCGGAGCGCAATGTCTCCGATTCGCCGTCAAAAAGGCGGGCATTGGTGAAAACAATTTTGTTCATTGGATGCGTTCCAGGCCACCCATATAGGGACGCAGGGCTTCGGGAATCACCACACTGCCATCGGCCTGCTGGTAGTTTTCGACCACCGCGATCCAGGTGCGTCCGATGGCGAGACCGCTGCCGTTGATGGTGTGCGCCAACTCGGTCTTGTTCCTGCCCTGGCGCCGGAAACGAATATTCGCCCGGCGCGCCTGGAAGTCGCTGAAGTTGCTGCAGGAGCTGATCTCGCGGAACGCGTTCTGGCTGGGCAGCCAGACTTCGAGGTCGTAGGTCTGACTGGCGCTGAAACCGAGGTCGCCGGTGCAGAGGTTCATCACCCGGTACGGCAGCTCCAATTCCTGGAGAATGGCTTCGGCGTCGCGGGTGAGTTTTTCGTGGTCGGCGGCCGATTGCTCGGGATGCGCGATCTTCACCAACTCGACTTTCTGGAATTGGTGCTGGCGCATGATGCCGCGCACGTCGCGTCCGTAGGCACCGGCTTCGCTGCGGAAGCACGGCGTGTAGCCGACGACGCATACCGGGAGCGCGGCTTCATCGAGCACCTGGTCGGCGTACAAATTGGTTAGCGGCACTTCGGCGGTGGGGATGAGCCACAGATCGGCGCCTTCGCATTTAAAGAGATCGGCGGCGAACTTGGGCAACTGCCCGGTGCCGCGAAGGCTTTGGCTGTTGACCAGCGACGGCGGCAGCACCTCGGTGTAGCCGTGGGCGGCGGTATGGCGATCAAGCATGAAGTTGGCCAACGCCCGCTCGAGCCGGGCGCCGGCGCCGCGGTAGACGGCGAAGCGCGCGCCGGAGATGCGCGCCGCGGCGTCGAGGTCGAGAATGCCCAGCTTGGCGCCCAAATCCCAGTGCGGCTGCGGAGTGAAGTCAAACGTGCGGGCCTGTCCCCAGCGGCGCACCTCCTGATTGTCGTCGGCGGAACGGCCGACTGGCGTGGCCGGCGAGGGGCGGTTGGGCAGACTCAGCAGGATCGGTTCAAACTCGCTTTCGATCGCCTTGCTTTCGGCGTCGAGCGCGGTGATTTTTTCGCCCAGCGCACGGTTCTGCGCAATCAGGGCCGCCGTCTCCGGCGCGTCGCGTTCCGGTCCGCGCTTGCGACGCGCAACTTCCTCGGAGGCAAGGTTGCGCTCCTGCTTGAGTTGGTCGCCTTGCAGGATGAGGGCGCGCCGGCGTTGGTCGAGTTCGCGGAAACGGGTCAGGTCCACCTTGGCGCCGCGGTCGGCCAGCATCGTCTCCACCTCGGCGAGGTGGTCGCGGACGTAGGAAAGCTCCAACATAGGTTCTAGTCTAGCGGGGTTCGCTTTTTCCGCCGCCGAGCCCAGCCGGCCTTGTTGGCCTGCCGTCCGCGGCCCACCGCCAGGGCGTCCTCGGGAACGTTTTCAGTGATCACGCTGCCGGCGCCAATGTAGGCGCCGGGGCCGATCACGATCGGCGCCACCAAGGTCGCGTTGCTGCCCACGAAGGCGCCGTCGCCAATGGTGGTTGGGTGTTTGTCAACGCCGTCGTAATTGCACGTGATTGTTCCGGCGCCAATGTTGGCGCCGCTGCCGATGCGGGCATCGCCCAGATAGGCGAGGTGATTAGCCTTGCTGCCGGCGCCCACCTGTGTCTTTTTGACCTCTACGAAGTTGCCGATATGCGCGCCGGCGCCGATATCAGCCCCCTCGCGCAGCCGTGTAAAGGGGCCGAGCAGCGCGCCGGCGGCCACGCGGGCCCGCTCCATGACGCAGTGTTGGCGAATGAGCACCTGATCGCCGATCTCGCAATCCGTCAGCACCGAGTAGGCGCGCACCTGGCAGCCACGGCCCAAGCGGGTCGCGCCCAACAATTGCACGCCGGCTTCAATGACGGACTCCGGGCCCACCTCGACCTCGGGGTCAATCACCACCGTGTCGGGCAGTTGAATGGTCACGCCCGATTGCAGCAAGCTCTCGGCTTTGCGCCGCCGCAGGCTCTGATCCAAGCGCGCCAGCTCGGCCCGATCGTTGACGCCCAGGCATTCGTCCGCGTCCGCCAGGGCGAAGGCGGTGACGCGCTTGCCCTGCCGGGCAAGGATGGCGATGGTGTCGGTTAAGTAATACTCGCCGTGCGGGTTGGCGGTGCCGAGCGCCGCCAGCGCGGGGGCGAGCGCGGCGGTTTGAAAGCCATAGAAACCGGCGTTCAACTCGCGCAAGGCGAGCTGCGCCGGGGTGGCCTGACGCTCTTCCACAATGGCCACAACGTCGTTACCCTCGCGAATGATGCGTCCGTACGCCCGCGGCTCGACGGGTGAGGCGGTCGCGAGCACGGCGGCCACATCGCCGCCCAGCGCCGCGGCCAGGCCACGCACCGTCGCCGCCGAGAGCAGCGGCATGTCGCCGTGGACCACGATCAAGCGCTCGTAGGCGCGCCACCAGGGCTGGGCGGCCATGACGGCGTGCCCGGTGCCGAGTTGCGGTTCCTGAAGGGTGACGGCAACGCCCAGGGGCGCGACCGCGGCCCGGATCGCATCGGCGCCATAGCCGGCGACGACGCCGATTGCGCCCGGCTCGAAGCCGGCGGCGCGCGCCGCAGCCAGCACGCTGGCCAGCATGGTGCGTCCGCCGGCCTGGTGCAGCACCTTGGGCAGTTCCGAACGCATGCGCGTGCCCCGCCCGGCGGCGAGTACCAGGAGCGCGGTCTTCTTCACCGTCTCACCTTCAGCCGCGGCTTTCCGGATACAGGACCTCGGTGAATCGTGGATCGTCCATCAGCGCGTCGAAGTCGCTGTCCTGCCGCGCCTGGGCGCGGCAACTCGGGTCGAGCTTGATGGCTTCTTTCAAATGCAGCAGCGCCGCCTCGACATCGCGAGTCTGCGCGCGCAAGCAGGCCAGAGCGTAGCTGATGTGCGCGCCTTTGGCGCCGCCGCGCTGGGCCTTGGTGAGCAGCGCCTCGGCTTCCTCGAACTGGGCGGTGTTCATGCGCACGATGGCGTGGTGATAGTACTCTTCAGCCGGCAAGGTGGGCGGCGAGGCGGCGTTGATGCGGCCCTGGCAGGTGTTCAGGTGCTGGCCGGCGCGGTCGGCCAGTTCACGAAAGGGCAGTGCGCAAACTTTTTCAAATAGCGGCTTGGCGCGTTCGAACTTCTGCTGGCCAAACAGTTTCATCGCGGCCGCATACTGATCCAACGCGTCCTGGTATTGGGGATCGAGCTTCTTGGCAACTCCAGCATTCATCCATGTATTAGGCGGCAAACTGCTGGAATCGTCAAGCGGCAGCGCCCACCCGGATGGACTGCGTGGATGGATGAGCCGCCGGTTGTAGCAAATGCCGGGTATATGATGGAATCGCACTGGCACCCGCAACTATGTTTGACCAGGTCCCAACTCTGCTCGAGCGGCTCTTTCTTGGCCAGAGCATCCCGCGCCGGGCCGCCTTTGCGCGCCGCGTTCCGCGCTGGCTGATCGAGCGGATTCAGACGGCCGAGTTTCAGAAGACGGTGCGGCTGGCGGGGGCGCGCAGCGCGTTTTACCGCGAACGCTTTGCCCAGGCCGGGATTGACCCGCGCCGCATTGCCACGCCTCGGGACATGGGGGATTTTTTCACCACCTCGCAAGACTTGCGCGTGCAGGACACGTCGGCCTTTCTGTGCGCCCCTCCCCAGGCCGGATTCGAAACCACCGGCACCACGGCAAAGAACAAGCGCATTTATTTTTCCAACGAAGAAGTGCACGACATTGGCTTTGAAGGCGCGGTCGGGCTTTGGAATCTCGGCCTGCGGCCCAGCGATCGCGTGGTGGACGCCTTCGATTACGCCTTTTGGAACGCCGGCATCACCCTAATGCATTCGCTGAACGCGGTGGGATGCTTCCACATGATCGCGTCCAAGCTGGAGCCGGCCGAATTTTACCGCCGCGTGAAGGATTACCAGTTCAACGTGCTGGTGGTTGACACGGCGTGGCTGGTGGGCCTGACGGAAATCGCCGAGCGGGAAGGCGCGTGGCCGGTGAAATTCATCCTTTCAGGCAGTGAGAATATGAGCGAGACGACGCGCGCCTGGGTGGAGTCGGTGTGGAAGGCGAAGGTTTACCAGGCGTATGGGCAAACCGAATCGCTGGGCGCGAGCGGCATCGAGTGCCCGGCGCAAAAAGGCTATCACCTGAACGAGCTCAATTTCCTGTTCGAGGTCATCCATCCCAACGCCGACGGCTTTGGCGAGCTGGTGTTTACTACTCTGACCCGCAAAATCATGCCGCTGGTCCGGTACCGCTCGAACGACATTACGCGATTCATTGACGAGCCCTGCGGATGCATTTTGCAGGGCTTGCGGCGCATTGACAAAATTCAGGGCCGGGGCGACGAGATTGTCTCCTGTGGCATGGGCATGATCAGCCCCTGGATCTTCGAAGCGTGGCTGGGCGAATTTCCGGCGTTGGCCGACGACTGGCAGGTGGTGGTGACGCAGCCGAGTGTGCGGGATGTCATCGAGGTGCGCTATGAGTTGCGGGATCCGACAATTGATAGCGGCACGCTCGAAGAGGCCATGATGCAGCGGTTCGCGACGCTTTATCCTTATTATGAAAAAAACCGGTGCATGGGCATGTACGACCTCCGGCTGCGGCCGCTGGCGCGCGGCACGCTGCGGGCCAGCCTCAACGACGCTCCCGGCACGCGGCACAAGCTGCGCCGCATGCTCGACCAGCGGAGTGCGGTTATGGCCCTGGTGTAGCCTTTCGAGCGCCGGCGCCCATTAAAGCCGTTTAATCATGTTTTAATCCGCAGTTAATTGACCCTCAGTGAGAATCTAAGCGGAGGTTCTACATGAAGGAAAACGCAAAATCCAGTTCGGCCGGGCCCGCCGCGGGTCCTGGCCTGGGCATTCTGCTGGTCGGCATGGGCGCCATTTCAACCACCCTGGTGGCCGGGGTAGAGGCGATCCGCCAAGGCCTGGCACGGCCGTTTGGCGCGCTCTCGCAGTTGGCCATGATCTCGCCGCCCGACCAACCGAGTGTGCGTATACCTCTCGCCGAGTACCTCCACCTGACCCGTCTGGAAGACCTGGTCTTCGGCGGATGGGATATCAACCCCGGCAACGGTTATGACATGGCGGTTGCCTCGGGCGTGCTCGAGCCGCTGCTGCTCGCCGCCACCCGCCCGGCGCTGGAAGCCATCCAGCCCATGCCCGGCATTCACGATCCGCAGTACCTGCGCCGCGCCGAGGGGAAGCGGGTGAAGCCGCAGACGAACAAATTCGAACAGGCCGAGGCGCTGCGGCAGGACATCCGGAATTTCAAGAAAGAGCACAAGCTGGAGCAGGTGGTGGTCATGTGGTGCGGCTCGACCGAGGTCTTCCTGACCGCCGGCCCGGCGCACCAGAGCCTGCACATTTTCGAAGCGGCCATGCGGGAGAACGAACCGACCATCGCGCCCAGCATGATCTACGCCTACGCAGCGCTCCAGGAGCACTGCAGCTTCGTGAACGCCACGCCGACGCTGACGGTGGACATGCCGGTGATGACCGACCTCGCCACGAAGAACGTATGCCCGGTGAGCGGCAAGGACCTCAAGACGGGCCAGACGCTGCTCAAGACCATCCTGGCGCCGGGCATCAAGCAGCGCATGTTGGGTCTGGCGGGCTGGTTCTCGACCAACATTCTGGGCAACGGCGACGGCGCCACGCTCGACGATCCGGCGGCGTTCCGGAGCAAGGAAGAATCCAAGCTCAGCGCGCTCAACCACATTTTGCAGCCCGAACTCTACCCCGAGCTTTACGGCAAGCTCTCGCACCAGGTCAAGATCAACTACTACCCCCCGCGCGGCGACAACAAGGAGAGCTGGGACAACATTGATATTGTCGGCTGGCTGGGCTACCAGATGCAGATCAAGATCAACTTCCTGTGCCGCGACAGCATCCTGGCGGCCCCGCTGCTACTCGATCTGGCGCTGCTGAGCGCAGCCGCGCAGCGCGCCGGCGAAGGCGGCGTGTGCGAATGGCTGGGCTTTTACTTCAAGAGCCCGCAAACCAAGCAGGGTCAGCCCGAGCATGATTTGGGCGTGCAGTACCAGCAACTGCAGCAAGCCTTCCATCGCCTGGCGCCGAAGCTGGCCCGGCAACTGCAGACCGCCAAAGCCTAAGCGCGAGCAAATTTCGGGCGACACGGTCAATTTGTGGATAATAAATAGCCGGGCGGCGGAGGCTGATGCCTTCGCCGCCGCGGCTAGGGACAACAACTATGCAATCGGACCTCAGCGGAAAAGTAGCCTTGGTCACCGGCGCGGCGCGCGGCATCGGCCGGGCCATCGCGCTACGCCTGGCCCAGGGCGGCGCCGACCTGGTGGTGAACTATGTCACCAGCGAAGTGGCGGCGCAGAAGCTGGCCGATGAGATCCGCGTCCTGGGGCGGCGGGCGGAATTGGTCAACGCCGACGCTATCAGCCCGGACGGCATCGCCAAACTTTTCGCGGCGGTGCAGACGCACTTCGGCCACCTCGATATTTTCGTCAACAACGCGATTGACGTGGCGACCTATGGCCCGGTGACGCGGCAAAAGATCGAAGGCTGGGACCACACGCTGACCGGCAACACCAATGCGCTGCTGCTCAGCGCCCAGCGCGCGCTGCCGCTGATGAAGGGGCGCAACGGCAAGATCCTGAGCCTGTCGAGCCTGGGCTCGCAGCACTATATCCCGGGCTATGCCTCGATTGGGGTCACCAAGGCGGCGACCGAGGCGCTGACCCGGTATATGGCGGTCGAACTGGGCAAGCACGGCATTAATTGCAACACGCTCTCCGGCGGACCGATTGACACGGACGCGCTCAAGCTGTTCGCCAACTATCCGCAGATGAAGGAAGCCTGCGAGAAAATTTCCCCCGCCGGCCGCATCGGCACGCCAGAAGATTTGGCCGAGGTCGCGGCTTTTCTTTGTTCCGACGCCGCCCACTGGATTTACGGCCAGACGATTATTGCCGACGGCGGTCTATCGCTCATGAGTGTCGGCTAGTTCAACCCAAGGAGTGTTTCCCATGCCTGAAGCCCCCAGCGCCAACGCACAAGAAGTTCTCAAGATTCGTGAAACCGCCGACCGCGTGCTTGCCACGCGCCACGCGGAAATCCTCAACACCGTCCGCGGCGCGATTGCCGAGGTGCTCGGCCGCGAGGAGAGCGAGGTGCAGCCCAACAGCAGCTTGATGAACGACCTGAACGCGGAGTCGCTCGATTTCCTCGACCTGCTCTTTCGCCTGGAATCGGCGTTCGGCATCAAGATTCCGCGCGGCGGCATTCAGCGGGCGACACAGGGTTCGCTGACGGAAGCCGAGTTTCAGCAGAACGGGGTACTGACCGAGGCGGCGCTGGAACGGCTGCGCATTCTCATGCCCGAGGTGGACCCGGCTCGGCTCAAGACCGGGCTCACGGCGCGCGAAATTCCGGCGCTGTTCACTCCGGAAACTTTCAGCCGCCTGGTGGCGTGGCGCATCGGCGAGCTGGCCGAAGCTCCGGTGGCTTAGGTTCGGCCGTCTTCAATGCGCTACCTCCTGCTTGATCGCATAACTGAGATGAAAGCCGGCGCCTACGCCGTGGGGCAGAAGTGCGCCGCCATGACGGAGGATTATTTCGCCGACCACTTCCCCGCGTTTCCGGTCGTGCCAGGCGTGTTGATCGTCGAATCCATGGCGCAGCTGGCGGGCAGGTTAATCACGTACTCGGTGCTCAAGGAGAGCGGCGACAAGGTTCTGCCGGTGCTGCTGACCATTCAGAACGCGCGCTTCCGACACTTTGTGCGCCCTGGGGACACGATGGTGATCCGCGCGGAGCTGACGGCGCTGACCGATGGCGCGGGGCGCTGCAAGGCGACGGTGCATGTGGGCGAGCAGTTGGTGGCGACGGCCGAGCTCATGCTTGGTTACGACACCGGCTCGGGCGGCGGCGTGATTCCGCTTCATGCCCGGGCGACGCTACAGCAGTGGGCGGAACAGGTGAACCGAAGTTTGCTCGGCGATGTGGAGGTCTCATGACATCTCCGGCCGGCTTGCGAAGGCGCGTGGTGGTGACCGGCATGGGCGCGATCACTCCGCTCGGCCATACGGTGGCCGCCACCTGGCAAGGGTTGCAGCAGGGGGCACGCGGGGTTGGCCGGCTGACGTTGTTCGACGCCTCGACGTTTGAGACCCAGATCGGCGCCGAGGTCAAGAACTTCGACCTGGCGGCGGTGCGGAAGAGTGCGCGGCCGGAGATCGCCGAAGCGCTCGATCGCAAGAACGCGTTTGGCCTGGTGGCGGCGCGGGAAGCCATGGCTGACGCCCGCCTGTACACGCCAGGCGCGGGAACCACGGCCGGCTTCGAGCCCGGCCGTTTCGGCATTGCGCTCGGAACCGAGGGACGGAGGGACAGTCTGCTGCCGGAGTTGGCGCAGCGCAAGCTGCGCGTTTCCGCGCCCGAGCAAGTGGATGAGCGCCGGGCCGTGCTGGGCGAGATCCCGTCGTGGGAATACCTGCGCTACTCGCCTTACGGTCTGGCCTACGCACTCTCCGCCGAGTTTGGCGCGCGCGGGCCGATTACGACGATTTCGACCGCCTGCACGTCGAGTTCGCAGGCGCTGGGATTTGCGCTCGACAAGATCCGGCACGGCGAGGCCGACATCATGCTGGCGGGCGGCGCCGAGTGTTTGATGGAGCCGACGATGGTGGCGGGCTTCATCCTGTTGGGCGCGCTCTCGAAGAACAACGCCGATCCGCAAGGCGCCTCGCGGCCGTTCGACGGCGAGCGCGACGGGTTCGTGCTGGCCGAGGGCGGCGCGATGCTGGTGCTGGAGGATGCCTGGCACGCGTACCGGCGCGGCGCGCCGATCTATGCCGAGGTAGCCGGCTTTGGCGCCTCGATCAACGCCTACCGCATTACCGATTCGCCGCCCGACGGGCAAGGCCCGCTGATCGCGATGCGGGCGGCTCTGGCCGACGCCGGGCTCGAGCCCAGCCAGGTGGACTACATCAATGCCCACGGCACGTCGACGGTGCAGAACGATGCCAGCGAGACGGTGGCGATCAAGCGCTGTTTCGGCGAGCGCGCCGCGCGCATTCCGGTCAGCTCGACGAAGTCAATGACTGGGCATATGGTCAACGCGGCGGGCGCGATTGAAGCGGTTATTTCGACGCTCGCGATTCGGGACGGCTTCGTGCCGCCGACGATGAATTACCAGCACTCGGATCCGATCTGCGATCTCGATTACGTGCCCAACCAGGGCCGGCGGCAGCCGGTTCACGTCGCGGTTTCCAACTCGTTCGGCTTTGGCGGGTCGAATGGCAGCCTAATTTTCCGCTCCTATGTCTCCTAACTCCGCCGTACAGCCTGACGCGGTCGGCCGCCGGGTGGTGATCACCGGCGTGGGCCTGGTCTCGCCTTTGGGCAACTCGCCGGAGGAGTTCTGGGCCAATCTGCGCGCCGGTAAAAGCGGCATCGGCGACATTCCGCATCTTCCGCTCGACGCCTACCGCACGCGGATTGGCGGCGCGGTGCGCGACTTCCAGCCGCGCAAGTACATCTCCGACCCCAAGTCGCTGAAGCTCATGACGCGACCGGTACGGCTGGGCGTGGCCGCGCTGGAGCTGGCGGTGCGCGACGCGGGCCTGATTGGGACCGATCAGTCGCCGACCGCCGCGCTGAGCGCGCTGGCTCCGGAACGGATCGGCAGCTTTGTCGGCTCGCCGGGGCACGCCGGGGACCGGGATGAACTGCTGCGTGCCATTGATCTGTCGTACACCGACGCGCTCGATCTCAAAGCGTTCGGCGCCAACGGCATCGGCACGATCAACCCGCTCTGGCTGCTGAAGAGCCTGGCCAACCTGGTGCTTTACTTCGTCAGCCTGCGGCTCGGCGCGCAGGGACCGAACGCGAACATCTGCATGAGCGGCGCCGGCGGCTCGATGGCGGTGGGCGAAGCGTTTCACTCGATTCGCTATGGACGCTGCGACCTGGCGGTGGCGGGCGGGTACGAATCGCTGCTCGACGAAGAGCGGCTGGAGAGCTTTGAAACCAGCGGTCTGCTTTACTTGGGCGATGGCGCGGCGGAGGCGGCGAGCCGTCCCTTCGACCGCGACCGGGCGGGCTTCATCGCCGCCGAAGGCGGCGCGTTTCTGGTGCTGGAGGAAGCCGAGCGCGCGCGGCAGCGCGGCGCCAAGATCTATGGCGAAGTCAGCGGTTACGGCAGCGCCAGCAGCGGACTGGCGGGACGCCCGAATGAATCCGCCGACGCGTTTGCCGGCGCGATGGCGGCGGCGCTGGCCGACGCCCGCTTCGAACCGTGGGATGTAGCGGCGGTGTTCGCGCAGGGACTGGCCACGCCGCGCTCGGATCGCGCCGAGGCGCAGGCGCTCAAGCAGATGCTCACGGCGCGGGCCGCCTACACGCCGATCACGGCGGTGAAGAGCATGACCGGCAATCTGCTGGCGGGCTCGGGACCGCTGGAGGCGATCGCGGCGTTGGGCTGCTTCGGCGCCGATGCCGCCGTACCGCCCATTCTCAACTGCGAGCATCCGGACCCCGATCTCGGGCTCGACTACGTGCGCGGCGCGGCGCGTCCGGGCGGGTTCGCCAACATTCTGCTCAACGCTTCGGGCCTGGGGGGAACGGTGTCGTCGCTGGTGCTGTCATCGTTCGTGCCGCCGCGGGCGGCGGCGAACTAGCGATGCGCCTTAAAGATAAAACCGCGCTCGTCACCGGCGCCAGCCGCGGCATTGGGCGAGCGATTGCGTTGCGACTGGCTTCTGAGGGCGCACGGGTCGCGATCAACTACCGTGGGGCCGTGGCCGCGGCCGAAGCGGTCGCGGCGGAGATCAAGGCGGCGGGCGGCGAGGCGATGTTGCATCAAGCCGACGTGGCCGACGCCGCCGGAGCGCAGGCGATGATCGCCGCGGTGCAGAAGCAGTTCGGCCGGCTGGACTTCCTGGTCAACAACGCGGGCATTGTGCGGGACAACCTGCTGCTGGGGATGGAAGAAGAGGAGTGGCAGTCGGTCGTCGCGACCAACCTGAGCGGCGTATTTCATTGCTGCCAGGCCGCCGCCAAGGTGATGGTGCGGCAGCGCAGCGGGCGTATCGTCAATGTCTCGTCCGCGTCGGGCGAGCATCCCAACCGAGGGCAGGTGAACTATGCCGCGTCGAAGGGCGGCGTCAATGCGCTGACCAAGGCGCTGGCGATCGAACTGGCGCCGCGCAACATTACGGTCAACGCGGTGGCGCCGGGGATGATCGAGACGGAGATGAGCGCGAACATCCGGCAGATGGCGGGCGAGCAAATTCTGGCGGCGATTTCGCTGCGGCGTTACGGCCAGCCGGACGAGGTTGCCGGCGCGGTCGCGTTCTTGCTCTCGCCGGACGCGAGCTATATCACCGGACAAATTCTCGCGGTGGATGGCGGCCTGCACGCATGAGCGCGCAGGCTGAACGCCGCCGGGTGGCCGTGACCGGCCTGGGCGCGCTCTCGCCGGCGGGCGCGGGCGTGGGCGCCTATCGGGAGTGGCAGCAGACGCGCGGGCAACGTCCGTCGGGTGAGCGGGTGCCGGAATTTCGCCCGGCGGATTATGTGCGCAGCCCGAAGCTGCTGCGCAGCATGCACCGGACGTTTCAATTGGTGGCGGCGGCGGCGGTGCTCGCCATGCGGCACGCCGGACTGCCGACCGCCGATAGCCTGGCGGGCGCGGGGCTGGCCGCTGAGCGCGCCGGCATTGCCACGGCGTTAGCCGATATTTCGCCGCTGACCACCGATCTGCTGCAAGTGCTGGCCGAGGTGACGAGTAACCAGACGGGCGATCAGACGAAGCAGTTTACGTGGGCCCAGTTCGCCGAAGTTTCGCTGCACAAGTTGCATCCCTTTCGCCGACTGACGCTGTTGGCCAACATGGCCGCGGCCCATACTTCGCTGCTGTTTGGGTTGCAGGGCCCGAGCTTCACCTTCACATCGGGCGCCGGTTCGGGCGGCCAAACGCTGACCCAGGCTTACTGGACGATTACGCACAACCGCGCCGATCTCATGCTCTGCCAGACGGCGGATTCGCCGGAGCAGTCCTTCTCGGCCCAACCCGCCAGCGAACTGGCGGGCGCGCTGGTGGTGGAGAGTTGGGAGAGCGCCACAGCGCGCCGCGCGCCCATTCTCGCGGAACTACTCGCGCCGCACAGCAACAGCGCGGGCGAGGAGTACTTCAGCCTGCGCCAACCCGCCGACGGCTCCCCGGTATGCGGCTTGATGGCGGCGCTGCTGCGGGTGGACGATTTAAAGGGCACGGCCACGCCCGCGTTGGCGCTCACCGATTTGCTGGGGATTGCGAGCGCAGCCGCATGAGCGCCGAAGCCGCCAACGCCCGCGCCTGCCTGATCACGGGGGCCGGCATCATTTCACCGCTGGGGCGCGGCCTAGCCGCCACCAGCGCCGCGCTACGCCAGGCGAACAGCGGCATCGCCGCCATTCGCGCCTTTGACGCCGAGGGATTCCCGGTCGCCTGCGCCGGTGAAGTGTTGGACGCCGAAGTTCCGCGCGACCATCGCCGCCAGGAAACGATGGCGCAGATTGCCATGGCCGAGGCGCTGGTTACCGCCGGACTGGCCCAGGCGATGCCGGACCTCGATCCGCGGCGGGCTGTTTCCTTCGCGATCGGCAAGCCCACACTCGATCTCGAAGCGATTGCGCGGGGACGCGACCAGTGGGTGGCGAGCTGCGACCCGCTACAGGCGCTGCGCGCGCTGCCGGAACTCGAGCGGCAGCGCCGCGCCTTCGACCCGAGCGCCGTGCTGCGCCGGCTGGCCACAGCCAGCGGCGCCGGCGGACCGCTGTATTCCTGCTACACGGCTTGCGCCTCGGGCAACGATGCCATCGGGCTGGCCAAGCGCCTGATCGAGCGCAACGAAGCCGATGTGGTCATCGCCGGCGCGACCGACGCCCAGGTGCATCCCCTAAGCTTGTTGGAGTTCGAGCTGCTCAGCGCGCTCTCGCATGAACCGGCGGCGTCGGCGTGCCGGCCGTTCGACCGCGAGCGCACCGGCTTCGTGGTCGGCGAAGGCGCGGCCGTGATCGTGCTCGAAGCCGAGGATCACGCCCGCGCCCGCGGCGCCGCGCCGCTGGCGCAGCTCGCCGGCTACGGCAGCTCGCTCGATTGCTACGGATTGACGAAGTGCCATCCCCAGGGGCGCGGCGCCGCGCTCGCCATCCGGGGAGCGCTGAACGATGCCGCGATCGCGCCGGAGGCGATTGACTATCTGAACGCCCACGGCACCGGAACCGTGCTCAACGACCAGGCCGAAGCCGCCGCCATCCGCCGGGTGTGGGGTGAGGACGTGGCGCGGCTGCCGGTGAGCTCGACCAAGGCGATGACCGGACATCTGCTCACCGCCGCCTCGGCGGTCGAGGCCGTGATCACGCTGCTGGCGCTGCGCGACGGCTGCATTCCCGGCAACTTGAACTACGAGCACCCCGATCCCGAGTGCGAACTCAACGTGATCCCGTCGCCGATGGATCGCCGGCTCGACATCGCCATGTCGAACGGATTCGGTTTCGGCGGGCAGAACTCAAGCCTCATCCTGCGGCGGGCGATTCACTAACATGTCTCTCGATTCCCTTTTCAGTTACCTCGACCATCACCTGCTGCGGACGACGGACCAGCGTGTGAAGATCGCCAGCCGGCTGACGCCGGGGACGGTGCGCAAGCTGCAGCGCTCGAAGTTCCGGCACCTGGTGCGCTACCTCGCGAAGCACTCGGCCTTTTACCAGCGCAAGTTCAAGGAGCACGGCATCCATCCGGCACGGGTTCGATCGCATGCGGACCTGGGCGGCTTCTTCACCACGGCCGCCGACCTGCGCGACAATCCCATCGAAGACTTTCTGTGCGCGCGCGCCGAGTTCGGATTTGAGACCACCGGCACCAGCATGGGCGTGAACAAGCGGGTTTATTTTTCCTACCAGGAAATGGCCGACTACGGCCGGGACGGGGCGGTGGGGCTGCACAACCTGGGTTTGCGGCGCGACGACATTGTGGCGGACGGTTTTGACTATTCCTTCTGGAACGCGCCCTTCACGGCTTTCTACTCGCTGCAGTCCATGGGATGTTTCCACGTGATCGGCGCGTTCGTCGAGCCGCGGGAGTTTTACGAAAGGGTACGCGTTTATAAACCAACGGTGATCATGGGCGTGCCCACGCACATGGTGCGGGTGACCGAGGTGGCGGAGCAGGAGGGCGTCTGGCCGGTGAAGTTTCTGCTGCTGGGCGGCGAGAACCTCAGCCAGCGCACGCGGCACTATATCGAATCGGTGTGGAAGGCCAAGGTCTATCTCAGCTATGGACAAACCGAAGCGTTCGGCGCCAACGGAGTCGAGTGCCCCGACAAGGGCGGCTATCACGTCAGCGACCTGAGCCTGGTGACCGACGTTGACGGGCCCGACGAGGAGGGCTACGGGGAGCTGGTGTACTCGACGCTCAACCGGTCGGTGATGCCGGTGCTGCGCTACCGATCCGCCGACATTACGCGCTGGGCCACGGATGGGCAGTGCAACTGCGGGCTGCGGGTGATGCCGCGCATCGCCAAGATCGTGGGCCGCAGCGATGAGTTGATCAACTGTTCGATGGGCAACATCAGCCCGTACTGGTTTGAGGAGATGCTGCGCGACATTCCCGAGGTGACCGACGACTGGCAAGTCATTGTCCGCCGGGGCGACCGCGACGACCGCATTGAGTTCAACATGGAGCTCCGGCCGGAGGCGGACGGGGAGGCGGTGAAGCAGCAACTCTTCCGGAATATTCAGGAGCGCTTTCCCGATTGCTGGCGCTATTACACCAAGAAATTTTTCGAGTTCGATTTCATTTTCCACGAGCCGCGCACGCTCGGGGGCGGACGCAAACTCCGCCGCCTGGTGGACGCGCGCACCAAAGCCTGGGATCAATAAAAGGAACAATCCAAAGTTATGAGCCAATCCACCGCCTCCCCATCCGCCGCCAAAGTAAGCTGGCCGATCATCACTGAAGCCGACCGCGCCGCGGTGCTGCGCGTGCTCGACCGCAAGATTCTGTGGGCGCAAACGCGACCCGAGGGCCTGTACGCGCCGGAGCAGCAGGCGCTGGAGCGCGAGTTTGCCGACTTCGTCGGCGCCCGTTACGCGCTGGCCGTCAATGGCGGCACCGCCGGGCTGCATATGGCGCTGGTCGCCGCCGGGGTCGAACCGGGCGACGAGGTCATAACCTCGGCCTTTTCTTTCCTCGCCACTCCGGCGGCCATTCTGCACGCCGGCGCCAAGCCGGTTTTCGTGGATATTGATCCGCGCACTTTCAATCTCGACCCGGCCCAGGTCGAGGCCAAGATTACGCCCCGCACCAAGGCGATCATGGCGGTTGACATTCACGGGCTGTGCGCCGACTTCGACGCGCTGCTCGCCATCTGCAAGAAGCACAAGATCGCGCTCACCGAGGACGCCTGCCAGGCGCCGGGGGCGACCCTGCACGGCAAAGGGGCCGGCACGTTCGGCATTGCCAGCGGCTTCAGCGTCAACGGCACCAAGAACTTCGCGGTGGGCGAAGGCGGCTTCATGGTGACGAACGACGAGGACGCGTACTTCAAAGGCAACTGGCTGAAGCAGGTGGGCGAGGGCTTGCCGGCCACGGACCGCACGATGGAGTTCCAGCATCTTTTGGCTTGGAATTATCGGGTGCAGGAACTGCCCTGCGCGTTCGGGCGCAGCCAGCTCAGCCGCCTGGCCGAGGTCAATGCCACCGGGCAGCGCAATGCGGCGATTCTCGCCGAGTACCTGAAGGACCTTCCCGGGGTGCGCGCGCCTTACGTCCCCCAAGGTTATGTCTCGGTGTACCACAAGTACCGCATTACGCTGGTGCCGGAGGAGTTGCCGACCAAGCTGCGCGGCGCCACATTGCGCGACGCCTTCATGAAGGCGCTCGGCGCGCAAGGGGTGGACTGCGACCTGTGGGGCAATGCGCCACTCTGCGAGCACCCGATGATGAAGGCCCGGTACCCGAACGACCATGCGGCGGCGTATCCGAAGACGGTGGCCATGTTCGCCAACTCGTTCTGCCTGACCAACGACGAGTTTCCGATTTACGCTCAGCCCGCCGAGGTGATACACGCCTACGGCGCGAAATTGCGTGCAATTGCGACGTCGGCGATCAGCTAGGAGGGCCGGAGGACCTTTCCTCAAGACGACGTCAGCGGCTGAGTTTGCCCCGACGCGAGGGCCGCGCTGCAATTGAAAAAAGGGCTCGAAATGTCCAGTTTTTGGCTAAGTCATCTAGTGACGCTATAGTCGGTGGTTTCACACGCGTGCAGTGCGCTTGACCTGTTTCTGAACCACGATGCCGCGCCGCAGCCCCGCTTGTCGCTCGTTCTGACATGGAGAATGGCCATTTGCCAAAAGTAACCGCGAGCCAGGGCCACTGGCTCGCAGGTTGGATTCAATTGTCAAATCCCGCGAATGCTCGCGAAACAATGCGGGAGATATGCGTCCCGGACAGAATCCGGGTGACCCCTTGGGGTCGTCGCGGGCATGCAAGTCCCGCGCGCATACTCAGTCTGATGCGGGGTACGGAGTCGCGCTCATCACGAACTTATGACATTAGAGGCGCCCCAGCGCGGATACCGCTGAGCGCTCAGGCGCAGCGGATGGCGCCTGGCTCGCCGGGAAAGATATAGATGTCAGGTTGGTTGGTGAAGTCGGCGGTGGTGAAGTGAGAGACGGGAAGATTCCAAAGATTTCGAATTCGCACCCGTATGTCGGGCGGGGTCTGGCTGGATAGGAGGCCGCAAACCATTTCGGGCAGATTGCAGGCGCGGGCGCCGGGGGCGAGAAGATAGCGCACGGTCTGGCGGAAAACCTGCTGCAGACGGGGATCGAGATTCATGGTGAGCCGGGAGCCGCGGAGGCTGACGAGCGGGGCGATACCGGGCCGGCGGCGGAGAGGCGAAATGGTCTCGGTGAGACAATTTAGCTCCTGCTGCGGCTTGGGATTCGACCGCTCGGCGTAGCGCTTGATGAGACGGTAAGCGGTGGCGCGGGCGATGTGCTGTTCCCGCAGCCATTGTATGAAGCCTCCGTTGCGGCCGGGAACGGCGAGGGCGGCCTGGGCTTCCGTCAGGCAGAGGCCGAGTTCGGCGTCGTTTTGTTTGATCAACGGGCGCAGGACGCGGCGGGAGCGATAGAGTTCCTGGTGCACGGCCCAGAGGGACGAGGCGCGCAGCATGAAGGACGGCGGCGTTGACCCGTCGTTGGAAAGCGAAGCGGCTGTAGCTGACATGGCAGACCTCCGTTAATGTGCTGGCGAGGCGATAAGGGGCACATTGCTTCGTCCTCAGTCGGTCGCGAATGCTCACGTGGCCGAGCCACGCTGCGCTTCGCGCCCTCCCTGCGTCCTAGCACTGCGCCCCTTCTCGCCTCTTGCTGAGAGTTTTCCCCGGCGCATTTCCCGCGCGTGCTCACGACGCTCGCAATCGTTGCGGCATGCAAGTCCTGCGCATATAAAGTCTGATGCGGTGAGTGGAAGGGCGATTGTCACCGGGTTGTGACAGTTTCCGCGCTGCTGCGTCGCAAGAATACTTCGGCAATTTTCCGCGGCGCTCAGGTTGACCGAAGGGCGATGGCGGGAGGAATTTTCGAGGCGCGGCGGGCGGGAAAATAGCTGGCCGCGGCGGCGGCAAGGAGCAGCGTGGCAGCGCCGGCGAGAAAGACGGCGGCGTCGGTGGGGCTGGTGTGGAAGAGCAGGGTTCCCAGCCAGCGAGTGGCGAGGAAGGCCGCCACCGCTCCGGCGGCGGAGCCAATCAGCGCCAAGCGCATGGCCGCGGCGAGTACTTCGGCGAGCACGCGGCCGCGGCTGGCGCCCAGCGCCATGCGGACGCCGATTTCGTGACGGCGCTGATTTACGCTGAATGCGATCAGGGCATACAAGCCGAGAGAGGCCAGCAGCAGCGCCAGGCCGGCGCATGAAAGCACCAACTCGGTTTGGAAGCGCGGCATCGCCAGGCCGGCGCTGAAGCGCTGATCGAGCCGCGCCGTCACGGTGAGGATCGCATTGGGATCGAGGCGGCGCACGGTGCGGCGGATCATGGCGTCGAGAGTCCCGACGGGGAGGCTGGAGCGCACGATGACGTGGCTGAAGCGGTCGAAATCCTGCTGCGCGGGGCGGTACACGCCTTCGCCGGTTCCCTCCAGGCCCTGGTATTTGACATCGCCGACCACCCCGACGATGCGGGCATAGCGGCCGGGCAGACTGGGCTCCGCATCCTTGATGAAATGCCCCAGCGGGCTTTGGTTGGGGAAATGGTGGCGCGCGACGGCGGCGCTGATGATGATGACGGGCTCGGAGTGGGGCGTATCGTCGGCGGTGAAGTCGCGTCCGGCGAGCAGCGGTATGCCCAGGGTCTGAAAATAGCCGGGGCTGACGGAGGCGTCGGGCACGGAGGGAAAGTTGTTTGCCTGCCACGGTTGCCCGCGAATGGTGAAGGTGTCGTCGTCGGCTTCATTGAAGGGCGGCATGGCATCGCTGAGTGCGGCTTGGCTCACGCCGGGAAGGGCTCGCACCGCGTCGAGCAGCGCGCGATCGAGGGCGAGGCCGGCGGGGGAGTCGTCGCCGTTGGGCAACGAGTTGTAGGCCGGCCCGCTGAGGACCACGAAACTGTCGGCGATTTGATCGGGCGGCGCGGAATAGCCGGCATCGACAGTTTGCAGGCGCACGAAGCTCCGCGCCAGCAGCCCGGCGGTGGTTACGATCATCAGCGCCAGCGCGATTTCGGCGGCGACAAGGTAAGAACCGGCCGCCCCCGGACGGGTGCGGCTGGCCGAGGCCAAACCACCTTGACGAGCGCAGCGAAGCGTCCACCAGGCGGGCCACGCGCCGCAAAGAATTCCCGCCGCGAGGCTGAGGGCGAAGGTAACCGCAAGAACGACCCCGTTCAAGTGCACATCGGCCATGCGCGGCAAATTGGCGGGATTGGCGGCGCGAAGCCAGGCCAACCCGGCGGCGGCGGCGGCGAGGCCCAGGCATCCGCCGAGGGCGGCCAGAAGCGTGCTTTCGGTGAGCAACTGTCGCACCAGGCGGGCACCGCCGGCACCGAGGCTGGCGCGAATCGCCATCTCACGGCGGCGGGTTTGCGTTTTCGAAAGCAGCACTCCGGCGACGTTGGCAACCGCCAGGAGAAGCAGGATGCCCACCACGCCCAGCAGGACCAGCAACGGCGTGCGCGTATTGCCCACCAGGGCGTCGCGCAAATCCTCGACCGGCATGTTGAGATTCCGGTAGCTGTTGGGATAGGCGGTGGAAAGGCGGTGGGCTACTCCGGCGAGATCGGCGCGCGCGGCCGCGAGCGTGACGCCCGGCCGCAGAGCGCCAAAGGCGATGAATTGATAGGGCCCCAGCCGCTTGGGCGGGACGAGGCGCAGATTGGTCCAGAGCGCGGAGGTTGGCTGCGGAAAATGAAAGCTGTCGGGCATGACCCCGACGATGGTGAATGGTGAACCGTCGAGGCTGACGACCTCGCCGACGACGTTGCGGTCGCCGCGGAATACGCTCTGCCAGAGGCCCGCGCCGATCACCGCGACGCGCTGGCTGGAGGCGAGATTATCGCCGGGGTTGAGAGCGCGGCCAAGGATCGGCGCGACACCGAGAGCGGGAAAGAAACCGGCAGTGACCTGCGCCCCCTGTTCCTGTACGGGATTGGCGACGCCGGTCAGGGCATAGGTGTGCATCGAGAGCAGCGCGATGTCGTTAAAGGAGTGATTGGCGTCGCGCCAGGCGAGAAAATCCGCCAGACACAAATGACCGCGCGGGTTATTCTGCGGCGCGAAATGCATGTACACGGCTGCCAGGCGATCGGCGTTGGGATAAGGAAGCGGAGCGAGCACAACCCCCTGCACGAGGCTGAACAGCGCGGTGTTGGCGCCGACGCCGAGCGCCAACACCAGGACGGCGAGGGCCGTGACCAGGGGGGTGCGGAGCAGAAGCCGGGCGCCGTACTGAAGGTCGCGCAGCACGGAATGGAACCAAGCCCCTGCCCAGATGTCGCGAGTGCGATCCTTGATTTGGTCGGCGGGGAGCTCCGGGAAGGCGGCGAGTTCGGCGGCAAGATCCCGTTCGGCAGTGCGGCGGCGGAAGAGCAGACGGAAAAAAGATGCGATGCGTGGCATGGCTGGTTACCTTAGAACTGATCTCATAAAGCCAGCGGACCGCGAGGTTGAGGCAGAGGTGAGGCTTTTCTTGGCGAAAATCCTCATGAGGAACGTCGGCAAACAGCGGTGCACCGTTTATGAGACCAGTTCTAGGGCGTGAGCGATGGCGCCGGAGATAACGTTCCAGCGTTTCGTTTCGTGTTCGAGTTGTTGGCGGCCCCTGCGGGTGAGGGCGTAAAATTTCGCCTTGCGCCGGGTTTCGGATTCGCCCCAGTGCGAGCGCAGCCATCCGGCTTGTTCCATGCGATGGAGGGCCGGGAAGAGCGAGCCCGGTTTGACCTGGAAGGCGCCCTGCGTCATCTGCTCGATTCTGCGCGAGACGCCGAGGCCGTGCAGAGCTTCGAGGTTCAGCGCGCGCAGAATGAGGAGATCCAGCGTGCCTTGCAACAGAGGCGTTGCATCGGTGGAAGGTGGCATGTAGACAGTCTATATGACTACCTATAGGGTGTCAATAGGGAAAAGGGATCCGGCTGTCAACCCTCAAGACCGACATGACCTACTTCGTTGTGATCGCACTTCGGCGTGCGCCGCACCTTGACACGCCAAGTGTCATGGCATAATGTCGGACCAGTTACATGCGATTGTCGGCCGCGAGGAGAATTTATGCCACGACCACGACGAAGCATCGCCGTATCGATGTTGGTGCTGATCTTGATCGGATCCATTGGATTCGTGCACCTCTCCCAACAAGCGCGCTTCCAGGCGTTCCACACGGTCGACGTGGTGCAGCTGCTGGCGACGGGGATGTGCTACGGCATCGCCCTGATGGGCCTTTTTACCCTCTACCTCAAGCCAAGACTGGAGTAGCGCCGCGCCGGATTGGGGATCCGGGGTTATCTGTCTGGCGCTGCCGCCGCAAATCCGTCCGCAACTTCGACCCGGTGCCCGGTTGGCGGCACGACTGCGACCGCGCCCTTGCCCGATGACTGCGGCGCCACCATGTCAACCGCCAGAAATCGGCTGCAGGCGCCCTCCTGTCGGGCGCGCTTACGATAGTTGTCCAAGGTTCCGGTCGAGATACCCGCCCCATGCGCGAAGGCCCGCCGTGATTGTCCGCTCGCCTCATACGCGCGCGCGATTTTGATTTCCGCTTCGTGAAGAGATAAACTAATGTTTATCCTTATACGGGCGTTCTGCCGCCCTTAGGGCACTCTTCGCATTCGCGCGTCAGGCGCTCTTGTCTATGGTTGTCCGATTAGTCCGGCGCCTAACCCGGCGGAGCACCTTGCCGGTGGCACACACGCCAGGCTGACGTGAAAAAAAAGCTATCCTTGGTTGGGGGATTGCACGTTCCCTTACCCAATGAGTGAATTGGTTCATCCAGAGGCAGAATTTCAGGAAATCGCTCATAGTGGCGGCCGAATCACGATCGGCGTGAGAACGCAGGATGATGGTCGGCGCTCGTATCAAACCACGTGGCGGTCGTCACGACCCGTCCCGGCTGCGCTTATTGGCGTATACGCACTGCCACCGGGAGTTCCGGTCGCATCAATGATGCTTGGAGGGATTGGCGCAAAAATCAACCCCGCGCCGGTTCCAGGTTGCTTTCAGGTTTTCATCGGCTCCGACAGCGAAGGCAAATTCGGACACAACTGCCAAGGATGTGATCGCTATTGGAGAGGGGAGCCATGGACAACAATTTGCCCATACTGTGGGAATCGTGCGGCCGGACATGAGTTCCTGAGCAAAGCGCAGCTTATTTATATTAGGCAATACATTCAGGCCTTGTGTGTGGCATTGGGCACAGGCGAGGACGGCGAATTCACAATCGACATGGATGCGGTCGCAGATGCGGCAGGAGAGTCAACGGAACGGCCTGCTTTTTTTTACGCCGACGAGGCCCAGCAGAACAAATTCATTTGCGATGCCTGCGGCTGCTACCACGATGTGCTTGGTCGATTCGTTTATTGTTCACGTTGCGGTACGCGCAACGATTTGCAGGAACTGGAGACGAATCTGGTTGGCGCCATCCGTGCGCGAATCGAGTTTGGCGAGCCGTATGAGTCACGTATTACCGAGACCGTTTCGACCTTCGACTCGTTTGCTCGCCGCTACGCCGAGCAACTCGTGAACTTCGTTCCAATGACGCCGAGGCGGAAGGCGCTATTCGCCAGAAGTTTCCATGACCTTAGATCCACTGCTGCAAGCTTTAAAGAAGTGTTCGACATTGACATTCTCGATTCGGTTAGCAGGGAGGACGCGCAGTTTGCTGAATTGATGTTTCATCGTCGCCATGTTTACGAGCACAAGGGTGGAGAAGCTGACGAGAAGTACATCGCGGACAGCGGCGACCGAGGAGTGCGACCCAGGCAAACGTTGCATGAAAGTCGCGAGTCGGCCCACCGACTTGCCAGCGTCGTGGTGAGGATGACCCGCAACCTGCATCGCGGTTTCCACGACATCCTGCCGCCTGAGCCAGAACCGATCGAGCGCAAGGCGCGATTAAAGTAAGCGTACGGTGACAGCCCTTCTGGACTGAGACGCCCTTGGTCGCCAGACTGGGAGGATGAAAGTGGCCAGCGCTGTAATGGCGGTAGAAGCGGCACCGGCGGGAGCGCCACGACGGCTGC
>Ga0134128_10001098_pt1 | contig 36032 bp, 37 predicted proteins | sample KB31754_FD_96462 | JGI IMG/M metagenome (GOLD analysis project Ga0134128, IMG submission 96462) | Terrestrial soil microbial communities with excess Nitrogen fertilizer from Kellogg Biological Station, Michigan, USA - KB3-175-4 | ecosystem: Environmental > Terrestrial > Soil > Unclassified ...
GAAAGCCCTAGAGGGCCGAGGTGTGGGTTCCGCGCTGATACGCGGAGTACTCGACGCGGCCCGCGCCGAGGGGTTGATAGTGAGGACAAAATGCGAATTCGCCAAAGCTTATGTGGACCGCCACCCCGAATACGCCGACCTGCGTGAGTAGCTTGCAAATCACTGTTCGCTAGCGCGCTCATATCCTCAACCCGCTGATGCGCAACCGCACTATTTCCGTTAACGACAAGATGCAGAAGCGTTACCGCTACGTGCTGAGTGCACCCGCGGGCCGTTGCTTCGACCCTGAGTTCAAGCCGCAGCTAACCCCTGCGGAAATGCTGCGGCTCGGCGTCTTCGGCGGCAAATACATGACTGACTGCCGCCGTGAATTTCCAAAAAGCTGGTACGCAAGAGCCAAACTTTCCCAGCATGGCCGTGATCCGAAATGTAATTTTTTCGGCATCGACGCTAGCCAGCCGCTCTCGGAATGGAGACGCAAGGGCTGGATCCATCCCGACGACCCGCGCGGCTGGTTTCAATGGTATTGCCGCTACTACATGGGCCGCCGCATGCCGAAAGAAGATAAGCGGCAGATTGGACGTTGGAAGGCGATCCGTCGCCATGTCCGTCAAATCCAGAAACATTGCGAACCTGGCGACCTGCTCTGCCGGCGCCGCCAACGGCAAGCGCTACTGCACTGGGCTTACGACAGCCGAAAATTATGATCGTTTGCGGGGTGCTACTCGGCGGCAACCGCACGGGCCGGCACGTCACCGCTTTTCCATCGTGCCAATACCGCATCCACCGCGGCAACCGTAAGGCCGGCGACAAGAATTCTCCACCCCGGGCGAATCCCAACATCAAAATTGAATATGGTCTCGAGTACACGCAACGGCGACACATGGAAGGCAAGACCAATGCCAATCGCTTCGCCGATAAACGTGATCAAAGAGACCACAATCGCAAGCAAGAACAGATATGACGTCGACAAATTGCTCGCCTGCCGCCACGCGGCGATGAGGCGATAGGCGATCAGCCAGCAAAACAGACTCGCCGCAAATATCGGCACCGTCACGTCGGCTTTCGTTTGCTGGAAATAATGAATAAGCGCCAGCAGTGCGATGAAGTAGCTCACCTGATGCAACCTACGCCATCGCATGGGGCCTAGTCGCCGCACCATTCCGTCAGTCGAGGTCACGGCCAGCGCGGCAAGCCCGAGCCATGCGATTGCGCCAATGATCAAGTAGACGCGATGCGTGATCTCGTGGAGCGCTTTGCTAGGACTGTAGCTTTGGTCGGCATAGAACAGCAGGAGGTGAGCGGCGATATAGCAGAAGGTCCCGACCCCGAGCATGCGCCGGACATCAAGAAGCTTTCCGTAGCGGAAGATGCGCCGGAATGGCGTCACCGCGAGGGTCGTCCCGAGAAAAACCAGCGCCCAGAAACCCGCACGATGGATCAGTTCGTTGAGCGGCCGCGCGCCATGGGCAATCCCGCCCGCTTCGAAAATAGCTTTGAGCAGAGGCAGCAGCAACAAGGCAAGCACGGAGAATCGCAAGTACGACAAGCGCCCGCGCCGGTCGCGCCAGATTTGCCACGAACGGGTCATTGAATCAGTCATTCCGCAATCAACATCGGCAGCCGAATGTCGGCAGTCGACTGGGATAAAGATCTGACGATCATGGAGAGCCTTTGACAATTTTTCTTCGGCGCGGAATTTCGCGTTGCACAATTTATGCTGCCTTTAGCACGTTCGTGATATCATTTCCCAGTCGCCTTGATTCGTCACAACCGTTCATATGCTTGCGTGCAAACGCGTTGCCGCGGCGGAACAAAATCACGCGGCCAATAATTACGGACTAGAGGGAGGAGCGATCAGGACGCCTTAGTGACGCTGCGCCCGGAGGGTTTTCATGGAGGCCGCCGATGTCGCAAGCTTTGGTTCGCTCGCTGCTTGTTCTCGTGCCCGCGCTTCTTGCTTCCAATATTGCGTTCGCACACGACAGTTGGGTCAACCGAGGCGCCTTCAAGAACGGCGCCGGTGAATGGTGCTGCGGTGACTACGATTGCAAGAGCTACACCCGCACATCATCAACAGCCACGGGCTGGATGATCGACGGCGAACTGGTTCCGTTCGATGAGGCAATGCCCGTCGCCCCGCCCGACGGTCAGGTCACCATATGCCGCAGACCCGACGGCACGCGGCGCTGCGTGTTTGGCCTCAAGCCAGGCCTGTAAGAATACAGAAGACTCATGCCCGAATGGCCGCAGCCGCGAACCTAGTTCGCAGCAAGTTATTCGGATTCAGGCTATTTTGATTCCTGCGGCTCGCCACCGAGGCAAACTATGAGCGCGATAATGGCGGCAACACCCACGAGAATGAGTGAAGCGCCAATGTTGTCGCCGGCCAAAAAGTAGGTGATGCCGGCCAGATTGATCGCGCAAAATCCGAGCGAAAGAGCCCAGATTCCCAACCAATCGAATTTTACAAATGTTTCGTGCTTAGGCGCCCGCACGACATCTGCACGGACCTTTGGTGGCAGCGGTATTGGCATGGCAATGCCTCCGATCGAGCTGTCACCCTCCCTTGCGATTTCCGTGCCTGCATTGATCTAACGCAAGTTTTCTTTTCCGGTTCCTTGCGCCGGTGCAGGAAATTCCCCGAATTATTGATTTAAATGCGCGGCGGTGGCCGCCCGCCCGCCTCTTTTGACGGAACTTTCACCCATGCTTCTCCATCAAGCACGGTCTCGCCGGCCACCAAGCATTTGCAGCTCAGCCTCGCGCGCGATTTTTCCGGAATTAACTCGGCAACCAGCACGCTCACTTCGACAGTGTCGCCTATTTTCACCGGCGCACGAAAATTAAGCGTTTGCGATATGTAAATCGCGCCCGGCCCCGGCAATCTTGTGCCAAGAACCGCCGAAATCAGGCTGGCCGTGTAAAGGCCGTGCGCGATGCGAGTACCGAATGGAGTCTTTGCAGCGAAGTGCTCCGACAAATGGATGGGGTTGCGATCGCCTGTCACTTCCGCAAAACCAACGACATCCGAAGAGTTGACGGTTTTTTTTATCGTTTCAGTCATCCCGACCGACAGGTCTTCGAAAAATAACATCTGCAAAGGCAACATTTGCGGACCTTGCTAGTTAACGCAGCGGCAGGTTGCGGGCGGCGTCGAGGCGGATTGAAGTCCGCAATCTACCGTTCAAGTTAGCGATACTCACCTTCATTTTATTGGATTCAATACCTGCCATGCTCCTTATTCGTCTCGCCATCAGCATTTTCGCGTTGGCTCTGTTGGGATTGGCCTTCTCGCTTAGCTCGGCCCAAAGCGGACAGAACGGGCGCGGCGCCGAAGCTGCGACTTTCAGCCAGCATTAGACGGCTCGCGGCAAAGCCACCAAACCAATCCGATCAGCAGCACATTCGCCAGCGCGAATCCGGTCAATACGTCGATCGTTGCATCAGGGCTGCGAGCCTCGATCAGCAATGCCCCGAGCGACGGCGCCAAGGCCTGCACGATTAGGCTGGGGAAAGCGAGCTTTCCCATGAGCCGCGGAAATCGCACCGGTCCAAACAATGCAAGAGGGAGTGTCCCGCGTCCAATCCAGGAAATTCCATATCCCGCACCGTAGACGAGAATCACGACGGACAATGCTGGCGCCGCACCAAACAGCATCAAAAGCCCAATGGCCATGAGCAAACACGATCCGATCATCGTCCAGATTGGATGGTAGCGGCTCCCAAACAGCCTCTCGACAACGCGCGCTCCGACCTGTGCCGGCCCAAACAGCGCACCGAGACCGACAGCCGCCACAAAATCGAGTCCCCTCGCCTGCAAAAAAATCAGCAGGTGCACCACCACGATCGACCCAACGCCGGCTGCGATCGACAAAACCGCGGCGACCAGTAAAAAAATAAGCGTTTCGTTTTCGATGCTCGTCTGGGCGCCGGCACGGTCTGCCTGCCCGCTTTCCTTGGCGCTCTCCTTCACTGGGGCGCGCCCGAAGACAGCCATCTGTAACGGCAGCGCCAAGAACAAATGCAGCGCCGCGTAAACAAGGCAGGCGGCGCGCCAGCCGATGTGTTCAATCATGAAGGCGCTGAGCGGCCAGCAAATCGTGCTGGCAAAGCCGCCAAACAGCGTGAGGTTGGTGATTGGTCCGCGTGCGTCGCTCCCGTACATGCGCCCGAGCGCCGCAAAGACGGCGTCATAAAGCCCCGTGCCCATGCCCGCGCCGATCAGAACCCATGCGAATAAATACGCCGGCAATGCGGGTGCAAGACCCACCCCCGCCAGTCCCACGGCGTAGAAGATCGAGCTCGCAATTAGGACGGGGCGCCCGCCGCGCATATCTATGATTCGTCCAACCTGCGGCGAAACCAAACCGGCCACCAGAAGTCCGATCGAGGTGCCGGCGACGACGTAGCCGAGTGACCAGCCGGTTTCAGCGACGATCGGTTTGGCGAACACCGCCGGAAAGTAGAATGAGGTCCCCCAGGCCAGAATCTGGGCGATTCCCAGCGCGGCAATGACCACGCGGCGATCGACCGGCCGCACCCCCGCCAAATTCAAAATACGTGACCTTCAGCTCGCTGGATCCATGCCTTTGGACTTGAGCACCGCGGCAGCTGCTGACCCCGACAACATTTTGATCAAGTCGTGCGCGGCGTCCTTGTTCTTGGTCGTCGTGCTCATCCCCGCCGCATAAGTCGTGATGTTCTGTATTTCTTTTGGCAGCGGGCCGACCAACGCGGCGCCTTTCACCGGCACGATCTCGCTGATCTGATGCAATCCGAGCTCGGCCTCACCGCTCACGATTAGATCAGCGACATGGCCGCCTTTCTTGAGCTTTGCCTTCGCGCGGACCTGGTCGGCAATGCCAAGCCGCTCCAGCAATTTGTCGATATAGATTCCACTCGATCCGCCGCTTGCGGGATCGATGTAGGCTACGGATTTGGCCATCAGCAGCGTATTTTTGAAGGCATCGACGGTGCTCACGTCGGGCTTTGGCGCACCTTCCTTCACCACCACACCGACGCCTACGGTGGCAAGATTGACCTTGCTGGCCCCAACAATTTTCCCTTTCGATGCAAGATCGTCGACGACGACAGGAGTGATCACGGCGACATCAAATGCCTCGCCACCCTCGATGCGCTTCTTCAAGGTGCCGGCGGTGCCGTTGTCGACAGTGATCTTGTGGCCGCTTTGCTTTTCGAATTCGGGCACGAGAGCCAACAGCACCTGTTTGAAGGCCCCAGCCGTGAGAACCTTGATTTCAGCTGCAGAAGCCGTCGCCGACATGCAGAAAGTCAGGACGCTGGCGAAGGCGATTGCACGCCCGATATGCAAATTCATGGGTGTTCTCTCCCGCTCCGGAAGATCCAATCTACACGATCGGCGTCCAATCATGCCTCCGCAGCGATTATGTTGCGCCGCACCAATATCGGCGGCGGCAAATCCGTCGAAATGGTGAAAACATTCAATTTTTCCTTTAAACGTCGTCGTTTAAGCTATGCATTTTTCGCTTAGCTGCAGCGCAACATTATTGCTTTTCATAAGTCTGAAGATGCCTATGTTCCTGACTAACGGACGACCGGCCGCAGCCGGAAGAAAGAAGGATACCATGCTTACTGCACTCATCCGCTTCATCCAGGAATGGAAGCGTTACAATCAAAGCCTGAACGAGCTGTCGCGCCTGGGCGATCGGGAACTTGCCGACATTGGCATCAGCCGGTCGGATATTCCGCGCATTGCCTGGAACACCGCACATCGCGGCTAATTCGATCGACGCGCCTGAGAGTTTTGCAAAACGCCCGCGCAGTTTCGCGGGCGTTTCGCTAATTCGGTGGCGCGGCTTTTGCCTAATCGAGCGACTTCCACCGATCTAGCGGCATAACCTCGAGGGGCTTTCCGTAGCCGACGGTCCAGGAATCGATCGACCACTTGATGCCAGTCGCCTTTTCGACCAAGACCGCGGTGGCATGCGGCGGTCGCCCGTCAATCATGTAGCCGCGCGCTTCCGGTTCATCGACATCGTGATAGCGCAGCAATTTCAGCTGATCGAGCACCAGCAGTAAACTCGTCGTATTGCGGCTGGAATCGATACAATCGAATTGCCGCACGTCGAACATGTATTTCATGCCGGCGCGCGCCACGTGGTTTGTCGTACCCGCTACAGGGCCGACGCGCTTGTCGAACCATGCCCCGGCTTCCGCGATCGCTTTACGCTCTGCCGCGGCTGAAGAGCGGCCAGCTCCCAGAAAATGCGCAAGCGCCGTGCGGTCCGCTACCGTCAAATCTATTTCAGCGCGATATTTGCATCCAAATCCATGGCAGACAAAAACCATACCCGGCGTCGGTGGCGTCACCGAAAAACCGCTATAGGTCGCGTCGACAACGCCGGCCAATGTGGCGCCGGTTGCAGCGAGTGGGACTGCGGCCATCACAATCCAAGTCACGGCAACATACACCTTTACATTCAGATACATAGGGAACCCACTACCGCCATTGCAGCTTGCCAGCTCTGCGCCTAATGATCATCGGATGACATCGGCTCAAATTCAAGCCATCCATATCATTGGTGGCGGTCTTGCCGGATCCGAAGCGGCCTGGCAAATCGCGCAAACCCGTGTACCGGTCATTCTGCACGAGATGCGTCCTCTCCGAACGACGCCCGTTCATAAGACCGACGGCTACGCAGAACTTGTCTGCTCAAATTCGTTTCGGTCCGACGATGCTGAACGAAACGCGGTCGGCTTGTTGCACGAAGAAATGCGCCGGTTGGGTTCGCTCGTCATGCGCGCCGCCGATGCCAACCAAGTCCCAGCCGGGGGCGCGTTGGCGGTCGATCGCGATGGTTTTTCAGCGGCTGTAACGGCGGAACTCTCCGCTCATCCGATGATCGAGCTTGTCCGCGAAGAAATCACTTTACCCGACGACAATTGGGACAATGTCATCGTCGCGACCGGACCTCTCACCTCGCCCCGACTCGCTTCCGCAATTGCCAATTTGACCGGCGAACAGCAGCTCGCATTTTTCGACGCCATCGCACCGATCGTGCATCGTGACAGCATCGATTTGTCACAGGCGTGGTTTCAATCGCGTTATGACAAATCGGGTCCCGGCGGGTCGGGCGCTGATTACGTCAACTGCCCGCTCACGCGCGAACAGTATGAAGCTTTCGTCGCCGCCCTGCTTGCCGCCGACAAAGCGGTTTTTCATGAGTGGGAGGCTTCCACACCGTATTTCGATGGCTGCCTGCCGATCGAAATAATGGCCGAGCGCGGGCCCGAGACATTGCGCCATGGCCCGATGAAGCCCTTTGGGCTGACCAATCCGCACGAACCAGACAGAAAACCCTATGCGGTCGTCCAACTCAGGCAGGACAACAAGTTAGGGTCGCTGTTCAACATGGTCGGTTTCCAGACGAAACTCAAACATGGGGAACAAGTCCGAATCTTCCGGACCGTTCCGGGCCTGCAAAACGCGGAGTTTGCCAGGCTCGGCGGCCTCCATCGCAATACGTTTCTCAATTCGCCGAAACTGCTTGATGAAACGCTACGCCTTAAAATACGGCCTCAATGGCGTTTCGCCGGGCAGATCACCGGATGTGAAGGTTACGTCGAATCCGCTGCTGTCGGTTTACTTGCGGGGCGGTTTGCCGCGGCTGATCGGCGCGGCGAACCTGCAACAATACCGCCGCCGACGACCGCGCATGGCGCGCTCCTCGCGCATATTACCGGCGGTCATATTGAAACGATTGATTCCGGTCCATCTTCATTCCAGCCGATGAACGTAAATTTTGGGCTATTCCCCCAGCTCCTTGAGCAACCTTTCTATGACCGTAAGAGCAAGCTCGGCCGCACGGCGGCGAAGGCCTTGGCGCGGAAAAGTGCGTTGACGCGTCGTGCGCTCGCCGACCTCGACGGTTGGATTGCAAGCAAACACGTCACCGTTGCGGCGGAATAATTCAACCGCCAATGCGCCGCAGTGACTTTGCTGCCCGCCAGATATGCCATTGTCGGCGCCATCGCGCCATTTCCGGAGGATGAAACGGGTCGTAATCGGCCCGCTCCATGACGGAAAGCCACAACCGGAGCGGCGCTAGCGGCAAAAAGGCCGGCCAAGCATCTTCGGAGATGCCGCCGCTCATGTCGGCAATGCGTGCGAGGCTTCGGCGAGCCCCCAGCCTCAATTCCGCCAGCACCGCACGCAACTCGGATGTGGCACGCATGGCAAAAATGTCTTCTGGATCGGCCCCATGGCGACCAACCGTTTCGATCGGCAGATAGAGTTGGCGGCGCGCCGCATGGTGCGGCAATTTCCCCAGAATATCGGCAATAACGACGGCCCACCCGGCTTCGTCATAAAGATCGGCCGCTATCGGACGGGCTTGGCCGGTAAGAATCTGTGCGGCGAATGTGATGACGGCGCCTGCCGTCTCTGCTGCATATCTTTGGAGCTCGTTTAGGGTCGGCATTGGCTCATCGTAAATATCGAACCTGTGCGCCTCGATCAGCGCGGCGGCAATTTCGCTGCGCAGGTCGTATTGCGCCATCGTCTCGCCGAACGCCGCCGCAACAGGGTTTGCCGGCGCCTGATCTCCTCGCACTCCCAAGATGGTTTCACGCCACCATTGCAACCGTATCTCGCCGGGCATTGGCTCACGAGCGAGATCCCGCACACGCGAGACCTCGATATTAAACGCGTAAAGCGCAAACAGTGCCGCTCGCTTTCGCTCCGGCGCGAACAACGCCGCAAGATAGGCATCGTGATCGGCATCGTGAACCAGAGCGGCACAGTGCCTGAAGTTTGCGTCCATCTGAACGGCCTGTCCCGGCGCCGGCTAGTCGATGGCGATTAAACCTGCACCAACGCGCCGATTTTCCGCGAGAAGAATGTTGTAGGTTCGCACCGCGGCACCGGTGCCCATGCAGTCAACTGACAATGAGGCCTCGCGAAACCGCCGATGTAAATGTTCGGGAAGCGGCCAGACATCACGACCGGCGCCAATCAGAAAAAAATCCAGGCTTTCGACTCGGGCAAATACCGCCGTCAGCGTGCCTTCGGTCAACTCGGCCACGGTGCGAACCGGCCTAGCCCAGATCCCATCCGGAAAACACAACAACGAACCTCGATGCGACATGCCGGCGAAACGGAATCCGCAATCACCATATGCTTCGATTGGCGCAGGCCGCGGCAGGTGCGGAGCGTCGGCGTACCCGCCCGACGCCATCTACTTGTCTCGATCAGGCGCGCTGAGCGAGTCGCGCCCGGTGCCGACGCCGAGATAAATCAGGATCGGAGAAGCGATAAAGACCGACGTATAGGTGCCAACCAGGACCACGCCGAACATCATTGTGGCCGTGAAACTGTGAATTGCCTGACCGCCGAACAGCAGAAGGGCCAATAGTGCAAGCGAAACCGTCACATGTGTGATAACCGAACGCGACAGGGTTTGGTTGACTGAAGCGTTGAGCAGGTCCGGCATCGGTAGTTTCCGGTACCGGCGCAGCATTTCCCGAATTCTGTCGTAAATCACCACGGTATCATTGAGCGAGTAGCCCAGAATGGTCAGCAACGCTGCGATGCTGGTGAGGTCGAAATCTATCTGCGTAACCGACATGAAGCCGATAGTGAGCACGATGTCATGAACGTTCGCGATCATGGCTCCGAGTGCAAATTGCCACTCGAACCGGAACCACAGGTAGATCAGGATTGAGACAATTGCGAGCATGAGCCCGACGACGCCGTAGGAAAGCAATTCACCCGAAACCCGTGGGCCGACCACCTCGACGCGCCGATAATTAACCTCGTCGCCAAGCGCGCCGCGCACCTTGCTGACCGCTTGTTGCTGTGCCGCTTCGCCACCCGGCTGTTCCGCGATCCGGATCAGAACGTCATTGGGAGCGCCAAACTGCTGCAGTTGTACTTCACCGAGCCCGAGCGATCCGAGTGACGCGCGCATCTTCGCAAGATCGGCAGCGCCGGCCTTTGACTGAACTTCGATCAGTGTCCCGCCTTTGAAGTCGATTCCGAAATTCAGCCCATGAAAAAAATACAGTGAAATTGCAATAATCGACAGCAATGCGGACACCGGAAAGCTGATGCGCCGAAAGCGCATAAAATCGAATTTTGTATCGTCAGGAACGATGCGAAGATGACGCATGAGTTATTTTCCTACGCCCCTGATCAAGCTGAAAACCGGTTTACGCTTCTCAGAATCATGCGCCTGTTCGCCTAAATCGGCACACGTTGCGGCCGCCGCCAGCGGACCCAATAAGCGACGATCAACCGGGTCAAAGTAAACGCCGTGAACACCGTGGTTATGATGCCTATTCCAAGCGTCACGGCGAAACCTCGCACCGGGCCCGTGCCGATATAAAAAAGCACTGCCGCGGCAATGAATGTCGTGATGTTGGAATCGAGAATTGTGGCGAGAGCGCGCGAGAAACCTGCGTCGATCGCATTGATGGGCGTTCTGCCGCCGCGCACTTCCTCGCGGATGCGTTCATAAATCAACACGTTGGAGTCGACCGCGATGCCAACAGTAAGCACGATACCGGCTATTCCGGGAAGCGTCAGGGTCGCGTTTAGCAGCGAAAGGACGCCGAAGATCATGGCCACATTGATGGCGACCGCGACGTTGGCGAAAAGGCCGAAAAGGCCGTAGGTGGCCAGCATGAAAATGATCACCATGGCGGCACCGACGTATGAAGAGACTTTCCCTTTGGCGATCGAATCCTGCCCGAGACCCGGACCGACAGTTCGTTCCTCAATAATCGTGAGAGGCGCCGGCAATGCTCCGGCGCGCAGCAAAATGGCGAGGTCGTTCGCGCTCTCGACAGTGAAGTTGCCGGAAATCTGACCCGCACCACCCAGGATCGGCTCGCGAATAACCGGCGCAGATATCACCTGATTGTCCAGAATGATCGCAAACGGCTTGCCGACATTTTCTTGCGTGACCTGCGCGAATTTTCGCGCACCGGACGTATTGAATCGGAACGAAACGATGGGTTCGCTTGTGCGCTGGTCGAAGCCGGGTTGTGCGTCCGTGAGATCGCCGCCCGAAACGAGGATTCTTTTTTCGACGAGATACGGAGTTCTCGGCTGGCTCGCGCTATAGAGGATCTCGTCATCAGGCGGAATGCGGCCCTGTGCCGCCTGCTCCGCCGGCATCGAGACATCGACCATCCGGAAATCGAGCTTGGCGGTCTTACCGAGCAATTCCTTAAGCCGGGTCGGATCCTGCAGGCCGGGCACCTGCACAAGAATGCGGTCCGTACCCTGACGCTGGATGAGTGGCTCTACCGTTCCAAGTTCGTTAACACGACGCTCGATGATCTGGATTGACTGGTCAACAGACTGCCGTATCCGTTCGACAAGTGCCGGCTCTGTGACTGTCAGGCGCACCAGATTACCGGCCTCAGTCGTCACATCCAGGCTGCGCTGACCTGTCGCGCTGAGGACCCCGCCGAGCGGCTGTGAGAGCTCGCGCAGTTTCTCCAGCGCTTGGTCGAAGTTGCTGCCTTCGCGAATTCGGACTTCGACGCTATTGCCGCGCACAACGAGGCCAGTATAGCCGACGCGGGCGTCGCGAAGTACGCGGCGCGCGTCATCGCGTACTGTCTCGAGCTTCTCCTTGCGGACAGCGTTGCTGTCCACTTCGAGAAGGATATGGGAGCCGCCCTGGAGATCGAGGCCCAATACGACATGGCGCTGAGCCCATTTTGGCCAGCTCTGGACCATCTTTTCCGGCAAAAAATTGGGAACGGCGAACAGGCAGACAACGAATGCCGTGAGCATAATCGCCGTCGCCTTCCACCGCGTGAAATAAAGCATGACGTCCCGACTTGCGGCTAAAAGGTCAAGACCACCGGCGCCTAGCTGGCGGTTGCCTCTTCCTTGACAGGTTCACCTTTTGCACGAACATCAGTAATCATCTGCCGCATTTGGCGGATGCGCACATCGTCCGCAATCTCGATCTCGATCTGATCGTCGTCGATCACCTTGGTGACCTTCCCCACAAGGCCGCCATTCGTGATGACCGTGTCGCCCCGCCTTACGTTCTTGACCAACTCCTGATGCTGTTTCACCCGCTTTTGCTGAGGACGCAGGATCAAAAAATACATGATCACGAAAATCAGCACGAACGGCAGGAGCGACACCAACATATTTCCGTCGCCCCCGGCCCCCCCGAAAAGCGATCCTTGCGCGAAGGCTGGCGTTGTGAACATCGAAGCTTGTTCCTTGATTGGTTTCCCAGCGCCAAAGCGCGGCGCTTCCAATTTCGCGCGGACTATAGCGGCCGCACGCCCAATTGCAACGCCGCCGCACTCGCTAAAACTAGCCATTTGCAGCCCTTTTGCCCCCAGGCCGCTTGCGAGGCAGACGCCGCCCCGCTAAGAGCAGCCCGACTTTCGGAAGAAAAGCCTCATGCCCAAATCGAAATCCAAATCGTCACGTCGTCCCGCAACCAAGCGACGAGCTGCCACGGCTCCGGCAGGCCAGAATGACGTGCTTGAGCGCATCGCCAGCGCCCTTGAACGATTGGCACCTCAGCGCGCGACGTTGACCGATCTCAGCGTCGCCGACGCTTTCATTTGGCACCCTGATGGCCAGCTGTTGCCGGTTGCGCACGTCAATCGCGTCGAGATGTCGCTGCTAAAAGGCATTGACCGCGTGCGCGACGTCTTGGTCGAGAATACCGAACGTTTCGCAAAGGGCCTCCCCGCCAATAATGCGCTGTTGTGGGGGGCTCGCGGCATGGGTAAATCGTCGCTCGTCAAAGCAACGCACGCTGGCGTCAATGCGACGCTCAAGCGCAACAGCAAAACCGGCGCGTTGAAGCTGATCGAGATTCACCGCGAAGATATCGATAGCCTGCCAGCGCTGATGGCGCTCACGCGCACCTCATCGTATCGGTTTATCGTGTTTTGCGATGACTTGTCCTTCGATGCGGAAGATACAACCTACAAGTCACTAAAAGCCGTATTGGAAGGCGGCATCGAAGGCCGTCCGGACAATGTCATCTTCTACGCTACGTCCAACCGCCGTCACCTGATGTCGCGTGATATGATGGAGAACGAGCGCTCGACCGCGATCAATCCGGGCGAAACGGTGGAAGAAAAAGTCTCGTTGTCCGACCGGTTCGGGCTCTGGCTCGGCTTTCACCGCTGCAGCCAGGATGAATATCTGGCGATGGTCGACGGCTACGTTGCGCATTTCGGGATTCCGGCCCAGGGAGACGATTTGCACCGCGGGGCGCTGGAATGGTCAACGACGCGCGGATCGCGATCAGGCCGCGTGGCCTGGCAATTTGTGCAGGATCTGGCGGGTCGCTTGGGTGTCGCGCTGAAATATTGAGCTCGAACCGCTCATTCCACCGCTCCCGGCGCGGCCGACAGGCGAAGATGAAGGCGAGAATCCAGAACGCTCTTGTGCTGGGTCCCGGCGTTAGCGGGGACGAACAGCCACGCTAGGCCCCGCCGAGGTATTGCGTCGGGTCGACCGGGGTCGAGCCTTTTCGAATTTCGAAATGCAGTTGCGGTGAGGTTACGTTCCCCGTCTGACCCGCATGCGCAATGACCTGCCCACGCTTGATGGAGTCGCCGCGCTTGACGAGAATTTCGCTCGCATTGGCATAAGCCGAAACAAATCCGTTCGAGTGACGGATCAACACGAGATTTCCGTAGCCCTTGAGTTCATTGCCTGCATAGGCAACGACACCGTCGTCGGCAGCCTTGATCGGCGTGCCTTCCGGCACGGCCAAATTGATCCCGTCATTCTGTGTGCCGTTCGGCTTGCTGCCAAAGCCAGCGATGACGCGGCCGCGGACCGGCCACCGGAAAGAAGGCATCGCTCCAGTCGGTTCGGCGGTCTTGACCACGGTTTGGGTGGTATGGGGCTCTTCCTTGGCAATTTGCGCGTGCTGGACTGCAACGCTTGCCACTTTTGTTACCTTCTCCGCCGGCACAGTACGCGGCAGCGCGGCCTTCGGCGCAGCCTCCGGACGCGCGGACGCAACCACGTGTCCGCCGGCCGGAATTGTGATGCGTTCACCCACGCTCAGCTTTTTTGAGGCATGGATGTGGTTTGCTTGAGCCAGCGCCGTCAGCGTCAGGTCGTGGCGGCGCGAAATGCTCATCAACGTTTCGCCGGATTTCACGACGTGAACGCTCCCGCCCACGGGCGCCTGCGAAGCCGCATAGGCCGGACCACTCTTCCCTGTGGCCGAAACATACCGCGGAATGACGAGGCGCTGGCCAGGCCTGATCTGGCCCCGATCACGGATACCATTGGTCTGCATGAGTGCAGAGACAGGTACGCCATGTTCGCGGGCAATACTGTCGACAGTTTCACCGTAGCGCACCGTCACGGGCGATCCGCCATTCCAGGTCCAGTGACCGGATTGCGTCGGCGTGCTCGCGACCGAACCCGTGACGTCGGAATATCGATCATTCGACCGATAGGTACCGAGACCTTGCGCCCCATAAGCAGGTGCGGGCGATGCCGCGACGGTCGCCGGTTGGCTCGGAGCCGGTAGCGGCTGAGCTTCAACGCGCGCCGACGGAGCATATGCAGGCGCCGCGGCGGCAACATTCGATGGCGGTCGATCTGTGGTGTAGTAGTCCAAGCGCGCGGAGTCCGAACAGCTGGCGGCTGCAATACCAACCAGCGCGAGAACTACGACGCGTGGCCAGACTCGCGGGCGAGACTCCACCTTAGGACGCGGCATGTGGTTACTCACTCGTACGCGTGGAACGTAGAAATTGAAATAAACCAGCCGCGAGTAAACAAGGCTTTAAGAATTAACGTCTCACTACCAACGAATTTCAGTCGGATGAAAATGCAGCGCGGTTCGTGGGGACCTGAATGCCCTCCGTCACAATTCCCGCGCTTGCCCTGCCAGCATTGGTACAAATCGTACCGGGATCAGCGTTTCGCGTACGGTTCCCGTTTGCGACTTGGTAAGCTTGATAATGTGTTGAGATCCGTCGTGGGCACCAAGCGGCAAAATCATGACTCCGCCTTCTGCAAGCTGATCGAGCAAAGCCTCCGGTACGGTCTCCGCTGCCGCGGTGATGATGATGCGATCATAGGGCGCCCTGCCCGGTACGCCTGAAAAGCCATCGCCGGCCAAAACCTCGACATTGTCGTAGCCCAGCGCTTTTAGGCGCTCACGAGCCTGGTCAGCGAGCGTACGATAACGCTCGACGCTCACGACCTCACGTGCAAGTCGGGACAAGATCGCGGCCTGGTAACCGGAGCCGGTACCCACTTCCAAAACGCGATCGGTCGCGCGTACACCGAGTTTCTCCGTCATGTAGGCCACGACATAGGGTTGACTGATCGTCTGCCCACAGGCGATCGGCAGCGCCTGGTCGGCGTAGGCACTGCCGACAAAGCCAGCGTCGACAAACTGCTCGCGCGGCACATCGTCCATCGCCCGCAATACCGCCTGGTCGGCGATGCCCCGTCGACGCAGGGTCAGAAGAAACTCCATGTGACCGACGTCCTGCCGGCCTTGCGACGATTTCGACACGTTTAGCGCCCTTTCTCCGCCCTATTAGCATGTTTGGCTGATTTTGAGCTAAGCTTGCGGTGGGTCCAGCAGCGGCCGGTGGAACCGGTGGCCCGCGTTCGAGTTGAAGGGCGGGAGACAGCAATGACACCGAAGTCGTCGGCGCCGCGATTGCTCGTGGTCGAGGACGAATATTTGATTCGCATGTTGCTCGAAGACATGCTCGACGACCTTGGCTATGGGGTCGCCGCGGCGGTCGGGACATTGCCCGAAGCGCGCCAGTTCGCCACCGACGGTGATTTCAATGCGGCAATTCTCGACGTCAATCTCGATGGCCAGGAAATCTATCCGGTTGCGGATATTCTCGCTGCACGCGGCCTGCCGTTCGTCTTTGTCACCGGCTATGGCGAGCGCAGCCTACCCGAACCTTATCGGGGTCGCCCTGCCTTGCAGAAGCCGTTTCAAGCCGAACAACTCAAGACGACACTTGCGGGAATTCTCGCCTAACTGAACATCTCCGCCAGCTTGGTCATGAACGGCTCGTCGGTCAGATCGAGGCGCAATGGTGTCACTGCAATGCGGTTTTCGCTCAGAGCCGCGAGATCGCTTCCGGGAGCGGCGCCTGTGTTGCCGCCGCGCTCAAACGCGATCCAATAATATGGGTTGCCGCGCCCGTCATGCCGCGCATCGATGCGCAAGAGTTCCTGGTCGCGCTTTCCCTGCACGGAGACCGACACGCCCGCGACCTGATCCGGCCTACAATCCGGAAAATTGATATTGACGAGTACATCGCGCGGCATGCCCGCCTTAAGTACGCGCGTGATCAGGTCCGGTGCGAACTCGATCGAAGTGTCCCAATAAGGATGATGCTTGGTGGTGAATGCATAGGCTTGAGACAGCGCGAAGGACGGAATGCCCAGCACGGCGCCTTCCATCGCGCCGGCAACCGTCCCCGAATAGGTCACGTCTTCCGCGCAATTGCGGCCGCGGTTGACCCCCGACAGGACGAGATCCGGCTTTTCCTTCATGAGATGCCGCACGCCCATGATGACGCAGTCGGTCGGCGTGCCCTTTACCGCGAAATGCCGCTCGCCAACTTCGCGCATGCGCAGCGGATCGTTCAGTGACAACGAGTGCGAGACGCCGGATTGGTCGTTTTCCGGCGCGACGATCCAGACTTCGCCTGATAGCGCGCGTGCAATCTTCTCGCAGGCGATGAGCCCCGGCGAATGAATGCCGTCATCATTGGTGATGAGAATACGCACTATTCTTTCCTGTCATTCCGGGACGGCGCGAGGCGCCGGACCCGGAATCCAGGGCGAAACTCCTCGCCTTCATTTGGGTCCATGGATTCCGGGCTTGCCGCTCCACGGCGCCCCGGAATGACCAAAAACAGCTGTATTGCGAGCATCAACCGACTTTCTCAATTCTAGTTATCCCACCCATGTAAGGCTTGAGTACCTCCGGCACGAGGATCGAACCGTTTTCCTGCTGATAGGTCTCCATCACCGCAATCAGCGCACGCCCGACCGCAACGCCCGAGCCGTTGAGCGTGTGCACGAAGGCTGGCTTGGCATCTTTACCGCGATAGCGCGCATTCATCCGGCGAGCCTGAAATTCACCACACATCGAGCAGGATGAAATTTCGCGGTAAGCATTCTGGCCCGGCAGCCAGACTTCGATGTCATAGGTCTTCTGCGCGGCGAATCCCATGTCGCCAGTGCATAATGTTATAACGCGGTAATGCAGATCGAGTCTCTTCAGCACCTCTTCCGCACAGGCGAGCATACGCTCGTGTTCTTCCTTTGATTTTTCCGGCGTGGTGATCGAAACCAGTTCGACCTTGGTGAACTGGTGCTGGCGGATCATGCCGCGCGTGTCTTTTCCCGCCGCGCCGGCCTCGGCGCGAAAACACGGCGTGCAGGCGGTGAAGCGCATTGGGAGTTTATCTTCGTCAACAATGGATTCCCGCATGAGATTAGTGAGCGGGACTTCGGCGGTGGGTATGAGCCAAAAATCATTTGTCGTTCGGAATTGATCGTCCACAAACTTCGGCAACTGCGCCGTCCCGAACATAACGTCATCGCGTACCAATATCGGCGGATTGACCTCTGTATAACCGTGCTTCTCGCTGGTGTGCACATCGAGCATGAACTGTCCGAGCGCGCGTTCGAGACGAGCCAAACCCTTTTGCAGGACGACGAAACGAGCGCCGGATAGCTTCGCGGCCAGCTCGAAATCCATCTGGCCAAGCGCTTCGCCCAGCTCGAAATGCTGCTTGGGCTTGAACGCATAGTCGCGTTTCTTGCCGGAGACGTGACGCTCGACGTTTCCGCTCGCATCGGCGCCGTCCGGCACATCGTCGAGCGGCATATTCGGGATTTGCGCCAGCTCCTTGTCGAGCTCGCCAGCAAGCGTCTTTTGCTCTTCCTCCAGCGCCGGCAGCAGCGTCTTGAGCTCGGCAACTTCGGCCATCAGCGTGTTGGCCCTGCTCTCGTCTTTAGCCTTCTTGGCGTCGCCGACTTCCTTGGATGCAGAATTGCGGCGCGCCTGCGCCTGTTCGAACTTGGTGATCGCCGACCGGCGCTTCTCGTCGAGCGACACGAGCTTTTTCGACAACGGCTCCAGTCCGCGGCGCTTAAGACTGCGGTCGAAAGCCTCAGGATGCTCGCGAATCCATTTGATGTCGTACATGGCGGGCTTTTATCTCGTCTCAGGGCCGGGCAAAAGGCGCGAAGCGCCGTCTTGACCCAAATATGTCCCAGCCATCCCAATTAGGGGGTAAATCGTTGCCTACCTAAGCGAGATGCCCGGCACAAGGTCGGGCATGACACTCTCAACGGCCGTACGAGTCTCACTCCGCCGGCTTCGCAGTCGCCGAGGCTGCTTCGGATGCGGCTTTGGCCGCGGCCTCGGCGCGCGCTTTCTTCTCAACCAGGCGGACCGACCAGATCGAGCCTTCGTAGAGCAGCAGCAAGGGAACGGCGAGCGACATCTGGCTGAGAACGTCTGGCGGCGTAAGCACCGCCGCAAGAACAAAGGCACCGACGATGAAATAGCGCCGCTTGGCCTTGAGTTGGTCGGCGGTAATAAGGCCAATACGACCGAGCAGCGTGAGGATCACCGGCAGCTGGAATGCAACGCCAAAAGCGAGCACAAGCGCCATCATCAAGGACAGATACTCGCCCACCTTCGGCATCAGCGCGATCGTGGCATCGTTCGCGCTGCCGGGTTGCTGCATGTGCAAAGAGAAACGCACCAGCATCGGGAAGACCAGAAAATAAACGACCAACGCGCCGAGGGAGAAAAAAATCGGTGTTGCAATCAGGTACGGCAGGAAGGCCTTGCGCTCATTACGATAGAGGCCGGGCGCAACGAACATGTAAAGTTGTGTCGCCACAACCGGAAATGACAAAAAGGCCGCGCCGAACATTGCGAGCTTAAGTTGGGTGATGAAGTATTCGAGCAGCGCTGTGTAAATGAATTTGGAATTTTCGGGGCCCGCAACCCACACGAATGGCCACACGAGAACATTGTAAATGTCTTTCGCAAACACGAAGCAGATCGCGAACATCAGCCCGAACGCGATCAACGCTTTGATCAGCCGCGAACGCAGCTCGATCAGGTGATCCATCAACGGAGCCTTGGTGGCTTCGATATCTTCGTGACTCATTGCTTGCCCCCGGCCTGCTGCGGCGTTGGGGTCTCGACGGTCGCAAAATCTTTTTCGGTGGCCGGCGGCGGCTGATCCGGCAAGGGAGGATCTGCGGCAGCAGGCGCGCCCAATTCGCCGGCGGTATCTGCGGCAGGCGTGGCGGAGGTGGGTTCAGGCGACCCTTGCTCGGCTTCCGATGACGCGGACGTGGCTGGCTCGCTGTCGAAGGCGCTCTCAATTTGCTTCTGCGTATCCGCCAGTGGATCAAAATTGGCGAGACCGCTGACCGACTCCTTGATGTCGTCCGCGTGTTTCTTCAGATCGGCCATTTCAGCTTCGCGCAAGGCATCCTGGAACTGGCCCTGGAATTCGGCGGCCATGCGCCGGACCTTGCCCATGTACTGGCCGAGCGTCCGCAATACGGTCGGCAGCTCTTTGGGCCCGATCGCGATCAGCGCGACGATGCCGATGACGACGAGCTCGCCCCAACCAATGTCGAACATGGATTAGCCAACTCCGAGGCGCCGTAGTGCCGGCAACGTTGCGACGGCCGAATTGACCGTCCACCTACTTGCCGACGCAGCGGTCAGGAGCGCACGCCCTCGGCGCGCCGCTCGGCGTCCGTTTTGGATGCGCTGCCACCCGCTTCAATGGTTTTGACCGGCTCGCTCTTGGCGTCCGCGGATTTTTCGTCCTCGGACATGCCTTTTTTGAAGGCCTTGATGCCCTGCGCGAAGTCGCCCATCAGCGACGAAATTTTTCCACGGCCTCCGAACAGGACCATGACGACCAACAGGACGATGATCCAATGCCATATGCTTAGGGAACCCATCAGCAAATCCTCCGCAGCGACGGGCGCTTCGGCTCGTCCCGCCATGTTTTCGATGTGAAACTAGGCTTCGCAGGCGGCAAAAACAAGGACTTCGCGGCGGTCAAAGCGCCGCGCAATCCTTTGATTTCAGGGAATTTACCCTATTTTGCCGGTCTTCACTTTTCGGAACGTGAAGACGGAGGTGCAAGCCCCAGGTCGAGGTCGCCCGGATCCAGCGGATCTTCGTCGTCGCGCAACGTCGAGTCATCCGAAGGAAGCGGCACGGCGAAACCGGGAGGCAAATTGCCCTCCAGCAAGCCGGCGCCCTTCAACTCATCGAGACCCGGCAGGTCGCCGACCTCTTCCAACCCGAAATGCGAGAGGAACGCCTCTGTGGTTCCATATGTTATCGGGCGGCCCGGCGCCTTCCGCCTCCCACGCGGGCGAATCCAGCCAGTTTTGAGAAGCACGTCGAGCGTGCCCGCCGCCGCCACGACGCCACGTATTTCTTCTATTTCTGCGCGCGTCACAGGTTGATGATACGCGACAATTGCAAGCGTCTCGATTGCCGCGCGTGAGAGTTTCCGCGTTTCCACGATCTGCTTGGTCAAGAGCCATGACAAATCGCCGGCAGTTCGGAAGGTCCACTTCTTTCCGACTCGAATGAGGTTGACGCCGCGCGCAGCATATTCATCTTTCAACTGCGCGAGCGTTGTTTTCACATTCACACCGCTTGGAAGTCTGCGCGCGAGCGCGGCCTCATCAAGCGGCTCTCCTGCGGCGAATAGCAGAGCTTCAAGGAGCCGCAATTCCTCCACCCGCACCGCTTGCACGGGCGCAGGAGCGCCTTCGGGCGCCGGCTCATTGTTCTGAACAACCACGAGCTTCTTGGCCACGCTCGGCATGGATTGCTTCCCCTTATGCGTTTTCTTGCGCGTCATGCGTCGTAGCATTTCCAATCGCGCCGACGCGTTTGCGCATGTAGATCGGCGCGAATGACTCTTTCTGGTGAATTTCAGCAATGCCCTCGCGCACCAGTTCGAGCGCGGTGGCAAACGAAGACGCAAATACCGTAGCTGCGAGTGCTGGTTCGACCACATAGCTAATCAGATAATGGTCAATACGCGACCAGTCCGCCGACTGGCCGATCAACCGCTCCAGCGCCGTACGCGCTTCGGCCAAAGACCACACTGTGCGCTTTTTAAATCGTACGCGAGACAGTGCGCTGCGTGACCGCTGCGTCGCATAGGCCGAAAGCAAATCATAGAGAGTAGCGGACCATTCGGGCTGCTTGATCTCGTCGATCGGCTCGGGCAATCCACGGGCAAACACGTCGCGATTGAGCTGCGGGCGCTCCATCATGCGCGTCGCAACATCACGGATCGCCTCCAGGCGCCGCAGCCGATTGGCCAGCGCAAGCGCCATGTCTTCGGCGCTTGGGCCGTCACCTGGTGCGGTATCGGGCAGCAACAGTCGTGACTTTAGGTAAGCAAGCCATGCCGCCATGACCAGGTAATCGGCGGCGAGTTCGAGCCTCAATTTCCGGGCGGCCTCGATGAACGAAAGATACTGGTCGGCAAGCGCCAAAATTGAAATCTTGGCGAGATCCACTTTCTGCTGGCGGGCGAGCATCAGCAGCAAATCGAGCGGCCCCTCGAAACCTTCCACATCGACGATCATGGCAGGCTCGGTTGTGCCGCGATCGGCACCCAGAGTCGTCTCGAACTCTTCGCTGCTCATGATCCGGTCTTCCGTTGAGATGTCGCCCGCTCGTCGGACACCATTCGCGCGAACAGTGTGCGTGCGGTTTCGGTATCAAACTCCAGCGGGGCTGAACGTCGCGCCAGCGCCGCGACCGCCCGCTCTCCGGCTCTACCGGACAGACGGGGCGCTTCGCCGGCAACGGCAGTCATTTCCGCCATGTTGCCGTTGCAATGAAGCACGATATCGCATCCAGCCGCCAATGCAGCCCGACTGCGCTCGGCGATCGTGCCGGAAAGAGCATTCATCGAGACATCGTCGCTCATCAAGAGGCCCTGGAATCCGATAAAGCCGCGAATCACTTGCCCCACCATTGTGACCGAAGTGGTGGCCGGCGCGACTGGATCTATCGCAGTAAACACAACATGTGCCGTCATGCCGAGTGGTAAATCAGCCAAGGGAATGAAGGCCGCAAAATCGGTCGCTTCAAGCGTTGCGCGGTCGGTGTCGACAATGGGCAGCCTGTGGTGACTGTCGGCGGCGGCCCGGCCGTGTCCGGGCAGATGCTTCACGACTGGAAGGACGCCGCCGGCCTCAAGGCCCTCGGCAATCGCCCGCGCAATCTTCGCTACTTTACCCGGCTCACTCCCATAAGCCCGATCACCGATGACCGGATCGCCTCCGGCAACCGGAACGTCGGCAATCGGAAGGCAATTAACGTCGATGCCGAGCGGCCTCAGATCGGCCGCGATAAGGTGGCCGGCAAGGCGCGCTGCCGCGATGCCGTCGGATGGCGCCCGGTCATAGAGTTCGCCGTACCGGGCGCCAGGCGGGTAGCCAGGCCAAAGTGGAGGTCCAAGCCTTTGCACGCGGCCCCCTTCCTGATCCACGAGCACGGGCGCTTCCCAGCCGACACTATCGCGAAAAGCCCTTACAAGTTCAGAGACTTGATCCGCAGTGCTCACGTTCCTCTTGAAGATGATGAGGCCCCAGGGCTGCGCATCGCGCAGAAAAGCGCGCTCGTTGGCGGAAACGCTAAGTCCCGCCAATCCCGTGATAAATGCGCGTGCCGCCATCGTCGCGGATTAGCGCGGGCCCAGCGCGAGGGTCAAGTTTGCCCTGTTAATTCCTCTGAATGAGGCACTGCCCGCCCGCGGCCTTAAGGCTCGCACAGAGCTGGCTTGCTTCGGCCGCGTTCGCGAAGGGGCCCACCATGGCCCGGTAATAGGTCCCTTTGGCCCCTAGATCGGCTTTATGAACCTGCGCGGACCGCCCGCCAAGTTGGGTCGGGAACTTTGCCTGGAGGCTGCGGAAAGCTGCCTGCGCCTCAGCCTCGCTCCGTTGGGACGACACCTGCACATAGCTGCCGGCACCATGGGCGGTCTGCGGCGCGACCGACGCTGTACGGGTTGGTGCGGCCGCGGGCCGGCCGGCGGCTGGGGCGCGGGTGGGAGGTGCACCCGGATTGAGCGAAAGCGGCGCATTCGAGGAAGCAGGCGCGGCCTGACGCACCGGCGGTGAAGATCGCGGAGCGGGGGCTGGAGGCGCATCCTGTTCGGAGTCGGCAGTTGCATTGTCCGGCGCGTTGGCGCGTGCCGTTTGTACGGGCGGTGCAGCTCTGACCGGGGCCGCGGGCGAGGCCGATCGAGCCTGCGCGGCGGGCGTCAACCCCCCCGGCGGCTGCGCTGCGTCGGCAACGACAGCTTGATCGGGATGAATTGCGATCGTGCGAATTTTCTTCGGTTCGCTTGCGAGCATGCCATTACCGACAGGCTGCGGCGTATTCTGGGACAGCACAACGGTCGTCGGCTTGTCGAGCGGCTGCTCTTCGCGTGACACCAGCTTTTCGTTTTGACCGCGTTCATTCACTCGGTCGGTGATCAACTTGCTCGATTGTCCGTCTTTGCCGTTCGTTGCGGGCACGATCTTGCTCGGCCCAGCATCGGCCTTGATGACCGGAGGCACCTTGCTCGAGCTTGATGATCCAAAGAGCGCGCGATATCCGAAAGCACCAGCGGTGCCGATCACCGCAAGCACGAGCACTCCTGCGATGGCCATGATCCCCAGCCGTCGACGTGATGGAGGCGCGTCTTCGTAATAGGCGTTGTCGACCTGAGGTGCATCCTCGTAGGCGTCTTGCTGGTAGTCAGCAGCGCCCGGTGCATAGGCGCGGGCATCGTTTTCCTGCGGATACTGATCAACGCTGCCGGGCAATGGCACGTCGTCATACGATTGACGTGCGTGATTCTGGCCCGCGTAGTCCTGCAGGCTCGGCTGCCCTTCCGACGCTGATGGCGGTGTGTAGTAGCCATTGCCCGCATATCGCGATGGAGATGCAGATGGGCGTCGTTCATCGCCGAATTGGGACGAACGTGGCGTTCCGAGCGGCTGCGTGCTCCACTCGGAGGGCTGCGGCGCAGGTGCACGACGGGCAGTATCGCGCCCGAACTCGGCGAACGGGTCGGTTTGTCCAATGAGGCGTGCGAGTTCGGCCAGCGGGTCGTTGCCTGACGGCTTGCCCGCACTGCGCGCTGGCGGTGGCTCACTTGCACGATAAGGTCGTTGGCTTTGGTCGTCCGCCATTCGGTCCCCAGTTACTGAACTCGTCCCTCTTCGCTGTTGTGGTCGCTTAAAGCCAGCACCACGCGCAGCCTCTTGCGAACGAGGTTTACCGCATCTCTTCCGGCGCGCTGACCCCGAGCAATGCGAGACCCGAGGCTAGAACGGTGACTATCCCCTCCACCAGGGCGAGCCGGGCTACGGTCGTTTGTCGATCATTCTGGATAATGAAGCGTAAATGAGGCAAGTCTTTTCCTCGCGTCCAATGTGCATGGAATTCACTTGCTAATTCATATAGATAGAACGCAATTCTGTGGGGCTCGTGAGCCGCCGCGGCGGCCTCGACGGTGCGCGGGTAAAGAGCGATCCGTCGCAGTAACGAAAGTTCGCCCGCATCCGTCAAACGTTCGAGTGGTGCCTTTTTGAGCATTGCGGCGCGATCAAGCGCTCCTTCGGGAAGGTCCGGCATCTCCTCCCGCGCGTTCCGGAAAACAGATTGCCCGCGCGCGTGGCCGTACTGGACGTAGAAAACCGGGTTCTCACGCGAGTGCTCGATCACTTTGGCGAGGTCAAAATCGAGGACGGCGTCGTTTTTCCGGTAGAGCATGTCGAAGCGGACGGCATCGCTCCCGACTTCATCGACAACTTCGCGCAGAGTGACGAATTCCCCTGCCCGCTTCGACATTTTCACCGGCGCGCCGGCGCGCAGAAGACGGACGAGTTGCACCAGTTTGACATCGAGTGAAGCCTTACCGCCGCTCACCGCCTTCACGGCCGCCTGCATGCGCTTGATGTAGCCGCCATGGTCGGCGCCCCAGACGTCGATCAGGTTCAGAAAACCGCGCGCGACTTTCGACTGATGATAAGCGATGTCCGAGGCAAAATAAGTATAGCTCCCGTCCGACTTCTTGAGCGGCCGATCGACGTCGTCGCCGAAATCAGTCGAGCGGAACAGGGTCTGCTCGCGGTCTTCCCAGTCCTCGAGATTCCCGCCCTTTGGCGGCGGCAATCGGCCTTCATAGACCTCGCCGCTCTTGCGCAGGGCTTCGATGGTGGCGCCAACATCATCCCGCTTGCCTTCGATCAATGAACGCTCGGAGAAAAATACATCGAATTGCACATTGAGCGCAGCGAGATCGCCTCGGATAGCATCCAACATCATGGCGACGGATTTTGCGCGCACGATTGGCAACCATTCGCCTTCGGTCATTGTCGTGAGCTTGGCACCATGCTCGGCAGCAAGGACCCCGCCGACCGGCTTTAGATAGTCGCCCGGGTAAAGTCCTTCGGGGATTGCGCCAATATCCTCGCCGAGAGCCTCGCGATAGCGCAGAAAGGCCGAGCGCGCGAGAACATCAACCTGCGCGCCGGCGTCATTGATGTAGTACTCGCGCGTGACATCGTAAGCGGCAAATGCCAGCAGATTGGCGAGCGCGTCGCCGAACACCGCGCCGCGGCCATGACCGACATGCATCGGGCCCGTCGGATTCGCCGAAACATATTCGACATTGATCTTTTGCCCTCGTCCAATCTCGCTGCGGCCGTATTCTATGCCCGCCCCTATCGCAAGGCGTAGTTCCTCGCTCCAGACATCCGGCTTAAGCGAGAAATTGATGAATCCAGGACCTGCAACCCCGACCGACGCGACCTTTTCATCGTGGCTCAGCCTCGCCGCGATAGCCTCCGCCAATTCGCGCGGCTTTTTGCCGGTGTCTTTGGCCAGAACCATTGCGGCATTTGTCGCCATGTCGCCGTGAGTTGGATCCTTCGGCGGCTCGACCACGATGCGCGTGAGATCGACCCCTGAGCCCAGCACGGCTTCTGTCGCAGCGCATACCCGCGCGAGCATGTCGGCGAACAAATGTTGGGACTTTTTCGAATGGGCCATTGTGGCGGTGCGGGTAAAGGAATTTGTGGACCGAGTCAAAACATCGTCACGGTGCGTCGCCTATCTGATCGTGGCGCCGCTATCGACGGACAATATTTGTCCGGTGGTGATCGCCGCCTCGTCGGACGCAAGATAAACGGCCACGTCCGCCATGTGAATCGGCAGCCCGAGGCCATGCAAATGCGTCGCGGCAAGATTCTCGATATCCTTCGACCCTTTGAGCAGATTCTTAACGCGCTCGGTGAGCACAACTCCGGGGGCAATCGCATTTACCCTGATCTTGTGAGCGGCATATTCCACTGCCATCGATCGCGTCAGTGCCGCGACGGCACCTTTGGCGGACGTATAACAGTCACGCCCGGGCAGCGCGCGCAGCGCCACGATCGACGACATATTGATGATCGACCCGCCGCCTGACTTGATCATGTATGGAATGCCGAGCTTGGAACAAAGGAACGTGCCGTAGAGATCAAGGGTGATTACCCGCCAGAATTCATCCTCGGACACGTCCGTCACCGGCCCGTCTTCGGGTGACGATCCGCCGGCATTGTTGTGAAGGATGTGTAAGCCGCCATATCGTTCCATCGTTTCCGCAAATGCAGCCTCTACATTCAACCGCTCGCGAATATCGCAATGGATGAAATGAGCATCGCCGCCAGAATTCTTTGAGCGCGCGCGCGCTGATTGGGCGGCGGCATCACCGCGCACCTGATCAATTTCAGCGATGACGACCTTGGCACCCTCTTCAGCAAACCGTTCCGCGGTTGCGCGTCCAATTCCGCCTCCGCCTCCGGTGATGAATGCAACTTTCCCCGCCAATCTCGGCATGCGTCACCCTGGATTTCGAGGCTTCTCAGTGCCCACATCTTCACACAATTCGTCCCATCATCCAAACGGATGAAATCGGTCAAGCGCGCGAGCGCGTCCTCTGATTAGGGGACGAACTGAATCCAGAATCCTGTCATTCAGGTTGTCGTCCGCTTCAGCCCACGTTCAGGGGCAACGCATTACGTGTCTGAAATATCCCGGCGCTTGCGAAAATGCCTGCGCATCTCGTTCACAACCGCAGCGCAGCTGCGGCTTTAACATCGGAGCAAATGAGATGACAAAGCTTGTGGTCGGCACAAAAGTAGCTTGCTTGACTACCGTGATGGCAGCGGCTGTCGCCTTGACCGTGGCCACGGCTGCGGCGAACGCAAAAGGCCATCACGACAACAACGGTGAAAATGGTAAGGTACCGCAATTCGCAATCAGTGGTCAGTCAGTGAATGTGAAGGGAAATTTGCGGGGCAAGAAGAATGACAAACATGCAGAGAGGAAAAAGAAAAAAGACTGCAAGCACGTGACTGTCCCCACGCCGGAATGCGGTGTTGGCGCCCACGATCCAGTCGGCAATACCCATCCCGCCGGCACGACCGCAAGCACAGGTTCAGGCACCAAGACGCCATCGCCCGCTTACACAACTGTGACGCTGTCCAATGGCGTGACCAACTCCGCAATTTTTAACGGCAAAGGCCTGACCATCACGTCCAGCTCTCCCGGCACGATTACGGTTTCTAACGGCAACAGCTCGGTGACCTTGCCCGGAGGATCGCTCACCCTGCACGGCGCAATTTCCGTATCTGCCAGCTCGGGTCTGCAGCTTGTGCACCTTACAAACGGCGATGTGACGGTCGCCGTCAGCCCGATCCTTGTGAGCGGGCCGGCGAAGCCCGGCACAAATAATGTTCCACCGGGCGTGACATTCGGCGACGACCTGAAATCCGTTGGCAAAACATTTGCGAAAGGTGTCACCCTAGGAACTGCGTCGACCGTGATCGTTCCAGCCGCGGCAGTTACAACGGCGTTTGGTGGCATCGTTGCTACAGTTCAGGGACATCCCATCAAAGGGACTGAGGAAATTGCAGGCGCAATCGCTGATGAAGCCGGTTCCGCGCTCAGCTGGGTTGGCGGGTGGTTTTAACTGAAACGTGAACGACAGTTTATGCGCGGGCGGCAAATCAGAGCCGCCCGCGTAACGTTAGGCGGGAGGCTGCGCCGTCCGTTTTGTGTCAAAGCCAATCGGTCGTGGACCAGCGTCATCGTAGTTCCGGCGTCCCTTTGAAGTATTTTGCGTGCTCGATGAGAGCGTACCGGTCTGTCATTCCGGCAATATAGTCGCCGATGCGACGAGCGAGCGCGCCCGCATCATTCGTGTCGATCCCCTCGCGCCACTCCGCCGGCAAATCCGCAGAACCCGCCGCATAATGCGAAAAAAGAGCACGCACGACGCCTTCGGCGTCGGCCATCACCCGCATCACACGTTCATGCCGGTACATGCGCGGATAAAGAAATCCCTTGATGTCGCGGTCGGCCTTATCCATGGCCGGCGAAAACCCGACAATGGGGCGTGGCGCGTCGCGTACCTCGGCAGCCGATCTCGGCTTAAGCATCGCGATGCGGCGCCCACTTTCCGCGATCACGTCTTCAATCATGCGCGTTATGATCCGGCGCACAAGTTCGTGCACGCGTCGCGTGGTTTCAAGCCCCGGATATTCCGCGTCGATGCCGCCGAGAATGACGCCGACCAATGGCACCTCGGCAATATCGTCAAGCGAAAACAATTCGGCGCGCAGGCCGTCGTCAATGTCATGCGCATCATAGGCAATGTCGTCCGATAATGCCGCTACCTGCGCTTCCGCGCTGGCATAGGTCCACAATTCAAGATTCTGTATTTTCGAATATTCGACGATCGCTGCAGGTGCTCCGTGCCGCGCATAACGGCCGATCGCCGCGCCGGCGCGATCAACCAGCGGACCGTTATGCTTCACGAGCCCTTCGAGGGTCTCCCAACACAAATTTAGTCCATCGAAGGCAGCGTAACGGCGTTCGAGACCCGTCACGATCCGCAGCGCCTGCGCGTTGTGATCGAACCCCCCATAAGCGGCAAGACATTCGTCGAGCGCGCGTTCGCCAGCATGTCCGAACGGCGGATGGCCGAGGTCATGCGCGAGCGCGAGCGCCTCGGCGAGGTCTTCGTTAAGACCCAGTGCGCGCGCGAGCGAGCGCGCGATTTGCGCGACCTCGAGCGTATGCGTCAGACGCGTTCGGTAGTGGTCGCCCTCGTGATAGACGAAGACCTGCGTTTTGTGGGCCAACCGCCGGAATGCCGCCGAATGGATGATCCTGTCGCAATCGCGGCGGAAATCATTGCGCGTGGCACTCGCGGGTTCGACAAAACGCCGGCCGCGGGTTCGCGCCGGATCAGCCGCATAAATAGCCCGATCGCGTGCGGTTTCGACCACCATCGGCACTTCTTGCTTACATTGCGCGTGAGTCTCTACGCAAACCGGCGCTGTTTCGGGATCCTGCGCCGGATTGACCTCACTGGTCCGCGCACTTAACTATCCGTTGGGCCTTCTGCCAATAGGATAGGCCCCAAAAGGCGAATGATGAACACAGACATCACAGTCAGCGAACGGGCCGCGAAACGGATCGGCGAGATCCTCAAAGGCGAACCGGCCGGTACCATGCTGCGCGTGAGCGTGGAAGGCGGCGGCTGTTCCGGATTCCAGTACAAATTCGACATGGAACGGACCAGGGCCGCCGACGATCTCGTGATTAGCCGCGAAAACGCCGTGGTGCTGATCGATCCCGTCTCGGTCAATTTCATGGCGGGATCGGAGATCGATTTCGTCGACGATCTGATCGGCGCATCGTTCAAGGTGAAAAACCCGCAGGCGAAAGCCTCGTGCGGCTGCGGCACCAGCTTCGCGCTTTGATCTTTATTCCGCCGCGACCGCCGGCGGCGCTTCCTCAACTTCCGCAAGCTGCGGCTCGAGCCTGCGCTTGAGCATACGGTCGATACGATCGAGGTAGAGATAAATCACCGGCGTGATGTAGAGCGTAAGCAATTGCGACAGCAGCAGGCCGCCGACCACCGCAACACCGAGCGGCTGTCGCAGTTCGGCGCCGGCTCCGGTGCCGAGCGCGATCGGCAGCGTGCCGAAGATTGCCGCAAACGTCGTCATCATGATCGGGCGAAAGCGCAGCGTAGCCGCCTCGCGGATGGCTGCTTCCGCCGACAGGCCGACGCGGCGGCGCTCGATCGCGAAGTCGATCATCATGATTGCGTTCTTTTTGACGATGCCGACCAGCATCACGATGCCGATCATCGCAATCACCGACAGATCCATGCGGAACAGCATCAGTGTCAGGATCGCGCCGATACCTGCCGACGGTAAACCGGAAATGATGGTGATCGGATGGATGAAACTCTCATACAGAATTCCGAGCACCACATAGGCCGCGAAGATCGCCGCCAGAATCAGAATGCCCTGCCCGCGCAATGAATCCTGGAACACCTGCGCCGTGCCCTGGAAACCGGTGCTGATTGTGGCCGGCAGATGGTCGTCGCGCTCAAGTTTCTGAATCGCATCGACCGCTTGTCCGAGAGAAAAGCCCGGCGCGAGATTGAACGAGATCGTCACGGCCGGCTGCTGGCCCTGGTGGTTGATTTGCAGCGGGCCGACGGAAGGCGCGAAATGCGTCACCGCCGATAGCGGCACCGTCGTGCCATTGGTCGTCTTCAGATGGACGCGATTAAGATCGCTCGGGCGCATCCGGTATTCCGGCATGCTCTCGAGAATGACCTGATAGTCGTTCGCGGGCGTGTAGATGGTCGCAACCTGGCGCGTGCCGAAGGCGTTGTAGAGTTCCTGGCGCACCTGATCGACGCTCACGCCGTAGACCGCCGACTTTTCGCGATCGACGTCGATCATGATCTGCGGATTTTTGACGTAAAGATCGGTCGTCACATCGAGCAGGCCAGGAATTTTTGCGATCTTGTCGCGCAATTCCGGCGCAACGCGATAGAGCGTTTCGGTGTCATTGGATTGCAGCGTGTATTGATACTGACTTTTGTTCAGCCGGCCGCCGAGATTGATACTTTGGATCGGCTGAAAGAAAATCTGGATGCCCGGGATCACGTTCACATTTTTGCGCAGGCGCGCCGATACCGCCTGCAGGCTGTCGCGCTCGCTGCGCGGCTTGAGGGCGACCAGCATGCGTCCGCTGTTTGTGACCGTATTCGGCCCGGCGCCGCCGACCGTTGAATTCACGTAAGCCACCGCGGGATCGGCGCGCACAAGATCGGCGATCTTGCGCTGGTGCTCCGCCATCGACGCAAAGGCAATGTCGGTCTTGCCTTCGGTAATGCCGATCACATAGCCCGTGTCCTCGGTCGGGAAAAAGCCTTTCGGCACCACGATGTAAAGCACAATGGTTCCGGCAATGGTGGCCAGCGTCACCATCAACATGATCGATTTGTAAGCGAGCACGCGATCGAGCGACCACTCGTAGAAGCGCAGCCACGATTCGAAGGCCTTCTCGAACGCACGCAGTACGAAATTCTGCCTTCCTTCGGCCTGATGAGCCTTGAGCACGCGCGCGCAAAGCATCGGGGTGAGCGTGAGGGAAACGAAACCGGAGACGACAATCGCAACCGATACCGAGACCGCAAACTCGCGAAATACGCGCCCCACCATGCCGCCCATCAGCAGCACCGGGATGAACACCGCGATCAGCGAGAAGGTGATGGATACGATCGTAAAGCCGATCTCGCGCGAGCCCTTCAACGCCGCCTCGAACGGGCGCATACCGCCTTCGATATGGCGCACGATGTTTTCCAGCATCACGATGGCGTCGTCGACGACGAAGCCCACCGACAGCGTCAGCGCCAGCAGCGTCATATTGTTGATCGAAAAACCGAAGGCGTACATCGCGGCGCAAGTGCCGATCAACGAGACCGGCACGGCCAATGCGGGAATGATGGTGGCCGAGACTTTTCGCAGGAACAGAAAGATCACCATGATGACGAGACAGATCGCGATAGCCAGTGTTTCCTGCACGTTGGCGACCGCGGCACGAATTGAAAGCGAACGATCGAACAGCGGCGTCATCTGGATTGCCGGCGGAACTTGCGCACGCAGCGCCGGCAGCTTGTTGCGCACCATGTCCACCACTTCCACGGTGTTGGCATCGGGTTGCCGCTGGATCGCCAGCACAATGGCACGCGAGTCATTGTACCAGCTCGCCACCTTGTCATTCTCGACGCTGTCAATGACCCGCGCCACCTCGCTGAGCTTGATCGGCGCGCCATTGCGATAGGCGACCACGACATCGCGGTAATCCGCCGCGTGATTCATGGCGCCGGTTGCAAGCAACGTGACCGACTGCTCCTTGTCCTGCAGCTCGCCGACCGGCGTGCTCGAATTGGCTTTGGCGACGACGCTGCGGATGTCGTCCAGCGATATGTTGCGCGCGGCGGCGGCGGCGGGGTCCACCTGCACGCGCACGGCGAATTTCTGCGCGCCGTACACCAGCACCTGGGCAACGCCCGGCAATTGCGAAATCGTCGGCGCGAGCACGGTTTCCGCATAGTCGTCGATCGCGGAAAGCGGCATCGTGTCGGAGCGCATGCTCACATAGAGCACCGGGAAGTCACCCGGATTGACCTTGCGGAAGAACGGCGGCGTGGTCATTTCGATCGGCAGGCGCCGTTGCGCGACCGCAAGCGCGGTCTGCACGTCAAGCGAGGCGCCGTCGATATTGCGGCCAAGATCGAACTGAATGGTGATCTGCGTTGATCCGAGCGAGGACGACGACGTCATCGCCGAGATGCCGGATATGGTCGAAAGCTGCCGTTCGATCGGTGAGGCAACGGATGCCGCCATGGTCTCCGGGCTCGCACCCGGAAATGTCGCGGTGATCTGAATGGTGGGAAAATCGACGGCCGGCAGCGCGGCCACCGGCAGCAGCCTGTAGGCAAACGCGCCGAAAACGATCAGCGACGCCGTCATCAGCGTCGTCAGCACCGGGCGGCGGATACAGGTTTCAGAAATGTTCATGGTCAGCTACCGGCGACCTTCGGCGGACGCGTTTCGACGCGCGCGCCATCCGACAGCAGCAATTGCCCGTCGGTCACCACGGTCTCACCACCGTTGAGGCCCGACGTGACAACGGATTCACTGCCGACCTGACGCTCGACCGTCACGTGCTGGACCTTCGCAACGCCATCTTTGATCACAAAGACAAATTTCCCGGTCTGGCTGACCTGCACCGCACTCGATGGAACCGCCACGGCTTCTTCGGAACGCAGCGTCATTTCGGTCGTGACCAGCGTGCCCGGCCACAGTAGTTCGTCGGTGTTGGGCATGGTCGCGCGGATAGTCGCAAGGCCTGTCGCCGGATCCACTGTATTCTCGATCATGGTGACCTGACCGTTGGCATGCTTGGTCTCGCCCGGGATGATTGCGTCCACCGTCGCGGTTTCCGCGGCGATCGCCTTGCGAATGTCCGGGAGGTTTTTCTGCGGGACGGTGAAGCTGACATAGGCGGGCGCGGTCTGATTGATCGTCGCCATCGGCGCGGTGTCGGCCTGGCGCACGAAATTTCCAACCTTCACGTTGGCCATGCTGATGCGGCCGGAGATCGACGCACGGATGGTGCAGAACCCGAGCTGGACTCTCAGGTTTTCGAGCTGGGCGCGACTTGATTCCGCCGTCGCACGCGAGACGTTGACCTGTGTCTGTGCGTTATTGAGCGTAACGATGGGTGTGGCGTTGCGCGATGCGAGGTCGGTGTAACGCTCGACATCGCGTTGCGCCTGTTCGAGCGTGGCCTGCGCGCCGTCGATCACCGCCTGGACGCGCTTCATGTCCGCCTCAATCTGGCGACAGTCGAGCGTGAACAGCGGATCGCCTTTTTCGACGCGCGCGCCGTCACGGAAAAGGACGCCGGTGATCGTGGTGTCGACCTGCGTCTTGATGGCGACGGCGGCTATGGGGGTGACGGTGCCCAGCGATTCGAGCCGCACCGGCATTGATTTACGCGCGGCGGTGGCGACCTCCACCGGCACCGCCCGGGCCGCCTGCGAACGCGCCGCGGCGCCGTCCGAACTCCAGATCCCGCGCGCAAGTACGGCGATAGCGATCAGGGCGAGTATCACCCCCCCAATGAGCCATTTGCGCTTGTTCATCGGTAATTTACGGTCCGGACTCATGTGCGCCTGGCCGGACGCTCCCTAATCCGCGGAATGACTTGTGCCCACATTAATTTAGGCGCCGCGTTGGCGGCTTTCCTACCATATAAACGTTACAGAGTGCATATCCCTGCGCACGTCTGATAAACACTGAAAACAAAGCCTTATTCGCCAATTCCGGACGCCAAAACTAATGCGAATTGCCACCTGGAACGTCAATTCCATCCGCCAGCGCCTGGACAACCTGCAGGCCTGGCTCAAGGAGCGCGAGCCCGACATGGTCTGCCTCCAGGAAATCAAATGCACCGACGACGCCTTCCCGCGCGAGCCGCTCGAGGCGCTCGGCTACAACGTAGCCGTGCATGGCCAGAAGACCTTCAACGGCGTCGCGCTGCTCTCGAAGTTCCCCTTCGATGAGGTCGCGCCGGGATTGATCGGTGACAGTTCGGACGTGCAGGCGCGCTTCCTCGAAGCCATCGTTTCCACCAAGGCCGGCGCGTTGCGCGTCGTCAGCCTTTACCTGCCCAACGGCAATCCGCCGGCGACCGAAAAATACACCTACAAACTCAACTGGATGTCGCGCCTGATTAATTTCGCGCATGAACGACTTAAACTGGCAGAACCGATGCTGCTTGCCGGCGATTACAACGTCATCCCCACGCCCGCCGACGTGCGCCGCCCGGAAGCCTGGAAAACCGACGCGCTTTTCCTGCCGCAAACGCGCGAAAAATACCGCGCCCTCATCAATCTCGGTTTCACCGATGCCATCCGCGCCGTCAGCGACGCGCCCGAGCTCTATACCTTTTGGGATTACCAGGCCGGAGCCTGGCCCAAGGATGACGGCATCCGGATTGATCACCTGCTGCTGTCGCCGCAAGCCGCCGACCGCCTGACCGATGCCGGCATCGATCGGCACGTGCGCGGGTGGGACAAGCCATCCGACCACGTCCCCGTTTATGTCGATCTGGATATTGCCGCGCGGTGATTTCTACTCCCGCCGCGTTTCCAGCCAATGGCGCAGATAGACGGCCGCGAGTGCGCGCTCGTCCTCGCTCGCCTGCTGCATGGCGGTATCGTAAAGCTTGGTGATCCACGCCTGATCGGTGCGCGCACTGTCCTTGGCGAGCGCAAGCCACATTAGCCCGCGCGCGGCCTGGCGCGGCACGTGATCGCCTTCGAACAGCATGGCGCCGAGCATGGCCTGCGCCTCGCACTGTCCCTTCTGTGCGGAAAGCCCGAACCAGCGCGCGGCCTGCCGCGGATCGTGCGGCGCGCCGGTGCCGTTGAGATAGAGCCGCGCCAGATAATATTGCGCATCGGGATCGCGGAAATACGACGCCGCGTAAGCGAACATCTCGCGCGCGCGCTGCGGATCGCGCCTGACGTCGGTCTTCGGAATCCCTTCCAGATAATAATGTCCAAGCGCGACGAAGGCATTCGCGACAAAGCGCGACTGCGGCGTGTCCGGATTGTCGTCGGCATGGCTGTCGGCGATGCGCCGGAAATATTCGAACGCCTTGAGATCGTTCTGCGCGACGCCGTCACCTTCCGCATACATGCGGCCGAGCTTCCACTGCGCCAGCGCGTGGCCTTTTTCGGCCGCGTATTCGAGCGAGTTGACGGCCTTCACCGTGTCGCCCGCCTTGAGCCAGTGCGCGCCTGAGCGGAACGCCTCCATCGGCGTCATCGGCGGCGGACCGATGCTGCCGTCGGTCTTGCTGCCGTCGAGCGCGAACGCCGGCGCCGCGGCCAGCAGGCCGGCGCCGATCAGCATCACGCGCAACAAGGCCTCAAATGTCCGCATAGCACTCTTTCTCTTCCGCGCCGCCGGGATGCGTCACCGCGCCGTTGACGGCGGGGCCGACCTGCTGCGCGTATTTCCACAAATA
>Ga0134128_10001099_pt1 | contig 36031 bp, 30 predicted proteins | sample KB31754_FD_96462 | JGI IMG/M metagenome (GOLD analysis project Ga0134128, IMG submission 96462) | Terrestrial soil microbial communities with excess Nitrogen fertilizer from Kellogg Biological Station, Michigan, USA - KB3-175-4 | ecosystem: Environmental > Terrestrial > Soil > Unclassified ...
CGCAATCACGGCCAGGCCGGCCCCGAGGAACAGGACCCACCAGCCCACTGCCAGGCCCATGAAGCCCGTTGCACAGGCCAGGCCGAGTACCAGGGGCCACCAGCTCCAGGGGCTGAAGTGCCCTTGTTCACCGGAGCCTTCGTGGATTTCAGCATCCACGCGGTCTTCGGGGCGGGGCCCGACGCGGTTGCCGGTGTAGTACAGGTACACGCCGATCATCAGGCACAGGCCGCCAACCAGGAACAGGGCCAGGAAGCCCACGTGCTCCTGCCAGTTGACCATGAACCCGTAGACGGTCCCCACGGGGATGAAGAACGCCCCGACCAGCATAAAGAGCCAAGCTTCCACCTTCACTGGGCTGCTCCCTTCGATGAAGCGGTCACGGGTGCCGGTTGATAGTGCGGAGCCAGTTCCGGATGGTGCAGGTCCAGGGCGGGACGCTCGGAACGGATGCGCGGCAGCGAGGTGAAGTTGTGCCGCGGCGGCGGGCAGGATGTGGCCCATTCCAGCGAGGCGCCAAATCCCCAAGGATCGTCAACTTCGACCCTCTTGGCGCTGCGCCACGTGATGTAGACGTTCCAGAACCAGGGGATCATGGACGCGCCGAGCACGAAGGAGGAGATGGTCGAGAACTGGTTCATCCAGGTGAAGCCATCCTGCGGCAGGTAGTCCGCGTAGCGGCGCGGCATGCCCAGGACACCCAGCCAGTGCTGGATCAGGAATGTGCCATGGAAGCCCAGGAACAGCATCCAGAAGTGGATCTTGCCCAGGCGCTCATTGAGCATCTTGCCGGTGAACTTTGGCCACCAGAAGTAGAAGCCGGCAAACATGGCGAACACAACGGTTCCGAAAACGACGTAGTGGAAGTGGGCGACCACGAAATAAGTGTCCGAGACGTGGAAGTCCAGCGGCGGTGAGGCCAGGATGATCCCCGTCAGGCCGCCAAACAGGAAGGTGACGATGAAGCCCAGGCTCCACAGCATGGGGGTCTCAAAGGTCAGCGAGCCCCGCCACATGGTGCCGATCCAGTTGAAGAACTTCACGCCCGTCGGAACGGCGATCAGCATCGTCATGAAGGAGAAGAACGGCAGCATTACCTGGCCGGTGACGTACATGTGGTGTGCCCACACGGTCACGGACAGGGCGGCAATGGAAATGGTGGCGAAGACCAGGCCCTTGTAGCCAAAGATGGGCTTTCGGCTGAAGACGGGGAAAATCTCCGACACGATGCCGAAGAACGGCAAGGCGATGATGTACACCTCGGGGTGCCCAAAGAACCAGAACAGGTGCTGCCACAGCATGGCGCCGCCGTTTTCCGGGTCAAAGATGTGCGCCCCAAAGCGCCGGTCCGCACCGAGGGCAAACAGGGCCGCGGCCAGCGGGGGGAACGCCATGAGGACCAGGATGGCCGTGATGAGTGTATTCCACGTGAAGATGGGCATGCGCCACATCGTCATGCCGGGAGCCCGCAGGGTGATGATGGTGGTGATGAAGTTGACCGAACCAAGGATGGTTCCAAAACCGGAAAGGGCAAGGCCAAACACCCACAGGTCCCCGCCCACGCCGGGACTGAAGGTGGTGTTGGACAGCGGCGCATAGGCAAACCAGCCAAACGCCGCGGCACCCTGGGGGGTGATGAAGCCGGAGACGGCGATGGTGCTGCCGAAGAGGAAGAACCAGAACGCCAGCGCGTTGAGTCGCGGGAAGGCGACGTCGGGCGCACCGATCTGCAGGGGCATGATCACGTTGGCGAAGCCCGCAAACAGTGGGGTGGCAAACATGAGCAGCATGATGGTGCCGTGCATGGTGAACAGCTGGTTGTACTGGTCCTTCGTCTGCAGGATCTGCATGCCGGGCTCAAACAGCTCCGCCCGGATGATGAGCGCCATGACGCCACCAAGACAGAAGAAGATGAATGAAGAGATCAGGTACATGTATCCGATCGTCTTGTGGTCGGTGGACGTAATCCAGTTGACGACGATACGTCCCTTGGACACGGGGACCACCCTAGGTGCAGCCGAATTCAATTCGGTTGCCGAGTACTCGAGTGTAGACACTTTCCTCTCCCCCCTACTTCTGGTTCAGATTCGGATTGCGGTCGTACTTGTTGCCAAGGTCGCCCGTCTGGCCCTTGGCCTTCAAGGACGCAAGGTGCGCATCAAACTCGGCCTGCGTGACCACCTTGACGTTGAAGAGCATCTCCGAGTGGTACTCGCCGCACAGCTCCGCGCACTTGCCGTCGTACTCGCCCAGGGCGGTCGGCGTAAGCGTCATGTAGTTGGTGACACCGGGCAGGACGTCCTTCTTGTCCAGGAACGCCGGCACCCAGAACGAGTGGATGACGTCGCGGGAGTTCAGCTGCAGTTCAACACTCTTGTTGATCGGCAGGTAAAGGGTGGGGAACTTCGACTTGTCGATCGCCGTTCCGTCGAGCTGGGCCTGGACGCCAACGTCGTATACGCCCTCAGGCACGTTGGGTCCCTGCAGGTAGTTGAAATCCCACGACCATTGCTTGGCCCGGACGTCAATGGTGACGTCCGGATGGTCCACGCGGGCGTTGATGGATTGCTGCTGCACGTCGGTGAAGTGGAAGAACACCAGCACCATGAACAGAGGCACCAACACGTAAAAGACCTCCAGCGGGAGGTTGTAGCTGGTCTGGCGCGGGAAGCCGGTGGCGCCCTTGCGGCGGCGGTAGGCGATGATGCACCAAATGATCAGGCCCCACGTAATCAGGCCGATGATCAAGACCGTGATCCAGGTATTGACCCACAGGTCAATGATCCCTGCCGTGTGGTTGGTGGTCTCTCGCGTCGACGGCAACCAGCCATTCTTATTCTCTGCCGTACATCCAGACAAAGCTAACGCTCCGACAATCGCCAGCCCCGCTATGGGGATGACTTTTGCGCGTCGGCTGCCGGTTCGGTCCTGCGAACTCACAGACGGCCCTTCCTCTTGTTACTGCGCACCGGGCAGGCCAAGTGCCTGCGGCGCGAAACGGGTTTTACTACTCGATGTAGAGCTTACCGCCATGGCGCGCAAAATGCGCACCAAACCCACCGTGCGTCGGCGGCGAAAAGTGAAAACCCGCCGATCGGCCCTGCATCAGGTATAAGGCTTTGTCAGTGGAACGAGTCGCCGCAGGCACAGGAGCCCCCGGCGTTCGGGTTGTCGATGGTGAAACCCTGCTTTGAAATGGTGTCTTCAAAGTCGATGCTGGCGCCATCGAGGTAGGGCACGCTCATCTTGTCGATGACGACCTCGACGCCGTCAAACTCACGGACCGCGTCCCCGTCCAGGAGCCGCTCGTCAAAGTACAGCTGGTAGATCAGGCCGGAGCATCCGCCCGGCTGCACGGCGACGCGCAGGCGCAGGTCGGTGCGGCCTTCCTGTTCAAGCAGGCTGCGGACCTTCCCGGCGGCGACGTCGCTGATCAGCACGCCGTGGGCGGGCAGTTCGGCCACATCAAGGGAAGCTGTGGTTTCTTCGTGGACATTTGCAGTCATGGCATTTCCTTACGTGGGGTACAAATACATGCTACGTCGGGCCCGGCACGGGCGCTAACCTTGGCAACCATGCAGGGCCCGTTTGTGTTCCCCGCCTCACCTTCCCCGCAATGAAAGTGCTAGCGGGCCTCGTTCATGGACGCGTTCACGGCGGCCAGCAGGAGCGCCTCCGCAACGATCGCCTTTTCAAAGTCGCCCAGGTGCAGCGATTCGTTGGCGCTGTGCGCCCGGGAGTCGGGGTCCTCGACGCCGGTCACCAGGATTTGGGCCGACGGGAACACCTCGTTCAGGTCGGCGATGAAGGGAATGGAACCGCCCATGCCGCTCTCAACGGCAGGAACGCCCCAGGACTCCCCCAGCGCCCACAGCGCGGTCTGTGCCGCCGGGGCGCCCGTGTCCGTGGCGAACGGCTGGCCGGCTTCCCCCGGGATGAAGGTCGTGCGCGCGCCAAACGGGGCATGGCGCTGCACGTGGGCGTCGAGGGCAGCCATGGCCGCGTCGGGGTCTTGTCCGGGGGCCAGCCGCAGGCTGATCTTGGCGCGGGCCGCCGGCAGCAGCGTGTTCGAGCTCATGGCCACGGAAGGGATGTCCATGCCGATGATGGACAGGGCCGGCTTGTCCCACAGGCGCGAGGTGATGCTCCCCGTGCCGGCAAGGCGGACGCCGTCCAGCACCGCGGCGTCGGCACGAAAGGTCTCCTCCGGGTAGTCCAGGTCCGCGTGCCCGCCGGAGGTGAGTCCCTCGATGGCGACGGATCCGGCGTCGTCGTGGAAGGTGGCAATCAGGCGGGAAAGCAGCGTGGGGGCGTCCAGGATTGGGCCGCCGAACATGCCTGAGTGCACGGCGTGCCGGAGCACCCGGACCTCCACGGTGCCGTCCACCAGGCCGCGCAGGCTGGTGGTCAGGGCCGGGACGCCCACCTTCCAGTTGGAGGAATCGGCGACGACGATCACGTCGCCGGCGAGGAGCTCGCGGTAAGTCTGCAGGAAGGTGCGGAAGGTGGGCGAACCCGCCTCTTCCTCGCCCTCAATGAACAAAGTCACGCCGAGGCCGAAGTCCGCGCCCAGGACCTCGGACAGCGCACGCATGGCACCGATGTGGGCCATGATGCCCGCCTTGTCGTCCGCGGCGCCGCGGCCAAACAGCCGGCCGTCCCTTTCGACGGCGGTGAACGGCTCGGTCTCCCAGAGCGACAGGTCCGCCGGCGGCTGCACGTCGTGGTGGGCGTAGAGGACCACGGTGGGATAGCCGGGCCGTGCCGGCTTCCGGGCGACGACTGCGGGTCCGCCCGGCGTCCCGTCGTCCTTGTTGACGCGCAGGACCTGCACATCGTCCAGGCCCAGTCCGCGCACCAGCGCCGCCACCGCCTCGGCGCTGCGGTCAAGCTGGGCGGCGTCAAAGGCGTCCCAGGCGATGCCTGGAATGGCGACGAGTTCCTTGAGCTCGGCCACTGTCGCACCGAATCTGCGGCCCACGCTGCCGCGCAGGGCGTCGACGGGGACTCCGGCGCCAAGGCCGGAGGAGGACACGGGATGGGTATCTTCAGTCATGAAATCCAGCCTACCGCCGCCATCACACGCCCCCGTCAAGCGGCGGCGCGCTTCCGGGGTATCCTTTACGGGTGTTTGGACGTAAGAAAGATCAAGCCCCCGACCCGCAGGCCGCGCCTGCCTCCTCCGAGTCGATTGACAGGTCCAGGGACCCCCAATCGGCCAAGGGCGTGCCCACGCCGTCGCGCAGGGAACAGGAGGCAGCCCGCAAGCGCCCGCTGGTTCCCAACGACCGTGCCGCAGCCAAGGAAGCTGCCCGGGACGCCCGGCGGGAGGAGCAGGCCCGCATGCGCCGCGCCCTCGACACCGGCGAGGAGCGCTTCCTGCCGATCCGCGACAAGGGCCCGCAGAAGCGCTACGCCCGCGACTTCGTGGACGCCCGCTTCAGCCTCGGCGAATACGTCATGTTCGTGGCACTGGCCATCGTGATCCTGACCGTGGTCATCCCGCCCACGAACAACTCGCAAATCTACATCTTCATGCTGTTCTGGGTCATGGTGGCCGGCGTGGCCGTTGATGCCTGGTTCATGTCCCGCAAGCTCAAGCGCAAGCTGGTCGAGAAGTTCAAGACCGTGGACCACGGCGTGATCTGGTACGGCACCATGCGGTCCCTGCAGTTCCGCCGGCTGCGACTTCCCAAGCCGATGGTCAAGCGCGGCGAGTGGCCCAGCTGATCCCAGGACGCCGCGGCGCCGGTCCCTTCCCCACGGAAGCGGCCGGCTCCGCCGTTTAAGCCGCGCCGGCGTGGCCGTGCCCGGCGCCGGGTGTGGTTAGGCTGGGGACATGGAATACCGATACCTTGGCCGCTCAGGCCTGAAAATCACCGAAATCACCTACGGCAACTGGCTCACCCACGGATCGCAGGTGGAGAACGACGTCGCCACCTCCTGCGTGCGTGCCGCGCTCGACGCCGGCATCACCACCTTTGACACGGCGGACGCCTACGCGAACGGCAAGGCCGAGGAAGTGCTTGGCGACGCCCTCGCCGGAGAGCGCCGCGAGTCCCTGGAAATCTTTACCAAGGTGTACTGGCCGGTGGGACCGAAGGGGCCCAACGACACCGGGCTGTCCCGCAAGCACATCATGGAGGGCATCAACGGCTCGCTGCGACGCCTGGGCATGGACTATGTGGACCTCTACCAGGCCCACCGCTTCGACCATGAGACGCCGCTGGAGGAAACCATCACCGCATTTGCCGACGTGGTCCGTGCGGGCAAGGCGCTGTACATCGGTGTCAGCGAATGGACGGCGGACCAGATGCGGCGCGGCCAGGCCCTGGCCCATCAGGCAGGGTTCTCGCTGGTGTCCAACCAGCCGCAGTACAACGCCCTGTGGCGGGTGATTGAGCCCGAGGTCATCCCGGCGGCGAAGGAACTGGGCATGTCCCAGGTCGTGTGGTCGCCCATGGCGCAGGGCATGCTGTCCGGAAAGTACCTCCCGGGCCAGCCCGCGCCGGCCGGCTCGCGCGCCACGGACGAACATGGCGGCAAGGACACCATCAGCCGTTACCTGGACGACTCGATCCTGGAGAACGTGCAGAAGCTGCGACCCGTCGCCGAGGAGCTTGGACTGTCCATGGCGCAGCTGGCCATCTCCTGGGTCCTGCAAAACGACAACGTCGCCACGGCCCTGGTGGGCGCCTCCCGCCCCGAACAGGTGGCTGAAAACGTCAAGGCCTCCGGCGTGAGGATTCCGGCCGACCTCATGGCCGCCATCGATTCGGCCCTTGCGCCGAGCATCGAGCGTGATCCCGCCAAGACGGTCAGCCCGGCAGCGCGCCCCGCATAGCGGCAACCGCGGGCCCTTCAGGCGGCGGGCTGCCGCCTACTTCCGCAGCCTGGCCAGGTCCTTGTTGATGCGGGACGCCCAGAATGGCCCCTCGTAGAGGAAGGCCGTGTAGCCCTGGACCAGCGTGGCGCCAGCGTCGAGGCGTTCCTGCACGTCCGCGCCGGATTCCACGCCGCCCACCGAGACCAGGGCCAGGCGGTCCCCCACCGCGGCCTTCAGCTGCCGCAGCACGGCCAGGGAGCGGGCCTTCAGCGGCGCGCCGGACAGGCCGCCCGCCCCCTTCGCCTCCACGAGCGGGGCCGGGCTGGCCAGGCCGTCGCGGCGGATGGTGGTGTTGGTGCAGATGATGCCGTCAAGTCCCAGGTCCAGCGCCAGTTCGGCGACGTCGGCGATGTCCTCATCGGAGAGGTCCGGGGCGATCTTCACGAGCAGGGGCACGTGCCGGCCCGCCGCGGAATCGGCGGCTTCGCCCACCCCGGCCAGGAGCGGGCGCAAGGTTTCAACGTTCTGCAGCAGGCGCAGCCCGGGCGTGTTGGGCGAGCTGACGTTCACCACCAGGTAGTCCGCCGACGGTGCCAGGGTGCGGGCGCTGACCAGGTAGTCCGCCAGCGCGTCGTCCAGCCCCACAGCCTTGGTCTTGCCGATGTTCACGCCCACCACGGGCCGGACCCCCGCGTACGCGCCACCCAGCTCGGCCAGCGCCCTGGTGAGGCGTGGCGCCACGGCGGCGGCGCCGTCGTTGTTAAATCCCATGCGGTTGATGACGGCCCGGTCCTCGACGAGGCGGAAGAGGCGCGGCTGCGGGTTGCCGGGCTGCTCCTGTCCCGTGATGGTCCCCACCTCAATGTGGCCGAAGCCCAGGTCGGCCAGTGCGTTGATGCCCCGGCCTTCCTTGTCAAAGCCCGCGGCGAGGCCGAACGGCGTGGGGAAGGTGAGCCCGAACGCGGTGGTCCGCAGTGACGGGGACGGGGCGAACAGGCGACGCAGCACGGCACCGGCACCCGCCCTGTGGGCCGCCTTGATCAACGTGAACCCGATCTTGTGCGCCCGTTCGGCGTCCATCCAGGAGAAGCAGAGCCGAAAGAAGGTGGGGTAGATGCGCATGCCCCCTAGTTTTCCGTCTTGGCGGCGCAACTGCAAAACGCCGGGGCGTCCGCGTCGCGGTCCGGAGGCAGGCACTAGCATGGCGTCATGGAAAGCAATGCCGGCGGGTCCACGTTTCAGGCCGATGTTGTGGTTGTCGGGGCCGGGCTGTCCGGACTGGTCTGCGCCGCGGAAGCCTACAACGCAGGCCGCCGGGTGCTGCTGCTCGACCAGGAACCGGAAGCGTCGCTGGGGGGCCAGGCCCACTGGTCCTTTGGCGGGCTGTTCCTGGTGGACTCCCCCGAGCAGCGCCGGCTGGGCGTGAAGGACACCGTGGAGCTGGCCCTGTCCGACTGGCAGGGGTCGGCGGCCTTTGACCGGCCCGTTGACTACTGGGCCCGCCAGTGGGCGGAAGGCTATGTGCACTTTGCCGCGGGCGAGAAGCGGGCCTGGCTGCACTCCCTGGGCGTGCGGTTCTTCCCCCTGGTCCAGTGGGCCGAGCGCGGCGGCTACGACGCCCAGGGACACGGCAACTCCGTCCCGCGCTTCCATGTGGTCTGGGGCACGGGTCCCGGAATCCTGGAGCCGTTCCTGGCCAAGGTGGCCGAGGGCGTGGCCGGGGGGCGGGTCCGGATGGCCTTCCGCCACCGCGCCACGGAGCTGGTGTTCGACGCCGGACGCGTCACCGGGGTGCGCGGCGACGTCCTCGCCGCCTCCCCCGCCGGGCGGGGCAGGGCCAGCAGCCGTGAGGTGGCGGGCTCCTTCACCGCCTCGGCCGGCGCCGTGGTGGTCACCACGGGCGGCATTGGCGGCAATCATGACATGGTCCGGCGCCAGTGGCCGGGCGGCGCCAGCCCGAAGTCCATGCTCACGGGCGTGCCTGCTTCGGTGGACGGGGAATTCCAGCAGGCTGTGGCCGCGGCCGGGGGCCGGCTCGTCAACACCGACCGCATGTGGCACTACCCCGAAGGCATCCACAACCCGGACCCGGTTTGGCCCAACCACGGCATCCGCATCCTCTCGGGGCCGTCCCCGCTCTGGCTGGACGCGACCGGGCAGCGGCTCCCCGTGCCCCTGTTCCCGGGCTTTGACTCGCTGGGGACGCTGCGGCACCTGGGCACCACGGGGCACGACCATTCCTGGTTTGTGCTGAACAAGACCATCATCAGCAAGGAGTTCGCGCTCTCCGGCTCCGAGCAAAACCCCGACCTGACCGGCAGGGACGTCAAGCTGCTGGCCAAGCGGGCCCTGCCGGGGGCCACCGGGCCCGTCCAGAAGTTTCTGGACCGCGGCGTGGACTTCCTCCAGGCCTCCACCGCCCAGGAACTGGCCCGGAGGATGAACGCCCTCATCCGCGAGGACCTGATCGACCCTGCCGGACTCCACGAGACGCTGGCCGCGCGCGACCGGCAGGTGCTCAGCGGGCTGGGCAAGGACACCCAGCTCAACGCCAATCGCGAGGCCCGCCGTTTCGCCACGGACCGGCTGATGCGCGTGGTGCCGCCGCACCCCCTGCTGGCCCCGGAGCATGGCCCGCTGATTGCCGTCCGCCTGTCCACGCTGACCCGCAAGAGCCTCGGCGGGCTCCAGACGGACCTGGCTGCCCGGGTGCTTGACCACGCCGGGGCGCCCCTGGCCGGGCTGTTTGCCGCGGGCGAGGCGGCCGGCTTCGGCGGCGGCGGGATGCACGGGTACCGCTCCCTGGAGGGGACGTTCCTGGGCGGCTGCCTGTTCTCGGGGCGCAGCGCCGGGCGCAGCGCGGCGGCAGCGACGGCGTCGTGAGCGGAGGGCCCGGCGCCTGGACCGGCGACATTCTGGGTCCGGACTACCAGGCACTCGTGCTGGCGGTCCCGCGCCCGGACGGCACGCCCAGGCAGGCCACCCTGGTCCGCCACCGCCCGGCGGGCACGGCAGGTCAGGCAGAGCCGGCGGCCGCCGCGGCGGGAGCCGTGCGGCGACCGGCAGTGCTGTACATCCATGGGTGGAGCGACTACTTCTACAACACCGGGCTCGCGGAGTTTTTCACTGGACACGGCTATGATTTCCACGCGCTGGACCTGCACAACCACGGCCGCAACCTGGTCAGTCACGAACTCGGCGGCTACGTGGACGACCTGTCGGACTACGACGATGAAATCACTGTGGCGCACGCCACCATCCAGGCGGAAGCAGGCGCGGGGGGCCGCGACTTTCCCCTGCTCCTCATGGGCCACTCCACGGGCGGGCTGATCGCGGCCTTGTGGGCCCGGAAATATCCGGCCAAGGTGGGCCAGCTTGTGCTCAACAGCCCGTGGCTGGAGATCCAGGGCGGCGCGGCCATCCGGCGTGCGGCCACTCCCCTGGTTCGCCCCGTGGCCGATCTGCGCCCGCTGACGCGGATGCGCGTCCCGGAGCGGACGTTTTACTGGCGCGGCATCAGCGACGAGGCCTACGGCGAGTGGCGCGTGGACCGCAGCATGCGCCCGCCCCAGGCGTTCCCGGTCCGGGCGGGCTGGATGCGGGCTGTCCTGGCGGCGCAGCGCCGCGTGGCCGGCGGGCTCGGCCTGCCCATGCCCGTCCTTGTCCTGCTCTCGTCGCGCAGCATGCTGGGGCCCGTGTGGAACGACGCGATGCTGCGGGCGGACGTGGTGCTGGACGTGCGCGCCCTGGCCCTGCGCGCGGTGTCGCTGGGTGACAGCGTCACCGTGGAACGCATTGACGGGGCCCTGCACGAGGTGTTCCTCTCCACCGGGAACGTTCGGCGGGACGCGTACCGGCGGCTGGAGCGCTGGCTGCGGGGATACGCTTCCGGCAACGGTTAATGGCACGGGTGTGCCAACAACTACCCCTGCTGCCGGGCCGCGGTGGCGGCATCGACGGCGCCGCCATATCGACGGTCGCGGCGGGCAAATTCATCCACCGCGGCCCACAGCGTCCTTCGGTCGACGTCCGGCCACAGCGTATCCATGAAGACGAACTCGGCATAGGCGCTCTGCCACAGCAGGAAGTTGGAGGTCCTCTGCTCGCCGCTGGAACGCAGAAACAGGTCGACGTCCGGCATGTCCGGGACATACAGGTACTTGTGGATGCTTCGCTCAGTGATGGACTTGGGGTTGACCTTGCCGGCGGCCACGTCGGCCGCCAGTGCCGCCACGGCGTCGGCGATCTCCGCCCGCCCGCCGTAATTAACACACATGGTCAACGTGATGGTGGTGTTGTCCCTGGTGCATTCCTCGGCCACCTGGAGTTCCTTGATGACCGAGCCCCAGAGCCGCGGCTTGCGGCCGGCCCAGCGGATGCGCACGCCCCAGGCGTCCAGCTGGTCCCGCTGGCGTCTTAATACGTCCTTGTTAAATCCCATGAGGAAGCGGACCTCGTCCGGTGACCGCTTCCAATTTTCGGTGGAGAACGCATAGACGCTGACGTACTTGATGCCCATTTCGATGGCGCCGGCCATGACGTCCAGCAGTGCGGGTTCGCCGGCCTTGTGGCCTTCCACGCGCGGCAGGCCGCGCTGGTTGGCCCAGCGGCCGTTGCCGTCCATGACAATCGCCACATGCCGGGGTATGAGTGCCGCCGGAATGTCCGGCATCACCGCACCGGACGGGTGCGGCCACGGGGCCGTGACGGCGGACCGCGGCTTGCCGCGGCTCCCTTGTTGTGCTGCCATGGGTTTCTACACACGCTCCACAAGTTTCAGGGAACGCACAGTGCGTTCCAAATGCCATTGGACGTAGCCTGCCACCAGGCCGGCGGCCTCCCGGCGGTGAGTGTTTTCCGACGCATCGGCCCCCGCCCAGTCGCCGCTGAGCAGGCTGGCCAGCAGGGACATGGTTTGCGGCGCGGGCGCCGGCGATCCCGGCGGACGGCATGCGGGACACACGGCCCCGCCCAGTGCCGCGCTGAAGGAGCCGTGGGGGCCGGGCTCCCCGCACCGGGCGCAGTCGCCGAAGCTGGGGGCCCAGCCGCCGATCGACACGGCCCGCAAGAGATAGGAGTCCAGGATCAACTCCGGCGCATGCGCCCCGCGGCTCAGCGCGGCCAGGGCACCGACCAGCAGCAGGTAGTGCGCGCCGGAGGTTTCGCCGTCGACGTCCGTGAGCCGCTCGGCCGTTTCAGCCATGGCCGCCGCCACCACGTAGCGGTCATAGTTGGCCGCGATGGCGTCGCCGTAGCTCGCTTTCGCCACGGCCTGGGTGACGATGTCCAGTGTGCGGCCCTTGACCAGCTGGAGGTCGGCCACCATGAACGGTTCAAGCCGCGCCCCGAACTTGCTGCTGGTGCGCCGGACGCCGCGGGCCACGGCGCGCAGCTGGCCGTGGCGGTGGGTCAGCAGCGTGATGATCCTGTCCGCTTCACCCAATTTGTGGGTGCGCAGGATGACCGCGTCATCCCGGTAGGTGCGCGAGGCGAACGATTGACTGGACACCCCTACATCCTCCCACCTGCCGCTTCACTTCCCCACCCACCACGCCCGGCCGCTGGCGCGGATGCCTACGCGTTGGCGTCCCGGATGGCGCGGTTGACCGCGGAAATGACGGCCTTGAGCGAGGACGTGGAGGTGTTGGCGTCGATGCCCACGCCCCAGAGCACGCGCTCGCCCACAGCGCATTCGACGAAGGCTGCGGCCCGGGCGTCGCCGCCCTCGCTCAGCGCGTGCTCGGAGTAATCCAGTACCCGCACGTCCACGCCGTCCTCGCCCAGGATGGCCAGCAGCGCGGCGATGGGCCCGTTGCCGGTGCCCGTGCGGCTGCACTTCACCCCGTCGATCGTCATGGTGGCAATCAGCGTCATTTCGCCGTCGTCGTCGGTGGACGTGGTGAAGGAGCCGATCCTGTAGCGGCCCCAGGCGTCATTGGAGACCTCGGCGGGCAGGTACTCGTCGGTGAAGATGTTCCACAGCTCACCGCCGCTGACCTCGCCGCCGACGGTGTCGGTGCGCCTTTGGATGACGCCGGAGAATTCAATCTGTGCGCGGCGGGGCAGGTCCAGGTTGTGTTCGTTCTTGAGCAGGTAGGCCACGCCGCCCTTGCCGGACTGTGAGTTCACCCGGATCACGGCCTCGTAGCTGCGGCCCAGGTCCTTCGGGTCGACCGGCAGGTACGGGACGGCCCAGGTGTGCTCCGAGACGGGGTTGCCCGCCGCGGCGGCGTCCGCCTCCAGCGCTTCCAGGCCCTTCTTGATGGCGTCCTGGTGGGAACCGGAGAACGCCGTGAAGACCAGGTCACCGCCGTAGGGCGTGCGCTCGGCCACCGGCAGCTGGTTGCAGTACTCCACGGTGCGCCGGACGTCGTCGATGTCGGAGAAGTCGATCATGGGGTCGATCCCCTGCGTGAACATGTTCAGGCCCAGCGTGACCAGGTCCACGTTGCCCGTGCGCTCACCATTGCCGAAAAGGCAGCCTTCGATCCGGTCCGCGCCCGCCAGGTAGCCCAGCTCCGCGGCGGCGACGCCGGTGCCGCGGTCGTTGTGCGGGTGCAGCGAGAGGATGATTCCCTCCCGCGGGTGCAGGTTGCGGCTCATCCACTCAATGGAATCCGCATACACGTTGGGCGTGGCCATTTCCACGGTGGCGGGCAGGTTGATGATGACCTGCCTGTCCTGCGAAGCCTCAAAGATGTCGGCGATGGCGTTGCAGACGCGCAGCGCGAACTCCGGCTCGGTCCCCGTGTAGGACTCCGGGGAGTATTCATAGGTTATGTGGGTGTCCGCCAGGGACTCCTCGTACTTCCTGCACAGCCGTGCGCCCTGGAGCGCGATGTCCAGGATGCCGTACTCGTCCTGCTTGAAGACGACCCGGCGCTGCAGCACGGAGGTGGAATTGTAGAGGTGCACAATGGCCTGCCGGGCACCGGCCAGTGACTCGTAGGTGCGCTCAATCAGGTGCTCGCGGGCCTGCGTCAGGACCTGGATGGTGACGTCGTCGGGAATGTGGCCGCCCTCGACCAGCTGCCGCACAAAGTCGAAGTCCGTCTGCGACGCGGACGGGAAACCGACCTCAATTTCCTTGTAGCCCATCTTGACCAGCAGCTGGAACATCTTCATCTTCCGGCCCGGGCTCATGGGGTCGATGAGCGCCTGGTTGCCGTCGCGCAGGTCCACGGCGCACCAGCGCGGGGCCTTGGTGATGACCTTGTCCGGCCAGGTGCGGTCCGGGAGGTTGACCGTGATCTGGTCCTGGAATGGAATGTAGCGGTGGACCGGCATGCCTGAGGGCTTTTGTGCGTTTCGCATGGAAGTGACCTTAATCTTGTTCAACTTTTGGAAGCTTGGCCGGGCGCCACTTACACCGCAGCGAGGGCGGCCAGTGCCAGGTTGATCAGTTCAACGTGGTTCAGGCCTCGCCGCGGCAGCTAAGAAGGAGCATTCCAGTACGCACATTTGTAGACTAGCACGGCACTAGGATGATGGTGAAAGGGCCATCCGCTGTGTGTTGGCGGCCCGTCACGGACCACCGGTGCCGCCTTTGGGGCGGCGGAACGCACCTAACAATCCAAGGGGACAGATCACTTTGACTCATTCCGGCATCAACCTCGGCAACATCGACCAGGGCACCCGGCCGCAGGACGACCTGTACGCGCATGTCAACGGCAAGTGGCTGGCGGCCGAGGTCATTCCGGACGACCGCGCCCTGAGCGGGGCGTTCACCGCCCTGCGCGACGACTCCGAGGCCGCCGTCCGGGCCATCATTGAACGTTGCGCCACTGCGGCGGCCCGGCCGGGGACCGCCCCCGGAAGCATCGAGGCCAAGATCGGCGACCTCTACGCCGGCTTCATGGATGAGGCCGCCGTGGAGTCCGCGGGGGCCTCGCCCCTCACCCCACGGCTCAAGGCGGTCGAGGAGGCCGGCTCCATTGCCGCCGTCATCAGCCTGATGGGCGAGCTGGACCGCAACGGCGGGGATGGGCTGTTCGGTGCCTACGTCAACAACGACGCCGGCAATCCGGACCGCGCGCTCCTCCACCTTTTCCAGTCGGGGCTGGGCCTGCCGGACGAGTCCTACTACCGGGAGGAAAAGTTTGCCGCCATCCGCGACGCCTACGTGGCACACGTCGAGGCCATGCTGGCCCTGGCCGGAATTGCGGAACCGGCGGCCAAGGCTGCGCGCATCATGGCGCTGGAGACCGAGATTGCGGCCACGCACTGGGACAAGGTGACCCTGCGCGACCCGCGGAAAACCTACAACCTCATGGCCAAGCGGGACGCACTTGAGCTGCTGCCTGCCCTGGAGCTGTGGCTGGATGCCCTTGGCGTGGGCGCCGGACAGGGCGCCGAGCTGGTCATCGCCACCCCCGACTTCTTCCGCGGGCAGGCCCCGCTGCTGGTGGAGGGCCGCCTCGACGACTGGAAGGCCTGGCTGGCCATGCGCATCATTTCCAGCGCCGCGCCGTACCTGTCCAGGGACTTTGTGGATCAAAACTTTGCCTTCCACGGCACCACGCTCACCGGCACCCCGTCCATCAGGGACCGCTGGAAGCGCGGGGTGGCCCTGGTTGAGGGATCCCTTGGCGAGGCGGTGGGCCAGCTGTACGTGGCCGAACACTTCCCGGAGGGTCACAAGGCCCACATGGAAGTCCTCGTGGCCAACCTCATTGAGGCCTACAGGGAAAGCATCTCCGGGCTTCACTGGATGAGCCGGGAAACGATCGACCGGGCGCTGGCCAAGCTGGATGCCTTCACCCCGAAGATCGGCTACCCGTCCAAGTGGCGCGACTACTCCTCCCTGGAGATCGTGCCCGGGGACCTGATCGGCAACATTGAGCGCAGCAACGCGTTTGAGCTGGCCCGCCAGCTGGCCAAGATTGGCGAGCCGATCGACCGCGAGGAATGGTTCATGACGCCCCAAACGGTCAATGCCTACTACAACCCCACGATGAACGAGGTGGTGTTCCCGGCCGCCATCCTGCAGCCGCCCTTCTTTGATGCCGGGGCAGACGACGCCGCCAACTACGGCGGGATCGGCGCCGTGATCGGGCACGAGATCGGCCACGGCTTTGACGACCAGGGATCGCAGTTCGACGGCACCGGGGCCCTGCGCAACTGGTGGACCGACGCCGACCGCGCAGCCTTCGAGGCCCTGACTGCAAAACTCGTGGAACAGTACAACGCGCTCTCCCCCACCGCCGCCCCGGACCAGTTCGTCAATGGGGAGCTGACCCTTGGGGAGAACATCGGGGACCTGGGCGGGCTGGCCATCGGCTACAAGGCCTACCAGCTCAGCCTTGACGGGGCGCAGGCGCCCGAAATTGACGGTCTCTCCGGCGCCCAGCGGTTCTTCTTCTCCTGGGCCGAATGCTGGCGGACGAAAATCCGCCAGGAGGAGGCCGTGCGCCGGCTTGCCGTGGACCCCCACTCCCCCGCCGAATGGCGGTGCAACGCCGTGGTCCGCAACCTGGACGCCTTCCACGACGCTTTCGGCACGAGCGCCGGGGACGGGCTGTGGATGGAACCCGGGGACCGCGTCAGCATCTGGTAGCCGGACCCCGCGGCGGACCGTCAGTAGGTGTAGTAGAGCGGGTTGACGGTGAGACAGCCGCCGCTTTGGTCGGCGGTGCTCGCAACGATGTCCTTGGGGACCACGATCTTGCCAAACTCGGTGCCGCTGGTCCAGTCCGTGCCAATGACCAGCTGCACGCCGGAAATGGAGGGGTCGGACTTCACCGCGGAAGCCGGAATCTTGAAGTGTTTGGCGATGTCCGCGGCGACGTCGCCCATGTCGTGCCCGTAGAGGACCCTAGTTTCGTTCTGGGCCGCGACATCGCCGGCGGCCCAGGAGTTGGTGAAGCCCGCCGTGGCCAGGCTCTGGAGGACTTCCGTGGCCCGGCCGGCAATGGCCGACGCGTTGGCGACGCCGATGGGCTGGGCCGCCTTGTCATAGGCGGGCGTGGTGGTCGCCGGGACCGACCGTGTCGAGGGTGCCGGGGCCGCACTTGCTGCACCGGAGGCGCCCGGGGTGGATGCCGTCCCAGTGGCGTGCGCGGACGGGGTGGCGCTGGGCGCCGCCGGCGCCTTCGTCAGGGCGGTGTCGTGCCGGAGCGCGGCAAAGAACTGTCCCGCCGACGGCTCCTTTAGCTGGACCCGGTTGGGGTCGGCCACATACGGTTCGGTGGGCACCGTGACAAAGGAAACGTTCGCGAGGTTGATTTTTGCCAGGCGGGTGGCAATGCCCACCATGGCGGGGATGTTGGCCAGGCCCTCGTCGATGGTGAGGTTCTTGGTGACGACGTCCGCCAGCTGGTACAGCTTGGGAAGGTTGGTAAGCGTGCCTTCCTCCTTGACCTTGCGGACCATGGATCCGAGGAAGTACTGCTGGGCCTTGATGCGGTCCAGGTCGCTCGAGTCGCCAAAGGCATGGCGGGTGCGCAGGAAGGCCAGCGCCTGCTCCCCCTTGACCAGGCTCTTGCCGGCCGGCAGTTTCAGGAAGGATCCGTTGACGTCGTACATGGCGTGGTTCACGCAGACCTGGACGCCGCCGAGGGCGTTGGAGAGTTCCTTCACGGCGGTGAAGTCGGCGAGCATGAAGTGGTCGATGGTCAGGCCGGTCAGTTCGTTGATGGCCGCCACGGTGCAGCCGGGGCCGGCGGACAGCGCCGAGTTGAGCTGGCCCATCGCCTGGCCGGGCACGACTTGGCCGGTTGCCGCCGACTTGCAGTCCGGAATGGGGACCATGAGGTCACGGGGAAAGCTGGTCACCGAGACCTGGGAGTTGTCCGCGGAGATGTTCATCAGGAGCATGACGTCGGAGTTGCCCTGGCCGGCGGATTCGGCGGCCGTGCCATATTCGCTGTTCTTGCCGGCCCGGGTGTCGGTGCCGAGAATCAACACCTGCAGCGATCCGGAGTCCTCGACGGGGGCCTTGGTCCTGCCGTCCGCCAGCACGCCCGCGTTCAGCGGTGCGGTGGTGACGTTTTCCTGCAGCTTCATGATCAGGACGCCTGCCGTGCCCAGCACCAGGACCAATACGCCCGAAACGGCCACGGCGGCAATCTTAAGCCACAACGGGGCCTTGTGCCGCGGCGTGAAGTGCCGGCCAATGGGCGCTGCGGGCGGCAGGGGCCCGCGGGCGCGCGCGGCGCGGGCCTTGGCTGCCGCCGAATCGGCGCGGCGTCTCGGCATGGATGGACCTTTCACTACGGACAGAGAACTTCATCGAGTTTACCGGTGAAGACTGGGAACTGCCGCAAAGCCGCGCACCACCCCGCGCCGGACCTGCCCCTGGTGGTGCGCCTTTCGCCTAAAAGCCGAGTTTCACCAGCTGCTTGGGGTCGCGCTGCCAGTCCTTGGCGACCTTGACATGCAGGTCCAGGTAGATGCGGGTGCCCAGCAGCGCCTCGATGCCCTGCCGGGCGGTGGTGCCGACCTCCCGCAGCCGGGCGCCGCCCTTGCCGATGATGATGGCTTTTTGCGAGGGCCGCTCGACGTATAGGTTGACCCTCACGTCCAGGAGCTCGTGACCTTCCGTGCGGCCTTCGCGGGGAACGATTTCCTCCACCACCACGGCCAGGGAGTGCGGAAGCTCGTCGCGGACACCCTCCAGTGCGGCCTCGCGGATCAGCTCGGCCACCATGACGGCCTCGGGCTCGTCCGTCAGCTCGCCGTCGGGGTAGAGCGCCGGGGACTCCGGCATGAACCCGGCCAGGACTCCCGCCAGGGTTTCCACCTGGAAGTCCTCCACGGCGGAGACGGGCACGACGGCGGCGAAACCGTCCGGCCCGATGACCTCCCGTCCCAGCGCTTCGACGGCGATGAGCTGGTCGGTGACAGCCTGGCGGTCCACGGTGTCGGTCTTGGTGACAATGGCGATGACCGGCTTGCGCCCCACCTGGCCCAGTTGCTGGGCAATGAAGCGGTCGCCGGGACCGATCTTCTCATTGGCGGGCAGGCAGAACCCGATGGCGTCAACTTCGGACAGGGTTTCCGCCACCAGGTCGTTGAGCCGCTTGCCCAGCAGCGTCCGGGGACGGTGCAGCCCGGGGGTGTCCACGAGCACCAGCTGGAAGGTGTCCCTGTGGACGATCCCGCGGATGGTGTGGCGGGTGGTTTGCGGCTTCGCCGAGGTGATGGCGACCTTTTGGCCCACCAGGGCGTTGGTGAGGGTTGACTTGCCGGCGTTGGGGCGCCCGGCAAGGACCGCGAACCCGGCGCGGAAGCCTTCGCCTTTTGGCGATGGCATGGCCAGCGACCCTTTTTTCTTATTCATGGCTGCTCCTGTGGTGTTCGTCGCTCTTCTGTCCACGGCCCGGGGCGCCGGGTCCGTGGTCTCTTGTGGACATGGGGTGCTGCGTGCCGGCAGGGGTCCGATTTCCAGCCTCCGGGACCAGGCTGGCAATGACGTGGCTGACACGGTTGCGGGCCGGCTCCATGCGGTCGGCCACCAGCCGGATGCCGGAGACCACCACTGCGCTGCCAGGTGCGGGGATGCGGCCAAGGTGCTTGGCGAGCAGCCCGCCCACGGTGTCCACCTCGTCGTCGTCGAGCTCCTTGCCGAAGAGTTCGCCGAAGTCCTCCACGCCCATGCGGGTGCGGATGCGGAAGCGGCCGTGGCCCAGCGCCTGCACGTCCGGGGACACTGAGTCGTACTCGTCGGCGATTTCGCCGACGATTTCCTCGATCAGGTCCTCCAGTGTCACCAGGCCGGCGGTGCCCCCGTATTCGTCCACCACAATGGCCACATGTGTGGATTCCCCCTGCAGCTCCTTCAGGAGGTCGTCCACCGGCTTGGATTCGGGCACGTAGCGGACACTGCGGGCCAGGCTTTCCACCCCTGGGCGGGGACCGCCGGCACCCGGGCGGTGCAGGGTGGCAACCACGTCCTTCAGGTACAGGATGCCCAGGATGTGGTCGGTGTCTTCGCCGATGACCGGCACGCGGGAGAACCCCGAGTCAAGGAAAACGTCCAAGGCGTCCTCCAGGCTGGCGCCCTGCTGGATGCTGCGAATGTCCGTCCGCGGCACCATGACGGCGCGGACCATGGTTTCCCCGAGGTCAAACACGCTTTGAATGAGCTCGGCCTCGCTGTCCTCGATCATGTCCGAGTCGCTGGCGCGGTCCACGAATTCGCGGAACTCCTCCTCGGTGACAAAGGCCTCCTCCGACCCGGACACGTCCTTGGTGACGGCGCCGCCGAGCTTGAGGAACCACCCGGGCATGGGCCCGAGTATGCGGAAGAGCGCGTGCACCAGCCAGGCGGTGCGGCCCACCAGGGCCGCCGAATGGATCCGGCCCAGGCGGCGGGGCGAGGTGCCGACCAAAATGAAGCTCGCGCCGGCCATGACGGCCGTGGCGATCAGCCCGGCAATCCACTCGTTGTGGATCAGGCCCACCAGAAAAAGCGAGACGGCCACCGCGGCGGCCATTTCAAACCAGACCCGCCAAAAGCGCAGCGCATTCAGGTGCGCCATGGGCGCCTCGAGGATCCGTTCCAGCGAGGTGCCGCGGCTGTGGGCGGCGACGGCCTCGGCGTCGTGCCGCGGGAAGAAGTTCAGGGCTGACTCGATGGCGGTCAGCAGGGCCGCGATGGCTGTGAAGCCCACGAGCATGGCCGGCAGGACGACCAGGGTCACTGCATTGTCTCCCGCGGGGCTTCCCGGCCCAGGTAGCTGGAGAGCAGCTCGCGCTGCAGGCCGAACATCTCCGCCTTCTCCTCCGGATCGGCGTGGTCGTAGCCGAGCAGGTGCAGGACGCCGTGGGTGGTCAGCAGCAGCAGTTCCTCCTCCATGGAGTGCCCGGCCGCTGCGGCCTGTTCCTGCGCCACAGCCGGGCACAGCACGATGTCCCCGAGGAGGCCCGCGGGAGTCGGCTGTTCGGGGGTGCCGGGGCGCAGCTCATCCATGGGGAAGGACAGGACGTCGGTGGGTCCGGGCTCGTCCATCCATTCGATGTGAAGCTTTTCCATGTTCTCGACATCCGCCATGATGATGGACAGCTCGGTCTGCGGATGGAGGTGCATGCGCTCCAGGATGTGCCGGACCAGCCTGACCAGCTCCTCCTCACGGACGGCGACGCCGGACTCGTTGTTGATTTCAATGCTCATCAGGCGTGCTGGTCCTTGGGATTCGGGCGGGTGGGCGCCGCCTGCTTGTGGTTGGGCGTGGTGGCGGGGGGCGGGGCGCCAATGGAGGCGGCGCCCGCGCGGGGGCCGGTGTCCTGCTGCGGGCGCACCAGCGTGTGGTGGGCCTCGTCCCAGTCGTTGTAGGCGCTCACGATGGCCCCCACCAGCCGGTGGCGGACAACGTCGGCGGCGTCGAGGATGGAGAAGTTGATGTCGTCGACGCCGTGCAGGATTTCCTCCACCACGCGCAGCCCGGAACGGGTGCCGCTGGGCAGGTCCACCTGGGTGATGTCGCCCGTGACGACAATCTTGGACCCAAAGCCCAGCCGGGTCAGGAACATCTTCATTTGTTCCGGGGTGGTGTTTTGTGCCTCGTCCAGGATGATGAAGGCGTCGTTGAGCGTCCGGCCCCGCATGTAGGCCAGGGGTGCCACCTCGATGGTGCCTGCCGCCATGAGCCGCGGAATGGTTTCCGGATCCATCATGTCGTGGAGCGCGTCGTAAAGCGGGCGCAGGTAGGGGTCGATTTTGTCGTTGAGCGTGCCGGGCAGGAAGCCGAGCCGCTCCCCCGCCTCCACGGCGGGGCGGGTGAGGATGATCCGGCTGACGTCCTTGCGCTGCAGCGCCTGGACGGCCTTGGCCATGGCCAGGTAGGTCTTGCCCGTGCCGGCCGGTCCGATCCCGAACACGATGGTGTTGCGGTCAATGGCGTCGACATAGTTCTTTTGGTTCAAGGTCTTGGGCCGGATGGTGCGCCCGCGCGAGGAGAGGATGTCCTGCGTCAGGATGTCAACCACCGACGTCTCGGGCCGGGCCTTGAGCATGGTCGCCAGCTGCTCCCACACGGCGGCGTTCATCGTGGTGTGCCGTGCAACCATCCCCCGCGCCTCCTCCATGAGGTGCATGATGCGCGGGACCACGGCGGCAGGGCCGGAAATGGAGAGCACATTGCCCCGCGCCAGGAAGCTGACGGACGGGTACAGCCCTTCCACAATGCGCAGGCCCTCGTCCTCGGCCCCGAGGGTGGCAACCATTTGCTCGGTGGAGGGGAAATGGACCACTTCCGTGCGTGTGCCGTCCACGGAATGCGGGAATTGCCGCCCCGAACCGGTTTCCGGAGGCTGTTCGTGTCGGCTGGCTGTTGTCTCTGGCATAAGTGCGGCCGTTCCGGGCCTGTTTTCTCTCCTTGGTGGTACCGGCTTGCACCGGTTGTCATGCCTTGTCTTTGCCCTTCCAATCCTAGTGCACCGGCGCCTTCCGGTGTGGTGTCCGTGGGCGGCGGCGCATCCGGGCCGTGCCGCCGGGCAGGCAGGGGCGCAATTATCAAGGCCCGGTCACTTTAGTGTTTCGATCCGGTTTCAGTTCGCGCATTTGCCCGCCCAACCCGGACGGCGGCCCGTTTGGTGTGCCAAGCTGTTGGAGGTTCAAAGTCTGTGGGGGCGCTTGGAACGCTTCCGGGGCCGCCGCGTGGCCCCGCCCCCTACGAGCCTGAATAGCGAGCCACACATCCGCATGCCTGTACATCCGCGCACCCCTCGGCCGCACGCTTCCGTGCCGGCTCGACCGATGCGCCGGGGCGCCGCCGGTTCCGGCAGGCGGGCCCGGCTGGTGTCCGTCCTGGTGGCCGCCGCCCTGATGGCCACCGGCTGCAGCGCGGGCATCAGGGACCACAACGACACGGTCATGCCCACGACGTCGGACGCCCAGTCCACCAGCCTGGTCACCAGCGCCCCGCTGGAAACCCCCACTTCCACCCAGACGATTCCCGTCTACTGGCTCGGGCACAGCGACAGCGCCGTCTACCTTTACCGGGAGTTCCTGCCCACGCCGACCACGGATGAACCCATCGTGTCCGCGCTGGAGGCCATGATGACCCGCTCCCCCAAGGACCCGGACTATTTCTCGGTCTGGAACAAGCCGTCCCGGCTGGGTGCCTCCATCTCGGCCAAAAACGTCATCACGGTGGACGTCTCCTCGGATGCCTTCTCGCAGACGGTGGACGCGGGAATCGCCAAGCGGTCCGTGGCACAGCTGGTGTACACCGCAACCGCGGCGGCAGCCATGGCGGGGCTGATCAACCCCGGCGCCACCATCCAGGTGTCCGTCCTGGTGGACGGGCACACCGGCTACAACGCGTTCGGCCACGTCAGCCTCAACAACCCGCAAACCCGCGATCCCTCCCTGCTGGCGCCGGTGTGGATCATCGACCCCGGCAACGGCTCCACCTACCACGGGCTGCCGCTGAAGGTGAGCGGGCAGGGAATCTCCCCCTCGGGCACGCTCTCCTGGAGCCTGGCCGAGGTGGTGGATGGCAAGGCAGGGCGCGTCTACCAGTCGGGAACGGTGAAGATCCCCAAGGGCCCGGACCAGCTGGGCCCGTTCAGCTTCAACCTGGTCCCGCCGCTGGGCACCTACCAGATTTCCGTTTTCACCAGCGACCCGACGGCCCCCGGCGGCCAGGCGGGCGTGGACAGCAAGGTGGTCACGCTGGAGGGACCTGCCGCCACCACCGCGCCGTAGTAGGCGCGCCGGCTACCAGCGCCCGAGTTCCTGGCTCAGGAGCACGACGGCGGCCGGCCCGGCCGTGGACGACCTCAGCACGTGCCTGCCCAGGAGGGCGGTGTGTGCCCCGGCGTCCTGGAAGGCGCCGACCTCGGCGGCGCTGATGCCCCCTTCGGGCCCGACCACCATGACAATGGTGCCCGCGCCGGTCGGCCGGGCTGCGCCGGCACGCCAGGCACGGACAACGCCTGCCACGGTGTCCACGGCGTCCTCGTGCAGTATGAGTGCCAGGGCGGCACCCTTGATCAGTTCAACCAGTGCGGCGGTGCCGACGAGCTCGCCGACTTCCGGGATGCTGGCGCGGCGGGCCTGCTTGGCCGCAGCGGCCACCGTGTTCCGCCATTTGACCCGGCCCTTCACCGCCTTGTCCATCTTCCACCGGACAATGGACCGTTCGGCCTGCCAGGGGACCACCTTGTCGATGCCCAGTTCGGTGGCAGTTTCGATGGCCAGCTCATCCCGGTCGCCCTTGGCGAGGGCCTGGACCAGCACCAGCTGGAAGGGCCCGGACGCCTCGGCAACCACCTGGTCGACCCTGACGTCCAGGACCCCGCCGGCCGCGGAGGTGACGGAACACACGAGGCGCAGGCCCGCGCCGTCGCACACGTCCACGGGCTCGCCGGGCGCCAGCCGTTTCACGGTGGCGGCGTGGCGCCCCTCGGCACCTCCCAGGCTGAAGCTGCTGCCAGGGGCCAGGGCGGCCAGCTGGTCCGGCCCGGCGTAGAAGACGGGGTTGCTCACGGGACCCTAGAGGTTGCCGAGCTTGTCGCGGAGCTTGGCGAACATGCCTCCGCTGCTGACCAGCTTGCCCTCGCTGAACGTCTCCCCGCGCAGGGCGGCGAGCTGCCTGAGCAGGTCCTCCTGGGCGGCGTCGGGCTTGGTGGGGGTCTCGACGTGGACGTGGACCTTCAAGTCGCCGCGCCCGTATCCGCGCAGGTGGGTCACGCCCAGGCTGCGCAGGTTGATGACCTCCCCGGCCTGGGTGCCCGGCTTGATGGTGATCGGCTGCTCGCCGTCGAACGTCTCCAGTGTCAGTTCGGTGCCCAGTGCGGCAGCCGTCATGGGCACGCTCAGGGTGGCGTGGAGGTCGTCGCCCTCGCGCAGGTAGGCGGGGTCGTTGTTGACCTTCATCTCCACGTAGAGGTCCCCGGACGGCCCGCCCGCGGGTCCGGCCTCGCCCTGGCCTGCAAGCTGGATGCGGGTGCCGGTGTTGACCCCGGCGGGAACCTTGATGGTCAGGGTGCGGCGGTCGCGGATGCGGCCCTCGCCCATGCACTCGTTGCACGGGTCCTCGATGCGCGTGCCGTAGCCCTGGCAGGAGTTGCAGGTGGCCAGGGTCATCACATTGCCCAGGATGGAGCGCATGGGGCGCTGGATCTGTCCGCTGCCATGGCAGACGTCACAGGTGATGGGGTGCGTGCCGGGGCGGCAGCAGCTGCCGTCGCACGTGGGGCAGGTGACGGCCGTGTCAATTTCGAGCTTCTTGTTGACGCCGAAGACTGCCTCGCGCAGGTCGATGCGCACCGTGATGAGGGCGTCCTGGCCGCGGCGCATGCGCGGTTCCGGACCGCGGCCCTGGCCTCCGCCGCCAAAGAACGTCTCAAAGATGTCCTGGAAGGCGAAGCCCTGGCCGTCAAAGTTCCCGGCCCCGTTGCTGCTGCCGTTTTCGTTGCCCGTGGTGTCATAGACGCGCCGCTTTTGCGGGTCGGAAAGGACTTCGTAGGCGTGCGTGACTGCCTTGAAGCGGTCCTGGGCGTCGGGGGCGTCGTTGACGTCCGGATGAAGTTTCCGCGCGAGCTTGCGGTAGGCCTTTTTGATTTCCTCCGCCGTGGCATCTCGGGAAACGCCCAGGGCGTCGTAATGGTTGCTCAAGATTCATACTCTCTTCAGTGGAACAGATTCACAGGATTGTGTTGCAGGCCGCTTAGCCGGCCAAAATTCTGGACAGGTACCGGGCCACGGCCCGGACACTGGACATGGTGTTGGGGTAGTCCATCCGCGTGGGGCCCACCACCCCGAGCTTGGCGCTGGCGCCGGGCCCGTAGCCGGTGGCCACCACGGACGCTTCGGACAGGGAGTCGTGCGGGTTCTCCCTGCCGATGCTCACGGCCATGCCGAGCGAGTCCTGGGCCATTTGCTCCAGCAGGCGCAGCAGCACCACCTGTTCCTCCAGGGCATCCAGCACGGGGCCGATGCTCAGGGGGAAGTCGACGTTGGAGCGGGCCAGGTTCGCCGTGCCGGCGAGGACTATGCGGTCCTCCCTGGCGGCGCGGGCAAGCTGCAGCAGCCCGTGGGCAAGCTTGTGGGCAATGTCCTGCTCCGCTGCCGGCAGGCCCGCCGGCAACTGTGCCAGCGCGGCGGGAAGGTTCGCCACCGTACAGCCGGACAAGGTGCCCAGGAACTCCTGGCGCAGCCGGGCAAGCCCGGGGTCGTCAACGGGGGTTCCCGCGTCAATCACCGACTGCTCCACCTTGCCGGAAGCCAGGATCAGCACCACCAGCACCTGCGACGGGCCCAGGGACACAAACTCGATGTGCCGCACCGTGGCCTTGGCCGACCGGGGATACTGCACGACGGCGACCTGATTGGTCAGCTGGGCAAGCGTGCGCACCGTCCGCTCGAGGACGTCGTCGAGGTCGGTGGATCCATCCAGGATGGTGGCGATTGCGCGCCGCTCGGCGGCCGAAAGGGGCTTGACCGAGGAGATCTGGTCGACGAAGAGCCGGTACCCCTTGTCCGTGGGAATGCGGCCCGAACTGGTGTGGGGCGCCGTGATCAGCCCGTCCTCCTCAAGGGCGGCCATGTCATTGCGGATGGTGGCGCTTGAAACGCCGAGCCGGTGCCGTTCAACGAGGGCCTTGGAGCCGACAGGTTCGCGGGAATGGACATAGTCTTCGACTATGGCACGGAGCACTTCCAATTTCCGTGGTTCGCTCATGCCTGGCACCTCCTTTGTTGGCACTCTACCTACTCAAGTGCCAAGTCTAATACTTTCCGGCGGCCGTTTTTCGGCACGCCGCCCGGCCCGTCCTGTCCGCCGCGGCCCGGCAGGGGCGCTAGCATGGAATTTTCCGCCCCGGCCGCGGCGGCGGAACACCGAGGAAGGGACCACCGCGCCGTGCAGTCCAACAACTGGGGCTACCAGGACATCAGCGCCCCGAAGGCACGCACCCTCCGCCAGGTGCCGGCAAGCCGCGGCCTGGTGGTCGAAGACGTCCAGACCGGCTGGGTGGGCGCGGTGGTCAGGATCGAAAAGTCCGGCGGCATGCACATCATGGAACTGGCCGACCGGCGCAACAAGGTGCGGGCCTTTCCCCTGGGATTTGGCTTCCTGCTGGACGGGGAGCCCGTTGAAGTGGTGGCCCCCGTGGCGGCAACCGCACCCAGGACGGCCACCAGGACGGCCTCGGGGTCACTGAAGGTGGCGGGGCAGCGGGCACAGGTGGCCAAGGCCAGCCGCATCTGGGTTGAAGGCAAGCACGACGCCGAACTGGTGGAAAAGGTGTGGGGGGACGACCTGCGCGTGGAGGGGATCGTCGTCGAACCCCTCCGCGGCATTGACGACCTCACCGCGGCCGTGAGGGACTTCGGCCCCGGGCCCGACCGCCGGCTGGGTGTGCTGGTGGACCACCTGGTGCCGCACTCCAAGGAATCGCGGATTGTGGCGGATCTCATGAAATCGCCCGCGGCGAAAAACAACGTGCTGGTGGTGGGGCACCCCTACGTCGACGTGTGGCAGGCCATTAAGCCCGGCACGCTGGGAATCCCCGCCTGGCCCGTCATACCCCGCACCATGGAGTGGAAGGTGGGCATCCTGAAGGCATTCGGCTGGCCGCACGGCACCGCAGAAGACATTGGGCTGGGCTGGCAGCGCCTTCTTTCCCGCGTCAGCAGCTACTCCGACCTTGAACCGTCGCTGCTCGGGCGGGTGGAAGAAGTCATTGACTTCCTGACGGCACCCGTATCCTAGTAGGAGCGGCCGGCGCCAAGCCGGCGGTGCAGTCATTTTTTGAGAGGCAAGTCTAACGTGAGCAATCCGGTGAATTCCTTTACAAATCCGGCGAAGCCCCCCCTCACCCCGGCAGAAGACAAGCAATGGGCGTTCCTGTCCCACTGCGGCGGCATCCTCGGGTGCATCCCGTCGGCACTCATCTACAAGTTCATGGCCAGCCGCGGCCCGTTCACGGCTCAGGAGTCCCGGGAGGCGCTCAATTTCACCCTGCCGCCCACCATCCTGGCGCTGGTGCTGAACATCATTGCGCTGGTGGTCCGCATCTTCAATCCGTCCGTGGGGACCATTTTCTCCATGCTGGCACTGCTCGTGTGGGTGTTCCTGACCGTCTGGTCCGTCATCGCCGCCATCCAGGTCAACAAGGGCAACCCTTACCGCTACGCCTGGAACCTGCGCAAGATCCAGTAGCTGGGGTGCCGCTGACCGGCGGCTGCAGACGACTTTTCCGCGGCCGCGGAGCGGAATTCCCTCGGGCGCTATCCGACCATCGGCCGCGGGCGGCCGCGGCCGACGGGTCGGATAGCCGGACGGAAAAATGGCGTCTCTGGCGCCAGATCCACAGCGCTGGCGTCAGTCCAGGAGGGCGCGGGTGACTGCGTCGCCAAGGAGCCGGCCCTTGAGCGTCAGGACCAGGGTTCCGTGGAAGGCCTTCACCGGATCGACCAGTTCCGCCGCGATGAGGCCGGCCACGGCATGGCGTGCCGAAGGGCCCAGCGTGCCGATCTTCAGTCCCTCCGACAGGCGCGAGGTCAACATGACGCGCTCCAGCTCGCGCGTGTCCGGATCCAGGGTTTCACGCCCGGCGGCCGGCGACTCGCCACGGTCCAGCCGGTTGGCGTAGGCGGTGGGGTGCTTGACGTTCCACCAGCGCACTCCCCCCACATGCGAGTGGGCGCCGGGGCCGATCCCCCACCAGTCGTCCCCGCGCCAGTAGGCCAGGTTGTGCCGGCAGGCGTCGCCAGGGGTGCGGGCCCAGTTGCTGACCTCGTACCAGGACAGTCCGGCCTCCTGGAAGAGCGCGTCGGCGAGCTCGTATTTCACGGCGTGGTCGTCGTCGTCAATGTTGGGGACCTGGCCGCGACGGATCTGGGCCGCGAGCTTGGTGCCCTCCTCGACAATGAGCGAATAGGCGGAGATGTGGTCAGGTTCGTAGGACAGGGCGGTCCGCACGGAGGTCTCCCAGTCGGCCACGGACTCCCCCGGCGTGCCGTAGATCAGGTCGACGCTGACGTTCAGGCCGGCCTCGCGCGCCCAGGCCACCGCCTGCGGCACGCGCTCCGGGCTGTGCGTGCGGTCCAGCACCTTCAGGACGTGCGGGACGGCGGACTGCATGCCAAAGGACACACGGGTGAAGCCGCCGTCGGCCAGTTCCTGCAGGGATTCCCGCGTGACGGAATCGGGGTTCGCCTCCGTGGTGACCTCGGCGCCGTCCTCCAGCCCCCAACGTCCGACGGCGGCACCCAGTATGCGCGTCAGCTCGCCCGCCGCCAGCAGCGTGGGCGTCCCCCCGCCGAAGAACACGGTGCTGAGCCTGCGTTCGGGCAGGCCCGAGGCTGCCATGGCCCGGGCGGCGAACTCGACCTCGCGCACGGCCGTGCCGCCATAGGCGTCCTGGGAGGCTCCGCCGCCCAGTTCGGTGGCCGTGTAGGTGTTGAAATCGCAGTAGCCGCAGCGCACGGCACAAAACGGGATGTGCACGTACAGGCCGAACGCGCGATCCACCGCGCCGGCGGCGGCCTGGCCGGGCAGGAGCCCGTCGGCCGGGGCCGGGTCGCCCAGGGGCAGTGCACCGGGTGTCACTTCTTGGACTTGTCCTTGGGCGACTCGCCGGTGGTCAATGCGGCGATGAATGCTTCCTGGGGAACCTCCACGCGGCCCACCATCTTCATGCGCTTCTTGCCTTCCTTTTGCTTTTCCAGCAGCTTGCGCTTGCGGGAGATGTCGCCGCCGTAGCACTTGGCCAGGACGTCCTTGCGGATCGCCCTGATGCTTTCGCGGGCGATGATCCGGGCGCCGATGGCAGCCTGGATGGGCACCTCGAACTGCTGGCGCGGGATGAGTTCACGCAGCTTGCCCGTCATCATGACGCCGTAGGCATAGGCCTTGTCCCGGTGGGTGATGGCACTGAACGCGTCAACTTGTTCGCCTTGGAGCAGGATGTCGACCTTGACCAGGTCGGAGACCTGCTCGCCGTCGGCCTTCCAGTCCAGCGAGCCGTAGCCGCGCGTCTTGGACTTGAGGATGTCGAAGAAGTCAAAGACGATCTCCGCCAGCGGCAGGCGGTAGCGGATCTCCACCCGGTCCTCGGAGAGGTAGTCCATCCCGCCGAGAATGCCCCGGCGGCTCTGGCACAGCTCCATGATGGCGCCGACAAATTCGGTCGGCGCCAGGATGGTGGCGGCAACCATGGGTTCGCGGACCTCGGCAATCTTGCCCGAGGGGTACTCACTCGGGTTGGTGACCCGCATGACCTTCTTATCCTCGAGGGTGACCTCATATTCGACGTTGGGGGCGGTGGAGATCAGGTCAAGGTTGTGTTCGCGCTCCAGGCGCTCACGGGTGATTTCCAGGTGCAGCAGCCCCAGGAAACCCACCCGGAAGCCGAAGCCCAGGGCAGCGGAGGTTTCCGGCTCGTACACCAGGGCGGCGTCGTTGAGCATGAGCTTCTCGAGCGCGTCGCGCAGGACCGGATAGTCGGCCCCGTCCATCGGGTACAGCCCGGAGAAGACCATCGGCTTGGCATCGTGGTAGCCGGCCAGCGCCTGCGTGGCGGGTTTGAGGAAGGTGGTGACGGTGTCGCCCACCTTGGACTGGCGCACGTCCTTCACGCCGGTGATCAGGTAGCCCACCTCCCCCACGCCCAGTCCCTTGGACGGATGGGGCTCGGGCGAACTGACGCCGATCTCCAGGAGTTCGTGCGTGGCGCGCGTGGACATCATCTGGATTTTTTCGCGCGGGCTGAGACTGCCGTCAATGACACGCACGTAGGTGACGACCCCGCGGTAAGTGTCGTAGACGGAGTCGAAGATCATGGCGCGGGCGGGCGCGTTGGCATCCCCGACAGGTGCCGGCAGTTCCCGGACGATCTGGTCCAGCAGCGCCTCGACGCCCATGCCGGTCTTGCCGGAGACCTGCAGGACGTCCTCAGGCCTGCCGCCGATCAGGTTGGCGAGCTCGGCGGCGTACTTCTCCGGTTGGGCGGCGGGGAGGTCGATCTTGTTCAGCACCGGGATGATGGTCAGGTTGTTTTCCATCGCCAGGTACAGGTTGGCCAGCGTCTGGGCCTCGATGCCCTGGGCTGCGTCAACCAGGAGGATGGCCCCTTCACAGGCCGCCAGGGAGCGCGACACCTCGTAGGTGAAGTCGACGTGGCCGGGGGTGTCGATCATGTTCAGGCAGTAGGACGTGCCGTCCACTTCCCAGGGGATGCGCACCGCCTGGGACTTGATGGTGATGCCGCGTTCGCGCTCAATGTCCATGCGGTCAAGGTATTGCGCCTTCATGTCACGCTGCTGGACCACCCCGGTGAGCTGGAGCATCCTGTCCGCCAGGGTCGACTTCCCGTGGTCGATGTGGGCGATGATGCAAAAGTTCCTGATGATCGCCGGATCGGTGGCGGCGGGCACCGGGGCAGTGCGGGCCATGGGTGACACTGGGGTTCCTTACTGTTGCATGGGCGCGACGGACGCCGGCAGTTGCGCCGGACCGTGCAGGGGCGTGCCCGCGCGGCTGGCGCCGGGCACTCGCTGCCTCAAGTCTCCCACGTTTGCGGCACCGGTAGGGAACCGGCACGCCCGCTGCGCCGCGCGTTCGAAGGCGGCGGGTGCCGGTTCGATAAAGTGTGTTCCATGGCAGAAACCTCAGGCCGCATTTTCGGCCTCCTGCGGAGCCTCGCGGGGGCCTTCCTGAAGTCCGGCCCCAGGTCCGCCACCTCCACGGCGCCGCCCCGGCACCGGCCCGGCGCACGGGGAGGAAACCGCCCGGCAGGACGTCCGGCGTCGTCCGCCACCGCACGGGGACTTTCCTCCCCCTATCCCGGCGACTTCCGGGGCACGTCCCGCGCGCACTACGCCCCCCGGCCCGACGGCGCCGCCGACCCCGGCGAGATTGTCTGGACGTGGGTGCCGTACGAGGAAGACCACCGCCAGGGCAAGGACCGGCCCGTGCTGGTGGTGGGGCGGACGCCATCGCACCTGCTCGCCGTGATGCTCACCAGCAAGGACCACACGGACGACCACCGCGGGGTCAACGACTACATTGACCTGGGCACGGGCCCCTGGGACCGCCAGGGCCGCCCCAGCGAGGCCAAGCTGGACAGGATCCTGCAAATCAGCGAGGCGGACATTCGCCGGGAGGGCGCCGTGCTTGACGCGAGGCGCTTTGCCCTGGTGGCCGGCGGGCTGCGCTCCAGGCACGGCTGGTCGTAAGGGACGGCGGTGGCAGTCTGCTAGAATTTCCTTCGTGTGTGTCCGTGCAGGTCGGCGGTCACAACAGCCTGGCCAGACGTTCACCATGATTCGAGCATCCCCACGCCGCTGTCGACGGTCAGGCTACGCCCTCTACGACCGTATTTTCGTATCAAAAGAGAGTTATACAACGTGGCTAATATCAAGTCCCAGAAGAAGCGCATCCTCACCAACGAGAAGGCGCGCCTGCGCAACCTCTCGGTGAAGTCCGAGCTGAAGACCGCGATCCGTGCAGTAAACGCGGCAGTGGCCCAGGCCGACAAGGATGCAGCGACGGTTGCTTTGGTGAATGCAGCCCGCAAGCTGGACAAGGCTGTCAGCAAGGGCGTCATCCACGCCAACAATGCCAACAACCGCAAGTCGGCCATCTCCAAGAAGGTCAACGCCCTCTAAGGGAAGCCGACCCGCTTCGCAACTCAATCGAAAAGCCCCCGCCTTCCGGCGGGGGCTTTTCGGTGTGCCTGCGGGCTGGCGGTCCGGGCTAGCGGCGGGCGCTGGTGGCGATGAGCGTGACGGCACGTTCAACGGCGTACAGGGGGTCCCGCGCCGCACCCTTGACCTGGGCATCCGCCTCGGCGAGTGCCTGGATGGCGGCGGCGAGGCCTTCAGCGGTCCAGTGCCCGGCGTCCCGGCGGGCAGCGTCCACCTGCCAGGGTGCCATGCCCAGGTCCCGGCCCAGTTGGGCCGAGCTGCCGCGCGCCGAGTGCACCTTGGCCACCTGGCGCACTTTCATGGCCAGCGCGGCCACCAGCGGCACCGGGTCGACGCCGGTGGCGAGGGCGTGGCGCAGGCTGGACAGCGCCACAGGGGCATTGCCGGCAAGCGCGGCGTCGGCGACGCGGAACGCGGTGGCCTCGACGCGGCCGCCATAGTACTTGTCCACCGCATCGCTGTCCACCATGCCCGTGGTGTCGGCGATTAGCTGCTGGCAGGCGGCGGCCAGTTCGGAAAGGTTGGCGCCGACGGCCGCGACCAGGGCACGCACCGCCTGGCCGTCGATGCGCCGCCTTGCAAGCTGGAATTCGGCGGTGACGAACGCCGACTTCTCCTGGTCCTTCTTCAAGGCAAGGCAGTCGACGCGGGGCACGCCGGCCGCCTTGAGGGCGTCAAGAAGCCGCTTCCCGCGCGTGCCGCCGCCGTGCATCAGGGTGAGGGTGACATCGGGCGCCGGATCCGACAGGTACGCGAGGGCGTCGGCCAGGAAGTCGTCGCTCATGGAGGACAGGTTGGAGGCTTCAATGAGCTTGGGTTCGCTGAACAGCGACGGGCTGGCGACCATGCCCAGCGTTCCGGCGGAATACGTGGCGGCATCGAGGGTGGTGATTTCCAGTTCCTGGTTTTGGTCCCGCAGTTTCCTGCGCAGCCCGTCCAGGGCACGGCTGGCAATGAACTCCTCCGGCCCGAAGAGCAGCACCACCGGGGCCAGCGGCACGTCCCGCCAGTCGGCGCCTGCGGAAGGCCGGGCTGCGGGAGTCATGACGCTGTTCCATTCAGTGGTGTGTGCACCGCACCCACTTTGCCATCTTGGCCCGTGATTCCCAAGTGGCTCACCACCCCAGCACCGCGGCGGTCCACAGGGCGGCCGACACCGCGGAGCAGCCTGCAAGGCTGCCGAAGCCCAGGAGGAAGCGATACTCCGGCGGAAGCCTCCGCCGCAGCCGCCGGACCCCCTCGGCAACGCGCCTGCGCTCCACCAGGGCGGCCAGGGCGCCCAGCAGGCCGGTGTTCAACAACGCCATCAACACCACGCCCTTGCCGCCCTCCGGCCACGGCAGGGCCGAGGCCGGCAGCTGCGACATCCAGCGGGCCACGACCGACACCCACCATGAGCCGGCTCCTGCCACCAACGCACATCCCGAGGCCAGCGCGGGGAGGATGGGCGCGGCCACCATGCCGAGGGTTCCCACCGTGGTCACCAGGGCGACCACGGGTGCGACCGCCATGTTGGCCGGCACCGTGTACAGTGCCAGCCGCGGCTGCAGCAGCACGATGACGGGCGCGCAGAAGAGCTGGGCGGCGAACGGGATGGCCACCGCCTGCGCCGCCCATGCCGGCATCCAGGCGCCCAGCCACCGCGCGCAGCGCTGCCCCATCACGTGCAGTCCCAGCGTTGCCAGCACCGAAAGGATGAAGGCATAGTCCAGCGCCAACCAGGGATTGGCTGCAAGCAGCACCACAATGCTTGCCGAGAGCAGCGCGCCGATGCGCCTGGGCCGGCCGCTGAGCATCGCCGCGCAGCCGATCCCACCCATGACGGCGGCGCGCAGGACGCTGGGGTCCGGTCCCACCACGGCCACAAAGCCGGCCAGCGCCAGCACGGCGGCGGCACCGGCCGCCGCGCGGGGGGCGTGCAGCGTCCGCAGGCCCAGCATCAGCGCCGACAGCACCAGGGTGCAGTTCGCGCCGGAGACGGCTGTCAGGTGGGTCAGCCCGACGGTCTTCATTGACTCATCCAGGCCCGGCGGGCTCGCGCTGCGGTCCCCCATGACCATGCCGGGCAACAGGCCGGCAACGTCAGGTGAGGCCCGGGCCCAGGCCTGGTGCGCCGCCGTGAGCCAGCCGGCCCTGAAGGCGAGTGCCGGACTGCCGCCCTGGGCGGCCCTGACGTCGAGGGGCGCCGTTGCCGGCCGAAGTATGCCGGCGACGGGCTCCTGGAGGCCGCCGGGCGCCACGGCTCCGGCGGTCGAAACAGTGGACCCCGCCGGGACGTGCGCCCAGTCCATGCCAGCCACCACCCGCACTGGCAGCGGTCCGTCAAGCGCGCGCCCCCTGACGGTGGCATGCAGGATGACGGCCCCGAAGGCCACCTGTGGCGGGCCCATTCCCGGGTTGAGGACGCGGGGGCCCTCGGACACCTCGATCGTGACGTAGAGCTGCGATCCTGAAGCCGCGGCGACGGCCAGCGGCGCGGTCTGGCGGTCGTGCTGGCGCAGGGCGACGGCCACGAGGACGGTGCCAAGGCACAATGCCGCCAGCGCCGCTGTGGCGGCTGCGCCGGCCAGGCGGCCGCCCCCGGCGGCCGGCCGGCGAGGATCCGGGCGCCGCCCGGCTTGCATCCACCACGCCGCCGCGGCCCACGCGACGCACAGGGCCAGGCAGCTTGCGCCTGCGCAGGCGGCAGCCTCCCAGGGCTGGCCAATGGCCATTGCCGCACCCGCCCACGACGCCGCGACGGCAGGCAACAGGCGCAGGTCCGGGCGGGGGCGCCGCCCGGCGTCGGCGGCCCCCGCCGGCCTGGCGGCCAGCCGGCGCACCCCGGCGCGCACCGCGGCGGCAGGGGAATCCGCGGGCGAGCGGCGCGCCCGGGCCGGATGCAGCCCGGCCGGCAGCCCAGCCGGCAGCCGCGCCGGCAGCGCGGCGAACGCCGGGTGGCCGGCTCCCGCCCCGGCGTTGGGGCCGACGTCGCCCCCGCCCACGGGCGTGCCGTCCACTGGCGTGCCATCCACTGGCGTGCCATGAACGGGCGTGCCGTCCACAGGCGTGCCGTCAACGGCGGCCCGTGAGTACCGCTGCCACCTGGGGTCGGGGCGCCTCATCGGACTGTCACCAGCGGCCGGATGTTCGCCAGCATCTTTGCCCCGATGCCGGAGACGGCGTCAAGTTCGTCGACCGAGGTGAAGCGTCCGTGGCCGGTGCGCCACTCGATGATCCGCCCCGCCAGCACGGGGCCAACGCCCGGGAGGGCATCAAGCTGTTCCACCGTGGCGGTGTTGAGGTTGAGAAGGCCGCCGGGGGCGGCAGCGGGCGGCTGATCCGCCGCACCCGCCCCGGCACCGCCGGCACCTCCCACCCCCATGTCAAGCCCGGCCCGGTCCGGCACCAGGATCCGGGTGCCATCGACGGCAACTGCGGCCAGGTTAAGCGCGTCCAGGACGGCTCCCGGCAGGGCGCCGCCCGCCGCCTCGACCGCTTGTTGGACACGGCTGCCTGCCGGCAGCGTGTAGACGCCCGGGTGCCGGACGGACCCCGCCACGTGAACGACGACGGCGCCCACCCCGGCTGGACCGGTCCCCGACGAGTTTCGGGGCGGCGCC
>Ga0134128_10001100_pt1 | contig 36020 bp, 57 predicted proteins | sample KB31754_FD_96462 | JGI IMG/M metagenome (GOLD analysis project Ga0134128, IMG submission 96462) | Terrestrial soil microbial communities with excess Nitrogen fertilizer from Kellogg Biological Station, Michigan, USA - KB3-175-4 | ecosystem: Environmental > Terrestrial > Soil > Unclassified ...
TCGGCCACCGTCGCCGGCCAGTGGATCGGCGTCGTGCTGGACGAGCGCGGCCACATCCTGACGCGCACGGGGCTGACGTACGACACGAGCGACCAGGCGCGGTTCGGGGCGCGGATCAAGTGGTTGAGCCGCTCTCGGCTGCTGCAGAGCGCGCGGGAGGTGGCGTGACATGGCCTACATCACCATCAACAACTACAACGTGACGCCGGAAGTCGATGTGATGAACGACTACGTGCATATCCGGTTTGGCGATCGCCTCAATGGCATCGCGATGAACTACAGCGAGGCCGAACGTCTCGCGCACGCGATGCTGAAGGCTGTGCAGGACGCGCGTAAGGCGCAGCAGGTGGAAGCGTGAACGCCCTCCCGTGCCAGTCCGACGTCGGCGGCCGACTTCTCGACCAGATGGCCGACGAGTCGATGCGCGAAGAACGTCGTGTGGCCGCTCTCGACGAGATGGTCGAATCCTCGTACTGGCTGCGCAAGTGGCACCGCGAGGACGACAGCGAGCGCACGGTCGCGACGTGCTGCGAACTCGGCCTTCTGCTGATGCTGAGCGACGGCCTTCCGTATGGCGACAGTGAGCGCGCGGACGGTCAGCGCGAGGACTTCGCTACCCGCCATTCGATCCTGCGCGATTGCTTCTTCGCGTGGGCCACTGCTGGCAAGCCGTCGCACCTGGATCGCTACCAACAGGCCGGGTGGCGGACGCGCGAGGCGGATGACATGGAGGACGAGGCATGAGCGCGCCGAAGGTGGATGTGCTGGCGTGGTTCGATTCCTACATCGAACGGAACGGACGCTACGGGGAAGATGGCATTCCGCCGCGCGCCGCCGTGGCCGAGCTGATCGAGGCGGCGAAGCAATCACGGCAAGCGCTCGCATGGGCTGCGGAGATGCGTCCCGATTTCGCGCCGGAATACGAGCTTATGGACGCCGCCCTTGCTCACATCGGAGATGCCGCATGAGCGCGTCAACCCTCCACCGCCGCGCCATCCGCGACTACGACGAGATTCGACGCTTGGCCATCGAGACCACCGAGCGCGAAGCCATCACGCGTGATCCGCAGCAGCCGGAGCCGTGCAACTTCTGCGCGCATGACGACGCTCCGGCGCCTGTCGATCGCTTCGCCGAGTTGGCGAAGTTGCTGGGCCGCTTCTGGTTGCTGTGGCTGATCGCGTTCACGGGTCTGTGCGTTGTCTCGGCGCTGCTGGCCGTGGCGCTGGTGGCTGAGATGGTGGCGTCGTGATGCGCATCGTCAACATCACCTTCTCCGAGGCGTGCGAGTTCGTGCGCAACTTCCATCGGCATAACAAGCCGCCCGTAGGCCACGTTTTCAGCATCGGCGCATCCGATGGCGCGCAGTTGGTTGGCGTCTCGATCTGCGATCGCCCTGTGGCTCGCGCACTGGACGACGGTGCGACGCTGGAAGTCATCCGGTGCTGCACATCGCCGGATGCGCCCAAAGGGTGCGCTTCGTTCCTCTACTCGCGTTCGTGGCGTGCCGCCTGCGCGCTTGGCTGGGCGAAGCTCGTCACCTACACGCTGCAATCCGAGTCTGGCGCATCGCTACGCGGCGCTGGCTGGCGGCTGATTGGCACGCTGCCAGAACGTGATGCCGCCGGCTGGAAATCGCGCCCAGGTCGTGCATGGCAACCCGTCGTTGGGCAGTCCAAATTTCGCTGGGAGGTTGTGTGATGACCATGCTCGCCGATCTTCACCACCTCAGCGCAGCCGAGTTCGCGGAAGCCATCGCGCCGCTGCAAGCCATGTTCGACGCACACCATTCACGACTCGCCGCACGCAAGCGCGAGCCGTTCCACCTTTCGTCGGCCACCGCAAGCCCGTCGCGAGACGCGCTAGATCTTCCCTTGGATCGCGCGGTGGCCGGCGACTCCATTGACCAAGGAGTTATCGCATGACTGAGCGCATAGCTACCTCTCAGGCCGAGCTTGACCAGGCCATCGCGGACAAGGTGGATCTGATCAAAGTCGATTCGCCTGCCGGCGTTTGGCTGAAAATCAGCGGCCTCGGATCGTCCCGCGCCGTGCTGCGGGGATCGTCCAGCGCCGTGCTGTGGGGATCGTCCAGCGCCGTGCTGTGGGGATCGTCCCGCGCCGTGCTGCGGGGATCGTCCAGCGCCGTGCTGTGGGGATCGTCCCGCGCCGAGCTGTGGGAATCGTCCCGCGCCGTGCTGTGGGGATCGTCCCGCGCCGTGCTGTGGGGATCGTCCAGCGCCGTGCTGTGGGGATCGTCCAGCGCCGAGCTGCGGGAATCGTCCAGCGCCGAGCTGTGGGAATCGTCCAGCGCTCACGCGTACGCGAAATCGAAAGTGACGGCCGCGCCGCTCTGTGCTGTGTTCCTGCACGAATCGACCGTGGACGTCTCCGGCGGCGTGATCCTCGATCACAGCAACATCAAGGACATGGATACCCGCGCTTGGTGCGACTACTACGGCGTCAAAGTCTCTCGCGGTATCGCCACGGTCTACAAGGCCGTTAACGATCAGTGGACCACTTCGCGCGGCGTGGATTATTCGCCCGGCGCCAAGCCTAGCTGCACTGATTTCCGCGATACCGACGAATGCGGCGGCGGACTGCACTTCGGACCGACACCTCGGCATGCGCGAGTCTATTTCGATTCCGCAACGAAGTTCGTTGCCGCTGGCATCAAGTTGTCCGAGCTTCGTCCTATCACTGGCGACATGGCGAAATGCAAAGCGCCCCGCGTCGTGAGCGCATGCGTCGAGGTCGATATCGATGGCAAGCCGGTCGAGGTGGCGCCATGAGCATCCTGACTCGCAGCTGCCGCGTCCAGACGCCCGACGAACGCCGCGCCGCCTGGTCCTTCGCCTACTACAGCGCCGGCCACCACCGCCGCGACCGCAAACCGCGCATCCGCGTGAAGCCGCGCATCCGAATCATCAACACCGAGCGCGGCGGACACCGCGCAGAGGATTCGCAATGAGCAACCAAGTCGCAAAAGTCGAACGTGACCAGGTTCCGGCCGTGGCCGACGTATCGCCGATGTTTGCCATGATCGAGCGTGCCGCGCGCGATCCGGGCGTGGATATCGACAAGCTCGAACGGCTTATGCAGATGAAGCGTGACGCCGACGCACTGTCAGCACGCGCTGCATTCGATGCCGCGATGGCAGATTTGCAGCCGGAGTTGCCTGCCATCGGCGAGCGCGGCAAGGCAGTCGTGCAAGGCCAGACGCGCTATACCTTCGCGCTATGGGAGGACATCAATACGGCGATCAAGCCAGTGCTTATGCGTCATGGCTTCGCGCTAGCCTTCCGCGTCGATACGAACAACGGCATCACGGTAACCGGCGTGCTGTCACATCGTGCAGGCCATCGCGAGGAAACGAGCATCACGCTCCCGGTAGACGCCAGCGGCAGTAAGAATGCCGTGCAAGCAGTCGCGTCCAGCGTGAGCTATGGCAAGCGGTACACGGCCGGCGCGCTGCTGAACCTCACCAGTCACGGCGAGGATGACGACGCTTACCGCGCAGCCGTTGACACGGTAAGCGAGGCGCAGGAAATCCAGATCGTCGAAATGCTGGAGTCGACGGGAAGCGACAAGGCCAAGTTCCTGAAGTGGCTGAAGGTCGATTCGATCAGCGCTATTCCCGCGAAGTCGTTTGACGCCGTGATGAAGACGCTGCGTGCGAAGGAGTCCACGAAGTGAGGATCATCGACTGCGAACAGGGATCAGACGAATGGTTCGCTGTGCGTCGTGGCGTTCCATCCGCATCCGAATTCGACTCGATCATTACGCCGAAAAAGGGTGACCTTGCGACAGCGCATGAAGCGTACATTGATCGATTGATTGATGAGTCAATCCGTACGGATGTGAGGCGGAAGTTTCAGGGCACGGCAGACACTGATCGCGGCCACGAGCTAGAGCCGGAGGCGCGTGAATTGTATGCCTTCATGCGCAACGTTGAGCCGCAAACTGTCGGATTCGTTTTGCGTGACGCAGGCGATGCCGGATGCAGCCCGGATTCACTGATTGGTGACGATGGCGGCCTCGAAATCAAGTGCCCAGACGGCCCGCAACATGTAGGTTATTTGCGCGCCGGGACGTTGCCCGACAAGTACAAGCCACAAGTCCACGGAAGCCTGCTCATCACCGGAAGATCGTGGTGGGATTTCATGTCGTACTGCCCTGGTCACAGGCCACTGATTATCCGCGTGACGCCGGATGCATACACCGAAAAGCTAGGCGAGATGTTGGACTTCTTCGTGAAGAAGTTGGCCGTCGAGAAACTCAAACTACAAGAGGCTGCATAACCATGAGCGATATCGAATTTGTCTCCGGCCTGATCGTCAAGGCGACGCATGAGAAAGCGCCCGAGTACGTCAAAGCTGCGCTGTCCATCAAGCGCGAAGAACTGATTGCATGGCTGCAATCGCGCAGCGATGAATGGATCAATGTTGAGGTGAGGGAATCGCGGGGCGGCAAGTGGTATGCCGCAGTCAACAACTACAAGCGCGAAGGTAACCAGGCGCAGCCGGCCAAGCCCCGCGAGCCGGTGAAGAACTGCCCGCAACCCGATCAAGGCGGCTTTGAGGATGATGACATCCCTTTTGAGTAGGCGGAACATGACCGCCCTAAAAACATGCCGAGAGTGAAACGAGACTAACCCGGAGACAACCATGCCTGCCATCACGAAAGGCGAGACGTACAACATCACTGTTCCCGGCAACTCCGGGATGGAAGCGCATCGCGCGCACGTTATCGACATCACGCGCAAGGGCCGCGGCTGGACGGTGCTTTACCATACCGATTATCAGCATGAATCGCGCCGTCTTTCGATGCGCGCTTTTGAAAAGGCATTGACCGCCGTCTGATAATGCAGCGAGCGCGGCGCACTCCTTGCGGCTGGCCCGGCTGTTACCGCGCAGGGCATTTTCAGGCTACTGAGTGAAGCGGAATGCGCAGGCTGATGCGCAGCGAGAAGCGGGACGCGGTTGCTACGTACAAGGTCCAGCTGGCCTAGGTAACCGGATGCACGATGCAACCAAGCCGGAGATCAGTGCCGGCCCGCTTCACTGAGTGGCTTAACTAGCAAATCAGAGCGAATAAGTAGGAGATCGAGATGGTGGAATATACCGCAGAGCATGTACTTAATAGGCTGCACGCAATGCAGGGTCACGCATTGACGGTGGCCGAACGAGCCGAACTGTTCGGCCTCGCATGCGATTATGCAACCCTCCTGCGCGAGCGCGAATCGGCGAAGGCGGTGGTGAAGGACATCAAGCCGGTCGCGTGGCGATGCCGTCAACGCAACGGCATGGGCCATTGGCGCTATATCGAATACGGCACAAGGCGACCTGACTCGTACGAACTGCGTGAGTGTGAGATTGAAAATGTTTACGACCAGGCCGCTCTTGAAGACGTCGCGCCGATGCTGGCGAGTGCACGGGTGCCGGAGGACACCCTGCGTCTGGACGCTATTAAGGAGAACTCATGGGATTTGATGTGCTTTGAAATGCCCACAGGCGCAGGAGATGCAGATATAGGTTGGCGCGTGATGGAGCATTACAGGGCTGATCCGGAATTGCGCGAAGTCAGTGTGGAATATAGCGACGATCCACGAAAGGCCATCGACTCCGCCGTGCTCGCCGCAGCCCCGAAGCCCGAGACGGAGGAGTGAGAGATGCGTCCTATTGAATCTCTCACTCCGTTAGGCCAAGTCATTCGGTACTGGCGAAAACAGAATCGCTATTCGATTGGCGCTATGGCGGAGCTGGCGGGCGTGTCAAAGTCGCATCTCCATCATCTCGAAACTGGCTACACGACCGATCCGCAATTGAGCACCTTGTCCGCTCTGGCTAAGGTGATGGGGCACTCGGTTGGGTGGCTGGCAAACATTGCTGATAAGAAGGAAAAGCCATGACCACCAACGAACTGTCGGAGAACGCTATGTTGAAAGCCTTTCGTTGCACCGATATGGACCTCTATGCCGCCAAAGACGCGCAGCAGGCAGCCGAGGTGTTCGAGGAACACACCGGCGACAAGGTGGAGGACGGCTACCCGGACGAGCTTACCGACGCGGAACTGGACGCGGAGCAGCCCGAGTTCGATGAGAACGAAAACCGCACCGGTGGCACCACGTCCATCCGGCAGATGCTCGCCGAACACGGCGACGAGCCGGGCTGGCTTGCCGGGAGTGCGTGGTAATGACCACCGACGAACTGCGGGCGAAGTTGTACGAATTGGAGTCGAGCCATGAACGTGAGCATTTTCGGCTATTTCGACGATCCATCACAGCAGTCGGCTGCCTACGATCCCGGCTTGACAGCGTTGTGTCCGCATTGCCTGCGCGTGCTGGACTTGCCTGTCATAACGATCAGTCTGATGCGCCAAGGCAGTCCGCGCAGTTACTTCTACCGCGTGCATCGGAGCTGCCACCTTCGCGCTAACAGTACGGATATCCAGCGAGTGGAATCATCACTGATTGATGCTGAGGAGACTCCATGACCACCGACGAACTGCCGGATGAGAGGGAGTGAGAGATGGCTATTTACTGCAACAAATGCGGCGCTCGCCATGAATGCTCCGTTTGTCCTGTGTGTGCCGGATTCGGCCTATCTAACCTTCAAGTGGCCGCAGGCGTAGGAAAATCTTTTCAATCGATCGACGAACTGCGGGCGAAGTTTGAGGCGTGGTATCCCGACGCCATTGGTGACGTGCAGCCATTCGAGTGCTACATGAAAGGTTACGCCTCCCGAGACGCCGAGGTCGAGGCGCTTCGATATGGGCTTTCCGAAGCAAGAGACGGATGGTATCAAGCAAATGGTGTTGCTGATCTTGCAATACAGCACCGAGATGCAGCTGAGTCCGAGGTCGGGGGGTTGAGGAAGGATGCGGAGAGGTTGACGTGGTTTGAAACTCAGCGTGAGGCATACGGATTTGAAGATGTTCACGAAGGTAATCGATGGACGATCGAAGGTCCATTCAGCACATTGCGTGAAGCCATCGACGCCGCGATGCGGGAGGAATCGAAATGACCCGCAACGAATGCGAACACGGCCAACTTCGCCGAAGCTGCGAGATATGCGAACTGCGCGCTGAGGCCGAGGAACAATCGCGCCTGATCGAGAAGCAGGCGGCTGAGATCGCAACGCTGAGGCAGCGGATCGAGTCGGCTCCGGTCGCCATCATGGACACACGCGACGCGCTGGGTATTTGCGCGCCCACGGAGGAAGACTTCCCGGCGCTGTATGCACTGCAAGGCAAGCGCGTGCGCCTGGTCGTGGAGGATGAGGAGTGATGTGGCAGGTAGAGTCGAGCGGCCCACATGCCACCCTGGTAGTCCGGCGGCAACGCGGCATCCAACAAGACCTGGCGCGTGATCCAAACGGCCGAATCATCTGGTTCAAGTCGCCAGCAGATGCACAGATTCACGCCGACAAACTGAATGCGGAGGAGCGGCGCAATGACTGAGCACTTCCACCGCATCACCAAGGCCTATGAGGAGGCGATGGGATGAACGAGATCCTGCTACCGCGCCGCGAAGTAGAGCGCCGGGTGGGGCTGGGCCGCTCGGCGATCTATGCCCGCATGGCCCGCGGCACCTTCCCGAAGCAGGTGCCCGATATCGATACCGAAACCGTGTGGTGGCTGGAATCGGAGATCGATGCCTGGGTGCAAGCGCGCATCGACGCCAGCCGCAAGCGCGCCGCCTAACATGGGTACAAACATGGGTAGGCTGACGCAAGACAAGAAAAAAGCCGCTATTTCAGCGGCTTAGTTCATGCATTGGCGGAGAGAGAGGCCGATTCATGCCCTCCGCAACATTCCGCAACATTCCGCAAACCCGCGCCGTTGTGCGGCTTTGAATCCACACCGTCCCGGATCATTCCTGTACGATCCGCACACCGAACATGGGTAGGATGGTGGGTAGGAATGGGGCGTCCGATCAATCGTCTGTCGGCGCGCCAGGTCGCTACGGCGAAGGCAGGGTATCACGCGGACGGAGGCGGCCTGTACCTGCAGGTGACGGAGGCCGGCACGCGATCCTGGGTGCTGCGCTACCAGCTCGCCGGCAAGCGGCGGGAGATGGGGCTCGGCCCGATTGCCTTGGTGAGCCTTCATGACGCGCGCCACGCGGCGCTGGGGCATCGGCAAGCCATGCTCCAAGGCATCGACCCACTGGACGCGCGCAGGTCAGCGCGGGCGGTCACAGGCATGACGTGGGGTGCCTGCGTGGATGCCTTCATCGAGACGCACCGGCACGGCTGGAAGAACGACGCGCAGGCCGAGCAGTGGGGGCAGTCCCTGAGGGACTACGGGCCTGCGCGCGAGGCCGAGGTGGCCCGCATTGACACGCCGGCCGTGTTGGACTGCCTGCGTCCGATCTGGACGGACAAGACCGAAACGGCCACCCGCGTGCGAGGACGCATCGAGCGCATCCTGGACTGGGCGCGCGTGTCGGGGTATCGGTCGGGCGAGAACCCGGCGCGCTGGCGCGGGCATCTGGACAAGCTGTTGCCGCGCCCGTCGAAGGTGAAGCGCGCGCAGCACCACGCCGCGATGCCCTATGCCGACTTGCCGGCGTTCATTCCCGATCTATTGGCGCGCCGCGCGCTGGCCGCCAAGGCGATGCACTTCACCCTACTGACGGCGGCACGCACGGGCGAGGTGACGGGCATGCCTTGGGGCGAGCTGGATCTGGACGCAGGTCTGTGGACGATCCCGGCCGAGCGCATGAAGGGAGGCGCGGAGCACGTCGTGCCGCTAGTGCCTGCGGTGATCGCACTGCTGAAAGGACTGCCGCGAAACAAGCCGCCGTTCGCCTTGAGCGAGAACGCGATGCTCTACCTGTTGCAGAAGCGCATGGAAAAGCCCTTCACCGTCCATGGCTTCCGATCCTCATTCCGCGACTGGGCGGCCGAGAAAACGGACTTCCCCGCCGAGGTAGTCGAGATGGCACTGGCGCACACCATTCGCAACAAGGTGGAGGCCGCCTACCGCCGCGGCGCCCTGCTGGAAAAACGCCGCAAGCTCATGGAGGCATGGGCGGCGTATTGCGAGACGGCGCCCCAGCCATCGGCCCGCGCCTGACTTGTGCGCGTAGGCTGGCGCCTGACGGCCATCGGATGAGGCCTGACGACTGGGGCTGGACCATTTTGCGGATGCGCGCAACATGGTTCTGTCGGCGGCCGATGATAGTCGCGTCAGATCAACGCCGCCAAATTCGTCACCGGTCCGGCATGCGCGGCGCTGGCGAGATTCGTGCGTGGCCTGATAGAGTATCCGCGCAGCGATAGCTCAACGGTAGAGCGTTGCACGTCCAGTGCAAAGGACGGGTTCGACTCCCGGACGCTGCTCCACGTCAGTAGACGTAAATATTGATCGCGCCGTTCTGCCCGGCGCCACCCGCATAGCCGTTTGTGCCGGCGGCACCGCCCACGCCGACCAATTCAATAATGGCGTAATCGCAAATCGCGCGATCAGCGATCCGCAAAATGCCATCGCGTCGGCCGCCGCGATCTATAGGAGTTTCTTCATGGTTCTATCCTCTTTTCAGTAGCCGAGTGCGCGCCAGAAACAGCCGCCATTGGCAGTGTCGCTGTACGCGGTGAAGCTGGCCGTGTTGCCATGCGAGTTGGCAATCCAGACGTGTTGTGGCGTGGAGCTGGATGACGCTGCCGTCACAGAAATGTTCAGGTTGGCGTTGGGAAACGGGATGGGAAACGTCACCGTGGTCGCCTGCCCCGGTGTCGCCGACAAATTCAGATTGCCCCACTGTTCGATGAAAAAACCGGACGGGCTGTTCGGATCGGGGTACTGCTTCCAGCCGTTCGCATTCAACGCACTGGCAAAGGCGCTCAATTGCGTGGCGTTGCGCATCTGGCCTGCCGTGATGCCATTCCACGCGTAATCACCGATGCCCCATGCTTGCGCCGATGTGCCCTCCTGTCCTCGCAGCAGCCCGCTCAGCGTCGCGCCACTAATGCTGGTGGCATAGATGACCTCGAAGTTCTGCCGCGTCGCCTGGTCGTTCAACGTGATGACCAGCGCCATACCTGCGGGAATCGACGCGGGAAGATTCGCCGAACCGGCGAGCGTCAGAGAAGTCGCTGAGCTCGATATCGCCGAGGCAAGCGACGTATTGATGTTGTTTGCATAGATAAAAGCATTCATTACCGCATCCTTCGAGCTTGAATGATGCCACTCGCATTGACCGTTCCCGTGGAGAAAATGGCCTCACACACCAAATAGACAGTTGCGGAGCTAGAAATGTTTATTCGACCTGCAGGAACAGAACTTGCAAAAGCGCTGTATGAAGGCGTTGCTGCATTTGAAACTTCCGAGAAGGTTCCTGACGCTCCCAAAGTTGCTGATGTGGTGCTATATCCGCAGGCGGCCAAGGACATGACATTGGTGCTTCCCTGAAGCAGAAATCCACCGGATACATTCCAATCACCAGCCGTCAATGAAATTGATGTGATGTTTGCAGGAGTCGTTGTCGTGAGCGCGACTGGACTTCCTGTTGCGGAGATGTATTCGCCGACATATCCAGCAAGTGCATTTGAACCATCCGTAAATCCTGTGATAAATGGCTTGAAAATGATTGGGCTTGTTGAACCCAATAATCCATTCCCTGATGAAACATTGCCATTTACAGAATATTGCAATGCTTGTACAACATTGGATCCCAATCCCGTGATGCTAGTAACGGGAAGAGCGATTGCATTTGTAAGGTTAAGTGACGATGGCGTACCGAGATTCGGAGTGACAAGGGATGGCGATGTAGCAAGAACAATTGCGCCACTTCCCGTCGGAGTTACGGCAAGCGCCGATGCAATCCCCGTTCCCAATCCATTAATGCCTGTGCTAACAGGAAGTCCTGCGGCATTCGTTAGCGTCAACGACGACGGTGTCCCGAGCGAAGACCCGTCAGGAACAGTCACAGTGCCGGTAAACGTGGGCGATGCCAAATGGGCATAGGGCGCCAGAAGCGATGTGACCGCAGAACCCGTGAGCGTGCCGTTTATGACAGGACTCGCAAGGGTTGGAGATGATCCAAGAACCAAATTCCCTGAACCTGTCGCCGAAGTCGTGCCCGATCCGCCATTCGAGACAGTAAGCGGATTCTGAAGCGTCAGGCTGTTGAAAGTGGGCGACGGATAGGTCTGCGCCAATGCGATGACGGGCAGCAGGAGACACGCCGCAAGCAGCGGCCGGAAAGTCTTGATGAACATGGAAGCTCCTTGTTAGGAAATGCAGATGACGCCACCGTTGTTCCAGAGTTGACCTGGATCACCGGGGTTGGTGAGGGGCAGATTTCCACCGCCAAGCGAAAGCAGTGATGCGGCGGACGTTTCGCTGAAGAATACGGGTGGCGCCGCTGGGTTCGGCGTGATTCCGGGAACGACTGCAGCTACGCCTCCGTCACTCCAAATGCTACCAGCCGGCAAACTGACAGGAGAGCTTGGCCATGACGCAGGCGCCAACACTTGCAGCACCCCACCGTTATTGATCAAGTAGATCTCAACGGTGAAATTGTAGATGAAGGGAAGTGCTAAGCTTCCGTTGGCGATCAATTGTTGCAGAATGGTAAATATCGCAGATTGAGGCGAAGAAATGTTGAACGTGTAACCTGAAACGGTAATCGACGGAGGATTTTGCAGTACGGCGTAATCCGAACCATTGGCACCATTAAGAAAACGATTGATCCTATTCTTGAGCCATTGGATCGAAAAAAACTGTCCGTCGCCTCGATAGAGGTGCCACGTCAATACGCGTTTGTATATGTCATCACTTACCAATGCCGATGACCCACTTGATGAGTAAGTCATGGTGTTAAAGGCGCCAGAATTGAAAGGCGCCGAATTGAAACCAGCCAAACGCATAGTTGTTTGTGAGGACAACACGGGGCGCTTGATGTCATAGACGCCCTGGCCGATCCAATCAAGCAGCGGTCCCGTGATATTGGGCGATGTATAAAGACCCAGCGGCGTGCCATTGAACCAATCAAGATAGCCTTGTGCCAAGGAGTTGTAGCTATCTACGAACGCTTGCAAGTCGTCATCATCGGCATACTCTTGGTAGAGATAGCTTTGAATGACAGTCGCGAGTGGCGTATTGGAAAAGGATTCGATGGGCGCCATGACTGTTTAACCCTGTTCCACGGTGACGCCTGTCGCCGAACAGTAGAAGTAACTTTCGGGATCGCCATTGATGACACTTGTTCCAGCTGACGGCGATACAACAACGCCATTGATGGTGACCACATTTTGCAGGGTCGTGATGTTGTTCGCCGACAGCACCGAAGCGACGGCATTCTGGAACACCGCCGTCATTTCAAGCTCGTTGATGGGTTGCCCTACGTAGACCGAATTGATGTAGGCCTGAATGGCCGGTGCAGCCAATTGGTTCACCGATGTGCTACCCGTGAAATTCGGCAGGTTAGTGTTCCAAGTGACATTGACGGTCACAACTTGCTGAGGCGGGTTGACGAACACAATCGGGTATGTGTTCGGGTTCTGGAAAAGCGACACATTCACATCGCGCGGATTGGGCGAAAGGGTGGCTCCGCTCACGTATGCGCCGAAGCCTGAGCCATTGGTCGTCGTCGTGATTGTCGTGGCCGTGACTGAGGCTACGGTGTATGAGAGGTTGTAGGCGCTTGGCGTAGCCCCCGTGACGATGACTGTCTGGCCTGCGGTATAACCGTGGTTGAGGTTCGTCGTGATGACGACAGGATTGGCTGCCGTCATGCCTGTAATAGCGAGTTGCGACCCCTTGAGTACGGACGGGTCGGGCATGCCTTCCAGAATGGCGTTTGCCACGGCAAAGCTGTCACCGCCGCCGCAAATCACTTGCCAGCCTCCCGATACCTGGTTCACTGAAACAAGCTGCTGCTGCACTCCATCGATTGCGTAAAGGAGTGTCTTGAGATAGGCCGGCGTTCCTATGGATGCCACTCGTCCGGCAAGCAAAGTGCGCGATCGGTAGCTCTGCACGGATTCCGAGCCGGTGGCTGGCGTACCCGCCTGAGGATTGGTGACGCTGATACGTGCCGCGTAGGGCGACGGTATCGACGTGACGATCTGCGTCACAGTGTTGGAGGCGATGGGGAATGTGCCGCTGGCTGTGGCGACAGCGAACAACTGCGGGGTTGAGCCGTTGGATTGGATGACGCCGCCGTCCTGAAGGGCGTACTGGTTGGTGCCGTCACTCACCAAGAAACCGGGAGGAAAGACATAGCCGTTCGAGTTCATCGTCGCATCGCTGAAGACGACGAATACACTTCCGTTCACCGGCACGCCTCGCAAGATCCCGGCCTGCACACCCAACTGCGCGAGTACGAAAGCATTCGCTCCATAGGGTGTCACACTATTGATCGCATCGACGCGCATCTGATCGAGCATGGCCAGAGCGCCAGTGTCGGTCGAGGCAATATCCTCGATCAGTGAGGCCGGAAGGTTGGCGGTGTAATCCGGGTTGCTTGCCGCTACTGCGGCGACCAGGGCAGCACGCAAGGTAGCTGGTGGCGTTGCGACAGCGCCGGCAGAAGTCATCGTCACGGGAACGGGAGTAGAAGGAGTCATGTCGGTATCGTCGCCGTGAGCGTGGCGCCGTTATGCGTAACGGCGGTGACGTTGTAAGTCGGTGGTCGAGTGCCTTGCACGCGCGTAATCGTCAGCGCGGCGAAGTACGGCGCGAACTGTTTCTGCGTCACCATGGTGTAGTAGTCGGGAAAGACCTGCGTCAGGATGGTTTGCTGCTGCGGGATGCCATAGTTCGCGAAGAACGGGGATTCGTTGAGGTTGAGTTTGAGCACCTGTGCCAGCGTGGTCAGGTATACCGCGTCATTGAATCCGCCCGCATCGGTCTGGACTTGCACCCATTGATAGGTGCCGTCCTCGTTGTAGGTACGTCCCCATGTGCGCATGGCTTAGCTACCCGCCTGTGGTGGTCCGGACACGCCCGATCCTGTTTGAACGCCCGTCACCTTGAGCACGGAAAGTTTGATGCCATTGCCTTCGACTTCGCCTGTGAATGTTGCCGTGCTGTCGCCAGTCACTTCGCCGCTGATGGCGATGCAGCTGCTGTTGATCGTGATGCTGTGTCCGCCGAAGCTCAGTACGATTCCGTTTTCATTGATGACAAGTGACGAAGTGCCATCCTCGGTCTGTGCTACAACCCCTTGCGGACCCGAGATGAAAGCGGCGTTCGTGTTGACGGCTGGGAAAGCCTTGCTGGCGCATGGTACGAATACCAGGGCAGATAGGTTGCCCGGCTGCGTGAGGTTGGCCGTGCCGCCGTTCGATCCATCGATGCCGGACAGATAGGCATCCGCAGCTATCGTGATGCCGAAGTCTCCGATCTGCGTCGGAACGCGTATCCACCGGCTTTCCGCCTTGGGGATGGTGATCTGCGGTAATGGCGTGGCGGTTTCCAGTTCAAACGCCACCGTCACCCACGAGCCCGCCACAGCCACCACGCGGCACGGCAATGCCCGACCCGTGCTGCGGATCACCTGCCCTGCGCGTGCCACAGCCAGCGCGTTCTGCGCCGGCTGAATCCACGTCTTGTTGTAGTTGTTCGCCATCGGTCAGGTTGCCGAGGAAGTGACGCAATTCATGACCGTGCACCAGGCCGAGGCGTCCGAAGACCGGAAGTCGCCGACATGGCGCAGTGCAATGACCTGAAACGCGTTCTGGAATGCCGACTGATACTTGATGCTGGACGGCATCGATGCCGCTTGTGTACCGATCAGTCCAGCGGAGTTCTGGAAGCCCTGCGGCATCTGGATTTCGCTGCCGACTTGGATATCTGCGCGCAGATTCGTGGTCAGCTGCATGGTGTTCGCTTCGATCCACGTCGGTTGGCCGATCATGTCCGTGAAGGCGATAGGGATCGGCGCCGGCTTGTAGGTATCGTCATAGACAAGGATCTTGCCGCTCTGGATTGTGATGTAGACCTTCACGTTGAACAGGCCGGTTGTGGTTTCGTAGACCTTGGCCGCAATGCCTTCCAGCGTGGTATCGGTATGCGAGCAATCATGTGCCGGCGTCAGATTGCTGCCGAGGTGGATGCTTACTGGCATGTTCGGGTAGACCGTGGTGAACATGTTGGTGAGCGCAGTAGCCAGCGGCGTGCTCTCAGGCCAGTGCAGGATGAAATTTCCGGGGCTGTCATCGGTGTAAACCGAAGGCAACAACACGAAATCCAGCGTCATGTCCGTGCCGATCCAGTTACCGAAAGCCTGGAACACCTGTCCCGTTACCAGCACGCCGGCTTGATTGGCTGCCCGCGTAGCCAGCGGCAAGCCCTGCGCCATGCCGCCGCGCATCGTCAGGTTCATGCCGGCCAGTTGCGTGGACTGGTTGATCTGCTGCAGCGAGACGCCCTCGATGCGTAGCGACATGCCGCCGCTAGGCGTGTTGTAGGGCAACACCGGCATGTCGAACTCGACGTTCTGCGCGCCTGGATCGGCGATGCCTTGCTGGCCGTTCGGGTGCGAGGTCCAGTGCATCGCAGGGGTGTTTGATCCCTGCGGAGTGACGGCGATGTCGTAATACCTCACGGAGTCACCTCAAAATTGCCAGTGTCCGCGCGATAGAGGATGGTGGACGTCTCGAACACACCACAGGCCAGCAGGATGTCCGTATCCAGCGGCGAGCCCACTAGGGCGCCATTCCAGAGCACGGCGCCGGATTGGTTTGCCAGCGTGAGATACCAACGTTGGCTGGCGATATTCCACGCCACCGAACCGATGACGCTTGCGCCATCCAGCGTGAATACGGCTTGGAAAGGGGGCGTGGCCGATGCGTTCGGAAGGAAAGCGACGAATGTCGTCATGGCGAAGTCAACGGGAAGGTCTGCGCACCAGTAAAGGCGCCCGTGGTGGCCGGACCCGTCCAGGCGGACGACATAGCCTGCTGGCCTCCAGTGATCTTGGACATGAGCGACGACAGCGCCGAATTCGCCTGCGCGTTAGTGATGAGCGGCAACGCGAAGTCAAGTTGAAATTCGGTCTGCGGATTGGCCGTGGTGGCTGGCGTGATGTCGGTCATCGCCAGCATCACGGCATTGTCGTACACGAACGCCGGCGTCATGATCGTGTAGTAGCCGCCCGCGTTGTTGTGTTGTTCTAACGAGGCCTGTAAGCCTGTCAGGATGGCCGTCTTGGTGAGGTAGTAGCCTTGTCCCTTAGCCGGGCAAATCATGCGCAGTGAGATGGCCTTGGGCTGCTGGATGATCGCGTTCGCAGCTACCTGTTGATTCGCGAAGGGGTATTGCCCCACGCTGTTGGAGATCAGCGTCCCGCCCGGCTGCACCAGGAAGCGCGCGAAGTACGGATCATCGCCGGAGACGAGGTTGAGCGCAGTGCTGGCGATGCCGCCGATAGCGCCGGCAAGATTGGCGCCAGACAAGCCGCCTACGCCGCTGATGTCCCCGATGCCGCTTAGCAGGCCGATAATTGGCATGGGCGAGGTGTAGATGCCGCCCTGCAGGATGATCGGCGAGACTTGAAACGCGAGATCGTAGGCCGTCTGTGCAGCGTTGGCGGTGATGCTGCCGAAACTCATGTCAAGCCACAGCCCCCGCGTTCGTCGAGACGGCCACGTTCGATCCGGCCTGATTGAAGATGCGAATGTTCACATTGCCCGAGCGACCGATGGATGCAGTCTTTCCACCGGGCATGACGACTTGCGCTCCGGCATCCATGCTCGAGCCTCCCTTTTTGCGCGCCATCGACGGATCTTGTTCCATCATGGTTTTCAGCACGCGGCTCATGAAGACCTTCGTTTCGTCAGGAAGGAAGGTCATCCAATCGGCGCCGTGCTTTTTGATGTCCGAATCGACCGACGACGGATTCCAGTTCCATGCCGCCAGTTCCTTGCGCAAGTCACCGTGATAGCGCGTCTGAAGTTGGCCCATGAGCGTTACCGCGCCGAGCGTATTCTGTCGCCAATCGCGAGGGTTCTCGATGCCTAACGCTTTGGATACACCCGGCATGAGTTGGAACAATCCTTGTGCGCCTTTCGCCGACATGGCATTGGCATCGAAGCTCGATTCATTGGCAGCCAGCGCATAGAGTGTGCCTTTTGGCAAACCTGCTGCGGCCTCAAGCTTGCCGAACAACGCCGATGCGTTGCCCTTATTCACATAGGCATGCTTGGCATTGGTAAGAATGGCGTTGTCTTGCATGCCATACATGTTCGCCACGGAATGGAAGAACTTGTCGGCCACGCTTCCTGGCTTCGCGATGCCCGTGCCGTTCATGTCGGCTGCGTAGTGGCTTGCCGCCCATTCGGCAATCGCCGACTTCTTGGGGTTGGCTGCGAAGGCGGGCGAATTGGCTACGTCAGCCAGAGAGGGTTCTTTGCCCGAACCTGGAGTGTCGAGATGGAAGGCTTTCGCGATCCATGTCGCCGCACCGCCCAACATCGACAGGAACGCCTTGATGTCGTGCCCCGCTTCCTTCATCGTGGTGAGGAAATCACCACTGCCGAGGTAGGTGGCGATGGCGTCCAGACCCTTTCCTACCCGGTCCAAGTTCTGCGGCGTCAGCACTTCGTCGAGTAACTTCTTGCCGTCGCGTTCCAGCGTGGTGAGGAACCCACCGAGATGCGGGCCAAGCGCGGCCAACTTGCGAGACAGATAGGTTTCAAGATCTGAACCAGCGAGCTTCAACTGGCGCTCGAAACTGTAGAGGCCGTTCACTTGCCCATTGTTGACGTTGAGACTCGCGGCATCACGCCGGTATTGCGTCAAGGCCAGCAACAGTTCTGTACGGTCGGTGTTGCCGTACTGTCGCGCCAGTTGGAACGGAATGCCCGATTGTCCGAGGCCGGTCGTCTGATAGAACGCTGTGTTGCGCTGCGCTTCCGGTGTGTGCATCCACCAGTCATGCGCCTTGATCGCCAGCTTCGCGGCCAGCTCGCCCGCGTCCATGCTGTTGAGGCCTGCGCCAGAGATGCCGCCAAGCGCCCGGCGCATCCACACGTTGCCCACCATGTCGCTGCGAGCATTGACGATGCTTCCCAGCGTGCCTTCGTCCATGTAGCGCAAGCCGAAGTCCGTCTGGAAGGCTTTCAATTGCCCCGGTGTCATGCCGAGGCCGCGAGCCGTGCGCTGCGTGCCGACAGCCGATTGCGCGAGTTTGTCCAGACCGAAAGTCGCACCCGTGAACAGACCCAGCCCTGCGACACCTATCTTGGTCAGGAATCCGCCAATGCCAAACAGCGTGTCACGGACTTCCTTGGCGGCATGCGCCAGTCTCTTCATGGACCGCTCACTGGTGCCGGTCAGGTCGCCGAACTGCTTCTGCAGCGCCTTGGCGTCGCGCAGGTGCTTGCTCATGTCCTGCACGCCGCCGGAGAGTCGGGCCATGTGTTCGGTCATCGCGCCGAAGCCAGCCGCCATCGCTTCCTGTGCCTTGGCCGCGCCTTCGTTCAACGTTTTCCACGACGCCGGCATCTCCTCCAGCTTGTCGGAGAAATCCTTGTACAACTCGTAGAATTGCTTGAACTGCTGGTCGTTGACATCAATGTCGATGACGGAACGGTTAGCCATAGCCAGGCACTCGCGCTTTCAGCAGTTCGATGAGATAGCGTTCGCGAAACTCGCGGGCGCTGCGATACGGCCATTCATGGCGATCAAAGGTTTCCTCGAAACGCCACGTCGCTGCTTCATTCAGGACGGCACCGACAACGCCCCCGCAGCCGGCGAAGGAACGTCCGGCGTCGAGGTCGGCAAGGAAGCGGCGAAGTCCAAAGCCGAGGAGGATGTGATCGATCCCGACAACAGGGAAGCCATCGCTTCGGCGCCCTTCTTGCGCGTGGCCTTGCGGCTCAGCGCATAGAGGCAGGTAAAAAAAACGATGGCCGATTCCACCTCGCCCCAGTCGTCGGCATCGATAAGACCTTGTGCGATAGCGCCATCGACCGGGAGCATCTTCCAGCCGTCCGCCGCAGGGCACAGGATCATCGTCAACCGCTTCAGTTCGGCCAGCAGCGACAATGCTGCGTTGTCGTCCTCTTCCCCGCTGCGGCCCTCATCCTTGAGGGCAAGCGCCGCAATCCGTGGCCCGGAGTCCATCTGATACATCACGCCCTTGTCGCTCAAGGCGGCTTTCGTGGCCGCGAGCAGACGGTAATTCGCCTCGAACACCTCGCGTGAAATGGGCGTGTGGTAGGCGTAGATGGTGATTGCCCCATCGTCGCGCACCGGCAGCACCAGGTTCAGAGCTTCATTGATCGAAGCCATCACAGGTTCCACAGATTGTTGTTGACGATGAACGTGCCACGCAGCGTCACGCGCACTACCGGATCGGTGCCATCCCATGCGCCCGGATCGATGCTCTGCACCACGCAGTTGTTCAGCGTGATGGCATCGAACGCTTTGCTGTCGGAATAACTCGTCACATCGCCCATGCCGGATCCGGCCTGCACTTGTTCCAGCCACTGACTCGCCAGCGACTGCGTGCGCAACAAGCTGATGGAGAGCGAGGCAAACACGTAAGGTTCGTCCGATTCGACCGCGCCGGTCGCCGTCCCGATCAAGTCCGAGAAATTGCCCTCGAAATTGAGCCGCGCCATTTGCTTGCCCATGTAGGACGCTTGGACGTTGAGGTTCGTGAAGGCAGGGATGACCACGGAAGTGCGGACACGGTTAAGCGTCCCCTGCGTAACGCGAGGATTGGTTGCCATGCTGGGATCTCCGGTTACGCCACTTACACGGCGCTGAGGTTGAAGGTGATGGACAGGAAGCCGTTCTGGCTCGTCATCGTGCACGACAGGCCGTTGTAGATGCCGTTGCCGTAATCGGTCGGATTTTGCGCGACGTAGGTGGCGAAGGGCACGGCCGAGACGACAGCCGATTCAGCGCAGCCATAGGCCACGGCGTTGTTTGCGATCCGCTGCGCCACCGCCTGCAGCGAGTTGATGCCGTTCTGGTCATAGAGCAACGGTGGCTGCTGGTTCGACCCGTTGATGACGGCGGCGGCCAATGCCTGCTTGGCCTGGATCTGCACCCAGTCGATGCCATACCAGGACGACGCCTGCTCGCCGTCCATGGTGGTGCCCTTGTAGAGCGCCACGTTCGACAAGCCGCCCTCTGCGGCCTGCAAGGCGAGGTTGCCGAAGGCCGACAGGATGGCCGTGATCGTGGAGCCGTTGCCCTTCTGCGTCCATTGCGTGATGCCGTAGAGGAAGCGGAAGGACATTGGCGGCAGGATGTTGGCTGGACCGGGGTTGTTGACAAGCCACTGGTAGAAGAACGCCGCTGCCTGCAACTCCGCTGCGGCTTCCGTGGGACTGGGCACGACGGCGAACACCGACTTCACGCCCGCGTAGACGCTGACATTCGCCTAGGTGGTGGTAACGAAGAAGTACCGCAGTCCCTGCGCAGAACTGTAGTTACCGGCCAACGTCTTGATGGCCGCGGAATCGTCGGTATCCCACGACGGCGGTAGCAGGTAGGCGTAGAACTGCTGCGGCTGTTCGTTGTTCGTGATCCATGTCTGCAGCGCCGTGATGGCGGCGGCATCCGACGCCTGCGGCCCCAGCTCGATCACGAACACGCCTACCGATCCGCCCTGCGCGAAGAACGTCGTACCTGCGTCCAGCAGGAAAGCCGTATCCGGCACGGTGTAGGTGCCGGGCGCCGTTTCCGTGCCTGGGTTGGCAGTCAGCGGATAGGTAAAGGTATCGGTTCCCGTCACGGTAGCCGTGTAAGTGCCGTTGTAGGCCGCCGGCACTGCGCCAGCAATCACAACGGTGAACGTCGTCCCCGTGGACAGGCCGAGCGTTGCGCTCGTGGTAGCGGTAACGACGCTGGACGCCCAAGTGAGACTGTCCAGCGCCACAGCTGGTTGCAGGATGGCCGTCAACGCCGTCAGATTGCCGCAGTACTGCGAAGAGCCCGCGGTGAGAGTGGTGCCACCGGTCGAGATGAGCGCGCCACTCTGCTGAACCTGCGACGGCTGGGGCGCCTGCGTGACGAAAGTATTAAGGTTGACGATGGTCGCCGTTTGAACGTTTGCCATGCTGGCGCCCCTCCGGGTTAGTTGAAGGAGACCGACAGCACCTGCGCCGTGCCGGGCACGATCAGGATGCCGTTGGCACAGGGCCACACGAGTTCGACGGCGCCCACGGTATTGGGGATGTCCGCGATCAGGTTGGCCGCGACATTGCCGCCCGTGGTGGCCGCGTCATAGGCCGAACCTGCCGCACTGCCTGCGATGGTGACGCTGACGCGGTAGAGGGTGCCTGGCGTCGCCTTCACGACGGTGGCTGCCGTGATGTTGAGCACGGAACGGCTGCCGCCGGGACGCGGCACGATGGGATACTGAGCCATGTTGCTTACTCCTACGTTTGGTTGGTTGTGGTCATGGCGGCGGAGAGGATGTACTGACGCGCGTAGGCATCCGCCGTGCCCTGGTAGTAGGACGCGTCAAAGTCGAGGTTCTTTTTCATCGCGAGCGCGGCGATTTCCGCCTGCGTGCGCTTTTCGTCGTGAATGACCGGCGACGTGCAAAAGCCGAAGGCATCCGTCCACGACACATCGATCAGGTTCATTAAGAACTGAATCGACTGCTGATTCGTGAAGCCGTACAACGTGAGTCGCACCCGGTCGCGCATGAGCTGTTGCGAGGCCCATTGATAGATCGGCGCGTTGCCGGTGCCCGACTCTGGCGTGCCCGGCACTTGGAGAATCGGGAAGGCCCCCAGCGCTTCCGTGGTGCCCGGTTCGATATGTGCGACGACGTAGGGCGGCTTGATGTTGTCCGGCACCAGATAGGACGGGTAGATCGGCGCCATGCTGTTTTGCAGCAGCCAGATGGGCAGGCTGTTGGACACGATGGGTCCGACTGGCAAGTCACTAGACGACTGCACCAGTTGCGACGCCATGGCGGGATAAACCGCATATCCGCCGTAGTGCCAGAGTTCGGCTTGCTGGTAGAACGATCCGCGATCCGCGAAGGCGATCTGCAGCGACGTTCCGTCAACGGTCCATGTGCCAATCCAGAGCGTCCCCGGATTGACAGTATTGAACGCCGTGACTTCCTGCTCGGCAGTGAAGATGAAGCGATTCGCGGCGACGGTCTGGTCTTCGTCCTGGTGTCGATCCGTGATGTAGTGCAGCGATCCGGCGAAGTTTGCCGTGGTGCCGGTGGCGACCCAGAACACATAGCCGTCCTGCGACAGCGAAACCTTCGTGTATTGCTGGAACGTAATCGATTGGTTCGCCGACAGCGTGTTGACGCCAGCTTCAAGAACTGCAGCCAGCGGGGGCGGCGCAGCGGTGGCCTCTTCGATCAGCGCCATGTCACTTCGCCGTCAGCCACGCGCGGAAGGAAGCCTGGTAGAGACCGCTGTCGATGAACGCCTGCCGCCTGCTTTCCTGCTTGACCGCCTTCTTGCGCAGGCTGGTTTTCAGCGTGGTGTCATTCACTTGCTGAGTCGCAGGCAACACGCGGTGCAACTCACCCGAATCCAGCGCATCGCGGAAACGGGCCTCGATCTTCCCCATCGCCGGCCGCAGGTTGAGCGAGCCCATGCGCTTACCCATCGCGATGCTTTCGATGGCGCCCGCCACTTCATCGACCAGAACTTCGCCGATGAACGCCTCGTTCTCTTCGGTGAAGATGCGCATGATGTGGTAGCGATCTTCCAGGTAGCCCGCGACATCGCCCGTAGTCGTGGCGCCGCCACCGTCCGCGTAGCTCACATCCACCACGCCGAGATGCAGGACGGGCATCACGACACCCCGAAGACGGTGGGGCCAGCTTTCTGCGCATAGGCGAGATAGGCGCGACCCCACGGCGTCTTGATGAGATCAAGCTGCTCAAGCGTCATGGTCTTGAAGAATTCCGGCACAACCAGAGACGTGTTCGTGCCTTGGTCGCCCGTGGACTGCACGACGCCCGGCACGAGGCCAAGCACATTCCACTGCGTGCGCAATCCGCTGAAGAACGCGAGATTGAATAGACCCAGCGTGGTCGCTGTGCCTGGATTGGCTTCCAGCGCGTACACGAACGTGCTGGCGGACACCGCTGACGCCGTGAATAAACCATTGAATCCGACCGGCGCACAGCCGACGATCTGCACGGGAAAACTGGCGCCGAGCGCCACCCCCAGTGAAACCGAAGGCGTGGCCGTCACCAGTCCGTTTGACCACGCGAGACTGGACAGCGCCAGTCCCGTCGCGTCGGGCGCATTGGCAATCAGCCAGTGCAGCCCGAGGTTGTAGCAGGCCAGCGAGTATTCGATGCCTGGAATCGGCGACACATAGGGCGCGCGATCCACCGCGAAGTTCAGAGCCCACGTGTAGTAATCCGACGACGCCGGAAGAAAGGCGGATGCGACGCCCTGCGTCTGGCAGAACGTGATGAAGTCCGCCAGGTTCGGCGTCGTCGGATTCGTGAATGCCATGGATCAGATGCCCGGCAGGACCGCATGGGAATCGCCGTCATTGGCGACCGTGATCTTCATCGACACCTCATTGCCGGTCGGCCTCTCGCGCGCAGGAACGTCCTGTTTGACCTCCACTTCGGTCAACGAGGCGAGACGCTTGCGCGTGCGCTTGTCGCGGGTGGATGCATCGTGAGCCAGCGCCGAACGTGTCGATTCGGCTGCGGAGCGCTTTTCCTGCGCATCGACAACGGCTTCGTGGCCCGCCACGATCTGCGATTCGCTGATGGGACGGTCGGCAAAGAAGATGCCGGGAAAGCTTTCCAGCTTGCCATTCACGTCCTTGGCCGGGCGGCCGCCGTACTTCTCCAACTGGCGGATCACCGAATCCTGTTGTGCTAGGCTCCAGTCGTGGCCGATCACCTGCTGCGTGCCGGAAGGGATCTGCACGAAGTAGGGGCGCGTCTTTTCCAGCACGCGGAAATGGTGGTTCCAGTTCTGTTTCGTGGTATTGGCGATGTAGAGCGTCATGTAGGCGTTTCCCTTAAAGAAACGGGCGCCGGTTTCCCGACGCCCGAGCACAAAAAAAGCGCCCTGCGGCGCCATCCGTTTGAAGCTGTGTCGCGTTGAATCAGTACGGCAGGTTCAGCAACAGCAGGCCCTCGCCGCGGATGTTCCAGCCGGACGAGATGCGCAGTTCCTGCACTTCGGTGATCGCACCGTCCGGGGTCGGCGTCGGAATCTTGCGCGGCGCGGCCATGTCGGCGTACAGCAGGTTCACGGCCTTGGTGTTCGGCTCCACGTCGCCGAACACGTTCGTGTTGATGCCGGCGATGGTCGGCTGCTCGAACTCGGGAATGGTCAGGATCACCGCATCCGTGCCACCCGCGCCCTTGCCGATCAAGGTGTCGTCGTAATAGACCTCCACCTTGTCGCCGGCTTCTTCGGCCTGCTTCTCGATGACGCCCAGCGCGGTCGCCGTGCCGGCGCCGGGGCGCTGGTAGCTGGTGACCTGCACGATATCGGCGTACTGCCACTGCAGCGCCACACGCTGCGGGGCCACGATGACGATGCGGTTGCTGATGTTCGCGCCCGACTGGTACATTTGCGATTTCAGCGTGACGATCTGGCCCAACACCCACAACGCCATCTCGCCGTTGTCGTAGGTGGGCACCGTATCGTTGCCGTAGCTGTCCGGCGGCAACGATACCTGCGTGGCGCCCGCGGTATTCAGCAGGCCTTCGCCGTTGGCCGGGTTGAAGCCGTACAGCGCCGCCGAACGCATCTGCTGGAAGATGCCCTGCCGCGCCGCCAGGTCCTGCGCCTGCGGAAGCGACACGCTGTAGTTCGCCGCCGCCGCCATGTCGTGGTGGTCGTAGATCGCGCGGGTGCGAACCAGGTACGTCGGCGTGCTGTAGTAGGTCGCCGCCAGCGTGGCACTGGGAAGGCTGTTGAAGGATGCCTGCGATGCCTGCGTGTCGGTGCGCAGGTCGAGGCGGTTGATGTATACGTACAGGTCCTCGGTGCCGATCTTCACGCGCGGCTTGCCGCCCATGAAGGCGCCGAGGAAGCCGGACGGCTGCGCCTGCGTGATGATGAGGTCCGGTTCCGAGAAGCTCGGCGTGACCTTGGCTTGCGCCGGAAAGTAGTTACCCATGGGTTCGGCTCCTCAGATCTGGATGACGGCCACGGCGCCAGCAACCCAAGTCACCGCGCCGGTGCCCGAGTTGTAGTTGACGACCTTGGAATTGGTGTTGACGGAAAGGACCTTGGTGGTCGCAGGCAGCGCAATCGCCCCACCCGTGCCCGAAGCGGTGAGCTGCTGCAGTGCCGGGTCCCAGTACAGCGCCTGGTTGACGGCGCCGCCTTCCAGTGAGGCCACCAGCGAAGCTTCTACGGACACCTTGATCCGGGCGTTGCTGCCCAGCCGGAAGAAGTTCTGCGTCATGCCGGGCTGTGCGACCTGCACCGAATTGCCCGGCACGATGATCGCGTTGTAGCCCTGCGTGAACACCGAAAATCCCGTCAGGTTGCCCGCTGCGGTAGCGAGCGTCAGCGACGAGCCGAGCGCGCCTTCGCCGGTAGACGAGACGCTCTCGGTAATCGCCATGCCGCCCCAAATGGGCTGGCTGACGCTCGATGCGATCTGGCCAGCCGACAGGTACATGCGGGACGACGGATCGTCCACGAAGTCGCCCTGGTAGTAGCCCTGCGTGGTGGTGGCGAAGTTGCCGGCCGGTGCCGTGGTGAGGGCCGGGTTGAAGGAAACGTTGCTCATGGGTCAGGCCCCCTTGTGGTTGCGGTTGATGCGGATGCCGACACCCGGAGCCATGAACGGCGCCCAGCAGGCCATGGGATCGCCCGAGAATTCGGTGATCTGGCGACCTGCCGCGTCGGCACGGGTGTGGGCGATGAGCTTGCCGGTCGGCACCTTGGCAGGATTGCGCGCGGCCAGCTGGGCGTCGGCGTAGATGCGTTCCTCGATCACGCCGAAAGCGTGCGCGTCGAGCGAGTCCAGCTTGATGTCCTTCGCCGACACGCTGTGCTTCTGCAGCTTGGCCGCGAGTCGCTTGCGGTACGCGATGGGGCTTTCTCCATGCAACGGCGGGCTCACACTGTCTCCGAACATGTAGGCCACGTTATCGGCGCGGGACTGGGCGAGGCTCAGGGCATCGCGGTCGCTGGCGGACTGCGGAGCGGTGAAGGATTGGATGCGGCGATCCATGGCCGCAATCTGCGCACGCAGTTCGCGGTTTTCGCGGGACTGGGCATCGGCGCGCTCTTCATCTTTGCGCTCTTCGGCCCTGCGCTCCTCCTCGCCATCCTTTTCGGCCTTCTTCAGGTCGCGGTCGGCGTCACGCTCTTCACGCTCTTCCTTCTCGCCGTCGCGCTCGGCTTCCTTTTCGGAATCCTTGCGCTCGGCCTTCTTTTCCTGCGCGACCTTGCCAGCGATTTTCTCGGCGGCTTCCTTGTCGTAGCCCTCGCCTTCGACCTTCTTTTCCAGACCGTCGAAGCTGTCCTCGCGGTCTTCCACTTCGCCCTTGTTGTCCATCGCGTCGAGACGAGCGTGGAGCTCATCGCAGCGCTTCATGATGGCATCCGCCCAAGCGGGGGCCTTCTCTTCGATTTCGTCAGCCATTGCTGTTTCTCCGTTTGCGTTGACACCAGAGGGATCGCCGCCCTTGTCCCACACGCCCTCCTCGCAGATGGCGAGGTGGTCGAGGTAGGAGGGGCGGCCTTCAATCAAGACCGTCGAACCGTCATCCAGTTGGACGGTCTCAGTCGAACCGGCGTCGCGGAAAACAACCGCCGGGCTTGTCGATGCGTGCGACGCGCACATGAGTTGCGCCGCATCGTCATCGAACACTTTGGCGATGCCCCAAACTTCATCGCCCTTGATGTAGGGAAGGAACATCGTGCCGATGGATCGGTCACGAAATTCCCCAGTGTTGAGAATGTTCTTGTCGGGATGCTCGAAGACCAGCGGCAGACCGTTGCACCGCTGCACGAACTCTTCGGTCAGGAAGTCTTCCGGTGGCCGATAGACGTACTCGTCCAAGCTGCTGCGATAGCTAGTGCCCGTGCCCGTGATGCGTATATCGAACAGCCAGACATTTTCGTAATGCTGCGGCGAGAGCAGTTCGCTCTTCGCCATGCGTGAGGCGATGTCCAGTTCGTTGCCGGTGATGCGTTCGATTGTCTCCGCGACCTTCCGGTGCATCGGTGACGGAAGCGCATCCGGAGCGAACCAGCCCCAGTTGTCATGTTCTTCGTTAAGGTCGGGCTCGAACGGTTCCGGGACATCCTGCAGGTAGCAGGTGAAGATGCCGCGACCCTTGGGAATCGCATTGCGTCGAACCGCCCAGCGCAGCCCGTCCGGACAGGTGCCGATTTCTTCCACGCACTCGCGGCAAGCAGCCTCTTCCGGCGCCTCATCGCCTTCCAGATGACCGCCTGGCTGCGCCCATTCCCCCGTATCAGTCCGCCGCAGCAACAGGTACAGCGGACCACGGGCGCGGAACAGGATGCCAGCGCAATCACCGCGGCTCGCTGCATCCGCTGCCACGAATTCCTGGCCCACCGCCTTCGGGATGCCGAGCGTAGAATGCCCATGCGCCGCCGATTCCATCGCACGATGCTGGCGAGCGCTTACGGATGGCATGTTTTTAGCTTGACCTTTTGACCGTTTATTTCATGGAGAAACCGATGAAGCGTCTTTTTCTTGCGCTCGCACTGCTGCCTGCCGTCGCTTTCGCGCAGCAGACTCCGAACCTTTCAGATGAGCAGTTGGCCGCCCTGATCGCCAAGGCCAGTGCGCCCAACAGCGGCGCCATGCCTGCTTCTTGCGATTCGCCGATGGCGCTTTCGCAGATGATGGAAGCGATTCAGCAGGATGTCGGCGACCGCATCGGCGATCAATTGGTGGACATTCGCAATCCGCATACGCTGTACATCAAGCCGGATGGTTATTCGTGTCGCATCGTGACCGTATGGGGTCAAGGCAAAGCCGTTGAAGGCATCTTCAAGCTCTACCGAAACGCTGTCGGCCGCATCGTTTATTCGTGGAATGGACAGCGCACTGTCACTGCGCCCTGATCTTCACGCGCTCCAACTCCGCGCGACCCTTCGCTGTCAGCATGCCGTCCGGAAGGTCGCGCAGGTTTTGCAGGTACACGACGAAGCATCGACAGAACGGCTCCTCGGCGGCCTGTGTCATCTCGTCGAGGTAGCCGGCGCCCTTGTTGAGCAAGCCTTTCTGCATGGCCCAGCTGCCGCGTAGCGCATAAACCTTGCCGTCCCGTTCTTTGTGATCGGGACGATAGTCGTAACCCGGCTGGCGCCAGTGCGACCGCCATACCGCCGCAATGGCGCCCGTCTTCTGCGCGATCACGGCGTCGATGGACGACATAAGCTTGTGGCCCTGGTCAATGGCGACGCGCCGCTCCTCGAAAGACATCTGGCGCAACGCCTTGGTGATGTCTGACTTGGTATCGCGCTTGTCCGTGACGCGAGAGCCGCCTGCAGGCACCGATGACGCCCAGCCGGCGAATCGCTGCAAGGTCTTTTCGATGGCCTGCTCGCGATTGAGCTTGATGAGGTCTGCGCTCGCCTGAATGCGTCGCGTCAACTCGCTGCGCAACTGCGGCTTGATCTGCGTGATCGTGAACAGTGGAACGCCCGGATGCTTCTTGCGCGTCATCGTGATACTGGTGGCGCGCCGGAAGTACATCTCCATCATGCCGCGCATGTGTTCCCGCAACGCTTCCGGCGATGGCGAATCCTTTGCGGCCAGCGAGCGCAACCGACGCATCCATTCCGAAAGACGATCTGAACCGTCGAATCCGTACTGGATGAAATCGCCCATCGCCAGGGTGAGCAGTTCGCGAAAGGTCATTCGTGCGAGGACTCCACCTCGGGCTTGGGCTCACTCACTGGCTGCGGCGGCACGTACTCCGCCATCGCCTGTGCGTCGATCACCAGCGGCGTTGCCTTGAACATGTCGCGGCCGTTGAACACGCTGGCCAGCCATTCGAGAATGGCGGCCTTATTCTCAGGATCGGCCATCGGTGCAGCCACCTCGAATAGCGCGATGGCCGCCTTGGTCACGACGTCGTCGGTCTTTGCCCTCTCACTGTCAGGCTCTACCAGCAAGTTCGGCCACGTCGCCTTGAAGGCGTTCTTCCAACTCGCAAATGCCGTTTCGTACGGAACGCTGCCGTACTCGTCCGGATACTTGCGCTGGATCGACTCGTAGAACGTCGGACTCCATGCCCGCCGCATCACGATCGTATCGAAGAAGCGATAGAGCGGATCGACCTCTTTTCGGATGCCGTCCACGAACGCCGCGATCTCCTTCGCGTCCTCCGTGCCTTCGCCGAACCCTTCGGCCAGCGTTTCCTGGTTGATCATGCTCGCCGGCATGTCGGCTGCCGTGGCAATGTTCTTCAGGATATTGTTGCGCGCGAACTCCATCGGCTGATGCAGGTTCTGGAAGTTCAGCGATTCGGCCGTTTCCTCCTTACCCATGCTCAAGACATTCCCCGTCTTGGCGCCCTGCAGGACCATGCGCTTGGCCTGATAGAAGGCGCGTGTGATCTTGTCGATGATGGAACCGGGCTGTTCCAGCTTCAGGATCAGCAGTGCAGCCTTCTCGGCCACGGCGTGATCCGTGATCATCGTCTGCACATAGCTGCGCAGCGGATAAAGCGCGCGCTGATAGACCGACCGGCCTATGAACCCGAACGCGGAACTCGTCCATTCGATGTAGACCGGCTGCTCATTCATCATGATGGCCGCGCGGCTTGGGTGGTACGCCTTGCCAGCCACCGCAATGCCGGCCGGCTTCATGAAGCTAGGCCTGTTCGGGTCCTGTTCCATGACCAGCGAGCCGGCCGTGTTGAGTGGGTCCAGAATGTTGAAGCTCAACGTCAACTCGTGTAGCCGATCCAATGGCAGAGGCTTATCCGCCGCCACTTCGTCGCACAGCACGCCACAGGCGGCAATGCCATAGACGCGACTCAACGCGTGCGTGTTGCGGATCAGGGTATCGGCACCCACCTCGCCGAGCCGGTTCCATTCCAGTTCAAAAGCTTCGATCAATTCATCCTCGGGCGCCCCGACGATCTTCAATTCGCGCGCCTGGCTCTGCGCACGCTTGATCGGCGATTCAGCCATCTTCGCGCCGAGCGGGTGATAGGTGTAGATCAGCTTGCATAACTGGTAGGACGGCGACGAACCAGGCACGATGTCATCGCACATGAGAATGCGCATGAGCCCGCTATTCCCCGGCATACTGCCCGTGCCGAGGCAGGCGTAGTCTTCGGAATCGCTCATGTGTCAGTAGCCGCTCGCATTGCCCAGCGCGATCGCAGCGCCATAGCAAAAGGTGTCGAGGAGATCGCGCGGGCCGTCTTTCTGACCCATGCGGAAGCTGCAGACTTGCGAAATCAGGTGATTCCGCGTCTGGCCCTTGTAATTCACGGTTTTGTCGTAGGCGTAGTCGCTGATCTTGACCTTGCCCTGATACACGTAGCCGGATACCGAAAGCGCGCGGCCTTCCTTGCCCATTGCCGTGAGATCGCCTTCGATGGCATGCACCGGCAAACCCCGTCGCTGTCCCTGCTGAATCAGCACGATGCCGATGGCCTTGTCCTCGATCCATGCACCCAAGCTGCCATGGCGGGCGCCACATTCCTTTGCCAACACTTCCAGGCGCTGAAGGACGCTCGGAAGCCATTCCTCCAGCAATGAACCTTGGATCTGCAACACATCCCAGTCGAGGATGATCAGTGGCGTTCCGTAGAACGTATTTCGCGCGTAGAACGTGACGGCGGTGCCATCGTGTTCCACGTTGTCCTTGAGCGCGGTATCGATCACCGCAAACACCTGATCACACCGCGTCGGATAGGCAACGGGCTTGCCACCCTCCAACAACGACGGCTCGGGGAAGAACGCCGTACCGCTCCAATCCACGAACTCCGCCAGGTATTCCTGCTGGTACACCAGCGGCGGATATTCATGGATCAGCTTTGCGACGACCTCCGGATCAAGATGCGGATTCGCGGCGGTCGGCGCATGAAACTCGACCCATCCTTCAGCGGGATTGGTGCAGGCTTCGTAGAAGTAATTGTCTTGGTCGATACCCTTCGGGGTGCCGGCCATGATGATCGAACCGTCGTAGTCCAATAGCGTCGGTCGGATCGATTGGTCGATAATCTCTTTCAGGCCCTTGGCCTTCAGGCTCGCCTCATCAACGATGACCTTGTGATACTTGCGAGAGCGACCTGCGTTCTCGTCCTCCAGCGTCCAGAATTCAACCAGACCTCCCGTTCGAAGCTGGATCAACTGATCGATCTTTGACTTCGATTCAATGACAGGCTTGAGCGTATGGATCAGGTTGCCATACGTGGGGGCGTTGATCTTGTACTTCGGGCCTAGCCATCCGATGCGCTGGCCTTGGAATGACCATTTCGCAACGCGGTTTTCAAGCAAGCTAGTCTTGCCGAAGCGACGACCGCAGCGAAGCACGATCTTCTTGTGTTGCGAGAAGGCTTGGGCGATGGGCCGCTGGCCTTCATGCAGTTTTTGCAGTGTGACGTTCTGACTCACGAGATGTCCGAGTCAGGATCGTCAAGCCTTGGTCCTTCTGGATTTGCCTGCTGCTCCGCTTTCCTCGCATTGTCGCATCGTGCAATCAATTGCATGCGCGTCCAAATGCGTAACTTGTCGCGCTGCACTGCGCCTTGTTCTGTCGATTTGTTATCCGCGATCTCGATGCAAACATCTGCATGCGTTTCGATGAATTCGGCGCGTGCAATCTTGAATTGCTTAGCGATTTCCTCATCTTCCTGACGCCACCCATTGATGGTGCGCCGCGGAATCCCTTCCTTCCGACAGATAGCGGAAAGCGTTTCGCCCTCTGCCAACCGATCGCAGATTTTCGGAACCCATTCACTCCGGTCGTACTTGCGCTCGGCAACCATGGCTGCGCTGCCTGTTATTCACTGGATCACGATGCCAACGCCGCAATCACGCGCCCCATGCCGTGATCTTCGATGGGGTCGAGCGAGAAAGATGGCGTGCCGATCTTGGTGAGCGGGCCGGGCAGCGACAGTTCGGGTGGAACCTGCGTGACAATGTCCAGGCCGTTGCGCGTGGCGAACCACGGCACCTTGTTCGCGGCCAGCAAATCCTGTATTGCGGCATCGGCGCAGAGCCGGGGCGGCTCGAAGGCGTAGACCGGAACGACGTGACCCAGCTGCGCCAGCACCGCTCCGTAGATGATCGCCATGGCGCCGCCCAAGCTGTGACCGACGACAGCGGACGGTCGCGGCAGGTCGAGGCACTCCGGCAGGATCGCCGCCAGCGCGCCGTAGAAGCCCTTGTGAATCTTGCCCAGTCCTTCCACCGCGATCACGTCGCAGTTGAGGTCGGCCAGCCATGCCGCGAGGTCGTCTGTGCCGCGGAAGACGTGCACGTCACCGTACACATGCATGCGCGAGGCGCTGTCCGCCTGCCCTACCGTTGGCGCGTCGCTGTAGGCGCGCTGGGCCAGCAGGGCGTAGTCGATGGGGCTCATGCCCGCACCCATTTCCCTTGGCGCACAAAACCATGATCTCCGCATATGCGGCACAGCACGCTGGGCGATAGCGTGAGAGGTTGCTCGCTGATCAAGTCCCACGCGGTGATCTTGCCGTCGAAGCTTTTCCACCAGGAGCGGCCGACCCAAGGCACAAAGCCATCGCACGGGTTGCCATCCTTGTCTTTGTGCGTGATGCGACAACCCACGATTTCGCCTTCGTAAGTGGCGAAATGCGCTACGTGCCCGTCTCCAAGATCGAGAGGCTCGCGCGCTGGCGACTGCTCGCTCACGGCTTGCCCGAACTCGCCGCGCTTGCCGGCGCGCTCTGCGCCGCCTTGATCTGCTGCTCGACCACGCCAGCGACACCGGCCGCGGTCTCGGCCACCACCAGCGCAGCCTGTACCTCCGCTTGCTGGGCGGCCGGCAGCGGTAGCGTTCCAGCGAGATGGCCCAGCGCGGGCAAGCCCGTGGTGACCAGCGCCTGGATGCTCGACACGTCGACGGTCGGCGCGGCCGATGCGCCATTGCAGACCGCGGTCACGATCGGATGGATGGCGTCGAGCTGGGCCTGTGCCTGCTTGCCGTGGCGGCCGTGGCCGGATCCGCCTCCAGCGCGGCGTTGAAGGCGACCAGCTGGGTGTGCACCAGGTTGAGCTGCGGGCAGGCGATCGCGGCGATCTGCGCCGGCGCCAGCGGCTTCGGGGCGTTGCCGGCGCAGCCGGCGATCAGGGCGAGCGAGAGCGTGGCGGCCAGGGCCACCAGCAGGGAAATGCGCTTCATGGGGTTACCCCTTGTCGGGTGCGTTGGAGTCGAAGGGCTGCGGAACGGTCGGCGGTTTCTCCGCGTCCGGCAGCTTGCCGGTGAGCACGTAGCGCACCTGCGGGTCGTCGAGCAGGAACAGGCCCACCGTCGCGACGCCGCAGATGGTCTGCAGGATCAGCGCGACCCTGCCTTGGTCGAAGTGGAGCCCGAACAGGCCGAGCGCCGGTATCGCGCTGGCCACAGTCGAGCGCTGGCTGAGCTTGCCCAGGATGCGCTGCCAGAACGCCAGGGCGCCGTCGCTGAGCTTCACCGGTTCACCCTCTCTTCCAGCTTCGTGATCCGGCGCTCGTGTTCGGCCTGTTCGGTCTGCATCGTGTAGATCGCTTGGGTGACGCTGGGCATGTCGGCAAGCGACGACTGCAGCTGCTTGACCTGCTGCGTCAGTACGGCAATGGCCGTCGTCTGCGTGGTCACCGTGGACGCCAGCCAGCCGATGCAGCCCACCGCGAGCAGCTCCGCGATGATCCGCACCGAGCTGCGGAAGCTGGGTTCGTTCGGCTCGCTCACGCGGATAGCCCCTGCACGGTCGAAAGCGCGGTCTGCGCGTTGGTAGCGAAGCGCTGGCGGATTGCCTCGTTCACGTCAGGCGTGCCGCGCGCGTAGGCGCCCGGACCCCAATCGCGGATGTAGTCAGCAAATGCGCCGTCCACATCACCCAGCGTTGGCAGTGGGCGCGGATCACACCACATGTCGTAACGAGCGATGCAGCAGGCGAACAAGTCGTCGGTCTGCACCGCGTAGTACATGTCCGCTGGCCATGCGGCGATGGCGCGCGACCGGCAAACTGCGCGCACCTGGCTCGCGCTGGCCGGATTGCCGAGAAGCAGCCCCATCAACGGCGGCTCATCCTGCCACAGGCCACGACCAGGACCGCCGCCGTCCTGCACGCGCGTTCGCAACCCGGATTCCTGCATGGCGTAGGTCAGCAGCAGCCAGCGCGCCACAGGGCTGTCGTACTGCGCCGGAAGCAGCCCCAGCGCCGGCACGATCACCTTCGCCAGCACGGTTTGCGGTGTGGCTGGCAGGTCGATCATCGGGCGATCCAGTAGGCGAGCGCGACGAGCGCCCATAGCACCAACGAGGACAGGCACGCGTAGACCACCCGCGCGCCGCTTCGAGGTCATCGTCGCGCATGAGGTCTCCAGGGGATGCCGCAGCCCATCGCCGCCCGAAGGCCTTTGTGGGCGTTGTCCCGGTGAAGCGATGCGGCAAGGGGAAACGAAAAACCCCCGCCGGTGAGGACGAGGGTTTCGGAAGTGGCAGTTGTGCGAATGCAATTCCGCCACAGTTTCCCGGACAAGTCAATGGCGCCGGAAAAGACGCCTTGGGCGCTTCATGACCACTGTGACCGGATCACGAACATCGCCGACTCGATACGGAGCGTTGATGGGGTAGCCATCCTCATCCGTGAGTTTCGGGAGATCACAGCCGGCCAAATACTTCGTTTGCATGCGCCGCTTGCCAACAGAATCGATGTAGGGCGTCATGCTCACGATGCGTACCGAATCTTGCAGACGTTCTGCAGCAACGTCGCGCAAGTCGGAAATCAGCCCTTCTACATCGATTTCCGTGGCTATCCTGCCCCATGGATCGAACCATTCTCCGCGCAGCCGGTGTTGCCCGTAAAGCTCGTGCATTTGAGCCTCTCGCATGCCGCCCTCGTATTCGTCCAGCACATCACACGCTACGACGCGGCGGATGTCGTAGGGGCATCCCGTCTGAATTTCGCTGATCCTCTGCCGAAGGCTTGCTGCGCGACCGAGTTTGACCAGCGTTCGATCTGGCGCGTCCACCAGAATGCTATAGATGAAATATTCTGTTTTCACGCTATTTCCCTGAGTTGATGCACGTCGCCGCCCTTTCGCAGCGCAAACTCCCACCGGTCCAGCGCGCCCTCGGATTTCATCCACAGCCAGCCGGCGCCGATGTTCACCAAGGCGACGAACTCGGCAGGCCGATGCCGCGGGCGCGCCGGCTCGATCCCGTGCACGGCCAGCCGGTAGGCGCCGAACGCGGCGATGGTGATCCGCTTGGCGTTGCGCTGACCGATGGCGCCTGTCCCGTGCTCCAGTTTGCCGGCCAGCCACTGCACGATCTCACGCTGCCTGTCGTCCACCTGGAGCGCCAGGCTGTAGACGATCCACGGACCCACGTCGTCGGGGTGGCGCTGCGCCATCTTGAGCGACACCAGCAGCTCCGCCTCGGCCGTCAGCTTGCGCGCGGAGCACGGTGTACCGCCGCCAGAGTCCGGGCCGCGGTAGGTGGTCGAGCCCAGCAGTCGGCCCAGCCGCTCCATCAGCAGCGGGCGGTCTTTGTTCCAGAACTCGTTCGACATCACCACCACTCCCGCATCAGATGCGCCGGAATCACCGGCAAGTCGTTGACGTCCATCCAGCACAGCGCACGGTCGTGGCCTACCCAGTGACCGCGCACGCACCAGCCCAAGTCGGTCCGGTAGTGCGCAACCTCGCGTTTGTGCCAGCTATCGAGGATCAGGTACTCGCCCTCGCGCTTCGGCGGATCGGTGTGCCAGGTCATGGGCTTTCCGGCGCATCGATCAGTGACGATTCCACGCGCATGATGTCTGCGCTACTGGCGAGCATTTGGCAGTTTCGGTGCACGCGGTAGAAATAGCTTCGCGGACTGCCGACACGCATCAGACTGATCGTCATGACGGGTAGATCCAGCGGCCGCAGGCAGTGGGGACATAATGCAGTCAGGCCA
>Ga0134128_10001101_pt1 | contig 36018 bp, 30 predicted proteins | sample KB31754_FD_96462 | JGI IMG/M metagenome (GOLD analysis project Ga0134128, IMG submission 96462) | Terrestrial soil microbial communities with excess Nitrogen fertilizer from Kellogg Biological Station, Michigan, USA - KB3-175-4 | ecosystem: Environmental > Terrestrial > Soil > Unclassified ...
CTCGGCGAGCACCATCCCGCAGCGGTTGCCCGCGAATGGTTTGCACGAGGCGGAGACGTCGGCCGGGTCCTCGCGCGCGAGCGTGTGCAGCGACTCCCAGGCTTTGAGCGCGCCATAGGTGAGCGGCGCCTCCGCCCCGCCGGCGATCGCCACATCGAGATCGCCTCTTGCGACGCGGCCCCACGCCTCGCCGATCGCAACAGCGGCCGACGAGCACGCGGTCGAGTACGTGAGATTCGGTCCCGTGATGCCGAACTCCGCCCCGACCCATGCGGCCGCGGCGTTGTTCATCCCCATGAGGACGGCGAAGGGATTGATGCGCTCCGGCCCGCTGCCGTAGCACGCGCGATAGCCATCGTCCGTGGTGCGCGCCGCGCCCATGCCGGTGCCGAGGAAGACGCCCATGCGATCCGGGCCGACACCCGCTTCCGCGGCGCGGGCTTCGGTCATGGCCTGACGTGCCGCCACGACGGCGAGCTGACTCACACGATCGAGCATGCGCAGCCGGGGGGCCTCGAAATGCGCTTCCGCCTCGAACTTCACACTTGCCGCAATGGGCGTGGACAGGCGCGTCGCCCAGGGCTCCTCGAGACGGCGGATCGCCGAGCGCCCCGCCGCCGCATTCTCGAATGCATCGGCGGCCGTGTTGCCGAGTGGCGAAAGGACACCGATCCCGGTGACGGCCACTCGCCTCATGCGGGACGTTCGGGCGAGGGCTGCAGATGCACCTCTTCGGTGCCGGCACCGGAGGCCGTAGCCCGCGGGGCGGGCGCCGGCCGTGTCGCGAGCACTTCATCGATGTAGCGGACCGCATCGCCCACGGTGCGCATCGAGACCGGCTCGTAGGGCAGCGTGATCTCGAATTCCTCCTCGATGAAGAACAAGAGCTCCGTCATGCCGAGCGAATCGAGACCGAGTGCCTCGATCGGCGCATCGAGTGTGATGCGATCGCGGGGGACGTTGTAGCGCTCCTCGAGGATCTTCTCCAGCCGTTCCAGCGTCGTCATGATGGTTGCTCCGCAGGAGATTCGCGCGCCGCTGGCGCGGCGCGGCCGAGAGTGGACGGCAAAGTCCGCGCCGCCGGTCGCTAATGTACACCCTACGGGGATGCCTATCGGCCACCGTCCGTGCGCTGTTCGCCACCCGTTGCGCGCTTCAGCATTCGGCATGCCCGCGATGCGGGCTGCGGTGCGCTCCTCGCGCGATGAGTGCGATGGCGAGGCCGATTCCGGCGCCTGCGAGCCCCGCGCCGGTGATCGCGGCCTTGCAAGGCGAGCGCGATGACCTCTGCCGGATGCATCGCCCAGCGCCCGGTGCCATCGCGGATCTGCTGCCGGCAGCTGAACCCGTCCGCGATCACGAACCGATCGGGGGGCGTGCGGCGAACCGCCGGGAGCAGCACGAGCTCGCCGAGCCGACGAGCGCATGAGCGATGTGGAAACCCTTCTCCGGCAACAGATCATCGAGGTTGTAGCCGGAAACGCGGCGCGGGATGTTTTGCCGCCCATCACCGTGTGCGCACCGCACGAGTTGTTGCCGATGTTGCCGCCGAGCGTGCAGTAGGCGTGCGTCGCAGGATAGATCCGTTGCGTAAAGGGCGAGCGAGCCGGTATCGAAGCGGACCCCACCCTCGACCGACCGTTGAAGCGCCGCCTGGAGATCGCGCGCGTGCTCGTGATGAGGGCTGCGGTCCGCGGCGCGGGCCGCGCCGCGGCCCCGAACGGTCTCTCGGCGAAATCGAACTCCTGCGCGGCGTGGCGTCCCATCGTAAGTCCGATACGGCGGCGATTGACCTCTCCGCGCGCGAAGGAGGTCAGAAGCTTCTTCTCCTCACGCCGCGTCCGCCGCAGGCTTCCGCAACTCTCACGAAATCGACCGGGTGCAAATCGACGCCATACTCCGGGTTACCGAGGAGAGCATCTGCTCCCATTTGATGAGGCCGAGCGTGTTGTTCCTGCGTGACACGCCGCGGTCTCCTCGTGCCGGCAGTGCACGCAGCGGATGCGCTCGCGCGTCTTGCGAAATGCCTCGATGAGCCCGTTGATGCCGTCTCCGGGCAATCCGAATACCGCATCGACCCCCACTCCTCGAGCAGGGAGACGATGTGATCGGAAACAGGCTCGGCCATGAGATCTGGTCAACGAGAGTTGCGCGGGGGGTCTCCCCACCGAGAGTTACGCGTAACGCTTGACATGAATACTGGTAACGCTTATTGTGCGCGCTCAGTCGTTACGTGTAACGACCGAATGACGGGATAGAAGACGAAGTGACGAGAGACAGCAACCGCAGACGCCAGCAAACCCGCCGAGAGCGGCTGCGAGCCGAAGGGCTCGTAGCTCGAGAGGTCTGGATTCTCCCCGACCACGCGCCGGTCCTGCTCAAGGTCGAGAAGCTGCTCCGCAAGCCGAACGCACACGCGCTCATTCACGCACTGAGAGGGGTAAACACCGCCATGTCGAACGGTTCAGCCACGACTCATTCCCTGCTTCCCGGCTTGAAGTCGGGGCAGCTCGCCGCGTCCGGCCGCTACACGTTCTCTCTGATCGAGGGACTCGAGCCGGTCATCCAGGCGGTCGCCCACGACTACGGCGACGTGCACGTGTTTCTGGCGGTCACGGGTGAGATCGCGATCGTGCAGGCGACACTCTTCCCGGTCGCCCGCGTGCGTGACACCGCACGCCTCAACGACCGGATCCTGCGCACGGAGAAGCTGTTCGATCTCGCGAACATCTCCATCGATTCCCATCCGGACGGGGCCGAGTTCTACGTGATCTACGGGGCGCTGCGCGCCACGTCCACTCTGGCGGACATCGAGTTCGAGATCGACACCCTCGCCCGCAATGCCGTGGATGCCGCCGCGGCTTATCGCGAATTCATCAAGTAGTCCCGGAGGACCCCCCATGTCAGGCATCTTGACCAAGCTCTGGACCGCCCTGCGCGGTGCCGCGAACGAGGCCGGCGAAGCCGCCGTCGACGCGAACGCGACACGCATACTCGACCAGGAGATCCGCGACGCCGACCGCGAACTGCGCGATGCGCGGATTGCCCTCTCGGAGATGATGGGCAAACAGTCCGTCGAGCAGAACCATCTCGCGGAGAAGCGTGCGAAACTCGAGGAATATGCGGGCTACATCCGTCAGACGCTCGCCAAGCAGAAGCAGGCGCAAAGTGCCGGCCGCTCGGCCGAGGCAACCCAGAGCGCCGCTCTCGCGCAGGAGATCGCGGCGAAATACGCCGAGCAGGAGGCTCTCGTGAAGGCGAGCGAGAACGTGATCGCCGAGTACGGCAAGAACGTCGACGTGCTCAAGCAGAAGATCGCTGCGGGTGAGGCGGCGATCCGCACCCTCAAACAGCGCGCGGATACGGTGAAGGCGAAGCAGCACGTCATCAAGGCCTCCGCCGCCGTGGCTGCCGCGAGCTCCGGCACGGACACGCATGCGCGCAGCGCACTCGACAGCCTCGAGCGAATCGAGCGGCGCCAGGAGGAATCACTCGCGCAAATGGACGCGGCCAACAAACTCGCTGCCGAGTCCTCGGGCGAGGCGCTCGAGGAGCGCCTGCGCAAAGCCGGCATCATCCCCGGCGCGAGCGCCGCGAGCGATGTGCTCGCGCGTTTCGAAAACGAGGCCGCGAGCGCCCCCTCTCCGCCTGCCGGCGAGGCGAGGCGATGAGCGTCGGCACGCTCTTCAAGGTGCTTGCGCGCGATGCGAAGGAGGCCCTCGCCCCGGGGGCGCCGAGCGCAGCCCCGCCGCCGGAGCCGCTCAAGCTCCGTCGCGGCGGCTTCCTTGAAATCGACCCGCTGCCCTATCGGATGCTGCAGGGGCGCGCGAATTTCGAGCTCGGACAAAACGCGCAGCCGATCGCAACGCGCGGGCTCGTCGAGTTGAGCGGCACCTGGCTGCACCGCTATTACCTGGATGACGATGAGACCTGGCTGCAGGTGAAGACCGACGGCGGCACGGACGACGCGAGCGTCTCGGAATGCATTCTGTGGCAGTACTGGGACTGCAAGACGCCCGCGAATCTCGCGGAGCTCAAGTCGATCGCGGGACCTCAAAGCGAGATCGGACTGCCGACATACGAGGTCGGCGCCTTCATCTATCAACGCGTGTGGGGCGTCTCCCCGGCGCAGACGGAGCTCGTGCCGTTCATCGAGCAAGTCTTCGACAAAAGCGACACGGTCCCGAGCTTCAGTTGCCAGCACTACGCGATGCTCTATCGGCGCAGGATCGAGGACAGTACTCGTCAAGAGTACGTGCTTATCTCCGTCGAGGAGTCTCCGCAAAACCTCGATGTCTGCACCTCCGTCGGCGTCGATCTGAACCCGGCCGATCTCACCGTCACCTGAAAGCCATCTCAGGGGGAACTCCATGCCGCATTGGACTCTTTGGCTGGTCGGGCTGCCCGCCTTCCTCGTGTACTTCGGGGTTGCGATCGGACTCACGCTTCTTTACGCGCTCATTTACACCCGGATCACCTCGCACGATGAGTTTGCGCTCATCCGCGAAGGGAAGTCCGCGGCCGCCGTGGCTTTCGGCGGCTCGTTGATCGCGTTCGTGCTGCCGCTCTGCAGTGCGATCATCCACTCGGTCTCGCTCGTGGATTTCGCCATCTGGGCGGGAATCGCGCTCGTGATCCAGATCGCAACCTTCTTCGCGGTGCGCGTGTTCATTCCGAATCTCTCCCAGCGCATCGCCCGCAACGAGATGGCATCGGGACTTTTCGTCGCGCTTGCGTCGATCGCGGTCGGGGCGATCAACGCAGCGTGCATGACACCCTGACAGTCCGCGTGATCGAAAAGGAAGCAGCATGAAGCGCTCACGAACGATCGAGCTGGCGTTGATCGGCACCGTCCCGCTGCTCGCCGCCGGATGCGGGCAGCAGCCGCAGCCTCCGCCCTTGAGTGCGGTTCTCTATCAGAACCTTCAGCAGTGCGTCCGAGATGGCAAAGTCAGCCCCGAAGTGTGTGCTCAGGCGTACGCGGATGCCGTCCGCGATCAATATCGCGATGCGCCCCGCTTCGATTCGCTCGCGCAATGCGAGGCGCAATTCGGATATAACCAGTGTCATCCGGTGACGACGGCCTCGGGCGGCCACTGGTTCATGCCGGCGCTCGCGGGCTTTCTCATTGGACGAGCGATGAGCCCGTATCATCACTACTACGGCTGGGGCGGTTATGGCTGGCACGGCAATGCACGCCCCGGCGGCTTCGGCGGCTTCAGCGGGCAGCCGATCTATCGCGCGCGCGGGGACCGGGGCGAGTGGCAGACGGCGCAGGGCGAGCGGTTCGGCTCGGGGCTGCGTGGACCGGGCGCACCGAGCGTCGGGGAGACACTGTCGCGCGGGGGTTTCGGACGCAGCGGCGCGGCCCGCTTCAGCTGGGGCGGCTGAGGGCAGCGGCCGAAGCGCCGCGGCCGAAGGGCGAACGGCGAACGGCGTCTCGCGCATGGAACGCATCTCAATGACGGAGCGGCCGGACTGGCGCGATCAGGCCGCAGGGCTCGGCTTCCGCTATCACACGATCGGCGGGCAGCCTTATTGGGACGAATCCGCGTATTACCGCTTCTCGCTGGATGAGATCGAGAATGATATCGAGCGGCCCACGGCGGAGCTTCACGAGCTGTGCAAGGATCTCGTGAGCCGCGCCGTACGCGACGAGTCCTATTTGATTCGCCTGGCGATCCCCGAACGGCACTGGGATTTCATACGCGATTCCTGGCTGCGCGGCGATCCGCACCTGTACGGCCGCATGGATTTCGCGTACGACGGATGCGGGCCCGCGAAGCTCTTCGAGCTCAACTACGACACTCCCACCTCCCTCTACGAGGCGGCCGTCTTCCAATGGGTCTGGCTCGAGCAGTCGATCGAGCGCGGCGCGCTCGCGCACGGGACCGATCAGTTCAACTCACTGCAAGAGAAGCTGCTGCTCGCCTTCGGGGCGCTCGCGCCGCATATCGGCGGCACCATGCATTTCGCTTCGGTGCGAGGCTCGGAGGAGGACCGCGCCACCGTCGATTACCTCGCCGACCTCGCCTTTCAATCGGGCATCCGTCCCGTGCACGTCGCGGTCGAGGACATCGGGCGCACGGCCGAGGGGCGCTTCACGGACGCTGAGAATCGGCTCATCGAGACGATCTTCAAACTCTATCCCTGGGAGATGCTGTTCGCCGACGAGTTCGCTTCGAGCTTGTCCTCGTCTCGGGCGACCTGGCTCGAGCCGCCCTGGAAGGCGATCCTCTCGAACAAGGGTGCGCTCGCGCTGCTCTGGGAGCGCAGCCCCGGGCATCCCAATCTCCTGCCGACGCACTTCGATGCATCGCCCTCCTCCGCCCTGCCCCCTGGGTGGGTGCGCAAGCCGCTCTGCTCGCGCGAGGGCGCAAACGTCGAGATCGTGACCTCTACCGGCGAGCGGGTCGCATCGCAGGGGCCGTACACGGATTTCCCTTACATCCGGCAGGCGTTCCATGCGCTGCCCCGGTTCGCCGGTCGCTACGCGCTCGTCGGCAGCTGGATAGTCGGCGACTTGGCCGCCGGACTCGGGATGCGCGAGGACGACTCGCTCATCACGCGCGATACGGCGCGTTTCGTGCCGCACATCATCGCATTATGATTCGGGCAGCCGCGGGAACGGCACCTGCGACTCGCTCCGCGCGCAGCGCGTCGTGCACGCGCGACCCCGGCACCCCCCGAGAACCGGACATAGCGAGCACAATCCCATGGCGACTTACCGCATCGCAACCGTCGTCGGCAGCCTCCGCAAGGAATCCTTCAACCGCCGGCTCGCCCGCGCGGTCGAGCGGCTCGCACCGCCCGAGCTCGCGTTCGAGCCTCTCGAGATCGGCGACCTGCCGCTCTACAACCAGGACGACGATGCGAATCCGCATCAAACGGTGAGGCGTCTGAAGGCCGCGGTATCCGCGGCACAAGGCCTGCTCTTCGTCACACCCGAATACAATCGCGGTGTACCGGGAGTTCTCAAGAACGCGATCGATCATGCGTCCCGGCCGTACGGTCAGAACGCATGGGCCGGCAAGCCTGCGGGCATTCTCGGCATCTCCGTGGGAGTGATCGGCACGGCTGTCGCGCAGCAGCAGCTGCGCGGCACTCTCGCCTACCTCGATGTGCCGACGCTCGGGCAGCCGGAAGTCTTCCTGCAAATGAAGGAAGGGTTGTTCGACGCCTCGGGCAACATTGCCGTCGAGAGCACGAAGAAATTCCTGCAGGGCTGGATGGATCGCTACGTCGACTGGCTGCGCCGGCACACGGCGCGACCCGCATAGCCTCACTCGAGCGGCAACTCGCCCTCGCCCGCCCACGCGCCGTGGACCTGGCTCGCGTTGCGGAACGGCAGGATGATGCGCGCCGTCTCTGCCATGGTGCCCGCATCGATGATCGCGAGCTCCGCCCGCATTGCCGCGAGATTGTGAACGGTCGCGAGCAGGAAGCCCTCGCCCTCGGCGCTGCGCGCGCTGCGCGGCACGAAGCATGGCTCCTGCACCACGTGCGCTTCGCCCGCGAAATACGTTCTCGATTCCCCCGTCCGCACGTCGAAGCGCGCGATCGAATTGACCGGCTGCGCACGCGGATCGTCGGGGAGCGTTGCACGAAACGGCCGGGCGCGGTCCGCGAACTGCACGAAGATATAGCGGTGCGGGCGGCCGATGAAGCGATCGTCGATCCGGGTGAACGTCGTCGTCTCCTGCTCGAAGAGCACGCGCTCCTCGGCCTCGACGCTCGAGGAGTCGAGATCGAAGGTCATGCGCCGGATCGTGTTCGGCGGCATGTGAAACGGCGCGCCGTGCACATCTGGAAAGAAGGGCCACGTGTTGCCATCCGCCATGGGCAGATCGACGTGAACTTTGTTCCCCTCGCTCCAGGCATTCGCCGTATGAACGATCGAGCGCTCGGGTCCGCGGAACCAGCGGATTGCGCCGGCATCGCCGCTGCGGGGCACGATGCCGTAGTAGCTCTGTTTGGTGCTGTCCCAGCCCCAATGGATGCGCCCCTCGCGCAAGCGCTCGAGGCTCGTCACCGCGGAGCTGCCCGGAATCACGACGTGCCGATCCGTGATCGCGATGTCGTGCAGCATCGATGTGTGCGGCACCTCGAAGCGCATCGGGCGCACCACCCTTCCCGTGGCATCGAATGCGGCGAGAAACACCTCGCGTGAGGCCATGCCGTTTGCCTCGTAACCGAAGGCAACCAGCTCTCCCGTTGCGGGATCGAGCTTCGGGTGCGCGGTGAAGGTCTGACTGCGCCACGCTCCCCCGAAGTCCTCGCGACCCAGAGACTCGAGCGTGTTCGGATCGATGCGGTACGGAAGTCCGTCTTCCTTCGTCGCGTAGAGCTTGCCCGCCAGGATGACGGGAGTGGTGTTCGCCGTCGTGCGCTCGCCGGGGTCCTCGAGGTTGCGGACTTCGGGATCGTCCGTAAACGGGTTGCGATAGTAGCCATAGAGCTGGCGATGCGCCGCGAGCTGCCGGCGATAACGGTCGGTGCGCACATAGCGGCCGCGATAATCGATGGGCCCGCCGCCCCGGAAGCGGAACATGCTGATGTAGCCGTCGGCCGCGAGGCTCGCATCGTCGCGAAAGTTCGGCGGGTAGAGCCAGTCGGCGTGCAGGCGATAGAACGCCCCGGTGAGCTCGGGGGGTACTTTGCCCGCGACCTCGCAATCGCGGATCTCAGCGTCGAATCGCGCGGCCGCGAAGTAGCCGACGGCGTGCGGCATACCGGAGAAGTCGACCATATCCGGAGGTTAACGCGGTGCGGAGAGCAGGTCGAGGTCGCCGCCGATCGCCGCCGTGTTGATCGTCAACGTGCGCTCAGTCGCGAAGCGCAGCAGATAGTGCGGCCCGCCCGCCTTCGGCCCCGTCCCCGAAAGTCCCTGACCGCCGAAGGGCTGCACGCCCACGACGGCGCCGATCATGTTGCGATTGACGTACGTATTGCCGACGCCTGTCGATCGGAAGACGTGCGCGGCAAAGCCGTCGAGCCGGCTCTGAATGCCGAGCGTGAGTCCGAAGCCTGTCCCGCGGATCGCACCGAGAACTTGCGGGAGCTCCGCCGCCCGATACCGGGCGACGTGCAGGATCGGTCCGAACTCCTCCGTGCGCAGCTGGTCGAGTGCGCGCAACTGAAACAGGTGCGGCGCGAAGAAGTGCCCTGCTGCGGCCTTCGACGCATCGAGAGGACAAGCGAAGAGCAGCTCGGCCTCGGCGCGCATCCGCTCGGCGTGGGCTTTGAGCCGCTCGACCGCGGCTGCGGAGATGAGCGGCCCCACATCCGTCGCCGGGTCGGCCGGATCGCCGATCTCGAGACACTTCATCGCGCCGATCAGCATCTCGATGACGCGGTCGGCGATCTCCTCCTGCAGGTACAGCACGCGCAGCGCCGAGCAGCGCTGCCCTGCACTCGTGAACGCCGAGGCGACCGCATCGTCGACGACTTGCTCGGGCAGCGCGGTGGAGTCGACGATCATCGCATTCACGCCGCCCGTCTCCGCGATGAAAGGCACGATCGGGCCTGCACGCTCCGCGAGCGCGCGTTGAATGGCGGCTGCGGTGGAGGTCGAGCCTGTGAAGGCGACGCCGGCGAGCGCCGGATGCCGGAACGCGATCTCGCCGAACGGGGGGCCCTCGGCAGGAGTGAGCTGCAGAGAGCCGACGGGAACGCCGGCTTCATGCAGCAAGCGCGTCATTGCGCACGCGATGAGCGGCGTTGCCGGGGCGGGTTTGGCGATGACCGCATTGCCGGCCGCGAGCGCTGCGGCTACCTGCCCCGTGAAAATCGAGAGCGGAAAGTTCCAGGGACTCACGCACGCGAACACGCCCCGGCCCGAGAGAAAAAGCAGATTGCGCTCACCGGTCGGGCCGGGCAGTTTCCGCGGAGCGCCGAAGAGCTCGCGCGCGCGCGCCGCGTAATAGCGGCAGAAATCCGCGGTCTCGCGTACCTCGGCTACGGCATCGGGCAAAGTGCGGCCCGCCTCGCGCACGAGCAGGCTCACGAAAGCGGCACGGCGCTCCTCGAGCAGATCGGCCGCCCTCTCGAGACGCGCCGCCCGCTCGCCGGCGGGCTCCGCATCCCAGGCCGGTTGGGCGCGGGCCGCGCTTTCAAACGCTCGGGCGATCTCCTCCTGCGTGGCGTTTCGAGCAAAGCCCACCGTCTCCGCGGCATTGGCCGGCGAGACGATCTTGACGGGAGACTCATCGTTCGCGCTCGTGGCAGCCGCGCCGGGGCGGCGCTGTCCGCGCTCGGCCTCGGGCAGCCTGAGCAGGGGCTCGGCCAACCACGTGCGTTCGGCCTCGTGCTTCAACTGTGCAACGAGCGCATCGAGGTCGCGCGCGTCGCCCCAATCGATGCCGCGCGAATTCACTCGCTCGGGCTCGTAGAGCGCACGCGGGGTGCGCACACGCTCCGGCGCATCGAGTGAATGCTTCAACTCGGAGAGGGGATCGCTCACGACCTGCTCCACGGGGACGGCGGGATCGAGAAATCGATGGACGAAGGAGGTGTTCGCACCGTTCTCGAGCAGGCGTCGCACGAGGTACGGCAGCAAATCGCGATGGGTGCCGACCGGCGCGTAAACGCGCACCGCCGGGAACGGGCCGGTCGCGCTGACTCGCGCCGTCTCATAGAGCGCCTCGCCCATGCCGTGCAGTCTTTGAAACTCGAATGTCGCATCGGGAGGGGCAAGCTCGAGGACGGCGGCGACGGTGAGCGCGTTGTGCGTGGCGAACTGCGGATACAGACAGTCGCGCGCCCCGAAGAGGCGTGCCGCGCACAACAGGTAGCTCGCATCGGTAGCGGCCTTCGAGGTGTACACCGGGAAGGCTTGCAGCCCGCGCTCCTGCGCGCGCTTGATCTCCGTGTCCCAATATGCGCCCTTCACCAGTCGCACGTGCATGCGCCGTCCGCTGTCGCGCGCGAGGTGCGCGACTCGCTCGATGAGCCGGAGCGCGCGCCGATCGTAGGCCTGCACGGCGAGACCCAAGCCGCTCCAGGCGCGGGTCGCCCCATCGCGCGCGAGGCAGTCGATCACCTCGAGCGACAGATCGAGCCGATCGGCCTCCTCTGCATCGACCGTGAGCCCGATGCCGGCGCGCGCGGCGCTGCGGGCGAGCTCGATCATCCGCGGGACGAGCCGCTCGCGTACGCGTTCCCGTTGCAGCAATGCGTACCGCGGCTCGAGTGCTGACAGCTTGACGGAGATGCCTGCGCGGGCGCGCGGCTCGTGCGCAAGCGCATCGATTGCATGCGCGTAGGCGTCGAGAAATCGCTGCGCGTCCGCGTCAGTTCGCGCCCCTTCCCCAAGCATGTCGAAGGAGCAGAGCGCGAGGCTCTTCTCGGAACGGCTGCGCGCGAGGGCGCTCTCGATCGTCTCGCCCACGATGAACGAGGCACCGAGTCTTGCCATCGAGCGGCGGAGCGCCGCGCGCAAGAGCGGTGCCACGACCGGCTTCAGCAGCCGGCCGGAGGAGCCGAGGAACGCCAGGCCGAGCCGCAGAGGCACGGTGCCTCTCCCGGTCGACTCGGCGAGCCGCAAGGCGTCGAGACGCTCGGCAATGAGCTGATCGGCGCGATCGGCATCGGGCGTTCGAAGGAGCGCCTCCGCGAGGCTGAGGAGCGCACGACCCTGCTCGCTTCCGAGCGGAAAGCGCGCGAGGAGCGCATCGGCGAATGTGCGTGGCCAGCGGCGGGCCCGAGCGGCCTCGACCCAGTATCGAGCGCGCAAACGCGCATCGATCAGGCGTCGATGCAGCGGCTGTAGCTCGGCAAGGAGTGCTTGCGCGGCCTCGCGCTCGGGCGGGTGCGGCGGGCCGGGCGCGACTCGGGTGGTCCGGGTAGCCGGGGTGGCGCGGGCAGCCGGGGGGCTCGGAGGGCTCGGGGCACCCCGGACGCTCGGGGCAGCGCCCGCAGATCGTGGCAGCGGTTGGCTCGGACTCAGCTCGGCCATGTGCCCTCACGCCCAGGAATTACCACTAATCATACCGCGTCCGGTAGAGTTTGATATTCTATTTTGCGTAGAGTTATAGACGATTCAACTACCTCAGGCCCCGTATGCGCGTGCCCACCGCCCCCCATTCTCAAGCTTCGGCCGAGGAGCCGGACCTCGACCGCATCGACCGCCAGATCCTCGCGCGGCTGCAGCAGGATGGCCGCGTACCGATCGCCCGCCTCGCCCGCGAGGTGAGCCTCACGGTGACGCCGACGCTCGAGCGCGTGCGCCGCCTCGAACGGTCCGGCTACATCGCGGGCTATTTCGCCCGGCTCGATGCCGCCAGGCTCGGGCTCGGCCTGCTGGCCTACGTCGAGGTGTCTCTCGATCGCACGACCCCGGATGCTTTCGAGCGCTTCAAACAGGCGATGCTCGCGCACGACGAAGTCATGGAATGTCACATGGTGGCGGGTGGCTTCGACTATCTGCTGAAGGTGCGCGTGCGCGACATGGACAGCTACCGGCGCTTTCTCGGCGATCGAATCGCGGGCGTGCGTGGCGTGCAGCAGACCCACACGTATTTCGTAATGGAGGAAGTGAAGTCGACGCACCGGCTGAGCGTCGGTTCGTAGCCGGAGCGGGCACAGGCATTGCTTTGTGCAGCGAGGCGCGCCGCATTGTCCGGCGCACAAAGGAGCATGGAGCATGACATCGAAGGTCCAGGGTGAGGGTAATTACGATGCGGCCCGCCAGTACGACGAGAAGGCCCGCAAATTCGTCGAGGAAAAGCAAAAGGCCGGCGAGGAGCTCAAAGGCTCGAGCAAGGACGCGCAGCCGCAGCTGACGGAAGCCGAGCGCGAGGCGCTGAGCCACGCGAAGCGCGGGGACGAGGACCGCCGCGATGCGGAGGAGCTGCGGCGCCTCGAGGAGCACCGCAAGCAGCAGCACTGAGTCGGACCGACGACTCACCGGGCAGCGCTCCGGGTATCTCCCTCAGGGGCGTGCGTCGCCGGGGAACGGCGTCGCCAGGGAGCGACTGCGCGGTTACAAATCGTTACGAACCAGCATGATAAAATCCGCCGCGACGCAGGCTGCATTGCCGCGACACTGACGGACCTCCCCTCGGAATGAGTATCTCACCCGCCCCGCCGGCCTCACGCCGGCGCGACGAGCTGGATGTGCTGCGCGGTCTGTTGCTCGTGATGATGGCCGTCACGCACCTGCCGACGCGGCTCAGTTTCTACAGCAATCAGCCGTTCGGGTTCGTCTCCGCAGCCGAGGGATTCGTGTTCCTCTCCTCGTTCCTCATCGGCTCGATCTACACGCGGCAGCTCATCGAGCGCGGGGCGGACTACGTGCGCTCGCGGCTGTGGAAGCGCGCCGGGCGGCTGTATTTGATGCACCTCGGGCTGCTCGTGTTCCTGTTCACCTTCGTTGCGGGTCTCGCCGTGGCGACGGGCAATCAGCCGCTGCGCAATCACCTCTCGCTCTACTTTGCGACGCCCGTGCGCGCAACCCTCGCGGGCCCACTGCTGCTCTATCAGCCGCCCCTGCTCGACATCCTGCCGATGTACATCGTGTTCCTGCTCGCGACGCCCGCGCTGCTTAAGTTTGCCGCGCGTCGCGGCTGGCGTCCCCTGCTCGTCTGCTCCGCGCTCTTGTGGGGATTTGCGCAAATCGGCGGGCGCACGTTCCTTTACGGCCAGCTCTCTCAGCTCCTCGGTCTGAAGCTGCCGCTCGATGCTTTCGGCTCATTCGATTGGTTCGCCTGGCAGCTCGTATGGATGGCTGGCCTGTGCCTCGGCGCGCGTCAGCTCAGGCGCACTCAGCCGGCGACCGCCGGTTCAAGCCCGCGGCCTGACAGCTTCGATGGGACTGCCGCTCGAGCGATCCGGGGCTTGCTCATGACGGGCGCCGTCGCGCTGACCGTGCTCTTCCTGCTGTACCGCTACGGCGGTATGACCCTGCCGTTCGATCCGGCACTGAGCATTGCCCTCACCGACAAGTGGCATCTCGGAGCGCTCAGGATCGTGAACTTCGCCGCGCTCGCATACGTCGTGAATGCGAGTGTGCTTCCGCTGCTTGCATGGCTGCGCGTCAGGGTGCTCTCGATGCTCGGACGCGCATCGCTCGAGGTCTTCACGGCGCACGTACCCTTCTGCGTGTTGAGCCGCGCGCTGGTCCTCGACGATGCGACTCCGCTGCCGCTCATCACCGAGGCGCTCGTGCTGGCGGCAACCTTCGGTGCCATGTTGTTCGTCGCCTGGCGCGCGGCGCTCGTGCGCACACCGCCGGTCAGGATCGCCGCCCCTGCCTGAAGAGTGCGTGCGGCGGCCGGCGAAGTGACGCCGCGACCCGGATCCCTCTAACAGCTCAGAGCTCGCCCCGGGCCGCGAGCGCACGAATGCGATCCGCGGTGCGGCAGGCCAGCGCCTGGATGGTGAGGGAAGGATTGACGCCACCCGTCGTCGGGAACACGGACCCGTCGCAGACGAACAGATTGCGGATATCCCAGCTGCGGCAGTCGCCATCGACGACGCTCGTACGCGGATCGTCGCCCATGCGGCACGTGCCCGCCATGTGGCACGTGTCGTCCCGCTGGTCCCAGATATCCGTGGCGCCGATCGCCTCGAGCGCACGCCGCATGAAGGCGAGCGCGTGATCGATGAGCGCCACGTCGTTGTCGCACCAGCTGTACTCGACTCGCGGGATCGGAAGACCGTATTGATCCTTGTCGTCGGCGAGCGTGACGCAATTTCTCTCCTGCGCGAGAAACTCGCCGACGATCTTGAGCCCCACCTGGTGGTTGTAGTCCTGCATCGCTCTCATGAGGCGATTGCCCCACAGGCCGCGATTGGTCGATTGCACGCGCGCCCAGAGCTGCGGGAGCGGCCCCTGGCTCATATAGCAGTAGCCGCCGAAGAAGTCCTTAGCATCGCAGTAGTTCCAATGCTCGGTGAGCGCAAGCGACGGCGGGCCCTTGTAGCTGCGGATCTCGCGCTCGGATAAGCCCCATACCGCTTGATTCGCCTGCACGGTGAAGTACTTGCCGACGAGGCCCGAGCTGTTCGCCAGGCCTTGCGGATGGTGCTGGTCCGCGGAGTTGAAAAGCAGCCGCGGAGTCTCGATCGCGTAGCCTGCGACGACGACATGTCGTGCGTGCTGGAAGCGCCAGCGCCCCTCACGCACGTAGTGCACCCCGGTCGCGCGCGCTTCGTGCCCGCCCGTCGGGTGCTTCACTTCGATGCGGCCGACCATGGCGAGATCGCGGATCTCGGCGCCAGCGGCGACCGCGCGCGGGATCCAGGTGACGAGCGCGCTCTGCTTGGCATTGGTCGAGCAGCCGGTCACGCAGAATCCGCGGTACACGCAAGGGTGGGCGCGACCGCGGGGCGCCGAGAGCGTCGCGATCGGAGTCTCGGTCCAGGGGATGCCGAGCGCCTCGCAACCCTCGGCGAGCGCGAGCCCCGCGGCATTGAGCTCGTGCGCGCGATAGGGATAGCGCGGCCGTTTCGGCCCCCACGGATAGTTGACGGGCCCCGAGATCTTCAGCGCCTCCTCGACCTCGCGGTAATAGCCCCACATCTCGCGCCAGTCGATCGGCCAGTCCGCGCCGTAGCCGAGAAGCGTGCGGGATTTGAACCACTCGGGCCGGAAACGCAGCGACACCATTGCGAAATGCACCGTGCTGCCGCCGACTCCCTTGCCGCTGTTGTTGCTGCCGAGCTGGACCGGGTTGCTGCCGGTCGAGATGCGATCGTCCGTCCAGTAGAGCTTGGTCTGCTCGGCCTCATCGGAGGCGAAATCTTCCAGCGGGCGAAACCACGGGCCGGCATCGAGCGCAACGACCGTGAACCCCGCCTCGGCGAGCCGACAGGCGAGCGTTCCGCCACCCGCCCCGGTCCCCACGATGACGAAATCCACTTCCTCGTCGTCGCGGAACTGTCGCATGGGGACCCACCCGCCCGGCCGGAACACATCGGGCGCGCGGCCATTCCTGGCACGCGGCTCGGTGAGCGGATCATCCGGCATGGCGTGCGCCGCAGGTCATACCCGCTTCAGCGGATGCGCTGATTGATGCGGCGGGCTTCCAGCGCATCGTCGCCATGCGCTTCTGCCGGCTCCCACGGATCGCGCTCGTCATAGCCCATGCGCACGTAACCGCGCGGACTCGCCGGCCCGCCGTATCCCATCTCGCTCCAGGCGGTCGGATACGACCAGTAAGCGTCGACGACATCGGTGAGCAGACGTTGCGTGAAGAAGGTCTTCGGCGGCATGCCGCCCCAAACCGGATCATGCAGGTCTCCCTGCTCCATTCGCCTGAGGAGTTCTTCCTGCTCTCGCGGCTCGAGCTCACGGAAGGGCCGGCCATGTGTCGAGTTCGATTCGGCATCGAGCGCTGCAATCCCGCGCCGCCAGGCTGTGCGCTCGCGCGGCATGTCGGCTGCGCGATAGCCGTCCTGGCGGTCGATGTACAGCTTGTGATCGATCAGCTCTGCAACGGGAACGGGCACGCGATGCGCAGGCTGGGGCGTGATGATCGCCGCGATCGCCTGCACCGTCGCGAGCTCGTGGATGTCGAAGAAGCGCGGCTCTCGCGGGGTGCGAAGCCGCGCGTCGATCACCTCGCGCGTCTTGTCGTTCCATGACGGCGAGCGACGTTTGGTAAGCACGTCGTAGCCCGGATAGCGCTCCGGACCTGCAGAGCGATGTTCAGCCATGCGGCCGCTCCTTCAGCAGGCCGAGCGCAGCGAGCCCCGCAAGGGCGAGGCCCGTGAAGCTCGGCGGGGCCGGAAGCGGCGGCCCGTTGAGAATGTTCTGTGTCCAGTTGCGCCAGCCACCCATGTTGCGCGCGACTCCCCAGGTGTGGAACCCGACGCCGGCGAAGCCGAGGAGCGCCGTGAGGCGCAGCCATACACGGGCGATGCGGCCGCGGCGCGGCGAGGAACTGGCGGCCGCCCCGAGCAGCAGCGCGGCGCTCACCGGTGGCAACGTGACCGGGGCGTACATGGCGGGATTGTGGTATGCGCCGCGGAAATGCAGCAGCGCGGCCTCCGCAACCGTGCCGAGGAGGCCGAGACCGCTCACCACAGCGAGCAGCCGTCCCGCGGGCAAACCGAGCACGTGCGCAGGTCGTCCCCGAGAGGTGTGGCGCACCTCCTCGGCGGCCGCACCAAGCAGTCCAGCGAGCAGGATCGCCATCGGAGCACCGAGCGGCGCTCCGAAGAACAGGTTCTGCCACGCGAGACGGCCGGGGCGTTTGAGAACGTTATAGAGATGAAACCCAGTGCCGGCCATTCCCGTGAGAGCGGCGGCCGAGAAGACCGCCTGGCGCGCTCGGTGGGCGAGCGGCCGCATGTCGGTCGTGCCATGCGCGGACACCGCGAGGGTCAATGCTGAGATGACCGGCGGAGCGAACATGAAGCCGTTCTTGAAGGAGCCACGATAGTGCTCGAGGCCGCTGTCAAGCAGCACCGAGGTCGCGAGCAGCCCCGTCGCACGATTGAGGCGTCGGGCGGCGTGAACGCTGGCGCCGCGGTGTATTCGACTGTGCACGGTTCTCCTGACTCGTGACGGCGAGCCTTCGAACGACCGACCGATCTACATTTGGCTGTCGCTCCTTCAACTACCCGTCCGCGGCAAGGTTCCGTCTGCGCTGGCACCCGCGGCGATCGAAGCGTTCAACGCGACGGGCCGCTACAGCATGTCGTTGTTGTTGGCGGCGCGAGGGGGGATCTCCTGCGCGACGTCCCAGTGCTCCGCGACTTTGCCGTTCTCGATGCGAAAGATGTCGACGACCGCGTTCCCGCGCTCGCCTGGATGAATGACGACGTGAACGTGGGCAATGACATGATCGCCCTCCGCGAAGATGCGTTTCACGTCGTGCCGCGCGTCGGGAGAATGATTCCGGGCCCAATCGAGAAACGCTTTCAGGCCCGCGGTACCCGTCGCGGCGAGAGGACTGTGCTGGATGTAGTCGGGCGCAAAGAGCTCATCCACGCGCGCCGAGTCGAGGGGCCCGAGCACCTGTTCATAGACCGCGCGAATGAGGCGGAGATTCGCCTCCTCAGCAGGCGTGTAAGGCACAAGGCACCGTCGGGTCAAGGCACCGTCAGGTCAAGGCACCGTCAGGTCCAGTCGCCCCCTCCGTCTCCGCCACCGGCGTCTCCGCCCATTCCGAAGTCGGCGCCGCCGCCGCCGGGATCACCGCCGCCATCCCAGGAATCGCCGGATAGCCCAAAATCCTGCCCTCCCATGTCTGGGTTGGGCGGGGCCCCAACGATCTCTCCCGCGTTCGCCGGCGGAATCACACCGCCACCCTGGCCGCCGCCGAGCACACGTCCCACGAGCGCCTCGCCCGCTGCGACGCCCGCCCCGACCGCGAGCCCCGTGCCGAGGCTGCCCATCAGCCCGGGACGGCTGCCGTAGCCGTAGGGCCCGCCCCCCATGGGAGGCACGATCCCGCCGGGCGGCATGCCCATGGGCTGCCCCGGATACGGTTGCCCGGGATATTGGGGATAGCCGCTCGCAAGCTGACGGCGTCGGCGCGCGATCGAGGCGACGATCACGACGACGGACAAACCGACGAGGATCAGGCCCCAGGGCACGCCCGAGCGCCGGGTGGCCTGCGGCGCATAAGGTGCACGATGCAGCATGCGCCCCTGCGAGAGCTCCGCTTTGAGCTCCCCGATCACTGCGCGGTTGGTCACGAACGGCAGTCCGGGCTCGAGCGTCTCGGCGGTGGCGAGCTCGGCCTGCGCCCGTGGAATATCTCCGGCCCGCGCGTAGACCTCGGCGGCGACCCAGTGCGCCTGGCCGCTGCGCGGATGGTCGGCGAGCACCTGGCTCAGCATGCGCTCGGCCTGACCGAGCTGCCCTGCCCGCGCCGCCTCATAGATTTGATGCGGGGTCGGGTCCGGCCCCGCGGCAAGCACGAGGCCCGCTGCGGTGATGCCGGCAAAGAGCATGAGGGGAACAGCGATCTTGCGAAGCCTGGCCATGGTTCGTACCTGCTCGCTTTCGAGGCACTGACCCTTTGGGCAGCGGCGGCTGCCTGGGGTTCCAGAACTCATACGAAAATGATGATAAACAGGGTGTTAAGCGGGAGACTTAATCTTTACACGTGCGCGAGTGCGGGCACGGCTCAATGTGCCTGCGCGGCATGCGGGGATGGCGCATCCGGCGCGAGCACTGCATTTGCGCTCTGACGCTCCCGTGCGTGATCGGCTCCGAGCATCAGATAGACGGCCGGCACGATGAACAGCGTGAACAGCGTTCCGATCGACAGCCCGGAGAAGATCACGATGCCCATTGCGCGTCTGCCCGCCGCGCCGGCACCCGAGGCGATCACGAGCGGGATGACCCCGACCACCATCGCGGCCGTTGTCATCAGGATCGGCCTCAGGCGCACGGCCGCAGCCTCCTCGATCGCGGCGAGCTTCGAGCGACCCTCGCGCTGCAGCTGATTCGCGAACTGTACGATGAGAATTCCGTGCTTGCTGATGAGGCCGAGGAGCGTCACCAGGCCCACCTGCGTGTAGATGTTGAGCGTTGCGAAGCCGAGATTGATGAAGAGCAGCGCGCCGAACAGCGCCATCGGCACGGACACCAGAATGACCGCCGGGTCGCGAAAGCTCTCGAACTGCGCCGCGAGCGCGAGATACACGATGATGAGCGCAAATAGAAGCGTCGCGAGGAAGCTGCCCGAGCCCTGCATGAACTGCCGCGACTGTCCCGCGTAATCGGCGGTGTAACCGAGGGGAGCGACTTCGCTCAAAGTTTTGCGCAGGAACTCGAGGGCCGCGGACTGGGACACGGCGGGCGATCCTGCAATGATCGCGGAGTTGAGCTGCTGGAAGTGGTTGATCGTCTCGGGCACGGTGCTCGTCTCGATGCTCGCGACGGTGCGAGCAGGGATGAGCGAGCCGTCACCCGCGCGGATGTAGTTGTCGAGCACCTGCCCGGGATTCAGGCGGTCCTTTTGCAGCAGCTGCGGAATGACTTTGTACGAGCGCCCGTCGATCGAGAAGTAGTTGACGTATCCGCCCCCGAGCGCCGCGCTCAACGAGGCGCCCACGTCCTGCGCGGTGAGGCCCAGGTCGCCGACAAGGTCGCGGTCGATCTGCAGTGTCGCCTGAGGCTTGTCGATCTTGAGGTCCGAGTCGATGTACCAGAACATGCCGCTCGCTCGGGCGCGATCGAGCACTCTCTGCACCACGTCGTTGAGGCTCGCGATCGGCTCGGTGGTCGTGATGACGAACTGCACCGGAAAGCCCGACGAGCCGGGAAGCGAAGGCAGCTGGAAAGCTCCGACCCGCACGCCTGCGATCCGGTTCCAGCGCTTCTGCAGCTCGGCCTGAATCTCGTTCGCGGTACGCTGCCGCTCGTCCCAGGGCTTCAAGATGACGCCGCCGATCCCCTGCGTCACGGACCCCTGGCCGAGAATTTGGAAGATTGCATCCGTCTCGGGGAGGTCCTTGAGCGAGGAATACATCTGCTCCTGATAACGTTCCATCTGCTCGAGCGTCGCATCCGGCGGCCCACTCATCTGGCCTATGACGATGCCCTGATCCTCCTGGGGCGCAAGCTCCGACTGTGACGTCATGAACAGATACACGGCCCCGCCGAGGAGCACCACGCCGAGCACGACGAGCACGGGCCAAGTCTGTAGCCAGCTCGCGAGCAGCCGGTGATAACCGCCGCGCAGGCGCGTGAACGCGCGGTCGAGCCAGCGCGTGAACCGGCCCTCCTCCTGGCTCGCGCGGAATACTCGCGAGCACATCATCGGCGAGAGCGTGAGCGCGATGATGCCGGAGACGGTCACCGCACCGGCGAGCGTGAATGCAAACTCGGTGAAGAGCGCTCCGGTGAGCCCGCCTTGAAAGCCGATCGGCACGTACGCGGCCACGAGCACAATCGTCATCGCGAGGATCGGTCCGCCGAGCTCGCGGGCGCCTTGCAGGGCTGCCTGGAAAGGCGTCGCGCCCTCTTTCATATGGCGGTCGACGTTCTCGACCACGATGATCGCATCGTCCACGACGAGGCCGATCGCGAGAACCAGCGCGAGAAGCGTCAGGAGATTGATCGAATAGCCGAGCGCGAGCATCACGAAGAACGCGCCGATGAGCGACAGGGGCATGGCGATGACCGGCACGAGCACGGCCCGGGGGCTGCCGAGAAAAAGGAAGATCACCACGGTCACGATCGCGAGCGCCTCGACGAGCGTGCGGATCACCTCGGAAATCGCCGTCGTGACGAATTTCGTGGTGTCGTACACGACCTCTTCTTTGATCCCGGTGGGCAGCTGTGCGGCGATCCCCGGCATCATGGCCTTGACGCGCCGTGCCACATCGAGCACGTTCGCGGTCGGCGCGGCCTGGATGCCGAGAAACACTTCCCTGCGCCCGTTGAAAGCGACGCTGAAATTGTAATTGTCGGAGCCGAGCACGACGTTCGCGACGTCCTCGAGCCGCACCAGCGCGCCGTTTTGACGTTTGACGACCAGACGCCGGAAGCCCTCGAGCGAGTGCAGATCGGTCGAGGCGGTGAGATCGACGCTCACCATCTGTCCTTTCGTCGTGCCGACCGCCGCGAGGTAGTTGTTCGCGGCAAGGGCCGCATACACGTCGCTCGCCGTCACGTCGTGAGCCGCCATGCGATCGGGGTCGAGCCAGGCGCGCAGGGCGAACTGGCGCCCGCCCTGCAGCTCCGCACTCTGCACACCGGGGACCGCATCGAGCTTCGGCTTCACGACGCGCAGCACGTAGTCGGTCACGTCGTTCGTCGGAAGCACGTCGCTGAAGAAGCCGACGTACATCGTGTCCGTCGTCTGGCCCGTCGAGACGCTGAGCACGGGCTGCTGAGCCTGAGGCGGCAGCTGGTTGCGGACCGAGTTCACCTTGGTCGAGATCTCGGTGAGCGCGCGGTTCGCATCGTAGTTGAGGCGAAGCGTCGCATTGATCGTCGACACGCCGGTCGTGCTCGAGGAGGAAAGATAGTCGATGCCCTGCGCCTGCGCGACGGCGGATTCGAGCGGCTGGGTGATGAACCCTGCCACCGTCTGAGCGTCCGCCCCGTAGTACACAGTCGTGATCGACACCACCGCGCTCTCGGTCTGCGGGTATTGCGTGACCGGAAGGTTGAATATCGAGCGCACGCCGAGCACGAGAATCAGCAGGCTCAGGACGGCCGAGAGCACCGGCCGCTTGACGAACAGGTCCGTGATCCTCATGGCTTCAACCTGCGCCGGACCGCGGCGTCTCACTCTTCCTGGGGCGCCGGGTGCGCATCGTTCGCCGGGACCACGCTGTTGTCGATGACGACCGGCGTGCCGTTCTTGAGCTTCATCTGGCCGCTCGTGACGACGAGATCCCCCGGGTCGACACCGCGGAGCACGGCGACCTGATCGCCGCGCTTTGCGCCGAGCGTCACGAAGCGCTGCTCGACCGTCAGGTGCGCCGGACTCGCTGCGCCGTCCGGCCGCGTGCCCGAGGCGCTCACCTGACCCTCGCCATCGGGTGCGGCCTTCGCCGCCGACCCCGTGGCGTCCTTCACCAGAAAGACCGTGGCTCCGTAGGGGTTGTAGGTAATTGCCGTTTGTGGAAGCGTCAAATGCCGCTCCGCGCCGCCCGATTCGACGGAGACGCGTGCGAACATGCCGGGCACGAGGCGACGGTGCGGGTTGTCGATGCGCGCCTCCACCTGGAAGTTACGGCTTGCCGCATCGATGCGCGGATCGATGGCCGTCACTTTGCCCGTGAAGCGCTCATTCGGATAGGAGTCGCTCGTGACGTTCACCGTCTCGCCCTTCGAGACGCGCGCCAGCTCCACCTGGGGAAGGCGGAAATCGACATAGATGGGGTCGAGGGTCTGAAGCGTCACGACCTTGTCGCCGGGATTGAGATACTGGCCGGGATTGATCGTCGTGATGCCGAGCCGGCCCGCAAACGGCGCGCGCAGCGTCTTCTTCGCGACGGTAGCCGCTTGCGCTGCGACCTGGGCTCGCTTCGCCTTGAGGTCCGCCTCGTCCGAGTCGATCTGCGATTTCGCGATCGCTTGGACCGCGAACTGCGCGCGATCGCGCCCGTAGACGACGGCTGCGAGGTCGGCGGCGGCCTGCAGTGCATTGAGCTGGGCGCGATCTGAGTCCGAGTTGAGCTCGACGAGCACCTGGCCGGCTGCGACTTCATCGCCCGACCGGAACCGGACCGAGCGCACGAGGCCCGCGACTTCCGTGGTGATGTCGACGCCCCGCACCGCGCGCAAGCTCCCGACCGCATCGAGCGCGGGCTGCCATTCGGAGTAATTCGCCGGCGCGGCCGTCACTGTTTGGGCTGGCGCGACGTTCTGCAGCAGCGCCTTGCGGATCATGTAGGACTTGAAGAGATTGAAGCCGACCAGCAGGCCGAGGAGTACCCCGGCGGCGAGCAGCACGCCCACGAGGCGCCGCCGCAGGCGGGCGGGCGGCGTAGCGCCCGACACTCCTCCTCGCTCCAGCTGGCCGCTTGGAGCGCCGGCCTCGCTCAAGCCATGTTCGACGGATTCGAGGCTCACGGGATCTCCTGCGGGGGCGACGCATGCGGCGCATCTCTCCCGAGTGCCGCCTAGCCGCTCGGAAAGGGCGCAACCGTACCGGCAGTTACGGACGGCTGCAATGCCGATTAAGAGAGAGGCGCCGTGGCACGTCCTTTGGCGATAGAATCCACCCCCCGGGTCGGGTACTCTTGTGCCGCACCGCGCGCGGGGGCTGCGGTGCCAATTGCATCCGAAATGTCACCCCTCGGAGACCCCAGCATGATCACGGAAGCGCCGGCAGGCGCCGCCCGGGTCGCTGCGTCGCTGCCCAAGGCAGCGACGGGCATCAGCGGCCTCGACGAGATCACTGACGGCGGCTTGCCACGCGGGCGGCCGACGCTCGTCTGCGGCAGCGCGGGCTGCGGCAAGACGCTGCTTGCCATGGAATTCCTCATTCGCGGTGCCACCCAATTCGGCGAGCCGGGGGCCTACATCACTTTCGAGGAGACCGAGGAAGAGCTCGCCCAGAACGTACGTTCGCTCGGCCACGACGTCGAGCGGCTGATCGCCGAGGGCAAGCTCGCGTTCGACCACGTTCACGTCGAGCGTCAGCAGATCGAGGAGGCAGGCGAATACGACCTCGAGGGTCTGTTCTTGCGGATCGGCCTGGCGATCGATTCCGTTGGCGCCCGACGAGTAGTGCTCGACACCATCGAGTCATTATTCTCCGGCTTCTCGAACCCGGCGCTCTTGCGAGCCGAGCTCCGCCGGCTCTTTCGTTGGCTGAAAGATCGCGGTGTCACGGCCGTCATTACGGCTGAGCGCGGCGAAGGCGCTCTCACACGCCAGGGTCTCGAGGAGTACGTCTCCGATTGCGTGCTGCTGCTCGATCATCGCGTTCAGCAGCAGGTCTCGACCCGGCGGCTGCGGGTGGTGAAATACCGTGGCAGCGGGCACGGCACGAACGAATACCCGTTCCTCATCACCGAGCAAGGCATCTCGGTCCTCCCGGTCACCTCGCTCGGCCTGAGCCACAAGGTGAGCAGCGAGCGCGTCTCGACCGGCGTTGCGCGACTCGATGCGATGCTCGATGGCGGCTATTACCGCGGCTCCTCGATCCTCGTCTCCGGCACCGCGGGCTCGGGAAAGTCGAGCCTGGCGGCCCACTTTGCCGCGGCCGCCTGCAAGCGCGGCGAACGTTGTCTTTACCTCGCATTCGAAGAGTCTCAGGCCCAGATCGTACGCAACATGCGCTCGATCGGCATCGATCTGCAGCCCTGGCTCGCCAGAGGCTTGTTGCACCTCGAGGCCTCACGCCCTACCTCGCAGGGGCTCGAGACGCATCTTGCGCAGGTTCACCAGCGGGTGAGCGAGCTCAAGCCGCAAGCGATCATCATCGATCCGATTTCGAGTCTCGCTGCCGCCGGCCCCTCTCTCGACACCGAGGCAATGCTGCTGCGGCTCATCGACTTCCTGAAAGATCGTGGGATCACCGCGATGCTGGTGAGCCTGACGAGCGGAGACGGTGCGCTCGAGGCGACGGAGCACGGCGTCTCCTCGCTCATCGACACCTGGATCGTCCTGCGCGACATCGAGCTCGCGGGCGAGCGCAACCGCGGGCTCTACGTGATCAAGTCCCGTGGCATGCACCACTCGAATCAGATCCGCGAGTTTCTCATCACGTCTCAGGGAATCGATCTGCTCGACGTCTACGTGGGTCCGGAAGGCGTGCTCACCGGCTCGATGCGCATCGCGCAGGAGGCGCGGGAGAAGGCCGCAGCGCTCGGGCGGCGCCAGCAAGTCGAGCGCCGCGAGCGCGAGCTCGCCGTGCGGCGTGCGGCGCTCCGCGCGCAGGTGCTCGCCCTGGAGCAGGAACTGAAAGCGATCGACGAGGAAGCGCGCATCACGTCCGCAGAGTCGGCCGCCGCCGAGGGTGTCCGCGCAGGTGAGCGAACGGCGGCCGCCGCTCGGCGCGGCGGAGAGGAAGGCGACCCCGAATGAGGCCGAGCGCAAATGATGAGGAGCGCTGGGTACTCAGGCTCTACACGGCAGGGCAAACGCCCAAGTCGGTCGCGGCATTCGAGAATCTCAAGCGCATTTGCGATGAGCATCTGCCCGGGCGCTATGAAATCGAGGTAATCGACCTGATGAAGAACCCCAGACTCGCAAAGGAGGACCAGATCGTCGCCATCCCGACACTGGTACGTAAGCTGCCCGATCCACTGCGCAAGATCATCGGCGACCTTTCGGACGTGGATCGGACGCTCGTCGGTTTGCAGCTGCGTCCAGCATTCCAGGTGCGACGACCATGAGCACCGCACGAAACGATCCTGGCATCTTGCTCGATCTGGAGATCGAAGAGCTGCGCCGCCGGTTGCAGGTGGCCGAGGAGATGCACCGGGCGATCGTCGATGACGAGCTCGACGGATTCGTCGTCGGTCGGGACGATGGCGAGCGCCGCGTCTTACTCGTAGGCGATGCCCACCGTCCGTTCCAGCTCGACGCGGAAGCCGAGCGGGAGCGGCGCCGCGCGCTCGAGGAGGCAGACCGGCACAAGAATCAATTCATGGCCGTGCTCGGCCACGAGTTGCGCAACCCCCTCGCCTCGCTCGTGAACGGTCTCGAGATCCTGCGCCGCTCGGCGGCCCTGGAGCCGCACGCGCGCCGGGCACTCGAGGTGATGTCGCGGCAGACCACGACGCTCATTCGACTCGCCGATGACCTTCTCGATGTGAACCGCCTCGAGAAGGGCATGGTCTCGCTCGATCGCCGGCGCATCGATCTTGCGCGCGTGCTCGGCGATGCAGTCGAGTCGGCACGTCCGGCGCTCGAGGCGAAGCGACATACAGTCGAAATCGTATCGGGCCCGGAGCCTGTCTGGGTCGACGGCGATCCGGTACGACTCACGCAAGTCGTGCTGAATCTGCTTCTCAACGCCGCACGCTATACGGATGCGGAAGGTCATATCCGCTTGGTACTCGAGTGCTCGCGGCGCGCGGATGCGCAATGCGTTGCGATCGTGCGCGTGATCGACACCGGGGTAGGCATCGAGCCCGATCAAATCGCGCGCGTGTTCGAGCCGTTTGCTCAGTTGGGCTCGTGTCAAGGGCGCTCAGGCGCCGGGCTCGGGCTCGGACTTACGATCTGCCGGCGGCTGGTCGAGCTGCACGGCGGATCGATCAACTGCCGCAGCGACGGCGCGCGGTGCGGTGCCGAGTTCATCGTCGAGCTACCGGCGTTGCCGGCCTGAGGACGCTCAGCTTCCCGTCACGTCTATCTCGAAATTCCGGCCGGCCCATTCGCCGTTCGCCGTGCGCTCGAAGGTGAGCTCGATGCGCGCGCCTGCGGCGAGCCGTACGGTTTCGAGCTCCGCGACATGAAGACCGATCCCGACGTCCCGAGTATCGATCTCCTCCACGGTCCGCCAACCGTCCCCCGTCCAGCGCACGCGCGCCGGATCGTTGATGCCGACCGAGAGCGGCACACCTGCAGGAATGCGGCTGATGGGCGCCGCCTCGGTCCACACGGCGCGAGCGATCGCGGGCCGTCTTCCCTCGTAACGCGTCCAGACGGCCTCGGGTCGATCGACCGCTCGCCCGAGCTCGCGTGAGATGGCGAGCTTGACGAATTCGGCGTGCGCCCACGCGAGCGGCATCGCCGAGCCGCTCGGATGCCCCTTTGCTAGACCGAGCGCCGGAATATTCGCCTCGTCCCAGACCTGCTCGGGCAACATCCCGCCTCTCGAGCCCATGTCCATCATCGATTGCAAATAGGGCAGCGGATCGTGGCCGGCGGCGAGCTCGTAATGCCCACGCTCGCCGGTCAGCAGCGGCCACGCACGCCCTCGCCCGCTGCCGTCGAACGCCGATCCGTCTTCGTGCTCCCCGTAGCCGTCGGCGGTGTATCGATACCAGCTCACTCCAGTAGGCAACTCGACGCGCAGCAGCGCATCGGCGAGCTTGACCGTTGCGAGAACTGTCGGGTCCTGCGGCTGCCTCAATCCGAAGCGCACGAGCTGCAGGAAATCGACACCGACCTGCTGCCAGGCCCTCATGTCGGGATCGGAGCGCCAGTTCTTCACCGGCAGCTGCGCATCGATCGCCTGCGGATCGTGGATGATCTCGGTCGGCGCGACGCGCACGTAATAAGCATCCACACCATGCTCGCGCGCGAGCGCCGTGCCGCGCGCCGTCGTCCAGTCTTCGAGCCGCGCGTTCCAATAATCGGCCACGGCGTACACGAGCTGTCGCGCCGCGGGCTCGAGGTACGGGGCCCCACCAACTAGGGCCGCAATACAAACGGCGAGTGTGAACGTGTTGAGTCCGGCGTCTTCTTCCCAGCGGTCCTGTTGTGTCGCAGGCCCGTTTCGCACGATGAAAGCGAGCGCTCGCCGGATCATGTCCGCGATCTCGATGCCGTGAAGCGCGGCGCGGTCGGCGAGGCTCACCGCGAGCAGTACCGGAAAGGCCGCCTCATCGAGCTGCAGCCCAGTCCAGTAGCTTTTGCCGCCGAGCCACTGGTTCTGGAACCAGTGCCCGTCGAGCTGTTGGGTCGCGATGAGGTAACGCAGCGTATCGCGCGCCTCGCCGACGGCGCCGAGCGCGAGCAGCGCGCCTGCGCACTCGACGAGGTCGCGCGGCCATACCAGGTGGTACCCGCCGATCTCATCGCGCGTGTTGCCCCAGGGAACGCTCAAGGAAGCGACCATGGTGCCCGGATAGAGCTTGTCCTGGTGTGCGCGCAGGACCATCCCGCATATCTTGAACTCACGCTCGAGCGCGGGCGTCCAGCCGGCCGCGTGAGTCGGCTGCACCGCCTGCACCTTCTGCGCGGGTTGGGTCGCCTGGGCCGCCCGGCGCGTCCGGCGAGCTCCGCAGTGAGCGTGCCACTCGCCCCAGCTCTCAATCAGCCGCATCCAGTTCGCCTCGAAGGGCTCGAGGAGCGCGGTGACCGCCACGGTGGCGGCGGCCTCTCGACTCGATCCGAAAGCGAGCGCGAGGGTTACGCTGTGGGGCAGCTCGCCCATGAGCGCGACATTGCCCGGACCTGCGCTCGAGTACTCCCAGGTCATCGCGCCGTGGTGCGAGAAGTCCTGCCAGCCGTCACTCGCGCCGACGTAGCCCGCGCTCGCGCGCATCCATGCATCGCGCTGGTGCTCGTCGGCGGCGGCGAGCGCGAGCGCGAAGGGACCCTGCTCCGCCCATAACATCCGCCGTCCGCGCAGATCGGCGACCTCCGCTCGATTGTCGCGCCCGCTGCCCCCTAAGTGCGGTGCGAGCAGCGCGTAGAGCCTCATGCCGGGATCGCTCGCGAGCTGCGCTCGGATGAGGAGCGCGTCGCGGCGAACGCACGCTGCGATGCGCAGGGAAAGCTCGAAGCGTGGGTGGCGGTGCACGACGGTTGCTGCGGGCGTGCCGTCGGCCGCGAGAGAAACGGAGTGCTCCTCGCGGCGCTTCACCTCCGCCCAAAAGCCTTTGCCGTCCGCAACCAGAAAGCCCAAGTCGCGAATCTGCGGGGTATCGACGCGCGGGTAATAGACCTCGTTGAGGATGCCGCCCCCGATCGTGAACCAAATGCGCGAAGGGCCGAGCGAGCAGCCGACCATCTCCTTCGCACTGCTGCACCAGGTGGGGGGAATACCCGGGGCGCCCGGCGCCTCCCCGCCGCTCATCGGTCGCGCCCTCGTGAGGATTCTCCGGCGCTCGGCTGGGCCCAGCCCCCCTCGCGCCAGAGCCGGAAGGCGCCCTCGAAGGCATCGGCATTGTCGCCGAGCCGCGCACCTTCGGGGAGCTTGCGGAGCTTGCGAGCGTTGCCGCCCCCGATCACCACGTACTCCACCTGGAATGCGGCGGTCAGCCGCTCGGTCACATCATGCACGGCGCGCTCCCATTTGCGGCGCCCATGACGGCGGAGGCCGCGCTTGCCGAGATAATCCTCGTACGTGCGTCCCTTCTTATACGGCAGATGCGCGAGCTCGGTCGCCTCGACGACGCGATCGAGAATCAGCGCAGTACCGAGCCCGGTTCCCAGGCCCAGGAACAGCATTCGTCCGCCCGCATAACTGCCGATCGCCTGCATCGCCGCATCGTTGAGGATCCGCACCGGTCGGCCGAAAGCGCGCGCGAAGTCGAACTTTACCCAGCCTCCGCCGAGATTGCGGGGCTCGGCGATCGGGCGGCCGTGCCAGACGACCCCCGGATAGCCGATGGAGATCACCTCATACCGCCAATCCTCAGCCAGCTCTTTGACGCTGCGCACCATCTGCCGTGGTGTGAGCTCTGGGCCCGAGTCCGCCTTACGTGGCGTACGCGCGCCGCTTACGAGCGCCTTGATGTGAGTGCCGCCGATGTCGACGGCAAGAATGCGGCGCGCGACGCGTCGCCTCTCAGCGTCGCCGCGCCGCATCGCTTTCCTGCGCTCTCTCTATCAAATAAGCCCGCACCGCCGCCTGCTCGTGCGCATCGAGCACGGATTTGAACGAAACCATGCCGTGCGATTCGAGCGCCCCTTCATTGATCACGGCGTTCCAGAGCGCCTCATTCGAGAGCGCAGGGCTGAAGCGCAGATCGGGCACGAGTCCTCCGGAGACGGCGCCATCGCCGTGGCACGAACCGCAGCGCCGGGCGTATTGCTTCGCGCCCTCGGCGGCGAGCGCCGGCTCGACGTGAGCGCTCGGTGGGGCCATGACGCCCTGCGCAGGCGCGACGGCCGGCGGAAGCCGAGCCGTGCCGTCGAGCGCGAAGGTCAACACTCGGCTTCGATTGACGACGTGTCCGGATTTGAATGAGAGGGCACCGGCGACGAGTGGGAAGACTCCGCCCCAACCGGCGAGCACCGTCACGTACTGTCGGCCCGCAACCTCGTAGGTCATCGGGGCTGCAATGATTCCGGTCTGCGCCGGAGCCGACCAGAGCTTGCGGCCGTCGCTGGCTCTAAAGGCCTCGAAATCCCCCGCGGCAGTGCCTTGAAAGACGAGATTGCCGCGCGTCGCGAGCGTGCCGCCATTCCACGGACCGACGTGCGGGGCGCGCCAGGCTGCCCGCTGCGTCACCGGATTCCAGGCGAGGAGGTAGCCTTTCAAACCGGCGAGCGCCTGAGCCTGAGCCTTCGGATCCGCGGGCAGGCTCGTCGTCGCCTGATCGAGCCCCATGTTCGTCGCGAGCGTCTCGGGCTCGAAATCGTGATCCGCGAGGTAGGGGAACGGCATCTCCTGCGCCGGGATGTAGACGAGCCCAGTCACCGGACTGAAGCTCATCGCTTGCCAGTTGTGTCCGCCCGAGGGGCCGGGCTCGCCCACCCAGAGTTTGCCCGTGCGAGCGTACTGCGCCTCGGGATTGACGATCGGACGGCCCGTCTCGCGATCGATCCCCCGCGCCCAGTTGACCGGCACATAGTTATTCGCCGAGACGAGCTGGCCCGTCTCGCGATCGATCACATAGAAGTACCCGTTCTTCGAGGCCTGCAGAATCACGCGGCGAGGCTTGCCGTCGATCGGCAGCGTCGCGAGCGTCAGCGTTTGGGTGGCGTCGTAGTCCCACATGTCGCCCGGGGTTTCCTGGTAGTGCCAGGCGTACTCGCCCGTTGCGGCGTGCACGGCGACGATCGAGGCCGAAAAAAGGCTGTCCGCCGGTTCCCCGCTCGCGAGCCGTCGCGCCCAGGGCTGCACGTTGCCCGTGCCGAAATAGATCAGATCGAGATCGGGATCGTAGGAGAAGGAGTTCCAGACCGTCGCGCCGCCGCCGCTCTTCCACCACCCGGGCGGCCAGCTCTTCGCCGCGCGCGCGAGCGCCCCATTCTCGGGTCCCTTGGCCGGATCGCCCGGGACGGTATAGAAGCGCCAGGTGAGATGACCCGTCGCCGCGTCGTACGCGCTGACATAGCCGCGAACGCCGTACTCCGATCCGGCATTGCCAATGACGATCAGCCCGTGTGCCGCGAGCGGTGCGCCGGTGATGGTATAGGGCAGTTTCGGATCGACCGTGAGAACCGACCAGTCCGGCTTGCCGGTGCGCGCATCGAGCGCGATCAAGCGCCCATCGAGCGTTGCGACGTAGACTCGACCGTCCCATACCGCAACACCGCGGTTCACCACGTCGCAACAGGCGTTGATCGCCGTACGACCTGGGACCTCCGGATCGAATTTCCACAGCAGCTTGCCGGTTGCGGCATCGAGCGCCTGCACCTTGCTCCAGGCACTCGTCGTGTACATCACACCGTCCACGACGACTGGAGTCGCCTCCTGACCACGATGCGTGTCGAGGTCGTAGTACCAGGCGAGGTGAAGCCCGGCGACGTTGCGATCATTGACCGAGGCGAGAGGACTGAAGCGGGTATCGCCGTAATCGTGTCCTACGGCCAGCCAGTTCTGCGGCTCTGCGCCTGCATGCTTCAGACGGGAGCCCGTAACCCGGGCGGGCCCGCGGTGCGAGGCTGCCGGGGCACTCACCGCTGCCGATGCCGCAAGGCCTGCAAGTAGCGCAATCGCTGCGAGTCTCTGTAAATTCCTCACGCATTCCCCTTGGGGTCGCATCCGCTCGAGGATGAGGTCTATCTTAGCAGTGCCGGTATGCGCGCGAGACCGTCCCCCATGCGAGAATCCGCACCAGGATGAATCTGCTCATCATCGAGGACGACGCGGAGCTGCGCACGGGGTTGCAAACGCTGCTCACGCAGCACGGCTATCGGGTCGAGGCGCTCGCCGGAGCTCGGGAGGGCCACGCGGCGCTCATCACGGGTGATTTCGACCTCGCCATCATCGACCTTACCCTTCCCGACGGCGACGGAGTCGCGCTGATCCGGGCGCTGCGGACCGAGAGGTGCAGCGTCCCGGTACTCGTCGTCACGGCACGCGATGCGCTCGATGACCGCGTGGCCGGACTCGATGCAGGTGCCGACGATTATCTGGTGAAGCCGTTCGAGATGCAGGAGCTCGAGGCGCGCGCACGCGCTCTCATCAGGCGCAATCGCGCCGATCGCGCGCTCGGGATCCGTTTCGGTCCGCTCGAGCTCACGATCGGGGACCCGCGCGTGCTGCTCGACGGCGCGCCCGTCGATCTGACTGCGCGCGAGTACGCACTGCTCGAGCTGCTCGCGGTGAGAGCCGGCCAGGTCGTCAACAAGTCTCAGATCGCGACGCGCCTCGCGCGCTCCGGCGAGGCGTTATCGGATGCGGCCATTGAGGTTGCGATCCATCGCCTGCGACGCCGCCTCGAGCCCTACGAGCTGCACGTGAGGACGGTGCGGGGGTTCGGATACCTGCTCGAGGCAGCCGAGCCGACTCCGGAGAGCTGAAGCAGCACCGGCGTGGCCGAGCCGACCCTCAAATCCGGGCTCACGCTGCGCTTCATCGTCGCGGCGCTGCTGCTGCTGCTGCTCGATGGCATCGCCTGCTATTTCACAGCGGCCCATTTTGCGAACCTCGTCTACGACCGTTGGCTCATCGACTCGACGCGCTCGCTCGCCCAGGCGCTCCGGACCGACGGAGGTGAAGTTCGCTTCACCCTGCCGCAAATCGCGCTGCAGATCTTTCAATTCGACGAGAGCGACCGGACCGTCTTCCGGGTGGATTCCGAGCGACGCGGGTTGATCGCTGGGGATGCGTCGTTGCCGCTCATTCTCCCAAGGCCCGACGGAGAGGTGCGGCTCGCGACGGTCGGCGTGCAAGGGCATCCGATGCGGCTCGTCTCGATGCAGCAGCTCGAGCCGGAGGCGCACGATGCGGCGACCGTAGAGGTCGGCGAGACACTCAAGAAGCGCGCCACGCTTTTCACGGGAATCCTGCTCGCAATGGCCGCTCCGCAGCTCGCGCTCATCGCAGCGGCGCTTCTCGTCGGCTGGATCGCCGCAGGCCACGGCCTTAAGCCGCTGACCGGGCTCGCCGCGGCGATCGAGGCTCGCAGTTACGAAAATCTAACGCCTCTCCCGGAGCTCGGTCTGCCGAAGGAAGCGTGGGTGCTCGCCTCGCGGATCAACGATCTGCTCGGACGACTCGAGCAGGCGCTCACGGCTCAGCGGCGGTTCGTAGCGGACGCCGCTCATCAGCTGCGCACGCCGCTCGCGACCGTGCTGCTGTACTCCGAGCGCGCCGAGCAGGCCGTGAACTCGCACGATCCCGAATCCGCGCGGACCGCTTTGCACGGGCTGCACGCCGCCGTTGCGCGCGCCGCCCGGCTCTCTCAGCAGCTGCTCGCGCTTACGCGCGCCGAGCCGGGCGCGGCACAGCACGCGATGTCGCCCCTCGACCTCGTCGGACTCGCGCGCGAGGTGGGCGAAGAGTGGATCCCGCGAGCGCTCGAGAAGCGCATCGACTTCGGCTTCATGGCTCCGGAGGCACCGGTGATCGTTTCGGGCAACGCGGGGCTCCTCGGGGAGATGATGTCGAACCTCATCGACAATGCGCTGCGCTACTGCGGACCGGCGAGTCGCGTGACGCTTTCGGTCTCGGCGATCCCTCTGCCGAGCGTTGCCGTCGAGGACGATGGACCGGGCGTTCCGGAGCCCGAGCGCGAGCGCATATTCGAACGTTTCTACCGCGTGGCCGGGACCGAAGCCAACGGATGCGGGTTGGGGCTCGCGATCGTGCGCGAGATCGCTACGCTTCATAGAGCAGTCGCCCGCGTGGAGACGGGCAGCGGCGGCCGAGGCGCGCGCTTCACGGTGCAATTTCAACGCTCAGCCTGAGGCCGATCGCGACACGAGACGCTTCCGCCCGAGCGCTCGCAGGACTGTCATCGGCCGCGCGAAGAGCGCACAATCGCGCTTTCGCGGAACAATTTCTCGGAGCGCATCCGCCGCGCGCCGGCTCGCGTTTTGGCCCAATTCTTGCTGCCCGGCGACGGACTTTCCGCGGCGGTCCAGGGGGGAAACTTTCACGATGATTCAATCGAACCGGCCTTCCTCTCTTTCCCGCGAGACCGCGCTCGAAGCTTCCCTCGAGAGACTCGTTCAGGAGCGCGATCAAGCCCGCCAGGCGCTCGCGAGCGCGGTCGTCGAGCGCGACCGCGCTCAAGCAACGTTGAGAGAGACAGACCGGTGCACGGCACTCGTGCGGGAGCGCCTCGATGAGTTTCTCGCGACACTCGCACATGAGCTGCGCAATCCGCTCGCCCCGATCCGCAGTGCCGCTCAGATCATGCGAATGGCCGAAGGAGATCATGCGACGATAAGCGCTGCGCGCGCGATCATCGAGCGGCAGCTCAAGCACCTCGTGCGGCTCATCGACGACTTGGTCGACGTCTCGCGCATCACTCGCGGCAAGCTCGAGCTCAGTAGGGAGCGGGTCGATCTCGCCTCGGTCCTGCAGATGGCGATCGAGACGAACCGCCCGCTGCTCGAGAGCAAACAGCAGCACATCATGGTCGAGCTGCCCGCCGATCCGCTCATCGTGGAGGCGGACACGATGCGCCTCGCGCAGGTGTTTGCAAACCTCATCAACAACGGCGCCAAGTACAGCGATCCGCGCTCGGACATCCGCATCCAGGCGACGCGCGCGGGCGGACGCGCGGTCGTGACCGTCACCGATCAAGGCGCCGGAATCGAGCGCGACATGCTTGCGAGTATTTTCGACATGTTCACGAGGATCGAGCGGCCGCAGTCCTCGCCGCACGACGGACTCGGGGTTGGGCTCACGCTCGTCAAACGAATCATCGAGCTGCACGGCGGCTGCGTGAATGCCCAGAGTGACGGACCTGGCAGGGGCAGCGCGTTCACGGTCGAGCTCGATCTAATGGAGCCGAGCGGCGATGAGACCCCGACGGTTTCGTTGCCCGGGCGGGCGGAAGACAGCTCCCGCCGCGCACGCATTCTCGTCGCCGACGACAATCACGACGCGGCTCAGAGCCTCGCTCTGATGTTGAGCATGGACGGGCACGAGGTACGCACGGCGGGCGACGGCCTCGAGGCGCTGCGCGAGGCGGAGGATTTCCACCCGCAGCTCGTCGTGCTCGACATCGGCATGCCGAAGCTCGACGGTTACGAGACGGCGCGGCGGCTGCGCGAGCGCCCGTGGGCTGCGCATACGCGCCTGTTTGCGTTGACCGGTTGGGGGCAGGAAGAGGATCGCGAGCGCGCGCGGCGCGCGGGCTTCGACCAGCATCTGGTGAAGCCGGTCGACCCGGAAGCGCTGAGTCAGCTCCTCAATCGAACGCTCTCGGAATCCGGCCGAACGTTCGCCGAGGGCCGCGCCTGAGCTCGAGTTCGAGCTCGAGTCGAGAGCCGGCGCGGGCCGCTGAAACTTCTGCAACGGCCACGGCAAACTTTACTTAACGTGGCGCTTCAGGCTCAGGACCGCGAGCTCGTTCCGGCGCTCGTACCCGATGAGCGCTTGCGCGCTCCCGCGTGACTCGCCTGCCCGCCCTTGCGGCCCGCCTCGGCAGCGAGGCGGCGGTCGAGGGAGAAGCTGCGCTTCTCATTCGGGACACTGCGGCCGCCCTTGCTTGCGATGCGTCGCTGCTTCTCCTCATCCATCGAAGCGAAGCCGCGATTCGAAGTGCGTCTCTCTGCAGACACTACGACCTCCTCCGCCCGCCCCTGGGGCCGAGGTTTATTCCTTCGGGTCGGTAACGTCC
>Ga0134128_10001102_pt1 | contig 35939 bp, 24 predicted proteins | sample KB31754_FD_96462 | JGI IMG/M metagenome (GOLD analysis project Ga0134128, IMG submission 96462) | Terrestrial soil microbial communities with excess Nitrogen fertilizer from Kellogg Biological Station, Michigan, USA - KB3-175-4 | ecosystem: Environmental > Terrestrial > Soil > Unclassified ...
ATGACGGCAGAGGATTTCCGCCGGCTCGGCGAGCAATACCTGCAGCAGACGCGCGCGTATCGCGCCGCGGGTCGGCCGCGGTTCATCGACAAGATGCCGAACAACTTCCGCCACATCGGGCTCATCCACCTGATGCTGCCCAACGCCAGGATCATCGACGCGCGCCGCGAGCCGATGGCCTGCTGCTTCAGCAACTTCAAGCAGCTCTTCGCCCAGGGGCAGACCTTCACCTACGGGCTCGAGGACATCGGGCGGTATTACCGCACCTACCTCGAGCTCATGAGGCACTGGGACAACGTGCTTCCCGGACGCGTGTTGCGCGTCCATTACGAAGATGTGGTCGACGACCTCGACGTGAGCGTGCGGCGACTGCTCGATCATTGCGGGCTCGAGCTCGAGCCTGCATGCCTCGCTTTCCACCGGACGGCGCGCAGCGTGAGGACGGCAAGCTCCGAGCAGGTGCGCCAGCCGATCTATCGCGAGGGTCTGGAGCAGTGGCGCCATTACGAGCGCTGGCTGCAACCGCTGCGCGCGGCACTGGGAGACGCCGTCGACCGATATCGCGATTAGCGTCTAACGCTGCGATGTTTCCCAGTTGGGGGCGATGTAAAACGGCGCGTCCTCCGGGGCGAGGAGCGGCTTGCCGCGGATGTGGTCGGCCGCCTTCTCGGCCAACATGAGGGTCGGCGCGTTGAGATTGCCCGTCGTGATCGAAGGCATGATCGAGGAGTCGACCACGCGCAATCCCTGCATCCCGATCACCCTCGCTTGCGGGTCGACGACCGCCAGCCGGTCTTCGGGACTACCCATCCTGCACGAGCAAGACGGGTGATAGGCGCTCTCGACGTGCCGGCGGACGAAGTCGTCGATCTGCTCGTCGCTCTGCACGGCGGCGCCGGGCTGGATCTCCCGGCCGCGATAGGGCGCGAACGCCGGCTGCGCGAAGATCTCGCGCGTGAGGCGCACGCAGGCGCGCATTTCCTCCCAGTCCTCCAGCCGCGAGAGGTAGTTGAAGAACACCTTCGGCTTCTCGTTGGGATCCGCGGAAGCGAGCCGCACCCAGCCCCGGCTCTGCGAGCGCATGGGACCCACGTGGGCCTGGAAGCCGTGCTCCTGCGCGAGCGATGAGCCGTCGTAGCTCACCGCCATGGGCAGGAAGTGATACTGGATGTTGGGATAGCGGACGCCGGCGCGGCTGCGGATGAAGCCGCCTGACTCGAAATGATTGCTCGCGCCGAGCCCGTCCTTGGCGAGGAGCCAGCGCACGCCGATGAGCGCCTTGCGAAAGCGGCTGGTATGCGAATAGAGCGTGATGGGCTGCGTCGACGCCATCTGGAAATAGAACTCCAGGTGGTCCTGCAGGTTCTCGCCGACGCCCGGCAGGTCGTGCACAACGGGGATGCCGTGGCGCGAGAGCTCCTGCCCCGGGCCGATGCCCGAGAGCTTCAGGAGCTTCGGGGACTGAATGGGTCCGGCGCTCACGATCACCTCGCGGCGGGCGCGCGCGACGTGCTCCTCATTCCCGCGACGATACGCGACCCCGACGGCGCGGCGCGCCTCCAAGAGCACGCAGGTCGCGAGGGAATGCGTGCGCACGGCGAGATTCCGCCGCCGCATCGCCGGCCGCAGGTACGCGTTGGCGGCGCTCGAGCGGCGGCCGCCGCCCACCGTCATGTCCATGCGGCCGACGCCCTCCTGCTGGAAGCCGTTCATGTCGTGGGTGAAGGGATAACCTGCCTGCTGGCCGGCCTCGAGCCACACTTTGTTGAGCGGATTGTCGAGGGGGCCGTAGCGGGTGTGGACCTTTCCCGCACCGCCGCGATACGTGTCCCCTCCCCCCTCGCGCCGCTCGGTCCGCTTGAAATAGGGCAACACGTCCCGGTACGCCCACCCGGCCGCGCCTTCCGACGCCCAGCGCTCGAAATCGAGCGGATTGCCCCTGACATAGACCAGGCCGTTGATGGAGGACGATCCGCCCAGCCCCTTGCCGCGCGGGGTATGCAGACTCCGTCCGCCGAGGCCCGGCTCGGGCTCGGTGTAGAAGAACCAGTTGTAGCGCGGCATGTTCATCGGAATCGACAGCGCCGCCGGCATCTGGATGTAGATCGAGCGGTCCGAGCCGCCGTATTCCAGCAGCAGCACGGAATGTTCGCCGCTCTCGGTCAGCCGATCCGCGAGCACGCAGCCCGCGGAGCCCGCGCCGACGATGACATAGTCGAAGGTCTCCGAGCTCATCTAATACGGCGCCTCGACATCACCCATGGCGACGTAAACGCTCTTGAGGTGAGTGTAGTGCTCGATGGCCGCCCGGCCGTTCTCGCGGCCGACCCCGGAGAGCTTCACGCCGCCGAACGGCAGCTCGATCGGCGTGACGTTGTAATGGTTGATCCAGCAGGTGCCGGCCTGCAGGTTGGCGATGACCCGGTGCGCCCGTGTCAGATCGTTGGTGAAGACACCGGCAGCCAGGCCGTACTCGGTCGCATTGGCGCGCGCGATCACCTCCTCCTCCTCGTCGAACTCCAGCACCGACATCACCGGCCCGAAGATCTCCTCGCGCACGATGGCCATGTCGTCATGGCACTCATCGAAGACGGTCGGCGCGACGAAGAAGCCGTTCGCGAGATCCCCGCTCGTGACCCGCTGGCCGCCGGTGACCAGGCGCGCGCCCTCGGCCTTGCCGCGCGCGATGTACCCCAGCACCTTGACCATGTGATCCTCGGAGATCAGCGCGCCCACCTGCGTCGCCGGATCCAGCGGATCGCCGATCCGCATGGCGCCGACCCGCGCCGCGAGCCGCTCGAGGAACGCGTCCTTGATGTTCCGATGGACGAACACGCGCGTGGCGTTCGAGCAGACCTCGCCGGCGGAATAGAAATTGCCGAGCAGCGCGCCGCCGACGGCATTCTCGAGGACGGCGTCATCGAAGATGATGAGCGGGGATTTGCCCCCGAGCTCGAGGGTCACCTGTTGCAGCGAGGCCGCCGACGCCGCCATCACCGCTTTGCCCGTGCCGACCTCGCCGGTCAGCGAGACCTTGCGGATGCGCGGGTGCCCGGTGAGCAGGCGACCGGTGTCCGCCGTGCCCTGCACGACCTGGAACACTCCCTCCGGCAGGCCCGCCTCGGCGAAGACGTGACGCAGTCTCACGGCCGTGAGCGGGGTCAGCTCGGCGGGCTTGAAGATCATGGCATTGCCGCAGGCGAGCGCCGGCGCCGCTTTCCAACAGGCGATCTGCAGGGGATAGTTCCAGGCGCCGATGCCCGCGACGATACCGAGCGGCTCGCGCCGCGTGTAGCCGAACGCCTGCGGGCCGAGGTCGAGGTGCTCGCCCGCGAGGCTGGCAGCGAGGCCGGCATAGTAGTCCAGACAGTCGGCGCCGGAGAGCACATCGACCGCGCTCGTCTCCTGGATCGGCTTGCCGGTATCACGCGTCTCGAGCTCCGCCAGCTCGGCGTTGCGGGCACGCAGGATGTCGGCGGCACGCCGCAGGATGCGGCCGCGCGCGGCCCCCGGCAGCCTGGCCCATTCCTTTTGCGCCGCCGACGCCCTGGCGACGGCCGCCGCGACTTCCGCGGGACCGTCGATCGCAATCTCCGCCAACACTTCTCCGGTGGCGGGATTGATCGTCCTGAAGGATCGGGAGGCCGAGCTTACCGCCCGGGTGGTCGCGGCCGGGGCCGGCTCCTCGTCCGTCCGCGCCGATTTCTGCAACCGGCTGTCGACGAAATCCGTGAGCAGCGCCCGCGCGCTCTCGCTGTCGGCCTCCTGCCAGCGCGAGAGGGCCGCGCGCAGCCAGACGCCGTCGATCATGGCGGCGATCATCGCGGCGAGGCTGCGCGCCTCATCGGGTGGCAACAGCCGCTTCAGGGCGTGGCGCAGATTGGACAGCATGCGGCGCTGGTACACCGTCTGCACGCGCTTCAAACCTTTCACGTGCAGCACCTGACCCCAGAACGCGAGCCACGCGGTGCCGGTGCGCTGATCGAATTCCTCCGGCGCGAGATTGGTGTCGATCACCGCCTGCACACGGCCGCGCGGCGTTCGGGCGAGCCTGAACCGCTCGCGCACGCGCTCGCCGATGCCCTTGGCGAGCGAGCGGAAAGTGGCTTCGAGCAGGCCGTCCTTGTCGCCGAAGTAGTGCGCCACCAGTCCGGGGGAGACGCCGGCCCGCTGCGCGATCTGCGCCAGCGTGCTGCCCACGTATCCGACCTGCGCCAGGCTGTCGATCGTGACCTCGATGAGCTGTTGCCGGCGCGCCTCCTCGGGCAGCTCACGAGCCCTGGCTGACTGCCTGTTCAATTTCAGACCCCACAAGCGGCTGTCGAGCGATACCAGAGGGCCAGCCGCGGCGGTGGAGGTAGGTGCATTATTTCACCCGATTCAGTCGCTTACTGCGGTCCCTGAGGCGATGATCCAACGCTTGAACGAGCGTTCAGGACGAGAAGATCATGCGAGGTAACGAGGCGCCCGTCAAGTACCGCTGCGGCGCTGCGACAGGCGCCAGCGGCGAGCCGCAGGCCCGTGTCGTATTCGTTCAAGAAGCGGGCGCCCAGATGCTCGTAACGGCTCCGCGCGCCCGGCATGATTCGCGCCGACTCACTCAGCTCTGTGCCAACGGATCAGACGATGCAGCGCTTCTCCGGTCTCTCGCTCCTCAGGCGGGGACTGTCCGGTCACCGCGATTGGCAGCCGCAGTGGCGCAAAGCGGAGCCCAAGGCCGCTTACGACGCCATCATCGTGGGCGGCGGCGGACACGGGCTGGGCGCCGCCTACTATCTCGCCAAGGAGCACCATCTCACCAGGGTGGCGGTCCTCGAGAAGGGCTGGATCGGCGGGGGCAATACCGGCCGCAACACCACCATCATCCGCTCGAACTATCTGCGTGATGAGAGCGCTGCCCTCTACGACCACGCTCTGAAACTGTGGGAGGGTCTCTCTCAGGCGCTCAACTACAACGTCATGTTCTCGCAGCGCGGCGTCCTGATGCTCGCGCACACGGTACACGACATGCAGGTCTTCAAGCGCCACGTGCACGCCAATCGTGCCAACGGGGTGGACAACGAATGGCTGACACCCGAGGAGGCACGCACCGTCTGCCCATTGTTGCATACCGACGACATCCGCTACCCGGTCCTTGGCGCAGCGTTCCAGCGGCGCGGCGGGACGGCGAGACACGATGCGGTCGCGTGGGGCTATGCACGCGCCGCCGATGCGCTCGGCGTCGATATCATCGAGAACTGCGAAGTCACCGGCATCCGCCGCGATGCGCGCGGCGCTGTGCAGGCCGTGGAGACCAGCCGCGGGGTCATCCAGGCTCCCAAGATCGGCGTCTCGGCCGCGGGCCACTCGAGCGTCATCCTGAAGATGGCGGGGGTGCGGCTGCCGCTGGAGAGCTATCCCCTGCAGGCGCTCGTCTCCGAGCCCGTGAAGCCGATTTTCCCCTGCGTCGTCATGTCCAACACCATCCACGCCTACATCAGCCAGTCCGACAAGGGCGAGCTGGTGATCGGCGCGGGAACGGACGCTTACACATCCTATACGCAGCGCGGCGGCCTGCACGTCAGCAGCCATGCGCTCGAGGCCATCTGCGAGCTTTTCCCGATGTTCCGCCGGATGCGGATGTTGAGGAACTGGGGCGGCATCGTCGATGTCAGCCCGGACCGCTCACCGATCATCGCCCGGACGCCCGTGCCGGGGCTGTATGTCAACTGCGGGTGGGGAACGGGGGGTTTCAAGGCGACCCCGGGATCGGCGCACCTCTTCGCCTGGACGATCGCGCACGACAGGCCGCATCCCATCAACGCCCCGTTCACGATCGAGCGCTTTCGCGAAGGGCGGCTCATCGACGAGGCAGCGGCCGCGGCCGTCGCGCATTGAGGGATCCCGCGCCATGTTGCTGATCGACTGTCCTTACTGCGGCGTGCGCCCCGAGCTCGAGTTCGTCTACGGCGGGCAGGCGCATGTCGCCCGGCCGGGCCAGCCGGCCGAGTGCAGCGACGAGCAGTGGGCCGAGTTCCTCTATTGGCGCGAGAACGGCAAGGGCGTGCATGCGGAGCGCTGGCGCCACACGCACGGCTGCGGGCGATTCTTCAACGCCCTGCGCGATACCACCAACGATCATTTCCTCGCAACCTATCGGGTGGGCGAGCCGCCGCCGCAGGCGGCGCTCGAGCGCGCGGCGGGGTTGCGGCCGTGAGCGGCGCATTCCGTGCGGCGAGCGGCGGGCGTATCGATCGCGGCCGCCCGCTGCATTTCAGGTTTGACGATCACGACTACACCGGCTTCGCTGGCGACACGCTGGCTTCGGCGCTGCTCGCCAACGGCGTGCACCTCCTTGGGCGCTCCTTCAAGTACCACCGGCCGCGAGGCGTTCTCGGTGCCGGTCCGGAGGAGCCGAACGCGCTCGTCACCGTGCGCCGCGACTCCGCCCGGGTCACGCCCAATCTGCGCGCCACCCAGGTCGAGCTGTACGACGGCCTCGAGGCCTACAGTCAGAACCGCTGGCCGAGCCTCGGGCTCGATTTTGGCGCGGTGAGCGGCCTGCTGTCGCCTTTCATTCCGGCGGGGTTCTACTACAAAACGTTCATGTGGCCGCGGGCGGCGTGGCGGCGGCTCTATGAGCCCAGGATCCGCGCCGCGGCGGGCCTGGGGCGCGCACCCGAGCAGGCAGACCCCGACACGTATGCCAATCGGTTCGCGCACTGCGATGTGCTGGTCGTCGGCGCAGGTCCGGCAGGGCTCGCGGCTGCGGCCGCCGCGGCGGCGAGCGGAGCCCGAGTCATCCTGTGCGACGAGCAGCCGCAGCCGGGAGGGTCGCTGCTCTCGGAGCCCACCGGCTCATCCGACACCGCGATCGAGGGAGAGCCGGCTGACCGTTGGCTGACCCGCACGCTGCGGACGCTCTCGGCGCATCCGCGGGTCACTTTGTTGGCGCGCACCACCGCCTTCGGCTACTTCCCACACAACCTGGTCGGGCTCAATCAGCGGCTGAGCGATCATCTGGACCGGCCCGATCGCAGCCAGCCCCGGGAGCGTCAATGGCAGGTGCGGGCCAGGGAAGTCGTGCTCGCAACCGGCGCCATCGAGCGGCCGCTCGTCTTCCCGGGCAACGACCGGCCGGGAATCCTGCTGGCCTCGGCGGCCCGGACTTATCTCAATCGGTACGGGGCGCTCGCGGGCACACGCGTTGTCGTGGTGACGGCGTGCGATGCCGCGTATCAGGCGGCTCTCGATCTGCATCGAGCGGGTGCGTCCATCAGGGCCATCGTCGATGTGCGCCCTGGCTCCGCCGACGGCGCACTGCCTGAAGCGGCGCGGCGGGCCGGCCTGCCCATCGAGACGCAAAGCACCGTACTCGGTACCTCCGGCCGGCTGCGCGTGCGGGCGGTCCGTATCCAGAAATTGGATGAGGCCGGCGGGCCGGTGGGACCGGCGCGGCGCATTCGCTGCGACCTCGTCCTGATGTCGGGTGGTCTGACTCCAAGCGTTCATCTCTTCTCGCAGTCCCGCGGCAAGCTGGCGTGGGACGAGAATCTCGGCGCCTTTCTGCCGGCGCAAGCCGCTGAGCGAGTGCGCTCGGCGGGCGCATGCCGGGGAGTGTTCTCACTCGCCGCCGCGGTGCGGGACGGCGCTCATGCCGGGCTCTGCGCTGCACAGGGCGCTGGATTCGCGGCTGCCGCTTCGCCGCCCGAGCCGCCGCGTCCCGAGAGCTCCGCCGCGGGCATTCTCGGCGCGCTGCCGCAGCCGCCCGGTGCTCATGCGGGCAAAGCCTTCGTCGACTGGCAGAACGATGTCACCTCGCGGGATCTCGCCCTGGCCGCGCGTGAAGGCTTCCGCTCCATCGAGCACGTCAAGCGCTACACCACCACCGGAATGGCGACCGATCAGGGCAAGACCTCCAACATCAACGCGCTGGCGATCGTGGCGCGCGAGCTCGACAAGGCCATGCCCCAGGTCGGACTGACGACTTTCCGCATGCCCTATACGCCGGTGACCTTCGGCAGCTTCGCCGGTTTCGCGCGTGGCGAGCTGTTCGACCCCGTACGGACCACGCCGATGCACGACTGGGCGGCGGATCACGGGGCCGTGTTTGAGAATGTGGGCTTGTGGAAGCGCGCGCGGTACTTTCCCCGCTCCGGGGAGGGCATGCATGCCGCCGTGGCGCGCGAATGCCGGGCCGTGCGCGAGCATTGCGGGATTTTCGACGGCTCCACGCTCGGCAAGATCGAGGTGGTGGGCAAGGATGCCGCGACTTTCATGAATCGAATGTACGTGAACGCCTGGAGCAGCCTTGCCGTCGGGCGCTGCCGTTATGGGATTTTGCTGCGGGACGACGGGTTCATCTATGACGATGGCGTCGTGGCCCGCACGGCTGAAGACCGGTTCCATGTCACTACGACCACGGGTGGCGCTGCCGGCGTCCTCGCGCTGATGGAGGACTACCGTCAGACGGAGTGGCCCGACCTCAATGTATGGCTGACCTCGACCACCGAGCAGTGGGCCGTGATCGCCGTGCAGGGACCGAGCGCGCGACGTGTATTGGAACCGCTGGTGGAGGACATTGATATATCGGCTGCGGCGATGCCGCACATGAGCGTCGCGCGCGGACGGATCTGCGGGGTCCCCATGCTCCTCATGCGTGTCAGCTTCACCGGGGAGCTCGGATTCGAGGTCAATGTGCCCGCGGACTTCGGGTCTGCGGTCTGGAGAGCGATCTACGAGGCTGGGCAGGCCCACGGAATCACACCGTACGGCACCGAGACGATGCACGTGCTGCGCGCCGAGAAAGGCTACATCATCGTGGGCCAGGACACGGATGGCACCGTGACGCCCGACGATGCCGGACTATCGTGGGCGATCGGCAAGAGCAAGCCCGACTTCGTCGGCAAGCGGGCGCTGCAGCGCCCGGCTTTCGCCTCGCCCTACCGGAAACAGCTCGTTGGACTGGTGACACGCGATCCCGAACGCGTGCTGGAGGAAGGCGCGCAGATCGTGCCGAGGCGGCAACGCTCCGCGGCGCAGGCGGCCATCGGCCATGTCACCTCCTCTTATTACAGTGCCTCTCTCGGCCGCTCCATCGCGCTCGCACTGCTGAGCGGCGGCCGCTCGCGGCTGGGCGAGACCCTCTACGTTTCCATGCCTGAGGGCGATATTCGCGTGCAGGCGGCATCGCCGGTGTTCTACGACCCGCAGGGGAGCCGCCTGAATGGCTGATCTGTCCGCTGCAATCGGCCTCACCACCGCCCGGCAGCAGCCGGTCCTGCCGTCCAGCCCCCTCTTCCGCCAACTGCCTCCGGCCTCGAGGCTGGTGCTGCGCGGCGGCTCGCAGGCGTTGGCGGCCGCTGCAGGTGCACTCGGGCTGGCGCACGGCGAGACGCCGTGCCGTGCGGTGCGCAATGACGGCAAAGCGGCACTTTGGCTGGGACCGGACGAAAGGCTGTTGCTCGGCCCCGCGGATGCGGCCGGGGAGATGGCTGGCCTGCTGCAGCGCGCTCTGGCTGGAATGTCGCATTCCCTGGTGGACGTGAGTCACGCCCAGACCGCAATCGAGTTGAGCGGCGCGCGCGCGGCGGCGGCTCTCAACATCGGCTGTCCGCTCGACCTCGATCCGGCGGTGTTTCCGGTCGACATGTGCACTCGCACCGTGTTCGCCAAGGCGCAAATCGTGCTGTGGCGCACCAGCCTCGAAACCTTCCGCGTCGAAACCGCGCGCTCCTTCGCCCCGTACGTGACGCAAATACTCGCTCAAGCCGCGCGGGAGACGTGACGCTCAAGATCAAACTCGTGCCCCGAGTGACAGGAGAGCCGTGGGGTCCCCTACAGCACCGGGAGAACTTCGTTTAATTCGGGTGAAGTGGTAATATCTTTACCACTTTCTCCGAATTGAACACAGTTGGTGAGGCGATGCCGCGCCTCTCGTCCTCGGCCTTCTTCAGCGCTATGCCGGTCTTCCGGCGTCCCGAATTCGCCGCGGCTTGCGGCCGAGACCCGGGCGATCGGGCAGTCACGGAACTGCTGAAGTATCACCTTCGGGCCGGTAACATCCGGCGGATTGCGCGGGGCGTGTTCGCGACGGCAGGGGCCATCGATCGCTTCCTGGCCGCCTCCCGACTGCGCATCGGCGCCGTCATCGCTTACCGCTCAGCGCTCGAGTTACACGGCTGCGCAGTGACGCCAACGAGCGAAGTCCAGCTCATCGCTTGGGGCGAGCCCGGTCTCGTCAGGGCGGGCGACTTCACCTGTCGGTTCGTCAGTTTCCCGAATCACCGCTCCCCAGGCGAGGCTGTCACCGCCATGGACCGCAATGGCCTCGCGGTCAGCGTGACGACGCTCGAGCGGACGCTCGTAGACCTGTTCGACCGGTACGATCTGGCCGGGGGAGCTGAAGACCTCTTTCGATCCTTGGATATCGTCGTAGAGCGGGAAGTCGCTCTCGATATCGAGGCCTTGCTCGAATTCGCGCAGCGGCTCGACAATGCGACTGCTGCCGCGGCGCTCGGCTACTGGCTGGATTGCGTGCGGCATCGGCTCGGCGTGACGGCCGCGGCGGTACAGGCGTTGCGCGCTCTCGCTCCCCGTCATATCCGCTATGGCCTCGGCGCAACGCCGGGCCACGGCCGTGTTGCGACCGGCTGGAATGTGATTCTCCCGATTGACGCCGTCGAGCGGTACTTCGACGACTGACTCAGGACTTCGGACGCTCGTTGTTGGGATCGTACAGCGCCCGTTGCCCTACACCCGCCACGAGCATCGGATAGTGCTCGCCGAAGTATTCCAGCAGAAGCCCCCGGCCCTCCCGGGCATACGGCTCAGGAAGATAAGCCAGCGCGATGTTCCTCCCCACTGACGGCCCGTAGGCGAGGCTGGTCGTGGACGACCGCCGCCCCAGCTCATCGATCAACACCTCGCCCGTGTCCGGATCGAGGACAGGCCATTGCCCCACCGGATATCGGGCGACGCCCTTCGCATCCACATTCTTTTCCATCGTCAGAGTGCACAGGTACGCCGGCTGACGCGCCCGCTCCCGCTGAGCGACATAGGCCGCCTTGCCGTGAAACTCATCCCCCTTGACCTTGGGCCGCGCGAGCCCCGCCTCGTACAGGTTGTACTCCGTCAACAGGTCCGCGTTCTGCAGGCGCAGGCTCTTCTCCATGCGCCGCGTGTTGGCGTAAGTCTCGATGCCCACCGGTACCACTCCCTGCTCGTACAAGAGGTCCCACAGCCCCAGCCCGTAGCTCGGGGATACGTAGAGCTCCCATCCCTGCTCTCCCACGTAGGAGATACGAAATGCCCAGACCGGCATTCCGCGGACGCGGATCGACCGGGCCGCCGCGAAGGGAAAACGCGCGGGCGTCAGCGCCTCCGGCTCATCGGCCACGGCCTGCAGAGTGCGGCGCGCATTCGGCCCCCAGAGGCCGAGCGTGACGAGCTCGTCCGAGCGGTCGGTGATCTGAACCTTGAAATCCCGTGACTCACGGATGACGCGCATCCACATGAGATCGCGCGGTCCGGTGCTGCCACCGCACACGACGCGGTACTCGGACGCGCCCAAGCGGATGATCGTCAGGTCCGAATGCACTCCGCCCGCCTCATCGAGGAAGTGCGTGTACACCCCCTGCCCCAACGCCGTGCCCCCGCCCACCTTGGCGACCGACAGATACTCGAGGAACGCCTCGGTATCGAGGCCGGAGACATCATAGATGGCGAAGTGCGAGAGGTTGACCATCCCCACGTGCTCGCTCATCGCGAGCTGCTCGGCATTGGACACGGGCCAGAAGTGGCGCCCATCCCATTCATTGCGCCGCTCCGGCACGCGCTCACCGTACTTCTGCAGCAGGGGCGCATTCGCGGCATAGCCATGCGCACGCTCCCAGCCGGCGGCCTCCATGAAGTAGCCGCCGAGCTCCTTCTCCCGCGGCCAGAAGGGACCCCGGCGCAGGTCGCGGCCGGTGAGGTACGGCTCCCGCGGGTGCACGGCCGGGTTATAAACTTTCTTCGCCGTCTCGAAGCAGCGCCCGAAGACATACGCCGGCGTCTTCTGCACGGCGTAAAAGCGGGCAATATCCATGCTGGCGGTATCCCATTGCGAGCGCCCCGTGGTCATCCACTCGGCCAACACCTTGGCGACGCCGGGAGCATCCTTGACCCACACGGCTTCCGCGAACCACAGGCCGCCGACCTCCGGCGACTCGCCGACGAGCGGCGAGCCGTCGGCGGTGATGGACATGAGGCCATTGAAGGAGCGCTTCGCATCCCATCCCAACTCCCCGAGCAGCGGCACGAGCCCGGTGGCGCGCTCGTAGCCCTGCATCACCTGCTCGATATCCATGTCGCGCATGGACGGCGACAGGCGCGCCTCGCCGGGCTCGGCGATGTCCCGCGGCTGCACCAGGCGAGGCTCGTTCTGCTCGTAGTAACCCCATTCGAGCTGTCCGCCCTCGGCGGTCTTGGGGTCGCCCGTATCACGCATGTAGGAGGAGTTGCCCTGGTCCCGCAGCAGCGGATAGCCGATCTCCTTGCCGGTGCCGGCGAATTCGTTGAACGGCCCGAAGAAGAGCAGCGGGTGCTCGAAGGGCATGAGCGGCAGCGGCGAGCCCATGCGCGTGGCGAGCAGCGGACCCCAGATGCCGGCACTGAGAACGACGATGGATGTCCGGATGTAGCCCTTGCGGGTCTCCACGCCGCGCACACGCCCGTCCTGGATGTCGATCGAGAGCGCCGGGGTGTTGGCAAAGGCCTGCAGCCGGCCGCTCGCGACCGCCCGCTCGAGCAGGACACCCGCGACCCGCTGCGAGCGGGGCACCACCAGTCCGGCATCGGGATCCCAGAGCGCGCCCTGGATCGCCGACTCTTCCAGCAGCGGGAAATACGCCTTCGCCCGCGCGGCCGAGATCAGCTCCACCCGCGTGCCGAAGGCCTTGCCCGATCCCACCTTGCGCTTGAGCTCCTCCATGCGCTCGTCATCGCCTACCCGCGCGACCTCGAGGCCGCCCACGCGGCTGTAGTGTCCGAGGCGCTCGTAGAAATCCCGGCTGTAGAGGGTGGTGAAGACCGACATCCTGTCGTGACTCGTCATGTAGCAGAAATCCGAGGCATGGGCGGTCGAGCCGATGTCGGTCGGAACGGCGGACTTGTCGATGCCGACGAGGTCTTTCCAGCCGCGCTCGATCAGGTGATGAGCGACCGCGGCGCCGACGATCCCTCCCTGGCCAATGATGACCGCGGCCGCTTCCTCAGGAAGCCGCCGCTCGCTCTGGCTGTTCATTGGATTAGTATGGCCTCACGCCCGAGGCAGCGGCTGATCGATTTGCGTCATCCGCTTGCCGAGATCCGCCGAAGGTCCGGCGGCGGCCCTCTCGAGCCCGTGCCCATGAGGCCCGGCCTCCCGCCGCCACAGCAGCGCCACCGAGACGAAGGCGAGGAGGCTCACCAGCCCGAAATACCACAGCATGGAATCGTACCCGGCCGGGTGAGCGCGACCGGCATGGGCGCGGTCGGCGAGCCAGCCCGCCGCGAGATTGCTCACCGCCAGGAAGAGATTCTGCAGCAGATTGACGAGACCGAAGGCCGTCCCGAGGCGCCGTGGCTCGACCAGCATGGCGGTCGCGGGCCAGATGACCGCCGGCACCACCGAGAAGCTGACGCCCATCAGGGCCGTGGATATCCATAGGCTCCAGTCCGTGGTGCCGAGGATGAGGAACACGAGCGGCATGAGGAGCGTCGCGATCATCATCATGAGCGAGCGCCTGCCCAACCGGTCGGCCAGAAACCCGAACAACGGCGTCGCGAAGATGGCCGCAAAGAACACCCAGCTGTTGGCCAGTCCTGCCTGCTGCAGCGTGAGGCCCTTGGCGTCCTGGAAGTACTCGATGGCGAAGGTGCTGCGAAACGGAAAGAACACGGCTGCGAAGAGCACGTTGAGCGCGAGGATGTACCAGTACGAGAGGTCGAAGCGCACGAGGTCGGACCAGGTGATCCGCTCCGCACGCGCTGCCGGCGGCAGCCGCCCGCTCGCACGCGCCCGCGCGTCGACAATCCGATAGACCAGCGCCGCGACGAAGCTCGCCGCGGTCGCCGCGGCTGCGAGCCACAGCGGAAGTTGCCACCCATGAGCGTAGAGCGCCCCTGCCCACCCGGGCGAGGTATCCGCCGCGTACGAGCCGATGCGCGCGAAGCTGAAGAACAGGGCCATCGCGAGCGCCGTCGCGCCGGCGGAGAACCACTGCGCCAGGCCCGCCAGCATCGCGATGAAGAGCGCTTCCTCGGCGACGCCGAAGATCAGCCGGCCCGTGACCATGACGGCGTAAGGCGAGCCCACCGCCGTGAGCACCGCGCCCGCCAGGCACAGCGCCGCCGTCCAGGTCGCGATGCGCGCGGGACCGTAGCGATCGATCAGGACACCGCCGAGCAACGCGAGAACGATGTTGGGCAGGCTGAATACGGCATTCAGCATCCCGATCTGCGCCTGGGTGAAGCCGCGTGCGGCATGCAGGAAGCCGGCGATCGGCGCGATCGCATCGTACTCGTAGTAGCTGCCGGCGATCGCGAGACTGAGCAGTGCCAGCACCAGCCAGCGACCCCGGCAGCTCATTGGATGCGCGCTCCCTGACGCACGAGCTCCTGTTGGACCGCGCGCACGTCCAGCGTGTCGAAAGACCCTCCGCTGCGCAGCGAGACCGCCGCCGCAACGCCGGCCCCCTGCCCGCTCACCGCGCAGCACATCATGTTGCGCACCGCGGCATGCGAGATCCGGTCGCCGCCGATCGCGCGGCCGGCAACGAGCAGGTTGCCGACACCCCGGGGAACCAGCGCCCGGTAGGGAACGTGGAAATAACGTCCGGTGGTCGGCAGGATGAGGAGTCCATACCCGTCGATGAATTCCGGGAAGATTCCGATCGCATCCTCGAAGCGGCCCTGCTCGCGCACGTCCGCCGCGGTCAGGTTGTAGAGCGCATCGATCTTGCGGGTATCGCGCACCCCGAGGGTCATGCCGAAGTTGCGCAGTTTCGCCTGCTCGCATCCGGGCATGAAGCGCCGCAGCGCCTCGATGGCGTGGATCGCCTGGCGGCGGCCCTCGATCTCCCCGGCCGTGAGGTCGTTGGCATCCGTGCCGTCGATGTTGGGCAGGTGAATGAGATTGAGATAGGTGAGATCGCCCTGATCGCTGACGCTTCCCCAGGTGCCGGCGATGGTGTTGAGACCCGGCGGAATGACGCCGGCCTCGACCGCGCGCTTGAAAGGCTTGCGCAGGAACGGCGAGAACATCTCGTCCTCCTTGCCGGTGGTCTCGATGTCCCACTCGCCGTTGCCGGCCCAATCACGATAGGTCTGCGGGTCGGAGCGCACCTGCTCGAGGAAACGCGCCTTGTTGACGCCGGCCATGGAGAACATGACCGACGCCGCCATGAGCTGCTCGCGTGGAGCCTTGCGCACGGGCGCTCCCGCGCGGGCCGCCACGTCGGCATCACCCGTCGCATCGATCACGCGCCGGGCCAGGAAGGCCTCCCGGCCCGACTTGCTCTCCGTGATCACACCGCGGATCGCTCCGCCCTCCAGCACGGGCGCGACGCACAGACGGTGCAGGAAGGGAGTGATGCCGGCCTCCTGGATGAGGACGTCCGCCACGTACTTGAACATCTCCGCATCGAGCGCGTGACTCAGGGACTGCGGCTCGGGTGTCGCCGCGCCCATGGCTTTTGCCCGCTGCTCGAGCTCGATGCCGATCCCCTCGCAGTCGACGGTCTGCTCGTGCCGGTACCAGGCGAAACCCTCGACGCCAACCTGCGTGATGTTGCCGCCGAAGCAGCCATAACGCTCGAGCAAGGCAGTGCGCGCGCCGGCGCGCGCGGCGGCAAGAGCGGCCGCCAGGCCGCCCGGCCCGCTGCCGACGACGAGAACATCGGTCTCGTGCACCACCTCGACCAACCGCGCGGGCTCGGGTATGCGCTCAACCATGACACCACATCGAAACTGGCACAGGGACGTACGCTTAGGGTACCGGGCCGCTCGCCATCTCGAGGTGCAGCGCCGCGCCCGCGTATGGATGCGCCAGAGCGACGGCTTCGTCGAGCTCGACGCCGAGCCCCGGCTCGGTCGGTGGGATCACGTAGCCTTCTTCCCAGTGGATCGGCTTGCGCAGCAGCCGGGCGTGCAGGCCCTGCCAGCGCTCGATGCCCTCGAGGATGAGGAAGTTCGGGCTGCAGGTGGCAAGTTGGATGTTGGCGGCGCCCACCACCGGACCGCAGTAGAGGTGCGGGGCGATTTGCACGTGTTGCACCTCCGCGAGCGCCGCGATCTTCTTGGCCTCGAGGAGGCCGCCGACGCGGCCGAGGTTCGGCTGCAGGATGGCGGCGGCGCCGGCCTGGAGCAGCCGCGCGAAGTCGTACTTGGTGGCGAGACGCTCGCCCGCCGCGACCGGTACGCTGCTGGCGCGCGCCACCCTGGCCATCTCCTCGGGCGCATCGGGCGGCACAGGCTCCTCGAACCAGAGCGGATCGTAGGGCTCGATGCGACGCGCCAGCCGGATGGCTCCGGCCGCAGTCAGCTGCCCGTGCGTCCCGAAGAGGAGATCGGCCTTGTCGCCCACCGCCGCGCGCAGTTGGCGCATGAATCGCTCGCAGCGATCGAGCGCACCGAGAGACGGTTGCCGGCCGTCAAAAGCCGAGTAGGGACCCAGCGGATCGAACTTCAGCGCCGTGAAGCCCTGGGCGAGATATTCCGCGGCCCGCTCCGCCGCCAGATCCGGATCCTGGTAGACGTCCGTCCGATCTCCGGGCCTGGCGTAAATGTAGGTATAGGTGCGCAGCCGCTCGTGCACGCGGCCGCCGAGGAGCTTGTAGACCGGCTGCTCCGCCGCTTTGCCGATGATGTCCCAGCACGCCATCTCGAGCGCGCTGAGCACGCCCATCAGCGTGAGGTCAGGGTGCTGCGAGTACCCTGAGGAGTAGACGCGCCGCCAAATCCTCTCGATGTCGTGCGGGTCCTCACCTTCCAGGTAACGTGCGAACACATCCTCGATCAGCCGCGCGACGTGATGCGGATCGAACGGAACGCCGTAAGCCTCGCCGATGCCTTCCAGCCCATCCGCCGTCACCAGCTTGGCGAATATGAAGTACCGCCCGCCGTTGTGCGGCGGCGGATTGCCGACGACAAAGGTGCGTATATCTTGCAGCTTCATGAGCGCATGCGCGCGCCGCTGGGATCGTACGCGCACGCGGCGAGCCGCTCCGCCGGGCGCCGCTCACCGATGATCTCGATCTCAAACCCCGCGCCCGCCGCAGCCACCGCCGCCGGAACGTAGCCGAGGGCGAGCGAACGCCCCGTCCGATGTCCGTAAGCGCCGGAAGTCACCCACCCGACGACCCGGCCATCGTGCCAGACCGGCTCATCGCCGATCGCATCGGCGTCGGCGGCGTTGACGGCAAAAGAGACGAGGCGCATCTCCCCACCCCTCGAGCGCTCCTCGATAGCCGCGGACCGCCCCACGAAGTCGCCCTTCTCCAGCGTCACGAATCGCCCGAGGCCCGCCTCGTAGGGACCGTAGATCGGGCGGAATTCCCGCGCCCAGTTGCCGAACCCCTTTTCGATCCGCATGCAGTTGAGCGCACGCGCGCCGAAAGGCTTCAGTCCCCGCCCGGCGCCCGCATCGACCAGGAGCTCGTAGAGCGCGCGCTGATAGTCGGGTGAGACCCAGATCTCATAGCCGAGCTCCCCGGTGAAGGAGATCCTGCCCACCAGCGCCGGAATCATGCCGATGTCCACACGGCGGAAAGTCAGGAAGGGGAATGCGGAATTGGAGAGGTCGGCGCGCACGAGGCTCTGCAGCAACCCCCGCGCCTCCGGTCCGGCCACCGAAAGACCCACGTACTCCATCGCGCAGGCGCGGACACTCACTCCCGAGGGCGGCAGATGGCGCTCGAACCAACGAAGGTAATACGATTCGGCCGCCAACGTGCCGATGAGCAACACGCGATCGGCTGCCAGGCGGCACATCGTGAAGTCGCCGATCAGCTTGCCGCGGTCATTCAACATTGGCGTCAACGCGATGCGTCCGACGGGCGGTACTCGGTTGGCCATCATTCGCGAAAGCCACTCGCCGGCCCCGGGACCGGAAATCTCGATCTTGCCGTAGTTGGAGGTCTCGAGGAGACCGACCCGCTCCCGCACGGCCCGGCATTCCTCGGCCACGTGAGCATGCGCGTTGGAGCGGTGAAAGGTGACATCCTCCTGGGCGCCCGCCGCGGAGGGCGCGAACCACAGCGGATGCTCCAGCCCGCAGTACTCCCCGAAAACCGCATGCGCCGCGGTCAGCCGGTCGTAGATCGGAGTTGTGCGCAAGGGCCGTCCGGCTGGCAACTCCTCGTTCGGGAACCGGATCCTGAAGCGGCGCGAGTAGTTCTCCCGCACCTTGGCGTTGGTGTAGGCCAGTGTCGCCCAATCGCCGTAACGCGCGACATCCATCGCCCAGATGTCCGAGCCCGGATCGCCGTTTACCATCCACTGCGACAGCGCGAGGCCCACGCCACCGCCCTGACTGAACCCGGCCATGACTCCGCAGGCGACCCAGAAATTGCGCAGCCCCTTGACCGGTCCCACCAGCGGATTGCCGTCCGGCGCGAACGTGAAGGGGCCATTGACCACCTTGCGCACGCCGACTTCCCCCAGGGCGGGAAAGTGCTCGAAGGCTACCTCGAGACTGGGCGCGATGCGATCGAGGTCATTCGGCAACAGGCTCTGGGCGAAGTCCCAGGGCGTCTCGGCCGGCGACCACGGCATGCCGGCGCGCTCGTACGTGCCGAGCAGCATCCCACCGCGCTCTTCGCGCAGGTAGAGCTCACCTTCGAAGTCGATGCAGTGCAGCTGCTCGGGCAGGCCCGCGATCTGCGGCACTTCCTCGGTGATGAGGTATTGATGCTCCATTGCCAGGATCGGCAGCTCGAGTCCCACCATCCTCCCGACTTCCCGCGCCCAGAGTCCACCGGCGTTGACGACATGCTCCGCATGGACATTGCCGTGATCGGTGATCACATCCCATGTGCCGTCCGTTCGCGGCTTCAGATCCAGCACACGGGTATGGCGAACGACCTCGGCACCCGCGATCTGCGCCGATTTGGCATAGGCATGAGTCACCCCGTAGGGATCGACGTGGCCCTCGACGGGATCGAACATCGCCCCGACGAAGTGCCGCTTGTCGAGAAGCGGAAACCGACGCGCCGCCTCCTCGACCGTGAGCATCTCGAGCTCCATGCCGAGATACCGGCCGCGCGCCTGCGCCATCTTCAGCCAGTCGAGCCGCTCCCGGGTACCCGCCAACATCAGGCCACCGGTGAGGTGCACTCCGCAGGACTGGCCGGAGATGCGCTCGATCTCGCGGTAGAGATTGATGGTGTACTGCTGCAGCCGGGCGACGTTCGGATCGCCGTTGACGGTGTGCATGCCGCCCGCCGCATGCCAGGTCGAGCCGCACGTCAGCTCGTCCCGTTCGATCAGCATCGCCTCCGTCCAGCCCGCCTTCGCCAGGTGATAGAGCACGCTGGCGCCGACCACCCCGCCCCCCACCACGACGACGCGCGCGGTGCTTCTCATGATCCTTGCCGCTCCGCCTTCTCCCAGTCATTGGACACTGCGAGCTGCACCGGCGGACTGGCGGCCGTTGCGCTCGCCCCGAAGCGCTCGATCAGCCAGGAGCGAAACAGCCCGATCGCCGTGTCCGCAAGCCCCTCCGGATGCGTGAGGAGGTAGTAGCCGTAGCCGTTGTCCACGGTGGTGTCGAATGGCTTCACCAGACGTCCGCTCCTGATCTCCTCGGCGAACAGGTTGGTGTCGACCAGTGCAATGCCCTGTCCGCTCAACGCGTACTGCGCGGCGAGCAGAGCGGTATCGAACACCAGGCCACGCTCGACATTGATCGGACCGAGCCCCGAATGCCGCACGAACTGCGCCCACGCCTCATGCCGCGGCAGCTCGTCGATGCGCACGTGGACCAGCTCGTTCGCCTCGATGAAGCCGGCGAGACCCTTCTCGGCATGCCGGGCGGCGATCTGCGGGTGACAGAGAACGCTCAGCCGGACCGGCCAGAGAAGGTCCGCCACCAGGTCGGTCACCATGGGTCTCGAGTAAACCACCGCCACATCGACATCGCCGAGCGGCGGACCCGCGGCGGCGGGGCTGATGAGGTCGATGTCGACATCCGTGCTCGCCTGGCGAAAATCCCTGAGAATGGGCACGGCGAGCTGCACGGCGAAACTCGGCGGCATACGCACCCGCAGCGTACGCTGGGCGGGGGCGCCCTCATTGCGGATGTCGTCGATGGCATACTCCAGGCGGTCGAAGGACTTGGCGACCGCCGGCAACAGGTGCTGACCCGCCTTGGTCAGGGTGAGCGCGTGCGGGCGCCGCTCGAAGAGCTGCACTCCGATCAGGCGCTCGAGCGAGATGACATGGCGCGACAACGCGCTCTGTGAGATGAGGAGCGCATGCGCGGCGGCAGTGAAGCTGCCGTGCTTGGCGACACCCTCGAAAGCGCGCAAGGCATTCAGCGGCAGCCAACGTCGATCGATCGTCTTTTTGGCCATACGAGCCTCCCGACCCGATCATACTAGCGGTCCGCGGCTGCCGCGGCGCTGCCCATTTCCATGCCTTTTTTCGATGCCCGTAGCCAAATTCTCGGCTTGGAGGGCCTTGCGGAGTGTGGAAGCCTAGGGCTCGCCCCATGGCCTCGTCCCCATGAACGCGTTGCCTCAGCAGCCCGCGCCCCGTTCGGGGCACCGGATCGCCTCGATCCGTATCACCCATCATCGCCTGCCGCTCGAGCCGCCGTTCCACGCAAGCTGGGACACCCGCCCGCGGATGCATTTCGACGCCACCCTCGTACGGGTGACCACCGACAGCGGACTCGAAGGCTACGGGTCCGGGGATCTGATGGTCGGCTTCGCCGGCCACGAGCCCCTCTTCGTCGGCCAGGACGCCCTCGCCATCGAGCGGCACTATCGAGTCCTGTCGCACATCGATTTTCACTACGGGCGCTGCTGGCCGCTCGACCTCGCGCTCTGGGATCTCGCCGGCAAGATCACCGGCCAGCCCTGCTGGCGGCTCCTCGGGGGCCTCTCGAGCCGCGTGCGGGCCTACGCCTCCTCGGGCACGCTGCGTGAGCCGGCGGCCCTCGCCGGGCAGGCGGAGCGTTATCTCGCCCAAGGGTTTCGCGCCATGAAGATCCGCTTTCAAAGAGGCGACTGGCGGCACGACATCCGCGCCCTCGAGGCGGTGCGCGAGCGCGTCGGCGAGCGGCTCGAGCTGATGGTCGACTGCAACCAGGGCTGGCGCATGCCGTGGGACACGCAGGCTCCCTGGAGCCTGAAGGATGCGTTGACGGTGGCGCGCGAGCTCGAGCGGCTGCGCGTCTTCTGGATGGAGGAGCCCTTGCATCGCGGCGATCACGCCGGCATGAAAGCGCTGCGTGAGGCCACGGAGGTGAGGATCGCGGCGGGTGAGATGACGCGCCAGCTGCACGAGCTGCGCGACCTGATCACCACGGGATCCGTCGATGTCCTGCAGCCCGATGCGGCTCTCGCCGGCGGCATTACGGGACTGAGACGCATAGCAGCCATGGCGCACGAGCATCAGCTCGTCTTCACGCCCCACACCTGGACCAACGGCATGGGACTCACGGCCAATGCCCATCTGGTCGCGGGACTCGCGGATGCGCCGTTCCTCGAATATGCGTACGACCCGCCGGAGTGGACCCTCGAGCGGCGGGATTTTATGATGGCCGAGCCGCTGGCGGCCGATGCGGACGGCTGGCTCAATCTGACCGACGCTCCCGGCATGGGCTATGCGCTCGATGAGAGAGCGCTCGCGGCGACGTCAATCTAACAGAGGAGCACCCGAGGTGCCACGTTTCTCCTGCCCGACCGGATCCGCGCGGCTGATCGGCGGAACGCTCCTCACGCTCGGACTTGCGCTGTCCCCGCCCGGGCTCGCCGCCGGGCACCCCACCCTGACGCCAATCAAACATGTCATCCTGATCATCGGGGAGAATCGCAGCTTCGATAATCTGTACGCAACTTACCGGCCGCCGCGCGGGCAGAAGGTGTGGAATCTCCTCTCCCGGGGCATCGTCAAAGCCGACGGTACGCCCGGCCCGAATGCCGCGCGCGCCCGCCAGTGGCAGGCCATCGACACGGACGCGTACTCACCCGACCCGCGGCGCACGGCGCCCTACGCTGAGCTGCCCTCGATGAATACCGGGGATGCCATGGAAAAGCCACCGTTCGCCAGCATCGCTGCGGCGCGCCGCAGCGAGGGCGGTCTGCCCGCGGGCGACTACCGCGAGCTCACGAGCGGCGGCACCGGTCTGCCGCCCGGAAGCGTCGATAGCCGCTTTCCTCTGCGGTTCGCGAACGCGCCGATCGACCTCAGCCGCTACCTGCCGTACGACGCCTATGCCTCGAGTCCGGTGCATCGGTACTTTCAGATGCGCCAGGAGCTCGACTGCTCGAGCGACGCCGCGACGCCGCAAGATCCCAGCGGCTGCCGTGACGATCTCTTCGCGTGGGTGGAGATGACGGTGGGCGCGGGAAGCAACGGCGCGCCGCGGCCCGCCGACTACACGGACCAGACTACGCGGGAAGGCCCGACCGCCCTGCAGTTCCTCAACATGGCGCGGGGCAACGCCCCGTATTTCGCCGAGCTTGCACGGCAATACACGCTCGGCGACAACTTCCATCAGGCCGTCCTCGGCGGCACCGGCGCCAACCACATCATGCTCGGCTTCGGCACGCTCATTTACTACGCGGACGCCGCGGGCCGACCCGCCAGGCCGCCGGCCGGGCAGATCGAGAACCCGGATCCCGCGCCCGGCACCAACAACTGGTACCGGCAGGACGGCTATGGCGATGCGAAGACGGGCGGCGGCGGCTCCTACGTGGAATGCGCGGCTCCGGATGAGCCCGGCGTGGCCGCGATCGACCGGTACCTCGACTCCCTCCCCTACCGGCCGTTCCGCCACGGCGATTGCAAGCCCGGGGCCTACTACCTCGTCAACAACTACAACCCCGGATACCTAGGCACCGGCAAGCCCGCGCAGCTCGGGCCGACCCAGTTCACCATCCCTCCCACCCGCCAGGACAACCTCGGCCTGCTCTTGAGCCGCCATCACATCAGCTGGAAATACTACGGCCAGGGCTGGGACGGTGGCCGCGAGCGCGCCGACCCGGGCGCGTACTGCAACATCTGCGACCCGTTCCTCTATTCCGAGCAGATCATGACCGATCCCGCGCTGCGCCGGAACAACGTGGGTTTGCGCAATCTCGAGGCCGACATCCGGCGGCAGACCCTGCCCGACGTCGCCATCGTCAAACCCGACGATCTGCTCGATGGCCATCCGGCCTCCTCGAAGCTCGATCTGCTCGAGGGTTTCGTCCAGAGGATCGTGGACATGGTGCAGTCGAAGCCCGCCCTGTGGAAGGACACGGCGATCATGATCACGTTCGATGAGGGCGGCGGCTTCTACGATGAGGGCTACGTGCAGCCGATCGACTTCTTCGGCGACGGCACGCGCGTGCCGCTCATCGTGGTTTCACGGTACTCCCGCGGCGGCCGCATCGTGCATACGTACGGCGATCACGTCTCGTTCGACAAGTTCGTGGAGGCGAACTGGAGAATCCACGAGCGCATCTCCGCCCGCACTCGCGATAATCTCCCGGATCCCGTCGCCTCGCGCGCCAATCCCTACGTGCCGCGCAACGCCCCGGCGATCGGCGATCTCATGGACATGTTCGAGTTCCGCCAGGCCAACCGCTAGGCCCGCAGCCGCAGTCCCTGCGGATCGTGCAGCGGCTGCAGGCGAATGACGGCGGCCCGGCACTCCCCGAAGACGTCGATCTCGAGCCGCTCGCCCTCGCGCGCCAGTGCCGCCGGGACGTAGCCCGCGGCCAGGCTCTTGCCGACACAGTGACCGTATGCCGCCGAGGTCACGTAGCCGACCGCCGCGCCGTCCTTCACGATCGACTCGTACCCGATCGCCTCCGTATCGGCCGCGAGCAGCTCGAGGATCACGAACCGCCGCTTCGGCCCGGCCTCGCGCTCCGCCAGCGCGGCGGCACGGCCGGTGAATGCGGGCTTGTCGAAATCGACGTAGCGGTCGAGTCCCGTCTCCGCCGGCGTATAGTCCGGACGAAAATCCTTGTTGAATGAGCCGTACCCCTTCTCGAGCCGCAGCGAGGAGAGCGCCCGGCCGCCGAAATGCACGAGGCCGAGATCCCGGCCCGCCTCGAGGAGATCGTCGTAGAGCGATGCCAGGTAGTCAGGCGTGGTCCAGACTTCGTAGCCGAGCTCGCCCGTGAACCCGGAGCGCATGAGAATCGCCGGCGCAAAGCCCACGGGAGTCTCCGCCGCCTGAAAGAGCCTGAACGCGTTGCCGCAGAGATCTAGCCGGACGAGACGCTGCAGAAGCTCCCGCGACCTCGGGCCCGCAATGGAGAACCCCGTGAGGCTCGAGGCCGCCGAGCGCACGAGGACATCGGCCGGGATATCCGCTGCCCAGAACCAGCGCAGGTGGAATTCCTCCGCGAACCCGGACCCGAAGATCAGATAGCGATCGGCGGCGAGACAGGCGATCGTCAGGTCGCCCACGATCCGGCCCGCGGGATTGAGCATCGGCGCGAGCCGCAGCCGTCCGGGTGGCGGGATTCTCGAGGCGAACACCCGGTCGAGCCACGCGCGTGCCCCGCGACCCGTCACCTCGTACTTTCCATAGTTGGTGGTCTCGTAAAGACCCACCGCGGCGCGCACCGCACGGCATTCCTCACCGACATGAGGAAACGCCTCCGACCTCCGGTAGGTCGGTGTCTCGGCGGCGGTCACTCCCGGCGGGGCGAACCAGAGCGCATGCTCCAACCCGAAATTCGCGCCCATCACGGCTCCCGCAGCCTTCAGCCGCTCGTAGATCGGAGAGCGCCGCACGGGGCGCGCCGCCGGAAGCTCCTCGTTGGGGTAGGCGAGCCGGAACCGGCGCGAATAGTTCTCCGGAACCTTGATCGAGGTGTACTTGGGCGTCGCGAATGCGCCGAACCGCGCCACATCCATCGACAGGATGTCCTGCCCCGGATCGCCCTCGGCCATCCAGCGCGACAGCACCAGCCCGATGCCACCGCCCTGGCTGAACCCCGCCATGACGGCGCAAGCGACCCAGAAGTTTCTCAGGCCGCGCACGGGCCCGACGAGCGGATTGCCGTCGGGCGCGAAGGTGAAGGGGCCGTTGATCGCTTTCTTGATGCCGACACGACCGAGCGCGGGAAAGTGTTGGAAGCCCACCTCGAAGTAAGGCGCCAGGCGCTCGAAGTCCTCGGGCAGCAGCTGCATGGAGAACTCATCGGGCGTCTTCACCGGCGCCCAGACCACGCCGTGCGGCTCGTAGGTGCCGATCAGGGCGCCCGCGCGCTCCTGACGCATGTAGATCTCGCCCGCGTAGTCGGTCGTATTGACGATCTCGCGCTCGCGTCCCCGCAGCTCCGGGATTTCCTCCGTCACGAGATAGTGATGCTCCATCGCGAGCACGGGCAGCTCCAGGCCGACCAGATGCCCGATCTCCCGCGCCCACAAGCCGGCGCAGTTGACCACATGCTCGGCCCGGACCGTCCCCTTGTCGGTGATGACATCCCAGGCGCCATCGTGACGCTGCCTCAGAGCGATTACCCGTGTGAAACGCTCCACGGACGCACCGAGCTGGCGAGCTGCCTTGACGTAAGCATGGGTGGTGCCCGAGGGATCGCAGTGCCCGCCGTCCGCGCGCCAGAGCGCACCGGTGAAGAAGCTCGTGTCGATGAGCGGGTTGAGCCGCTTGGCTTCCTCGAGCGAGATCATCTCGGTCTCCATGCCGAGATAGCGTGCGCGGGAGCAGATCAGCTTCAGGCTGTCGAGCTCGCCGGGTGTCGCCGCCAGCATGAGACCGCCGTTCGGGTGCAGCCCGCAGGACTGGCCGGACAGCGCCTCGATCTCGCGGTAGAGATCGATCGTGTATTTCTGCAGCTTCGAGATGTTCGCCTCGCCATTGAACGTATGCATGCCCCCGGCGGCGTGCCACGTCGAGCCGGCCGTGAGCTCGCTCTTCTCGAGGAGCAGAACATCCCACCAGCCGATCCTGGCGAGGTGGTAGAGCACACTGGCACCGACCACCCCACCCCCGATGACGACAGCGCGCGCGGAGTCTTGCATCGCTCAATCATAGCGCTTGACTCGCACCGCATCAGCGGACAACGTGTGCCCATACGGGGTGGAGACCATACGTGGCGCGATTCTTCAAAGCGCTCTGCATCGCAGCGACACTCGCACTCATGGCTTGCACGCCGGCGCTCGCCGCCGCCGCCGCCCCCGTCGTCATCTCCTCGAAGCTCTCGAGCGAGTCGGCGATGATCGGCGAGATGATCCGCCTGATCCTGAGCGCCGCCGCAATTGCGACCGTCGACCGCCTCAAGCTCGGCGCAACTCCCGTCGTGCGCCGCGCCCTTCTCGATGGGGAAATCGATCTCTACGTCGAATATACCGGCAATGGCGGCATCTTCTTCAATATGCCGGCGAATCCCGCCTGGAAGGACTTCAGGCAGGGCTACGAGCTCGGCGCGCGCCTCGACTATGCGAAAAACCGGATCGTCTGGCTCACGCCGGCCCCCGCGAGCAACGCGTGGGCGCTCGCGGTGCGCCGCGACGTCGCCGACGCCTATCATCTGCGCACCATGAGCGATTTCGCGCGCTGGGTGTCCTCAGGCGGCCATGTCGTGCTCGCCTGCTCGGCCGAGTTTGCCAATGCCGGGACGCTACGCTCCCTGGAGGACACCTACGGCTTCAAGCTGACCTCGGATCAGCTCATCGTGCTCGCGGGAGGGGAGACCACGGCCATGATCACCGCCGCCGCCGCACGCACGGACGGGACCAACACGGCGATGGTCTACGCCACGGATGGGGGCATCGCGGCGGCAAACCTCGTCGTCCTCGAGGACGACAAGCACGATCAGCCGATCTATGCTCCCGTCCCTCTCATCCGTGAGGCCGTCCTGCGCGAGTACCCGCAAATCGCCGCGCTGGTCAAGCCCGTCATGGAGAGCCTGGATCGGCAGACGCTGCAGCATCTGAACGAGCGCGTGCAGGTCGACGGCGAGTCGATCGAGTCCGTCGCCAAAACTTACCTCGAGCACAAGGGGCTGCTGAAGTGAGCTCGCCCGGGTTCCTGCTGCGCCGGCCGACCTCCGCGCAGGGTACCGCTGCGCTCGCCGGCGTCGATCGCCTGGGCGCCCTGCTGACGCTGGTCGGAGCCGCCGGCCTCCTCCTGCTGCCGTTCGTCACCTACAAGGCCAACCGCATCGTGCCGGGCGATCCGCGCGCACTCGCGCAGGTGCTGCCGGTATGGGCAGCGCTCGGGTGTCAGGCGACACTCGCCGCGGTGGCGGCCGTGGCGCTCCTCGCGGCGAATGCGCCGCTGCGCCTCGGCGCAGCGCTAGCGGGGATCGTCGCGACCGCGGCGGCGCTCGCAGTCGCGGCGAACACCTTGACGCCGCCCCACGACCTGATCGTGCGCGTCGCGCCCGGTGCGGGTTTCTGGCTGTTGCTCGCGGCGCTCGGTCTAATCGCAACCGATGCGATTACGCGCATGCGTCCGGGGCCCGGCGTGCGCGTGCTGCTGCTCGTGCTCTTTCTGGTCGGCGCGGGAGCATCGCTGGCCCACGGCACATTCGACAATGTTTCGATCATGCGCGAGTACGCCGTGAACGCCTCGGCTTTCGCGGTCGCGGCACGCCAGCACATCCTGCTCTCGCTGGGCTCGCTCGGGGCTGCCGTCATCGTGGCGCTGCCGCTCGGGATCTTCTGTCACCGTACGCCGCGCCTGCGGCCCGGCATTCTCAGCGCGCTCAACATCATCCAGACCGTCCCTTCCATCGCGCTCTTCGGCATCCTCATGGCCCCCCTGGGAGCGCTGGCCGCGCACGTTCCCCTCGCGGCAGCCCTGGGCATCCGCGGCATCGGCGCCGCGCCGGCGGTGCTCGCGCTCTTCCTCTACTCGCTCCTGCCGATCGTCGCCAACACGGTGACGGGCCTCAAGCGCGTCTCGCCCGCCACGGTGGAAGCGGCTCTCGGCATGGGCATGACGCGGTGGCAGACGCTGACCGGCGTGGAGCTCGTTCTCGCGCTGCCCGTCATTCTGACCGGCATCCGCATCGTGCTGGTGCAGAACATCGGGCTCGTCACGGTGGCGGCGCTGATCGGCGGCGGCGGATTCGGCACGTTCGTGTTCGGAGGAATCGGACAAGCGGCCAACGACCTCGTGCTGCTCGGGGCGATTCCCACGGTCGTGCTCGCTTACTCCGCCGCCGTATTGCTCGATGCGCTCATCGAGCTCCTGGATCGGGCGCCCCGATGATAACCATCGAGAGTCTCACGAAGCGTTACGGCGCGACGACGGCGGTCGACTCGGTATCGATGGTCATCGAGAGCAATTCCATCACCGTGATCGTCGGCACGTCGGGGTCGGGCAAATCGACGCTGCTGCGGATGATCAACCGGCTGATCGAGCCGACGAGTGGCCGTGTTCTCATCGACGGGCGCGATACCGAGAGCGAGCCCGGCCACCAACTGCGGCGCCGGATCGGGTATGTGATCCAAGGGCACGGTCTCTTTCCTCACCGCACGGTCGCGGAGAACATCGGGACCGTGCCGCGCCTTCTTAAGTGGGAGGCGCAGCGGATCCGCGCGCGGACCGCCCGTCTCCTCGAAGCGCTGCAGCTCGATCCCGCGCTCTACTCGGATAAGTATCCGCATGAGCTCTCGGGCGGGCAGCAGCAGCGCGTGGGAGTGGCGCGGGCGCTCGCCGCGGAACCCACGGTGCTGCTGATGGACGAGCCCTTCGGCGCGCTCGATCCCATCATCCGCGAGAAGGCGCAGGACGATCTCCTCGACATCCAACGGAAGTTCGGCACGACGATCGTGCTCGTCACCCACGACATCGACGAGGCCTTCCGGCTCGGCGACCGGGTCGCCGTCATGAGCGAAGGCCGGCTCATCCAATACGACCGGCCCGAGGTGCTGGTGACCCGTCCGGCCAATGAACTCGTGGCGCGCATGACCGGCAGCGCGGAGCGGGCGATGCGGCTGCTTTCGCTCACCACCGCGGGCGAGGCGGCGCTGCCCCTGGCGGGCGAGGCCGTGACCGACGGGCTCCTCGTTCCAACATCCGCCTCACTGCGCGAGGTGCTCTCGGAGCTGCTCTGGCGCGGCAGCGAGTGCGCGACCGTCGTGGACGCCGATGGAACGCCGCGCGGGCGGCTGACGGTTGCGGCCATCATGGCGCGCGGACGGCCGGCCTGATGCGCCGCGCCGCGACGGTTCTGCGGCTCGCCGGGCTCGGTCTCCTGCTCGCGTTCCTGCTGGCGCCGCAGCGTTTTGCGCCGCTCTTTGCGCCCCTCACCGAGGGCGGCGCGCCGCCGATCTACGACCAGGGCAATCTGGCGATGCTGGCCGTGGCGCATCTTGCGACCGTGCTGATCGCCTGCCTGGGCAGCACGGTCATTGCCGTCGCGCTCGGCATCCTGGTCACGCGCGCCGGCGGCCGGGAGTTTCTGCCACTGTCACGGGCGGTGGTGAATTTCGGGCAGACGTTTCCTCCGATCGCCGTCCTGGCGCTGGCGGTGCCGCTGCTCGGCTTCGGCGAGAAGCCGACCCTGGTCGCCCTCCTTCTCTATGGATTGCTGCCGATCTTCGAGAATACGGTGGTCGGCCTGCGGACCTGTCCGGCCGCCGTGCTCGAGGCGGCGAGCGGCATGGGAATGAGCGCTGGCCAGCGCCTAGTCTCAGTCGAGCTTCCACTAGCTATGCCATTGATTTTAGAGGGAATTAGAATTTCACTGGTGATCAATATCGGCACCGCCACCCTCGGCTCCACGGTCGCGGCCAAGGGCCTCGGCGAGGTGATCATCGCCGGGCTCCTCTCCAACAACACCGCCTTCGTCCTGCAGGGCGGGCTCGCCACGGGACTGATGGCCGTTCTTCTCTATGACGCGGTCGCCGCCCTGGAGCGGCGGCTGTGCCGCTCGGCGCGCCTCGAGTGACGGGCGAGTGCGCAAACTCGCGACCTGCTTCAACAATTCACCCGAATTCTGCTCAGGCCGGCGATGTTATAATGCAGCGACAAAGCTGCAGGTTTCGATGTTACCGGTCCCAAGCGCATCCTCTCCTCCGATCGTGACATCAGCCCTCAATCGCGCTCGGCCCGCAGTCGAGCTCCCGACGCTCCTGCTGCTCCTCGTCGCCTACGGCGGGTGGCTCGCGGTGACCTCGAGATATGCGCATTGGCCGCTTTGGGTCGTCGCGCCGCTCGCGGCGTTGCTCGTCACCCTCCACAGCTCCCTGCAGCACGAGATCGTCCACGGACATCCCACGCGCTGGAAGGCCTTAAACCGGCTGCTCGCGATCGTTCCGCTCGAGCTGTGGATTCCCTATCAGCGTTATCGCGACCTGCATCACAAGCATCATTACGATGCGCGGCTGACCGATCCCATCGACGATCCGGAGTCGTGGTACTGGACGCAGGAGGGCTGGCGGCGATTGAGCCCCTTCATGCGCGCCGCCCTGCGCCTGGAGCAGACCCTGGCCGGGCGCCTCGTCGTCGGGTCCTGGTTGCGCATCGCCATGTACCTGCGCTGGGATCTTCGCAATGTCTGGCGCGGCGAGCCCGGAATCCGGGCCGTCTGGGCCGAGCATCTCCTCTGGTGCATCCCCGTCGTCCTCTGGCTGAAGGTCGTCTGCGGCATTCCGCTCTGGCTCTACTTCGTGGCGATGGTGGTGCCGGCGAATGCCATCCAGCTCATCCGCTCGTTCGCGGAGCATCGCGCGCGGCCGGGCGTCCGCGAGCGCGTCGCCATCGTCGAGGGCTCGTGGATCCTCGGGCCCCTCTTCCTCTTCAACAACCTGCATTCGCTGCACCACGAAGCGCCGGGCATCCCCTGGTACGATCTTCCCGCCCGCCACCGCCAGGAGCGCGAGCGCCTGATCCGGGAGAATGGCGGGCTCGTTTATCGCACGTACTTCGACGTCGCCCGCCGTTACCTCTTCCGCCGTCACGACGGGCTGCTGCATCCCTCCGGCCGCGTGCCGGCCCCGAGCCATTAATCTCGGCTGGCGCCGCGGGGCCTCACGCAGGCTCTGCGTATCCCGCCGCCCTGGCCTCCCGATCCCATTCCAATGCCGGTGCGAACACCGCCCGAGTGGCTTCAGCGAAACCCTCGAGCATCAGAGGATCCGCCAACCCGGCGAACCACGGCTTCATCACGGCGCTCGTAAACGCGGCGCGAAGCCGGGCCACTACAACGGCTGGGACATCGGCAGCCGCGACGAAGGCGGGCATGGGCGCGAGCGCGGTGGAGGCAAGCACGCGCACTCCCGCGCAGAGGCTCGGCGCGTGCCGCGCGATCAACATGTGCCAATAGGCATCCAATGGCCCCACGTCGATGCGCCGCTCGCGCACGGCGTCGAGCACGTTACGTGCGGTTACGAGGTTGCCGACCATCTGCCGATACAATGTCGGCCGTTGCGCAGTCCGGTACGCCAGCAGATGGTGGCGGAGGGCATTGAAGCCTGAGTGGGAGTGCGAAACCGTCCAGCCGGCACGACCGCTGAACGTATCTTCCAGACAAGTGTATGGAGCGTCCTCGCGAACGATGAGATCCGTCCGATAGACCGCGCGGCCCTCGGCCCACGGCGCCCGCGGTATCGGAGCCGCGATCGGCTGAACCGGAGCGAGCTCGAGCGCGATGGGATAGCCGCACATGAGCACTGCGCCCAGATCCGACCGCGACCAGAGGTCCTCGAGCGGCCGCGGGGCGGGATAGCGAAGGTACTCGAGCGCAACATTCGCCTCCTCCGCCACGTGCACGAGAAGCGTGCGCCAGAGGGACTCGACCTCCGGCGTTACGGAGTACATTCGGGCGTTCGCGATCCAGGAGCTCTCAGCCATTGGCACCCAGCTCGCGCATGCGGCGTGCCACGTAGTCGGCGATCGCCTCCTTGACGGCCGGGTCGAGCGGCGGCGGTTGGTATTCGGCCAGGAGCTTCTGCCAGATTCCGGTGGCGCGCTGCGTTGCATCGCGCGCGCCCGCCTCCTTCCAGCTCTCGAAGTTGGACCAGTCGGAGAGCAGCGGGCGATAGAACGCCGACTGGTAGCGGGCCAGTGTGTGCGGCTCGCCGAAGAAATGCCCGCCCGCGGCCACGGACTTGATGGTCTCCACAGCCAGGTCGTCGTCGTCGAAGCTCACGGGCTTCAACATCTCGGCCCAGTTCCGCAGCAGCTCGGCGTCGACGATGATCTTCTCGAGCGAGGCCGAGAGGCCTCCTTCGAGCCAGCCGGCCGCATGGTTGACGAGATGGCTGTGGCTGAGGATCGCGGCCTGCAGCGAGAAGGCGGTCTCGTAGGTCGATTGGGCGTCGACCGTCGGTGAGGCATTCACGGCGCTGGTGCGCACGGGGAGCTCGAGGTGCCGGCCGATCTGGGCAGCGGCGATCACCGCATGCACATACTCCGGTGTACCGAAAGCAGGCGAGCCCGTCCGCATATCGACGTTGGAGGTGAAGCCTCCAAGAACACAGGGCACACCGGGCCGCAGCATCTGACAGAGCGTGACGATCCCGAGCGCTTCGGCCGTCTGCTGCACGAGAGCGCCGGCCAGCGTCACCGGCGCCATCGCGCCCATCAGGGTGAAAGGCGTAATGACTACGCACTGCCCGGCACGCGCCATGGTCATGATGTTGTCGAGAATCTCCTCATCGACCCGGCGTGGCGAATTCACGTTGGTCACCGTCATGAGCGTCGGCCGCGAGGCGAGCTCTTCGACCGTACAGCCGTGCTCGAGGGCCGACATGGCGATCGCATCCTGCGCCTGCACCCCGCCGATGCCGCGCGCGGCCCAGACGATGTCGGAACACTCGATGTGCGCCTGATACATGGCAAGATGCCGCACGGATACCGGCAGGTCGACGGGCTCGACGACGATGCCGCCCTGCCAGTGCAGGACACCGAGCGAGTGGATGAGGCGCAGGATATTGCGGAAGGATTCGATATCGCCGTAGCGCCGGCCGTGCTCCCGATCGTTGATGTGCGGCGCGCCCGTCACGGGGCCGAAATTGACCACGTCGCCGCCCACGTGCAGATGTCGCTCCGCATTGCGGGCGTGGAGCGTGAAGCTCGCCGGTGCCGAGGCGAGCTGCGCCTCGACGATGTCGCGCCCGAGGCGTACCAACTGCGTGCTCTCATCCACCAGCGCACCGGCTCGGCGGTAGACCTCCCGCGCCGCCGGACTGCGGATCTCGAGACCCGCTTCCTCCAGCACCCGAAACGCGGCGAGCACGATGCGCTCAACCTGCTCACCCGTCAGGATCTCGAGCGGCGGCCAGTGGTTGATCAGCCGGGGAATGGGCGCGAGCGAGGCGCCCGTGGACCGGCCGGCGCGCCCGCGTTCGCGGCGCCTTCCCGGCGTACGGCTCTGCGTCGCCTCAGGCATCGATGGAGGCTCGGTCATGATGACTCCTTCGCAAGGTCCCCCAGCGCCGTCGCGAGCGGCCCGAGCCAGGGCTCGAAGTGCCGCCACTGCTCGAGGCCCTCGGTGTTGATGGGACGGCGCACCTGCTCGGAGCTCGCCGTGTGCACCCGCCGCGAGGTCTTGTGGAACTCGAGACAGGCGGGCTCGAAGTCCAGTCCGCAGAAATCGAGGATCCGGCGCACCTGCGGCTCGAAGTCGGCGACCAGCTCCTCGTGCTGCACGCGCAGTATCTTCCCCGGCAAAGCCCGGTCCCAGTGGGCCATCAGCTCCACGTACGTGCGGTAGTAGCGGGCGATGTCCTCGAAGGAGTAGGTGAACTGCTGCCCGGAGGCGAAGAGCTGCTTGAAGTTGCTGAAGCAGCAGGCCATGGCGCCGCGGCGGGCGTCGATGATCTTCGCGTTCGGCAGAATGAGGTGCATCAGGCCGATGTGCCGGAAGTTGTTCGGCATCTTGTCGATGAAATGGGGCTTGCCGGTGCGATAGAGCGCGGTATCCGTGAGATAACGCTCGCCAAAGCGGCGGAAGTCATCCGCCGGCAACTCCGTGAGCACGCCGGGGTAGCGGTAGAGCGGCGCGCCGCCTGCGCCGTCGCGCCCCTGCAGGCTCTGTGCGAGCCGCGGGATGTCCGACAGCTCCATCGTCCCTTCGACGCGGGAGTGTGAGGCCAGGATCTGCTCGATGAGCGTCGACCCCGCACGGGGCAGGCCCACGACGAAGATCGGTGCATCACTCGCGCAACCCCAGCCCTGGCGCGCCGCGAAGAACTCCGGGGTGCATATTTCGATCTGCAGCCGGGTGTTGCTCTCGATGAACTCCGGACGGTAGCGGCATTCGCTCTTCTTGAGCGCGTTGCCGCGCTCGTAGTAAGAGAGCGATTTTCCGTACTCGCCACGGTCCTCCAGGGCTTTGCCGAGCGCGAAGCACAGGTGAAAGCGATCCGTCAGCGCGGCGCGCGGCGCGGCTTCGGCGGCCCGCATCGCTGACATCTCTGCGTCCGTGAAACGGTAAGTCTTCAGGTTCGCGAGGCTCCAGTAAGCATCCCCGTAGCCCGGTCGCAACGCGGCGGCGCGTCGGTAAGACTCGATGGCTTCCTGCTGCCGGCCCAGAGTCTTCAGGGTGTGCGCCATCGACAGGTGCAATTCGGCGTGGTCCGGCGTCTCCTCGAGCAGCCGCCGGTACTCGCGCAGCGCCTGCTCGCACTCGCCGAGCTCGGTCGACAGGGTCGCCTGGGTAATGCGATAAGCGCGCTCCTCGGGCTCCGCTTGCTGCAGCATCCGGATCTGCTCCCGAGCCTGGCGGTGCTTGTGCCGCTGCAGCAGCACCTGCGCATAGTCATAGCGCGCCGGCCGATAGTCCGGAGCCTTCTCGAGCACGCTCTCGAGCAGCAGCTCCGCATCGTCGAGCACGTCGAGCTTCATGCCGATCTGGGCGAGCAGGCGCATCCCTTCGACGTGATCGCCGTGCTGGAGCAGATAGCGCCGCACGAGGGCTTCGGCGGCGTCGATCTCGCCGTCGGCGAACATGCTGCGTGCCGTGACGATCGCGGTGGGGAGGCTGGCTAGCTTGGCGACGTGAGCGGCGGCGTTATCCGCATCGGCCCGCCGGCCCACGATGCCATAAAGCGACCGCAGGGTTCGCCAGCTGCCGGGCAGCGCGGGATTGAGCGCTACCGCCCTCTCGAACGCGGCTATCGCGGCTGCCGACGAGCGCTGCGCGACGTGGCAATAGCCCCTTTCCTGATAGAGGCGGGGGTAACCCGAATGCAGCTGCTCGAGCCTGGCGAGCGTCGCCAGCGCCGCGGGAATATTGCCGAGATAGCGCTGCGCGACCGCGAGCATGTAGAGGAGGTCGCGATCCTCCGGGCTCCCGGCCAGCAACGCCTCGGCGTCCCGAGCCGCCTCGGCGAACCGGCGATGATCGAGGAGTTGGCGCACGCTCGCCGGGGCGCTTGCGGACCCCGGCGAAGCGGCACTGTCAGCCTGCATCGGTATCCCACAGCCTCCGCTCTGCCAGGCCGGATTCTACCGCAATCGCGCCTCGGACCCGCCCTCCGGGTCAGTGGTGCTCGGAGAAGGCGTAGCCGAACGTGAGCTCGATCGTTCTCGGGCGCATGGGCGTCTCCGTGAGGATGAACTGCCGGCTGGTGGTGAACAGGCTCTTGTTCACGTTGGTGATGTTCGTGCCGACGAGCGAGACCGTCCAGTTATCCTTCGCCACCCCCGCCGACAGGTCGTAGGTCGTCCAGGCCGGCTGGTCGTACGCCTCCACGTGGCCGGAGGCCGACAGTGAGTGCGACTGGTGCTGCATCCCGAGCTGCACGTACGGCAGATAGTTGCCCATCTCCCAGTCGTAGCGCGCCCGCAG
>Ga0134128_10001103_pt1 | contig 35929 bp, 28 predicted proteins | sample KB31754_FD_96462 | JGI IMG/M metagenome (GOLD analysis project Ga0134128, IMG submission 96462) | Terrestrial soil microbial communities with excess Nitrogen fertilizer from Kellogg Biological Station, Michigan, USA - KB3-175-4 | ecosystem: Environmental > Terrestrial > Soil > Unclassified ...
ACTCGTTTCTCATGAAAGTAGGAGCAGCACGAGAGGAATCTTTTCGTTATTTTTCGTGTCGAACTCGTCTGGGGTTGATGTGGGTGACAACATGCGGCAGGAGAATTATTTTCATTATGTCGTCACCGCAAATGTGGAGGCGGCGAATCTCCTCGCCTCGGATCCAGATCTGCGGAGTGTGATCATCGCTCGGGCGCAAAGTAACGCTTCCGGGGACACATCGGATCGCAAACTGATTCCTGCGATGGAAGAGTCTTTGCGAAGGGCGAGCCTCGCGGCGCAAAGTGATCTGGATCGGGGAGCGACTGTGCGTCCGCCTCAGTCCGAGCAGACGACCTATGTTGAACACCTAGACGGAGTCACAGTTGGATGGGACGTTGACCGGAAAAGCAGTATCCGAACAGCCGTGCAAGTACCACGGCTACGCCAATTTAAATTGGAGATGAAGCTGGCCCTCGACTCGGCTCTGAAGAATCCCGGAGAAGACGAGTCCGACATTAAGCCACGAGCACAGCGAGGTTTTTCTCCTGATTCATCCCCAGAGACGGTTTCGCGATTGACAGAAGGCGAACACCGACAAGTCGCGGGCGCACCTATAGCGTCTGAGCGCACAGTACATAGATTTGAGGACGGCGACGAACTGAAGTTGTCGCCGGAGGAAGATCAAAGACGGCAGGCTACCAAGCAAACTGAACGGACTACGGTCAAGGTCGATACGTCGCGGTCTGTGATGAAGCAGGCGTCGAACGCCGCTCAGACGTCGAGAGAGCACGCGGATTTCGCCGAGCGAATGCGCACGCTTGAGAAGCTGGAAGAAGAGCAAATAGCTTTACAATCTGACAAGCAGGAGCACCAGGAGACTGATCAGCCTGAGGAGGCCGAACCGTTTATTGTGGAGCCACACAAGCCAAATGGCGACATAGCCGCCGGGTGGCCTAAGGCGCCATCTCTGAATATAACAAAGACCGTGGCGGAAGATGCGAGAAATGTCGACCGGTGTCGGGAACCGGACGTCGGTAGAAGTAAAGGGATGTCACGGTAGCTGTCGGCTACTGGGGCAGGTCTTGCGGATCTCAATGGTGGAAACTGTTTAGCTACATATCCTGCTGCAAGCTGTGTGCAATGCCCTGAGCAGCACGATCGGGAGAGGGTCGGACAGGTGCCGTAGGCGAGACACGATCGGTTGTCCTACACCTGTGCGGAGTAGCTGCTCGGGACTCGAACCCAGAACCCTACAGTTTCAACATCGATGGTGGCGGTCCCTGCCGGACAGTTCGCGATACCGCCGGTCAACTGGAGGTGCTACGGACAGTGACTGCCCGTTGATACCGATCCCGATCGGTCAGGTCGGGTGGTTTGACGGAAGTAAAACGGAACTAGCTGGACCTCTCGCTCCCAAAACGGTGTCCGAGGGTCCGGCAACGTCCATGACCTGCCAGACGTTGTACATGACGATGTAAACGAAATGGGCAGGTGTCGACCAACGTTGCTGTCAGATCCTGTTGTCAAGATCATCGTAGTACAAAGCGTCTGCTGATTTCTTGCCACTGGCGTGTCGGTCAGGCTCAGGCTATACGTGACACGAAATAATCAAATAGGCGACATACGGGATAAAACTTGCCTTAGTTGATCAGCGCTCTGGCTTGGGTCCTACGGCTGCTGCACTTCACCGCACGTGGCTGACATTTTCCGCCAGTTGACAGAAAGAGTTGAAGCTGTGACTGTCGGTGCTCAAAGACAGTTGAGTATTGACGGACTTGTGAGTAGAAGTAGATGATGAGGGCTAGAAAAGGTTTACGCCCTGACTAATGGAGGACTTGTCGCGCGAGCTGTCCAGTGAGTGCTTGATCGTCGGTGGGTTCGGTTAGGCCGTCTCCCACCGCGCTTGTGTTGCGCCTTGATCGTCTCCATCGGCGGCGCGATCACGGCGTAGACTGTGGATCGTGAATGATGCCGGGGATAATCGATGACAGAGGAGAAGGTAGGAGGGAAAACGGCGCGATCGTTTACGCCACTGGCTCATCGACCACTAAGGTATGCCTGCGGATCCATCGTACCCAACTGTATGGCGCCCGATCAATCGGCGCCCGATTCCAAGACTGATACGAGACGTATGCCCTTCATGCCTGGCGCCAGCGTGATTGGGTGTGGCTTTCGATCCACAATTGATCGACTCGTTTTGAATGAATTGTTCGGACGCGAGGAAGGTGGCGAAATGCCCACGGATAAGCAGATGGCAGAAAAATACGCTGCAATCTTTAAGCATCCGCTAATATTTGACGTAACTTGGGTCACTTCGATACACAATTACAGCACCCAGGCTATCTGCTACAAAAACTTTCAGTATCAAGATAATGAAGGAAATGTGGCTGGTATTGACCCCAACAATCCGCCGCTCGGTGGATTCGTGTCCAAACAGATCGAGCCAGGCTGCCCAATCCCCTGGAATCTAAATTTTGATCAAGGCGAACTAGACGATGGTCAATACTTGGCGATACATACGGGGACCGCCGACAACCTTGATGGGTCAGTTATACCACTGTTTGCAATTTGGCAAAACGGCCAATTTTTGTGGTATACAAGCACGATGAAAATTAGGGAAAGCACAACAGTACCCGGAGCAGATGGAATTACCGGAAGGCGAACTATCGAGGTGAGAGAAAATGCCAATAGGGTGCTCTCGATCAATTTTGTTAGCTCGCCGTGAAGACAATTTAATCGGTCATGATCTTGAGGGCCCGTGCATTCGCTACAGCAGGTCTCTTCTGGACTGCTAGCATCACCGGCTGAAGAGTCACAGGCCTGCTACATGAGTCTTTTGTAGTTGGAGACCGTCGTGCCATCCCGTCGACAGCGTAGCCCGATCACGTGTGCCGACGGGGGCAACGTCCTGTCGAACCGCCCGGCCGATGAGGTCAACCTTGCCCCCGCCGGCGCACGTGATAGCCCTCGTGGGAGGTCGGCGGGATCGCACGCTCATCCCCGCACCCAACGCCAGGCAGCGTTGCTCCGTCACGTTCCCACCGAGTTACCCATGTGTCCATGATGTCCACCACCAACAGTCTCGCTGGACCGGGGGTACCTCACGCTAACGGCATTGCCAGGCAGACCGCACGCCGCGACCCGGTGATCTTGGTTCGTGCCACAAGCGTGCCACAAGAGGGGGTCAATCACGGTCAACCGAGGTTACTCCTGACCAACGTCTGGCCGTAGGTCAAGGCCTGTACCAGGGCATCATTGCAGGGTTCCCAAGCTCTAGATCAAACACACGTGCCTCCGGCGGGCCTCGGCTCCAGGATGGTCCCAGAGCTGGGGTCTGGAAGTGGTGGGTCACCAGCGGCGCGGGTATCCCGTCGCGTCGGCACCGAGGGCGTAGCAGACCTGGGGCAGGGGTCCATGTCGTTCAGCCGCCGGGTGTCTCCACATGGACCCCTGCCCCACGCCCGCTTCGGGACAAGCCTGCCGACGCGACGGGATACCCGCTTCACCCGTCATATCCTGCGGCAGGCACCGATCAAGGTCAGGCCGTGTCCAGGCCGTCAGACGTTGGGCAGGGGCGAGAATCGGTGAGAACGGTTGAGACGTGTTTCCGCTGCACAGCGCCTGTTTTATCGGTGTATCGCCAGGTCGACGATGGCCGCCTGAAAAATCACTCAGATCTACGAGGGGACCAACCAGATTCAACGCGTCGTCATGGCCCGCGCCCTGCTCAACAGCTAGATCAACACGGTCGAGCGATCATGTTCCGGGACAAGCGCGTCGACGCGACGGAATACTCGTGTCGGCCCCGCCTGTCCACGTCAGGCCAACACTCCACCCGCCATTGACGGTGGCCAACTATCGTCAACAGCTGAGAGCTATCGGCCGCATTTCTTACAGACCAGCCCGCCCCACCGTCCGTCGACAAAAACATGCCCGTCGCACTCATAACGGCGGTCGTGATCGTGGACCTCCCGATGCATCCATCCGGGCAGTTCTTCTTCTTTGTAGACGCGGTTGACCGTGACGACATATTCGTCCATCGGATCGAGCTCCGTTTCTTGCGTTGGGTCGCCAGGTGGACCCTGAGGAACCACGGTTAGGATTCGTTCCGATTGCCAGAGTGCCGGACGGTCGACGAATGTTCGTCGTCCATACAGATCAGCTTTCGCGTACCGCAGATCGGGCAGCGTCGCTACACCAAATGATGTAGGTCAAGAGATTTCCTACATCTGTAGCGCGACAATTCCTTGACGGGTCGATGAGTCGGCTGCAGCCCGGGGCCGGGCCGTTGTACCGCCGAGGGTGCCTACGCGATCGGGTGGCGTTTGAGGAAGCCGGCAAGCCTTGCCGCGGCGTCAGCAGGGTGTCGGAGGTGGAGCAGATGGTTGGCTTCGGGCATCACGTCGTCCTCGGTTTGCGGTAGGTACGCGTGAAGCCGGTCGCGGACCTCGACGAAGATCGGCAGGCTGTCGGTTCCGGTGAGGAACAACACCGGCTGGGTGATCTTTGCTGCTTCCTCGGCGCCGAAGTGCCACTGCTGCCCAGCTCGCAGATCGGACTCGAAAAGGGTGGCCGCGTCCTGGTCCGCCTGTTCGGGACCGCCGGGGACCGTGCGGCTGACCTCGGCCCGCCAGTCCAGGCCGAATACTTCAGAGAAGATGCCATCGACCGCGGCCACCGGGTCACCCGCCAAGTAGTTATCCATGATCGGGCGGATGCTGGGGCGTATCGCGTCGTCGAATTCCTCTGAGGTCATCACGACGAGCGGCGAGGGATCGAACAGCGCCAGGCTGGATACGACCTCCGGGGCATCGACAGCCAGCCGCACGGCCACCACAGCGCTGTAGGAGTGGCTGATGATGTGTGCCTGCCTGACATCGAGTGCACCCAGCAGTGCCCGGCAGTCCTGTGCATGTTCCGCGATCGAGACTGGGCCCTGGATCCGGGTGCTCCCGGCATATCCCCGCCGCCGATATCGGATCATCCGGTAGTGCTCGTTCAGAGCCGGCTCGGCCGCCAGGGGCAGGCCAGTGTCAGCGATACCGCCGCCGTGGATAAACACCACCGGCTCACCCGAACCCACACAGGCAAACTCCAACTCGACGCCGTTCACCGACACATGTTCCATCGCGCTACCCATGGCAACATCGCTCCCTACGAGTCACGCGTGCGCCAATACGCCTCCGACTGCAAGGAACACCGGACCGGTACACGCTCACCAGACGATGTTGAGAAGAGGAGACGGTCAGGCCAGAAATACCCACCAAGGACAGGACACTGGGGACATTGTCGTGCTGCCGCCGGGTGCTCTCACTTGGCTGAGCTGTGCCCAGAGGCGCCGGAGCCGAGACCGCCGCCGCCGAAGCGGCCACCCCCGGAGTTTCCGGAGCTGGAGCCGCCGGAATTGGAGCCGCCAAGGTTGGAGCCGCCAAAGTTGGAGCCGCCGAAGGCCTTGGGGCCCGCCGCGCCACCGGAGCGGCCGGAACCAGCCGGCCCGGTTAGGCGGTTGGCGCTGGAGCCCGAGGGGCTAACGCCGCCGCCGAAGTTGGCCTGGGAGCCGCCAGGCGAGGCGGAGGTGCTCTTGGGGGGGTTCGGGGCGCCCTTGGGGAAGGTGGCTCCGCCGCCCTGAGGGAAGGTGGAGCCGCCGGCAGTAGTGCCGCCCGGGCTGCTCGGCAGCTGTGCCAGCAACTTCGCTAGCCGCGCAAGTTGCTCGCGTTCGTATTCAGATGGCGGATCTGGATGAATGGATGGGGCCGGTGGCCCTGCTTGCCAGCCCGGGCCGGGATATCCGGTCCCGGCCTGCCGGTGGCCGGGGTCGCCTGCCTGCGACTCGACCTGCAGCACAGGACCGGCGACACCGGCCGGCTGGGCTGGCGCAGGAAGCTGTACCGGCATACCCGGCGCTGCCGCGGTCCGATCAGCGAGCAGCGTCACGGGGCCGCGCGCGGGACCATGATTGACCGCGGCCACCGCAGCCGGCTGGTCGGCGCGCGCCCCCGGATTGTTCTGGCTGTCCGGTGCCGGTGCGGCGCCGGCGTGCTCACTCGCCGGTGGTAGTGCCGCCGGGTTCGATGGTGCACCGGACGACAGAAGCGGCAGCGTGAGCCCCACCACGAGGGCAACGCTCGCCACCAGCGACGCGCCGATCACCACGTCAGCGCCGGCCCGTCGTTGCCTCGCCGCACGCGGTCGGGGAGGTTCGGCGTTCGCCCGGACTCGCTGCAGCGGTTGAGGTGGTCGGGTCAGCGGTCCGGCGGGCGGACGTTGTGGTGGAGGTGGCGCCTGTTGGGCGTTGTCGTGGGTGCGCCGGAGCGGGTGGTGCGGTCGCAGCGCCGGCAACGGTGGCCGGAGTGATGAGGCCTGTTCGGTGTTGTCGCGGACGCTGGGCGGCGGTGGGTGGGCTCGCAGGGCCGGCACCCGTGGTGGGGCCGGATCGGTGTTGCTGTCGGGGGGCCGGGGGGGAGGCTCCGCGTGCACCACCGGGGCGGGCGGTGCCGGTAGCGGGGCAGTGTTGTCGTGGGTGGGCAAGGTCTGTTCTGGTTGATCCGCTGGAGCCGGTGAAGGCGGCGCAGTGGGGTCGGGGTGCTCGTGGGCGCGCCGGAGAGGTTGATCCAAGCGAAGTGCGGGCCCGGCGAACGTGCATTGCTGCGGCATGCCGGGCTCGGCGCCGTCGTTGTCAAGGGTTCGCCGGAAGGCGCCTCGCCAACCTCTCTGCCGAGCCAGCCGGCGGCCCCGACGGCCATGAGCGCTTCTATTTCTCGGAATGGGATCCGGCATCGTCAGCTCCGGCTAGCTTCAGTGACCAGTAATGCTGAGGCGAACAGGGGGCCGGCCGTTGGCGCAGCCCGCAGGGGTGCCAGGTCGGCGACTCCGGCGACCCCATCGATACCGCAGGTCGCGCACTCCGGCGAGTAGCTGACACCCGCCGTAAACGTGCGCTGAGCCTGCGCGTCGTAGATGACCAATTTCGGCACGACGTGCTCGTGCCCTGACTCGGCGGAGAGAATGCGAACGGCAAGTGCAACCTGCATTGATGCTACTACGCCATTCAAAAATATCACCGAGGGTGCGGCCTCTTCGGTGCCGTAGCCGTGGGCTCTTTCGTATTCCTGAACTCCCGGCGGGGCCAAATCATACGCCGCTTGTCGGGCCTGGATGAAGCCTCGGCATTCGAGGCATCCGAAACCCGGTGCCACAACCTGCACTTGCCCACCAACTTTTGCGGCGCGGCTGTCGGTACCCGGTCTAGCGCCCGTCCCGGCGTCGATGAGCGGAATGAGGTAACGAATGGATAGATGGTTCAACGACAGTCGGGCACCGTGCCCGTCGACGCAGCCCAGCAGCAGGTCGGCAGTTTTGGCGTGGTCGAGAGCCGTATCGTCCAGGAGGGGCGCTGCTACGGCGGTCACCCCGACGTTGGGCGCCACCCGCTCGAGGAGCTCTCGAAAAACGTCGACCTTGTACCGTCCGATGTCTTGCGGTCCGGCGCCGATGAGTCGGTTGAGATTGCTGGCTTCGATACAGTCGGGATCAATCAGAGTCAGGTGGCCGACGCCGAGGTAGGCAAGCTCTAAGGCAACGAACGACCCAAGACCGCCTAGGCCGACGACAGCGATCCGCGCTTTTGAGAAGGCCTCTTGGGTGGATGCGCCGAGCAGCGGAAGTTGGCGGCTGTGCCGCACTTCCGGTGCGCGCACAGAGTTGCGCGCGGAAGTCGAGGAGGGAAAGTGACTCAAGACTGGTGACTCGCCGCAGATGCCACCGACGATCGTCACCTGACCTACCGGCAGAATTGCTCCGGTAGCACGCTGATAGTAATGGGCGTCGAGGCTGTTCTGCCCCACGACTATCGTAGCGTGATAAAACGGATCGGGTAACATCGACGCGAGACGGGGCATCTTCATCCGGTCGTTGGACCAGTCGACCCCACTGAAAGTTGTCCGCGGACTCGAGTCAAAGGGATGGGAGTGGACCTCGATGAGGCTCCACCCCTCTTGCCGGCACCTGGTCAGCGCGTCAGCGACGAACTGACCAGCTGGCCCGATGGCTGATGGCGACTGGTGAGCCAAGTCTGGACGCTGCGCAAGAAGTAGCTCATGGCCCACCAAGCGGACTCGGCTCGCCGAGACGTTCGGTGCGGCGAGGATGAACGCCAACTGCTCATTGTTGCTCCATTGGCCCGCGCCGTCGCCAGTGGGTAGCAGATGGTCACGTAACCGCAACCACAAGCTCGAACTCAGCACGATGTCGTGCACCTCAAGTGCCATGGTCATGCTCCACTCAGGGTGCGCCGATCGCGAAAGATTGCGGCGATCAGATTCAAATAGGTTATCAAGTTATGGCCGCGCATCAAGTCGGCGCCGCCGGCCGGTCGCCAGCCGATGAGGTGCACGCAGAAATGCCCCCAGCCGTGATCGATATGTTCCCTGTCGCTGCTCGGACCACGCGTGAAGAAATGATTGATCGGCTGACTTTTTTTGGTGCGCAGATCGTAGTCGGTCCAAAACCATTCTGGCGGCACCGAGGGATAGCCGGGAGTGCCGTGCGGAATATCAATGAGCAGCTCGATGTGTGTTTTATTCCAACCTGGCGAGATCGGGAATCGCTCGACATAGAACCAGGTACCGTGCTGCATATCGAACCGGACACCGCCAAATTGTTGCGAGAGTAATAACGCCTCGGTTTTGAGTCGGCTCAGCCTTCGCCGAGTTTCGAGGTCTTTAATCGGCGACGACATCATCCCAACCGATCTGCGCTCCCATAGGTGAACGGCGTCACGACCGAGTAGTCGACAGCATTGGGGGGCAGCGGCTTGTTGTCTTCGATTTTCACAATCTGGCCGTCGGGCATGCTCGCCATTACCCAATCTGACAGCACGCTTTTGCTGTGGCGCTTGAGATCCGCGGCGGTTGGCCGGTCCTCGCGCACGTCCACAACCTCGCCGTTGACGATGTAGTTTCCCATCTCAGCCTCCCGGTTCGTCAGTCGATTGCACATTTCGTCACTGGAAGCCGCTCGCTTCCGTGCGCATGGAGTCCGCTTATGCGCGGGTGATGGCGCAGGCGCGCCCGATGGGTGACGGCGGCCGATGTTCGCCGGGTCCAGCGCATTTGAGTCGCCATGGTCCCCCTTTGCTGGGCCGCCCGTATCGGGTTCATCGCATCCCAGCAAAGCTGCGTTACGGCTTCCGCCGTGGAAACGCAAAGTTATGACGCGTACACATAGCGGATTTTTAGTCGCGCGTGTTGTACTATTTGTCTGTTTGCTTTTGAGAATTCGGGCCGGGCGACGCGAGGGCAGGGCCGCCGACGCCGAGGCACGAGCTCGACCCTCCGGATCTCACGACCTCAGGAGTGCAGGGCCGACATCGCCAGCCAGTCGTCCCACGGCACCGTCCAGTCGTAGATGTCGCCGTCCGCACCGGTCAGTGGAGTTGGGCTGTTGGTCACCTCGACGGGATCGCCGAAGATCGCGGAGTCGTAGTATTCCTGCGCGTTGGCGGTGGACAGGTTCACGCAACCGTGGGTCACATTGGACGAGCCTTGCACGCCGGTGGTCTCCGGGTTGGCGTGGATGAATTCTCCGTTGTTGGAAATCCGCACCGCCCAGTGCTCGGGGATGTTGACGTATCCATAGGCGCGGTTGGACATCAATACGGTCTGCGCCTTGTTCATGACCACGTGAATGCCGCTGGTGGTGTTGCGATTCGGGTCGGAGCTCAGCCCGTAGCTGGCCGGGAAGTTCATCACCTCCTGCCCGTCCCGGATGACGATCATGCGATGGCTGTTGACGTCTGCCTTGACGATCTGCGCGCGACCGATGGTGAACTGCGTGCTGATGTCTTCCCGACCATAAGAGCCCTCGCCGAATGCGACGCCGTAGAGCTTGGCGGTGACGCTGACCTTGGTGCCGGACTGCCAGTAGTCCTTGGGCCGGTAGTGCGCTCGGGAGCCACCGTTGTCGTCAGGTAGCCACGCCCACGATCCCTCGGTCGGCACGGACGTCTGGACCTGCAGCGCCCGCTCAACGGCGGCCTTGTCGGACACGTGGTCATCGAACTGCAAGATGATCGGAGCGGCGATGCCGACGGTATCCCCATCGCCGATGTTCAGCGTTGCGTGTAGCTGCTCTTTCGGCGTGACGGTGCGGAACGAACCGGTGATAGGCACCGACAGGTGATCAGAGCCCGCCGCGGAGCCGGTCCAGGTGTAGGTCTTGCCGTAGCCCAGCGGCTCCGAGCTGGTCCAGCTGCGCCGATCTGCGCTCAACGTGCCGGCCACGGCCTTGCCGTCCGCGTTGGTCAGCGCCACCTGCAGCAGGGCACCGCCGGTGACCCGCACCGAGACCGGCAGTGTCGGGCTGACGTTGGCTGCTTTGTCCCCCGGCAGGATGCTGACGTGTGCTTGTGGGTGTGGTGGCGGGTTTGCCCCGAACGATCCGGTAGGGGCCTCTGAACAGGCCGTAAGCAACACCGCCAAGACAAGCAACATCAACACGCGCCGCATGGTTCCCGCCGAATCTGCCCGAATCACCCCTCGGCCCCAGCCTATCGCGGGTGTGTGTCACATCGGTGACAAGCCACGGTGCCCGCGGCGAATTGTCGGTGCCATCCGGCAGGGTGGCCCCGAACTGAAAGGAGGGGGACCATGACAGCCATGACCGAACCGATCGGACTCGCCGAGGGTCGCCCGTTCACGGTGCACGACCTGGAGGCGATGCCCGATGACGGACGGCGCTACGAGATCATCGATGGGATGCTCCTCGTGACCCCGGCGCCGGGGTGGTCGCACCAGGAGATGTCACTGGAGCTCTGCACGGTGCTGCGACAAGCCTGCCCACGGAGCTTGCGTGTGCTGATTGCCCCCTTCGCGCTGCGGACCGCTGTCACCAGCGAGGTCCAGCCCGACGTGCTGGTGGCCCGTTACGACGATCTCACCGAGGCGTGCCTGCCGGTGGCTCCGCTGCTCGTGGTGGAAGCGCTGTCCCGCAGTACCCAGCTGAACGACCGCAACACCAAGAAAGCCCACTACGAGCGGCTAGGGGTGCGCTCGTACTGGCTGCTCAATCCGGTGCAGCCGGGTGGGCTGGAGGTCCACGAGCTCGATGAGCACGGTCACTACCAGCTGATTGCCAAGGTGACCGGCGACGAGGTCTTCAGCGCGCAACAGCCGTTCCCGGTAGAGGTGTGCCCGGCGCGGCTGCTCGATGGCCTGCGCCCACCGTAACAGGATGTTGATCAGCCGGCCCGGCGCAGCGACGGCACTTCGACGCCGAGTGTGACGGTCACTCGCTCGGTCGCGCAGCGGCGCGGCTGGGCGCCCAGATCTGTACCCGTGCACTGGACCAGCGATGCGTCGGCGGCCAGCACCGCGAGCAGAATCTCGCCAGGTGTCTCGGCGTCCCAGCCGGTGATGCACAGCAGGCGGTCGTCGGCGGCCAGACCCAGGGCAGTGGCCTGCGCCCGAGCCGAGGCGAGCACCGTGTCGGTGTCCGGTCCGGAACCGCCGGGCTGGAAGGTATCGCCGTGCACCCGAACCTCGCTGGCGAAGTCCCGCACGCCTGGAGGCAGCACCGAGATACCCATCCCCAAAGCGTCCAGCCCCAGCGCGACCAGCTCGTCCGACCCTGCGACCTCGTTGATCTGGTCTACCCCGCACAGCGCGACGGCGGCGCCGGCGGCCGAGGTGACGACCGTCGCGCCGCACCACCATGCGCCCAACAACACCCCGGCGGTCTGCCAGTGCGGTGGCAACAACACCGCGACCGGATCACCGGGTTGGATGTCCAGCTCGTCACGCAGCCAGTTCGCGGTCTTGGCCGCCCAGTTGGCCAGCGTGGCGCCGGATAGTTCCACCCGGCTGCCGGCGGCGTCGTCGTAGTGGGTGATTCGAGGTCTGGCAGGGTCCGCGCGCAGCATCGGGCCGAGTACCTGGTCGGTAATGGTCATCGCCTTGAGACCTTAACTTGCCCTCGTTTCACCCCGACATGGAGACATATCGGGGTGAAAAGGGGTACCGAAAGCCCGATATGTCTCCATGTCGGGGTGACAGGAGGCGATGGCGGTCAGGAGATGCAGGGCACCTTGCCGCCTATCATGGCGGGGCGCGGCGGTGGGTTGGCCGGGGCCGGGGTGCTCGACGCTGCGACCGAGGTGCCCTCGCCGTCGGCGACGTCCGGGATCGTCCGCGCGGCACCGCTGGCCTGCGCGGTGCCCACCGGTCCAGGCGATGCGCCGCCGATCCGGCGTCTGCTCGGGCCGGAGTAGTCCTTGCCGAGATAGACCCGGACCGTGCCGGCACCGAGGTCGGAGTCCTCCTCGATCGGCAGGCCGCCCAGCGTGTCGGCCACCAGGCGGCCGGCGTTCGCGCCACCGGGGGGGTAACGCACCACACTGGCGGCTCGCGCGCGGCTGTTGCCGACAGTGCCTTGGATGAACCCCTGCCCGGTCAGCTGCTCGGACACCGATTTGGCCAGCCCGGCCACGGTAGCGGCGTTGAACACCTCGACAGTGATCGCCGCCGCCGCGGGCGGCGCCACCGGGGCGCTCGCGGGAGGTTCGACAGCTTGCGCGACGAAGGTACGCACGGCCTCCGGGTCGACGGTGAGCACCGAGCCATCGGTCTCACTATCGCCGTCGCCGAGCACCGGCACGGTCTCGAACGCGACGTTGCCGGCGGTCAGGCCTTGCATCCGGCTGGCGAAATCGAGCACGTCGAAGCCATCGTCGAGAACCAGCGACTGCTGGGCAGCGTTGATCAGCTGACGGATCCGGCTGGGGTTTGCCAGCGTCCCTGCGGTCAAGATCTTGTTCGCCAGCGAGGCCATGTAGGCCTGCTGGCGCACGATGCGGTCCAGGTCACCTCGAGGCAATCCGTGCCGCTGCCGGACGAAGGCCAGCGCGTCCGGCCCGGAGATCAGCTGTGGGCCGGAGGGGAAGTCCGCGCCGGAGAACCTGTCGTGAACCGGTGCCCGCAGGCATACCGGCACGCCGCCAACAGCATCGGTGAGTAGCGCGAAGCCGAGCAGGTTGATCTCCGCGTAGTGGTCGATGCCCACTCCGGTCAGGTCCTTGACGGCCTCCAGTAGCTCCTTCCGGCCGGCGGCGGTGGACTCGGCGCGCACCGTCGCCGGATCGGCGCCTTGCGCCACGAGGCGCTCGGCGGTCGCGCTCTTGGCGCGGGTGAACGCGGAGTTGAGCTTGTGCTTGCCGTAACCGTCGGGCAGCTCTACGTACAGATCCCGGGGAAGGGAAATCGCCACCGCGTGGCGCCCGTCGTTAGGGATGCGCACCAGTATCATGGTGTCGGTGAGTTCGCCCTCGTTGTCGCCGGCGCGCAGCTGAGCCAGCACCTGCCGGGGCAACGGATTGTCGTGTGCGTCCGTGCGGCTGTCCAGGCCCACCAGCAGGATGTCGGTGGCCTTGTCCGGGGCCGCCGCACCGATCACGTTAGCGGTGGTCAACCCCTGGTGGAGGTCCCGAAACGTCGTCCAGCCGTAGCCCGTGACGCAGAACACCAGCGCTGAGATCATCGCGGCGGCCACCTTGATGAGCTGCAGCGCCCACCGACGATGCCGCTGGGAGCCGGCGCCACCGCGTCCCCTGCGCGCGGACGCGGTGCTTCGCGCGCGGTTATGCCCCGACCTGGTCTGCCCGGATCTGGTCGGCTGAGTTCGGTGTCGATCGGCGCCGCGCCGCTGCGAGCCAGACCGGTCGGACCTCCTTCCGGAGTTCGCCGACCGCCCTGGCCTGTCGTCCACGGAATGCCCTCCTGCGACTGATGTGGCGGCAGTGTCTGTTGTGGCGCGGCTGGACCTCAACTGATGCGTTACACAGCTGTCTACTCCAGACGTGGCAACCCGTGGTCAGGTTGCCATGGCAAACTCGGCCGTCGTCGGTCGCCCACTGCCGGCGAACTGAGGAGGATGTGCGGATGCGGTTACTGGTCACCGGGGGTGCGGGATTCATCGGATCCACATTCGTACGCCGGGTGCTGCAGGGACTTGAACCGACGCTGGCCGGCGCGCAGGTCGTGGTTTTGGACAAGCTGACCTATGCCGGTAATGAGGCGAACCTCGCTCCGGTCGCGACTCATCCGGCGTTGCAGTTCATGAAAGGCGACATCACCGACGAGTCGCTGGTGGCCGACCTGATGGCGGGCATCGATGCGGTGGTGCACTTCGCAGCGGAATCACATGTGGACCGCTCGATCCTGGGCGCCGATCCGTTTGTGCTGACCAACGTGGTGGGCACGCAGATCCTGCTGCAGGCTGCCCTGGACGCAGGGGTGGGGCGGTTCGTGCACATTTCCACCGACGAGGTTTACGGGTCGATCGAGTCGGGTTCATGGCGTGAAGACCACGTGCTCGAGCCGAACTCGCCCTACTCGGCGTCCAAGGCGAGTGCCGATCTGTTGGTCCGGGCGTACGCGCGGACTCACGGTATGGACGTGCGGATCACCCGCTGCTCCAACAACTACGGTCCCTACCAGTACCCGGAGAAGGTCATCCCGCTGTTCGTCACCAATCTTCTCGACGGGCTGCCGGTGCCGCTGTATGGAGATGGACTCAACGTGCGGGACTGGTTGCACGTCGACGACCATTGCCGCGGTATCGCGCTGGTGCTCGAGCAGGGCCGAGGAGGTGAGATCTACAACATCGGCGGCGGCACCGAGCTGACCAACACCGAACTCACCAACCTGCTTCTGGATGCGCTGGGCGCTGATTGGTCGCAGGTGCAGCCGGTGGTCGATCGTAAGGCCCATGATCGCCGGTATTCGGTGGACTGGACCAAGATCCGAACGCAGCTGGGTTATGTCCCGCAGGTCGACTTCGCCCGGGGGTTGGCTGACACGGTGCGCTGGTATGCGGAGCATCGGGACTGGTGGGAGCCGCTGAAGACGGCATGAACCTGGACCTGTCGCTGCTCATCACCGGCGGTGCAGGCCAGCTCGGCCGGGATCTGGTGCTCGCGGCGGCCCGCGCCGGGATCAGCCGGGTCCTCGCGCCCGGTTCAGCTGAGCTCGACGTCACCGATCCGGCGGCAGTGTCCGGCCAGGTTGTCGCCGCGGCGGCCGGCGGCCGGCTCGTCGTGATCAACGCAGCCGCGTACACGGCGGTGGACGCCGCCGAGCGGCAAGGCGCGGCGCGGGCCCACGCCGTCAATGCGAAGGGTCCGGAAAACCTGGCCAGTGCCTGCGCCGCCCATCACGCGCATCTGGTGCAGGTCTCGACCGACTATGTGTTCGGGGGGCACGGTGCAGGGCCCAACCTGGTGGACGGTCCGACAGCGCCGCAGACCGTCTATGGCCAGACCAAGCTGGCGGGGGAGCGCGCGGTGCTGGACTCAGCAGCGTCGGTCCATGTGGTGCGGACCGCGTGGCTCTACGGCGCCCACGGGGCGAACTTCGTGCGCACCATGGCCCGGCTAGCCGGCGAGTGTGCGAGCGTGCGGGTGGTTGCCGATCAGTATGGCAACCCGACCTGGACGGCCGACCTCGCCGACGGTCTGATCGCGCTGGCGCTGACCGCCGACCGGGTGCCGGCCAGGGTGTTGCACTGCACCAACGCATCCGCCACGACATGGTACGGGCTGGCCCGGGCGGTGTTCACCGAGATCGGTGCCGATCCGGACCGGGTGCAGCCGTGCAGTACCGAGGAGTTTCCCCGCCCTGCGCTGCGCCCGGCGAACTCGGTCCTGGACACTTCGGGGTGGGCTGCCGCCGGTCTGCCCGAGTTGCGGCACTGGCGCGACGCACTGCACGCCGCCGTCATTGCGGGGGTGCTCGCCGGCTGATCAGTGTTTGGCGCTGCGCACCACGCTGGCCGGCAATGACGCGTGCATCATCATGACGTTGTAAGTCTTGTACTGGGTCATGGTGAAGTACAGGTCAGTGCCCTCGGAGTCGGGGTTGAGGAATCCGCCGTAGAGGTCCGGGTACTCGGTGGCGGTGGCGACTGGTATCTCCGCGCTCCAGGGGCCGGTCGGCTGCGGCGCGAGTCGCAACACAATTGCCTTTCGCGACTCGTCCAGATACATCATTTCCCAGCTGTTGAGCGTCTTGTCGAAGCGGACCGACAGCTCCCCGACCGGGCCCTGGACGATCGGGGTCGCGCTTGTGCTGTTACCGCGCTCCCAGCCGTGGCCGGTCCAGTACTCGTAGGCGGAGTTGTCCAGCAACTGGTCTTCGGGTACCCGGGCCAGGTGAGCGTCGCCGAAACGACCGTTAGGTGTGCCGAAGGCATAGACGTAACCGTGGTGCCGCGCGTAGGCGATCATCTGGAAGGTGTTGTCGAGCGCAGCGGTGTTCGGGCGGCGCGCGCTCGGGGCATCCTTCCAGTTCTGCCCGCCGTCGTCGGAGTAGGCGACGCCGCTGTAGTTCGTGATCCAGTGCCCGGGTTCGGTGAACTTGCGTATCGACATGTAGGCCAGGTAATTGCGGCCGTCGATGTTGATGCCGCCGGTCGGGATCTTGGTCGTCTCGACGCCTTCCCGCTTGAGCGAGGGGATCAGTTCCTTGGCGTGGCCGGGACGGTCGGTGACGTAGTTGTCGAAGGACATGCCGTCGGCCGGGTTGCGGTCGGAGCTGCGGGCCAGCGTGTTCGAGCGCCAGTCAATGGCAGCCGGTCTGGCGAATCCACTGTCGACGCCGGTCCATCCGGCCCCGAACGTGTCGCCGAAGGCGGCCAGGACCCGGTTCCGCTCGTCGGTCCACATGATGCCGAGGTCGGTCCCTTTGATGTCGTAGCGCTCTTCGGTGACGTTGATGGACTTCGCACCGGTGATGAGGGCTACCGGATTCGCCTGACCTACTGACGTTTGCGCCGACCCGGGTGCCGCCGCGCTGACCGTCACTGCTAACGTTGCTGCGCTCAAGGTGGCGAAGGCTGCCCCGATTCGGGTTCGATGAGCGACCATTGTCTGCCCCTCTGTTCTGAGCGCGCGCGCCATCGCGCGGGCGCAGTTCGGCGCCAGCGTGGGTATAGCTCTTAGCGACGTCCCCCTCCCCCCGAAAGGGAAAAAGCGGCCCTCCCTGCCGCGGTGAGTAGATACTGTGCGACTCACTGTATAGTAACGTTATAGTAACGTTACCAGCTCTAGGCCACGTGGGTGAAACCAACGAGAACGAGGGTTAACCCGCTGTGTTCGTTGATGATGCCCGGCGTGTCGCCCACTCATGCTGGCGTGTCGCGCGTTGGTGCCCGGTGTGTCGCCTGCCGGTGCCCGTTCAGTCCAGTGCCTTCCGGTACGCGTCGACTGTGGCCTCGGCACCAGCACGCCCGGTGTAGCGGGCAGCATGGGCGCGCCGGGCGGCCACGCCGTCACGATCATCGTCACCGCTGTCCGCGGAGGTCAGCGCGCGGGCCAGCCGCGGTAACCGGCGGCTGCCTAGGGTGACGCATCCCGCTGTGGCTGTTGCGCCAGGGGTCGGCTGCGCTCCTGGGGCGGTAGCGGGACGCTCGCCGCTGGCCAGTGAACTAACCACAGCGGTCCGTAAGACTTGCTGCTAGGTGGGTTGTCAACAGCAGCCGAGCTGGCGCATCGCCGCGCGAATCGTCTCGGCGAATGGCACGCCGAGTTGCTCATGAATCTCAAGCGCTTTCTGCCAGAGTTCGCAGGCTTGGCCGCGTTCTGCTGTATCGGAGGCGACCTGCCCTAGCGCCCACAGCGCCTCGGCTTCCCCAGACCGATCACCAAGGTTTCGAGTGAAGGTCAAGGCCTGAGTGTGATATTGCCGTGCCTGCTCGTAGTGGCCAATGAGGCGCTCAACCTCGCCCAACCCTCGCAGCGCGTCGGCTTCACCCAATCGATATCCGAGGTTCCGGGCGAAGGTTAAGGCCTGGGTGTGGTATTGCCGTGCCTGGTCGTAGTGGCCAATAAGCCGCTGAACCTCGCCTAGCCCGCGCAGCGCCAAGACTTCGCCGAGCCGGTCACCGAGGTGCCGGGCCAAGGCCAACGCCTGGGTCTGGTATTGCCGTGCCTGGTCGTACTGGCCAATAAGCCGCTGAACCTCGCCTAGCCCGCGCAGCGCCAAGACTTCGCCGGGCCGGTCGCCGAGCTGGCGGGCCAGGGCCAGGGCCTGGGTGTGGTACTCGCGGGCTTGACCGTACTCACCGACGCGCCGTTCAACCTCACCCAGTGCGCGCAGCGCCCAGACTTCACTGGGCCGGTCACCGAGCTGGCGGGCCAGGGCCAAGGCCTGGGTGTGGTACTCGCGGGCTTGACCGTACTCACCGACGCGCCACTCGACCTCACCCAACCCGCGCAGCGCCAAAACTTCATCGGGTCGGTCACCCAGGCGCCGGGCCAGAGCCAAAGCCTGGATGTGGTAATCGCGAGCCTGACCATATTGGCCGACGAGTCGCTCGACCTCGCCTAGCCCGCGCAGTGCCCACACTTCGCCAGGTCGGTCACCGAGGTGCCGGGCCAGGGCCAAGGCCTGGGTGTGGTACTCGCGGGCTTGACCGTACTCACCGACGCGCCGCTCAACCTCACCCAATCCCCACAGCGCCAGGATTTCCTCGGGCTGGTCACCGAGGTGTCGCGCCAGAGTCAAGGCCTGGGTGTGGTACTCGCGGGCTTGACCGTACTCACCGACGCGCCGCTCAATCTCACCCAATCCCCACAGCGCCAAAATCTCATCGGGACGGTCACCGAGGTGTCGCGCCAGAGTCAGAGCCCGGGTGTAGTGCTCTCGAGCCTGACCGTACTCACCGACGAGGCGCTCAACGTGGCCTAATCCCCGCAATGCCAAGACTTCGCCGCGTCGGTAACCGAGGTGCCGGGCCGAGTCCAAGGCTCGGGTGTGGTATTCGCGAGCCTGACCGTACTCACCCACGAGCCGCTCAACCTCGCCCAATCCCCACAGAGCGTTGACTTCAGCGGGCCGGTCACCGAGCTGCCGGGCTAGGGCCAAGGCGTGGGTGTGGTATTCGCGAGCGCGATCGTAGTCACCGGCGCGCCGTTCAACCTCGCCCAATCCCCACAGCGCCAAGACTTCACCGGGGCGATCACCGAGATGCTGCACGAGAGCTAGGCCTTCAGCGTGATAATCCCTCGCTCGGCGGTACTCGCCGACGAGCCGCTCAACGTGGGCCAGCCCCCATAGCGCCAAGGCTTCACCGCGCCGGTAACCGAGTTGCCGCGCTAAGATTAAGGCCTGCATGTGGTATTCCCGAGCCTGGCCATACTCGCCGACGCGCCGCTCAACCTGGCCCAACCCCCATAGCGCGTCGGCTTCACCACGTCGGTAACCGAGTTGCCGAGCCAGGACCAGGGCTTGCGTGTGGTATTTCCTGGCCCGGCGGTACTCGCCGACGAGCCGCTCAACCTGGCCCAACCCCCATAGCGCCAAGGCCTCACCGCGCCGGTAACCGAGTTGCCGCGCCAAGGTTAAGGCTTGCGTATGGTATTCCCGAGCCTGGCTGTACTCGCCGACGCGCCGCTGAACCTCGCCCAGCCCCCACAGCGCGTCCACTTCACCAGGTTGGTCACCAAGATGCCGGTAGGCAGTCAAGGCCTGGCCGTATAGATATCGGACGTTGGACCAAAAGCCAAAGTCACGGAAGTGGACAGCTAGAACAGTCGACAGATCCGCGGCGTCGGTGCTCGGACTCATCGCCCCCACGCATCCGACCAAGTTATGTCGCTCCGCAGTTAGCCAGGTACGCGCCTGGACTGCGTCGACGAACGTTAGGACAGATCCACGAGCGTCGCTCTTACCAGCATCGCCCGATACGTAGGGCCGTAGCATCCGGTCGGCCTCGCGTGTGATCGCCGCGTAGCTGGCGGCCAGGCGCTTCACCGCGGCCGCCCGCTCGGTGGGGGGCTCCTCGAAGTCAGCACATTCCCGAGCGTAAAGACGCACCAGGTCGTGCATGCGATAACGCGGACCGCCGGGAACACCTGCAACGGACAGCGGATCCAGCAGGTTGTGATCAACCAACTCCCGCAACACTCGCTTACCTCGGGCGGGTGACACGTCGGCCATTGCGGCGATTACCACCGGGGTGATGGCAGGACCGGGATGCCAACCCAGCAAGCGAAACGCCCGACGTTGCTCGTCGGTCAGCAACCGGTAGGACCATTCAAACACTGACCGCACCGAGAGATGCTCGGCCACGAATGCGTCTAACGCGGCGGTTTGATCGGCAAAATCCGCAGCGACGTCGGCAAGCTGCTCATCGCGATGGTGACGTAACCGCCCGGCGATGAGTCTGAGCGCCAGCGGTAACCGACCACATGCGGTCAGGATCTGCCGAACAGCCTCGCGATCTTTGCAGCGTTGCGCACCCACCAGCTTGACGAACAAACGCTCCGCTTCTTCCCACTCCAACACATCCAAGGAGAGCGGGTAGGCGTCAGTCAAGCCGGTCAGTTTCCGCCTACTGGTGATTAATACAAGACAGCCGGGTGTTTCTGGCAGCAGGGGCAATATCTGGTCACTGCTAAGGGCGTTGTCCAGCACGATCAGGACACGCCGCGCGTAGATGCGGTGCCGCCATTGATCTTGGCGTTCGGCCAGGTCGGCTTTCATTGCCTCAGGCGGCACACCGAGCTGAAGCAGCATCTGCTCCAACGCTCCGAACGGTTCACGTGGCCGCATGCCCGGGGTGTGACCATACAGGTCAACCCAGATCGCACCGTCTGGGAAGGCCTTTGCAAACTCCTGGGCGGCATGCCGGGCGAACGCCGTCTTCCCAACCCCGGCCATGCCATCGATTGCGAATATGGTCACCACGGTGTCTTGGGAAGCCTGTTCTGTGATCCGAGCGCGCAGCTCGGCCAACGGGCCATCCCGTCCGGTGAAATGCGTAATCTCACCTGGTAGCGCACTGCCGGGCCGCTCGGATAGCGGTCCAGGTGCCGGTACGGCCAACCGCTCCTCGACCATAATCGGCCCGTGACGCTGCGGCTCGTCATCACCGTAAGTAGCATCCGTGCGGTGGCCTCTTTGTCGAGGTATTGCTAAGTCTAGTGCATTTCCGTAGCGTAGGTCACCGGCGTCGAGAAATGCCTGTCGATCACCCGCAGGCATTCTGGTCAGATCGTCGACGTCCACGAGTCCATCCCAGGTGGTCTGGTAGATGACTGCCAGAGTCTTCAGTGTTCGCACCGACGGCCGAACACCTCCCATTGGCCATTTTTCATACTCACAGATACGACTGCCGCGCATGCGAAAATTGGAGTCGTTTCTAATCCGGTTGAACCGCGCCGCAACTTCGTTCTGGGTGAGTTCATGCGCCAACCGCCAGGCCTCGCGAGGCCGACGTCCGCAGCGCATCAGAGCGGCCACAAGCTGCTCGATAAGTTGGTGGCCGTCCAGTCCGAGTTTGACAAGACGCTCGCGCTGTTGATCGCGATACGCCTTGCTAGCTGGTTTGTGCGGCATTCCCATTCGCCCTTCTAGGCCACTTCACCATTTATACACCCGGGAAACGAAACTCCCGCAGCTAAGTGCCCGATTTGTCCGCTTCCGCCCGAAAAATCCGCCCAGGGTAGCGAGAATTTTGCGTTGCAGATGGGCCATCCCACCAGGTCAAGCCTACTTGGTCGGGGGAGGAAATCTCTCCACCGCACGTGAACGACATGCGCTCTGGCATATGTCAATATGATCTAAGTACTCGACCAACGCGTTGTTCGCCACCTGTCACCAGGGCGGGTCATCCACGCTCGAGGGTAGCGCGCTTATCCGCCTTCGGGCATGTAATCCACCCTTTGGGGATCTCATATAGGTCCGCAACGTAGGGATGATCAACGCATGCGGGAATTATCACCTAGGCAGCTTCAAGGGGCGATTCTTAAAGAGGAGGAAGACGTGCCTGTTATGGATTACCGAACGCGAGATGGGCTCAGCGATTACGGCTTCTCGATAGAGCATCAGCCGGACAACGGGTGGCGGGTGTACGTCATTTTTCACCCCTTTCGCCAAGGTGACAACACCCTGAATTTACCTTATGAAGCTATTGATAATAAGGGCCGCCGATATATAGACTGGCCGGGGAATGTAGATAGTTTAGGAGAAGCAAGAACAGTCGCCGGCCTCTGGGCCGAGCTAGTTGAGCCTTGGCGGCGGACCCAAGAACAAAGGACGCTCTACGTCGAGTTGATCGAGCGTTATCTGCAGACCCAAGAGCGAAGAATGGCTGCCGTAGCTGGCCGAGATCTGATTAGTGATGCGGTTGAGAGTCAGCGGCCTCACACGGTAAGGGACGAGGTGGCGTAGTGCGGTCAGCGACGTTGGTTCGAAATCATCAAGACTCGAGTTGGTGCATGGCCGCACGAACGGTCGCAGCAAACGGAACGTCGAGCCGTTCATAAATCTCGAGCGCTTCGCGCCAGTATTCACCCGCTCGATTGCAGTCCGTGGTATCGGCGGCGATATGGCCTAATCCCCACAGCGCATCGGCTACAACGCGTCGGTCACCGAGTTGCCGAGCGAGGGCCAGGGCCTGGGTGTGATATTCATGGGCCTGGGTGTATTCGCCGGCGAGTCGCTGATCTTCACCTAGCCCCCACAGCGCCTCAGCTTCAGCGCGTCGGTAACCGAGGCGCCGGGCCAGGGTCAGCGACTGGGTGTGGTATTCGTACGCTGAATCATGGTTTCCGGCGAGCCGCTCAACCTCGGCCAGTCCCCACAGAGCATCGGCTTCGAGGCGCCGATCACCGAGGCGGCGAGCCAAAGCCAAAGCTTGAGCCTCATATTCGCGGGCCTCGACGTACTCACCGGCGAGCCGCTGAACCTCGCCCATGCCCCGCAGTGCGCCGGCTTCACCGAATCGGTAACCAATAAGCCTCGCAATGATCAAGGACTGGCTGTGGTATTCGCGTGCCTTGCCGTAATTGCCGGCGAGCCGCTCAACCTCGCCCAGTCCCCGCAGCGCGTCCGCTTCATTGCGCCGATAACCGAGGTTCCTGGCAATGATCAAGGACTGGCTGTGGTATTCGCGTGCCTTGCCGTAATTGCCGGCGAGCCGCTCAACCTCGCCCAGTCCCCGCAGCGCGTCGAGTTCAACGCGCCGTTCACCGAGCTGCCGGGCTACGGCCAAAGCCTGCGCCTCGTACTCACGGGCCCGGCCGTACTCGCCGATCAGCCGCTCAACCTGGCCCAGTCCCCGCAGCGCGTCGGCTTCATTGCGCCGGTAACCAAGTTGCCGGGCTAGAGTCAGTGCCTGGGTGTGATACTCGCGGGCCTGACCGTACTCACCGACGAGCTTCTTAATCTGGCCCAGTCCCCGCAGTGCTTCGGCTTCAGTGCGCCGATAAGTGAGTTTCCGGGCTAGGGTCAGTGCCTGGGTGTAGTAATCGCGGGCCTGACTGTACTCACCGACGAGTCGCTCCACCTGGCCCAATCCCCATAGCGCGTCGGCTTCACCGAATCGGTAACCGAGGTGTCGGGCGAGGGCCAAGGCCTGGGTGTGGTACTCACGGGCTTGGTCGTGCTCGCCGACGAGCCGTTCAATTTGGCCCAGTCCCCACAGCGCGTCGGCTTCAGCGCGCTGGTCACCCAGTTGCCGGGCCAGGGCCAACGCCTGAGTGTCATATTCGCGGGCTTGGCTGCATTCGCCGACCAGCCGCTCAACCTCGCCCAGTCCTCGCAGCGCGTCGGCCTCAGCGCGCCGGTCACCGAGTTCCTGTGCGAGTGTCAGAGCCTGGTTGTAATGCGTGCGAGCCTGGCCGTACTCGCCGACGAGCCGCTCAACCTCGCCCAGCCCCCACAGGGCGTCTACTTCACCCCGCCGGTAACCGAGGTGCCGGTAGACGGTCAGGGCTTGGCCGTAGAGGTACCGGACGTCCGACCAGAAACCGAAGTCGCGGAAGTGTACAGCCAGGACGGTCGACAGGTCCGCGGCTTCTGGGGTCGGGCTCATCGCTCGTACGCACCCGAGGAGGTTGAGCCGTTCAGCGATCAACCAAGTCTGCGCCTGCGATGCATCAGCGAACGCGAGTACCGCACGTTGGACCGCAGCCCTACCGGAGGCGTCCGCGACATAGGGCCGCAGCAACCGGTCAGCCTCCCGGGTGATCGCCAGATAGCTGCCAGCCAGGCGATCTACCGCTGCCGCCCGCTCGATCGGTGATTCTTCAGCGTCGGCACGTTCCCGAGCGTAGAGCCGCACCAGGTCATGCATCCGGTACCGCGGACCGCCAGGCGCACGTGCGGCGGAGAGCTGCTCGAGTAGGTTTTGGTCCACCAACTCACGGAGCAGCTGCCTGCCCTGGGCGTGCGATAGGGCGGCCACTGCGGCGATCACTACCAGGGTTATCTCGGGTCCGGGATGCCAACCCAGCAGGCGGAAGGCCCGACGCTGCGTATCGGTCAGCAACCGGTAGGACCACTCAAACGCCGCCCGCACTGAGAGATGTTCGGCCACAAATGCATCCAGCGCCGCAGTTTGATCAGCAAAGTCTGCGGCGACTTCGGCGAGGAGTTCATCGCGGTGGTGACGTAACCGCCCGGCAATGAGCCGGATCGCCAGCGGCAACCGGCCACACGCGGCCAGGATCTGCCGAACCGCGTCACGATCTGTGCAACGTTGCTCGCCGACCAGCTTGATGAACAACTGCTCCGCCTCTGCCCATCCCAACACGTCTAATGAGAGCGGGTAGGCGTCGGTCAAACCGGTCAGTTTGCGCCTGCTGGTGATCAGCACCAGGCAACCGGACGCATCGGGAAGCAATGGCAGGACTTGGTCGCTGGTGAGCGCGTTGTCCAGCACGATCAGCATGCGCCGCGCGTGGATGTGGTGTCGCCACTGGTCCCTGCGTTCGGCGAGGTTAGCCTTGATCGCTTCGGGCGGCACGCCTAGTTGAAGAAGCATTTGCTCCAACGCGCCCGAGGGCTCCCGTGGCTGCATGCCGGGAGTGTGGCCGTAGAGATCTACCCAGATTGCCCCGTCCGGGTAACGCCTGGCAAACTCCTGCGCGGCGCGCCGGGCGAACGCCGTCTTGCCGATTCCTGCCATACCGTCAATGGCATAGATGGACACCACGCTGGCCTGGGGCGTCTGTTCGATGATCCGAGCGCGCAACTCGGCCATTGGTCCATCCCGTCCCGTGAAGTGCGTGACTTCGCCAGGAAGTCCACCGCCCGACCGCTCAGGTGAGGACCTAGGCGCCGGTATTGTTAGCTGTTTATCGACAATCACCGATTCTTCTGGGATGATCGATCGTTTACTGTGTGGGTCATCAGCCCCTCGCGCCGCACCTGAGTGACGATGTGTCTTCTGAAAATTCGGTAAATCTAACGAATTTCTGTCGGGTAAGTCGCCGATGTCCAGGAATGCCTGGCGGTCGCCGGGGGGCATCTCCTGCAAATCGTCGATATCGACAAGTCGGTCCCAGCGGGTTTCATAAATTGCTGCCAGAATCTTCAGCACCCGCACCGACGGCCGAACGCCTCCCATTGGCCATTTTTCATACTCGCAAATGCGGCTGCCGCGCATGCGGATATTTGCATCACCTCTCATTTGATTGAACCGAGCTGCAACCTCATCCTGCGTGAGTTCGCAGGCCAATCTCCAAGCCTCACGCGGCCGGTATCCGCAGCGCATCAAGTCAGCGACGAGTTGCTCGATGAGTTGGCGGCCGTCCACCCCCAGCTGGATCAGACGTTCCCGCTGCTGAGCACGGTACGCTTTATTCCCTGGTTTGAACGGCATGACATCCCCCCTTCCTGAAGCAACCTACTGTTATACACCCGTGGTCAGAAATGCTCTAAGGCAACGCCGGATTTGTCGATTTCGGCCGGAAGAAATTTATTGCAGACTTGTGAGTTTTGCGTAGAAGAAAATAGCATTTGTGCAGGTCACGGCCAGGTTGGCCATGGGAAGAAATCTCTCCGCGTAGCGTGAACGGCGCCGACCGTAGGCGTCTGTGAACATGAATTTACTTGCCCGCCCCACCTGTTGCGCATCGAGTCGCACCCGCGTGAGCCGGGCCGAGGATACCGTGCTCCATCCGCCGCCTCATCTGTGGAACTTGACTACCCTGGCGCCTGAGACATACGTCTTGATCTTGAAGAGGCATGAACGCGCAATGGGGTTTTTGCATGCGGATCAGGGATACTCCGTATGGGTTCACAGGTCGATCGTCGGCAAGCAACCGGTAAAAGCGACATGGCAAATATGTGCCAGCCCAGCTTCGACCGGACCAGGCAGACCGCACTGCCATCCGGCTGACGGTGGCGCGCCGGCCGATCCGGTAGCGCGCGAGCCGCAACCGCCACGATGTGTCGGTGTCCTCGTAGGGGCAGAACAATAAGGCCGGGACGCCACCGGTCAGCCGGGCTGGGACAGTCGGGTGGACCGCGCGCCAAGGAGGCGCCGGTACGCCGGTGGTGCCGGTAGTCGGGTCGCGTGCGCCGGGGGGCAGAATCGGGCGCCATGCCCCCCAGTGACTCCTACGGTCAGGAACTGGCGGTCGTCACGGTGACGTACTCGCCTGGCGACACGCTGGAAACGTTCCTGGATTCGGTCGTCAAGGCCACCAGCCGACCGGTGCGGGTATTGCTGGCCGACAACGGGTCCACCGACGGAGCGCCGGAGCGCGCGGCCCACCGCGACGGTGTGCAGCTGCTGCGGATCGGGGAGAACGTCGGATACGGCACGGCCGCTAACCGGGGTGTCGCCGAGTGGGGACCCGAAGTGGGCTGGGTAGCGGTGGCCAATCCGGACATCGAATGGCACCCCGGTAGCCTCGACGACCTGCTCTCGGCCGCGCAGCGATGGCCCCGGGCGGGTGCATTGGGGCCGCTGATCCGCCAACCGGATGGGCAGGTCTACCCGTCCGCGCGGCTGCTGCCTGCCCTGGGCCGCGGCACCGGGCATGCGGTGTTCGGTCCCCTCTGGCCGGACAATCCGTGGACGGCAGCGTACCGCCAGTCCGACGCCGCGTTGGGTGAACGGACCGCGGAGTGGCTGTCCGGGTCGTGCCTGCTGCTGCGCCGGGCCGCCTTCGAGTCCGTCGGCGGGTTCGACACCCGATATTTCATGTACTTCGAGGATGTCGATCTCGGCGACCGGCTGGGTCGCGCCGGATGGCTCAACGTCTACGTGCCCACAGCCGAGGTCACTCACATCGGCGGCCATGCCACCAGCCGAGTCGCCGGCCCGATGCTCGCTGAGCATCACCACAGCACCTACCGGTACCTCGCCGACCGGCACCCAGGCCCGCTGTATGCGCCGCTGCGGCTGGCCCTGCGGGCCGGGCTGGCCACCCGGCTGCAGCTGCTGCGCCGCGCCGACCGACGCGGGGAGCGACGCTGATACCGATAGGGCTTACCTGCCAGTCCGAAGGGACCTCCGTCTCGTCGGCGACAAGACCGTTCCCGCGCCCGGCAGTTACCTCATGAGCAGGTCCGGTGGCTGGGCGCACTGGTGGAAATCGGGGTAAAACGGGCTGCCGCAGCGACCCTTCGCGGTCAGCGCGCATCGCCGAGTGGCAGAGTCTTGCCCGTCGTACGCTGCGTGGTCGCCGCATGTGGTTTGGCCTTCGAGGAGTTCGCGCATGGCGTCGTGTTTCGCTGCCGTGCCGGCGGCACCGCTACCCGGTGTCGAGGCCGTCGTGCTGGTCGGCGGCTTGGGTACCCGGATGCGGCCACTGACGCTGTCTGCGCCCAAGCCGATGCTGCCCACCGCGGGCGTGCCGTTGCTCACCCACCTGCTGGGCCGGATTCGCGCGGCTGGAGTGACGCACGTGGTCCTGGGAACGTCCTATCGCGCCGAGGTGTTCGCGACCCACTTCGGTGACGGGTCGGCACTGGGACTGAAGCTGGACTACGTCATCGAGCAAGAACCGCTGGGCACCGGCGGAGGAATCCGCAATGTCGCATCCGCGCTGACCGAGCCCGATGTGCTGGTGTTCAACGGAGATGTGCTGTCTGGTGTGGACCCGGCCGATGTGGTGCGTACCCACCGCCGGACGGAGGCGGACGTGACGCTGCATCTGGTGCGGGTACCCGATCCGCGGGCCTTCGGCTGCGTGCCAACCAGCGCCGAGGGGCGGGTACTCGGCTTCCTCGAGAAAACCGACGACCCCCCGACCGACCTAATCAACGCCGGCTGCTACGTGTTTCGGCGGTCGGTCCTCGACTCCATCCCACCGGGGCGAGCGGTGTCGGTGGAGCGCGAGACCTTCCCGGGGCTGCTGGCGTCCGGGGCTCACCTGCACGCGCATGTGGATGCTTCGTACTGGCTGGACTTGGGCACGCCCGCGGCCTTCGTCCAGGGCTCCGCCGACCTCGTTCGTGGTCTGGCGCCGTCTCCTGCACTTCCCGGGCCGGTGGGTGAGGCGTTGGTGCTGGCCGGTGCCACGGTGCACGCCGGCGCGCGGGTTGAGGGTGGTTCGGTGGTGGGTGCCGGTGCGGTGGTCCACCGCGGGGCGCAGGTACTCGGCTCGGTGCTGATGGATCGCGCTCAGGTCGGCCCGGGCGCCCACGTGCAATGCAGCGTGCTGGGTGCGGGCGCGCAGGTCGGCTCGCAGGCGGTGGTGCACGATGCAGTGATCGGCGACGACGCAGTGGTGGGAGCACGCTGCGAGCTGCGGGACGGGTTGCGGGTCTGGCCTGGAGTCGTACTGCCCGACGGGGGTATACGCTTTTCCGCCGATGTCTGAGAGCCGGTTGTGGAAGCCGCAGTACCCGCTGGATCTTCGGGCAGTGCTGGCTCCACTGCGCCGCGGCCGGGGCGATCCCACGATGCGGGTGGACGCCGACGGGTCGGTGTGGCGCGCGGGCACGACCCCGGCTGGTGCGGTGACCTTGGTGCTCCGCCGCGACTCCGCCGGCGCCGTGCACGCCACCGGATGGGGTCAGGGGGCGCAGTGGGCGCTGGACGGCCTACCCGCACTGCTCGGCGCCGAGGACGACGACAGTGCTTTCGTGCCCCATCATCCCTTGGTCTCGCAGGCCCGCTGCCGGATGCCGGGCTTGCGCCTGGGTGCGACCCGACGGGTCTGGGACGTGCTGGTACCTGCCGTCCTGGAGCAGAAGGTCACCGGCGTCGAAGCGCGGCGATCATGGCGCGAATTGTGCTGGCGTTTCGGGCAACCAGCGCCCGGTCCCGGTGCGCTGCGGGTGCCACCGACTCCGTCGGCGGTGCGCGCCATCCCGGATTGGGAGTGGCACCGTGCAGGTGTCGATCATTCACGGCGCCGGGCCCTGCTCGCGGCGGCCGCGGTAGCGCACCGGCTGGAAGCGGCGGTGGTACTGACCGGAAAGGCTGGCCGTGATCTGCTGTGCAAGGTTCCCGGCATCGGTATCTGGACGGCTGCCGAGGTGGCTCAGCGGGCGTGGTCAGATGCTGACGCGGTGAGCGTTGGCGACTACCACATTCCGTCCCTGATCGGTTACGCGCTCGTCGGTCGAGCTTTGGACGACGCGGGGATGCTCGAAATCCTGGCGCCCTATGCGCCGCAGCGGCATCGAGCGGTGCGCTACATCGAGGCTTCCGGATTCCGGCGTCCCCGCTTCGGTCCCCGGTTCAGTCCTCGCGACTACCGCGCGATGTGAGCACCAGGGCGCGTCTTGTCGGGTGGCACATTCACTTGCGTCGGCCAAATAACCGGTAACCGGTCTGGGAGCTTGCGGAGTAGTCGCGGTGCCGACCACGGCCGTCTGTCTGGGTGGGAAAAGCGGTAACACGCGGAGACGAGTCACGCTCGACGCGGAGCACGGCTGCCTCGCAGGAGGAACAGCGTCGGCCTGGAGGACAGATCATGGACGCCACGTTGACGGTGGCCCCACAAAGGGCCGTGTATCGACCGGCGCCAGCGGATATTCCGATTGCCATATCGTCGTCTTTGATGGCATGATCTATATGTTCGAAGCCACAGGTAAACCACATCAAGAATGGTCCTCGACTTCTCGCATAGCTCATATCTACGTATCCTTTTTGGCCGGCATCATTGTCAGCTAACCGCGCATCGGGCTAAGTATTCATTTCTCATGGCGCTGTCCAGGCTATTCGGCCACACGATGGTCAGCTCGAGATGGTCTAGCCCAAGATGGCTAACAGAGCAACCTCCCGGTCACGGCGAAGCCAGCGGCTCGGATGGCCGTTGCGAACGTCGCCGCCATTGGTCGACGCCTTTCCCTGAGTGGACGCTTTTCATTCTTAAGCAACACTGCCATTCTCCGATAACTCTGCGCAACGATTTTGAAAGGTAAAATCTAGCATGCGCAGATGCAGAGGTCAATGCACGTGCAATTGCATTCGCAAGAACCAGACTCGTCACGGAGAAGCGAAGCTGACCGCTACGGACAGTATCGAAAAGGGTTGCCGCCGCGGTTCGCCGAGCTCGGGCGGCCGCGGGCTCACACTGGGAGGATGGGACGTTGGGCGCTTCGGCGTAGCGGCCTGCTACGGCTGGCGCTGCTCGCTGATCTGGGGATCCAGCTTTGTCTGGATCAAGATCGGATTGCGAGCCTTCACGCCGATGCAAGTGGCGTTCCTGCGATTGCTGTTCGCCGCCGGCGTGCTTGGTGTGATCTGCCGGCTGCGCGGCTTGCGGATGCCGCGGGAGCCGGTGGTGTGGGCGCACAGCGTCATCGTGCTCGGAGTATTCGGCACCGGCATCGCCTACATCCTGAACTACCGGCTCATCGCGGATGACGGCCCGATCGTGGCCTCCACCGTCACCTACCTGATCCCGGTGGTCGCAATCCTGTTCGGGGTGGCCGTACTCGGCGAATCGCTGAACCTACGGGTGCTGGCTGGAATGGTCGTGGTTCTCGCCGGCGTCGGACTGGTCCGGCGCACTCGCCCGCCCGTGCCCGTCGCTGTCCCCGAGACATCCCAGCTGGGTACGCCAGCGTCCCAACATGGAGACATATCGGGGCCACGACGGGGCCGATAAGCCCGATATGTCTCCATGTCAGGCTAGCGGCGCAGAGAGGCTGCCGGACGGCGAGGGGCAGGCTGTGGTGTTCCACGCCGAGCCCGGCTCGCCGCCCGACACGGCATTACGGACGGCAGATCAGCCGGGCGACACCGGACCCATGATCGAAAATGTGGCCCCCTGGGGATCGGTGATCGAAGCCATCCGGCCGTAGGGAGTGTCGTGGGGTCCGCTGAGCACTGTCGCGCCCCGCTCAGTGGCCGCGGTTACCGCGGCATCGGCGTCGGCGACCATGAAGTAGGCCATCCAGTGCGGCGGCGTCCCCGGTGGCCGGGAGCTCAACGCGCCCATGCCACCGAGCGGATCGCCGCCCCGATGGAAGGTCGTGTACTCCGAGCCGGCGCCCTCGACAGACTGGTATGAGTAGCCGAATACCGCAGCATAGAACTGCCTGCCCGCGTCGGGATCGGGTACTGCGGCTTCGTTCCACACCAGCGATCCGGGCTCGTTGTAGACCTCAGCGCCGATGTGGCCTCCGGCCTGCCACACCCCGAACACGGTGCCCTGCGCGTCCAGCGCGATGCACATCCGGCCGGCACCGGGCACGTCGAAGGGACCGGCGAGGACCTTGCCGCCATTGTCGACGATCTGCTGCGCGCTGCTGTCGACGTCGTCGCTGGCGAGGTAGGTCGTCCACGCCTGCGGCTGGTCCGGACTCTGCTGTGGGCTGATGCCCGCTGCTGGGTGGCCGTCGCGTTGACACATCTGATAGTGGCCGAACTCCTCGCCGCTATCGGTATAGGTCCACCCGAGGACGGCGGCGTAGAACTCCTTGGCGGCGTCGACGTCGGGAACGGCGAGGTCGACCCAGCACGGAGTGCCTGCGGGCCAGGGGGCGGTACGGATCGGCATGAGAACCTCCTTGGTTGGTCGCGGGCTCAGCCAAGCACGTGACTCTGACACTTTCGGCTAACTCCCCCCGCCGCTACCGTGAGAGTGGGTCACTCCGGTGAACATCCGACAGGCATAGGTGCGGTCGAGACGGGGTCAGGATGGCAGTTGGCGAGGCATCGGCCCCAGTCCCCGCCTCGGCGGAGCCACCCCCCGCGATCACGATGCTCCAGTTGACCCTCGGTGCTCTGGTGTCCCAGGCGATCAGCGTGATAGCCAGGCTCGGCGTCGCGGACACGCTGGCCTCCGGACCGCGGCAGGTCGATGAGATCGCCGGCCTGGTCGGTGCGCATGGCCCGGCGCTGTACCGGATGCTGCGCGCACTCGGTGATGTTGGAGTCGTCACCGAGCTGGAGAACCGGCAATTCGTCCTGACCCCACTTGGCGAGCTGCTGCGCAGCGACGTGCCCGGCTCGCTGCGCGGCTGGGCGACCATGGTCGGCATGCCGTTTCACCGTTACCCATGGACCGACCTGTACGAGACGGTCCGCACCGGGAAATCGGCGTTTGACCGGGTCCACGGCAAGGAGGTCTTCGAGTATCTGGGCGAGCACCCCGAAGACGCGGCGATCTTCGATGCCGCCATGACCTCCATGTCCACCGCGGAGACGGCCAGCATCGTCAAGGCGTACGACTTCAGCCGGTTCCGCACCATTGTTGATGTCGGGGGCGGGCGCGGCGGCCTGCTCGCCGCAATCCTGTCCGCCAATCCGCATCTTGAAGGAGTGCTCTTCGACGTCGCGACGGTGGTGGCCGAGTCCGGCGACGAACTGTCGGGTGCGGAGGTCGTGGACCGCTGCCAGGTGGTGAGCGGGGACTTCTTCGAATCGGTACCGGAAGGTGGCGATGCCTACCTGTTGAGCAACATCATCCATGACTGGGACGACGACCGTGCCGCGCAGATTCTGGGTCGCTGCCGTGCCGCGATGGGCGATTCCGCCTGCGTGCTGCTCGCGGAGGTCGTGCTGCCGGAAGGTCGGGAGCCGTCGATGGGCAAGCTCGTAGATCTGGAGATGCTCGTGATGACCTCAGGTGGCCGCCAGCGCACTGAAGCGGAGTTCCGCGTGTTGCTCGGCCGGGCGGGGCTTCGCCTGACCCGCATCGTGCCCAGTGCCGGCACGGTCAGTCTCGTCGAGGCGGTGCCCGACTCGTCGAAGTGATCACGTGCGGTTCACGGTCGAGGCGCGTACATGATGACGGCGACACCCAGCAGGCAGGTTCCCGCTCCGAGGTAGTCCCACCGATCAGGGTGGAACTTGTCCACGATCACGCCCCAGATCAGCGAACCGGCCACAAAGATCCCACCGTAGGCGGCCAGAATCCGGCCGAAGTGCGGATCAGGCTGGAAAGAGACGATGAACCCGTAGCACCCGAGCGCGACGGCGCCCGCGGCGATCCACGCCAGGCCGCGGTGTTCTCGCCAGCCCTGCCAGACCAGCCAGGCGCCGCCGATCTCCGCGACCGCGGCAACCCCGAACAACATCAACGACCGAACCACGCTCACGATCCCTCCCCGATATGGAGACATAACGGGTTGATGGCCCCCTAACGAGCCCGGTATGTCTCCATAACGGGGACCAGGAGGGCTACGTCGGGGGGGAGGGAATGGGTGGGCCACCAGGCTAGGTCGACGGACTCTGAGCTGATCACCGGCGTTGCGCCGGGTGGGGCGTGGAGCAGGAAGCGGACATCGAAGTGTCTCGTGGGCACCCCCAGCGAGCAGGTGATCGGGTGCACGTCCAGATGTAGCGGCCGCGGATCGATCTCCAGATCGTCGATACCGGATTCCTCGGTTGCCTCCCGCAGCGCTGCCGCGGCGAGTCCGGCGTCACCCTCCTCGCAGTGCCCGCCGAGCTGTATCCAACGCCCGACCCGGCGATGCAGGGTGAGCAGCACCTGGGTGCCGTCGTGCGAGACCACCACGGCTGAAGCCGTCAGATGGCCCGGTACGCACGACCGCGCGCAGGCGTCCGGGCGGGCCGCGAGGAAGCCGAGAAACGCCTGACACAGCGCCCGCTGCCCAGGGTCGTCGGCTGACCAGCCGGACAAGGTCCGCACCGCATCGGCATGCACGGCGGCATTCGCGCTAGTGATCATCACGGTGGATTATCGCAGCAGCAACCCCTCATCGGGATCAGCTGGTGGCCGGGGCAGCAAAGGCTCGGTGGGATAACCTACGGTGATCGCGCCCAGCGGCCGCCAGTCCGCGGGTAGCGCGAGTTCGGCGCGCACCAGATCCGGGCAGAACAACGTGGAGCCGACCCAGCACGAGCCCACGCCCTGCGCTGCCAGCGCCACCAGCAGGCCCTGCACCGCGGCACCCGCCGCGACGGTGAACATCGTTTCCTCGGCGGTTTGCCGGCGCGCATCGGGGTAGCTGTGCGCGCCGTCCGGAACCGCTACCGGTACCAGCACTTCCGGTGCGTCATAGAGCACCTGCCCGCGCCGCACCCGGTGTTCGATGCGATCTTCGGTCATGCCATCGCCGCGCAAATCGGTCCGCCACGCCTGCGCCATCGCGTCGAGCAGCCGTCGGCGCCGGCTGCGGTCGGCCAGCCAGACGAACCGGACCGGCCGGGTGTGGTGCGGTGCCGGGGCGCGCAGGGCCACCCCGACCGCCCGGCGCAGCAGCTGCGGATCCACCGGATCGGGACGGTAGGAGCGCACGGATCGGCGCAGCAGCACCGCATCCGCCCGGCCCGCGGCTTGCCCTTGCTCGATCGCCTCCGCAGTGCCCAAGCAGAACAGATCCTCAGCCAGCGGGCGGATCAGAGTCGCCGCGGTGCTGCCGTCGTCGTGCCGGGCCAGCCCGCGCAGCACCGCCACCGGGACCCCGGTCAGCTTTCCCTTGACCAGATCGGCGGCTGCGGCGATCTCGTCGGCGACGGCGACCTCGGTCGTCAGCAGCTCGTTGCCGTGCCGGTCGGCCACACCTGCGTAACGATGCAACACGCGCAGCCCAGCGGCCCCGATCGCCGCGTCGGTCTGGCCCACTCGCCAGGCTCGGCCCATCGTGTCGGTGATCACGACGGCGACGTCGACGCCCAGTGCCGCGGCCAGCCCGGCGCGTAGCCGCGCCGCGCTGGTGTCCGGATCGACCGGCAGCAGGGCGATCTCGTAGCACGCCACGTTGGACGCATCCACTCCGGACGCAGCCTGCACCACGCCCAGCCGGTTCTGTGTGATCAGGGTGCGGCCGTAGCGGGCCAGTACCCGCTGGGCCTCGGCGGCCACCAGCTCGCGGCGGGCGGCGTCCCGGGCCGGCGGGTCGACCGGCACCGTGACCAGGCGCCCCTCCACCTTGGACACCACCTTGCTGGTGACAACGATGATGTCGCCGTCGGCCAGCCACGGTGCAGCGGCGGCCAGCGCGGCGACCAGATCGTCGCCGGGGCGGAACTCGGGCAGTCCACATACCGGCAGGATGCGGATCTCCCCGCCCGACCCATGATCGTTCACACTGCGCAGCCGGCCAGATTCAGGGCCGCGGTGGCCATCGCCGCGGTCGCCGGGATGTCCGACATCAGCAGCGGTACCTCCCGGACCTCCATCCCCGGCACCGTCGCCCCGTCCCCGGTGTGCACCAGCCACCCGTCCAGGATCCCACCCGCGATCCGAGCGCCGTAATACGCAGCGACCGCGCCTGCCTCGCAACGCACGCCGATGGTGGCCAGACAGGCCTCGGCCATCCCGCGCATTGCCCGGCCGCCGACGATGGGCGACAGCCCGATCACCCGGGCCGTCGTGCTGCGCACCGCCCGGCGGATCGCCGGGATCGCCAGCACGCTGCCGATCGACACAACCGGATTGGACGGCGCCAGTAGCACGGCATCCGCTTCGGCGATGCTCTCCAGCACTCCGGCGGCGGGCTCGGCCTCATCGGCGCCGATCGGCACGAACTCGCTGGCCGGAAGCGCTGCACGGTGCCGGATCCACCACTCCTGGAAATGCATCGCCCGGGGGCCCTGCGGGTCGGCGACCACGACGTGGGTCTCGCAGCGATCGTCGGTGGCCGGCAACAGTCGCACACCGGTGCGCCAGCGGGTGCACAGCGCCGCGGTGACCACCGACAGCGGGTAACCGTCGTGCAGCATCCGGGTGCGGACCAGGTGCGTGGCCAGGTCCCGATCGCCGAGCCCGAACCAGTCCGGATCGGCCCCG
>Ga0134128_10001105_pt1 | contig 35913 bp, 31 predicted proteins | sample KB31754_FD_96462 | JGI IMG/M metagenome (GOLD analysis project Ga0134128, IMG submission 96462) | Terrestrial soil microbial communities with excess Nitrogen fertilizer from Kellogg Biological Station, Michigan, USA - KB3-175-4 | ecosystem: Environmental > Terrestrial > Soil > Unclassified ...
ATTGATACTGCCATACTTTTCACTTTTCATGGCCGCAGATATAGTTACATTGATGCTAGCATGTATAACTGCAATGGCAGCGGCTGCCTGGAAACTTATCATTTTATAGCTGACTTTACTACTAAAAAGCTGTATCAGTTTGTAATGTTTGCAGAGCCGAGCCTGGCAACACCCTATTTTGGCGATGTGAACAATGACGGGCAGCTCGACTTTGTGGTGCCTGAGTATGTATCGGTAGGCGTAAGCGGATTGCCATATAGCGATACAACGGAGGAAATGGAGTTGAAGCCTTATACGCTGAACAAGAGTAGGCGCTTTGTACCTATAACTGACGAAAATAAACAGGAGTATTTTCTAATTGGGCAGTTTGACGGCGGGAATTTTACTCCACGAGATTTCCGGATCATTGCTGCAAGGTGGTGGGATTAATATTCATATAATCATTAAAGACTATGACAAGGATCTTCCCGCTTTTACTTTCAGTGAGATTCCCCGAATGCATTATGCATGAGATAAGCGATGTTTTTGCCGTATTCGTATTGATACCCTATATATTGTATTGGGTAATTCCCGGGAAAAAAAATTGCGTTCTGGGTGGTCTTCTTATTGGGCTTAATGCATTTTCATTGTTTCTGCATATTATTTCCCTTTCAATTTTTGTTGAATCCCATGAACGATTTATAGGAGATTGCTATATTTTTTCGTCGGACACAGACAGGTACAAAATATTCCTGCTTCTCCTTTTTCTGTTGCTGGTGTTACCTTGGTATTACCATAAGCAGAAAAAAAGATGGCATTAATTACTATGCATAAAACGCTCTGCCCGTGGCTTGTCGTATCACCTCTCCCAAAGCAAAGTAACCCAGATTACTGTATTTCCAGCCATGTTTCTTACCCAAACGTAAATTAATAGATGCAACCAATCTCCAACAATAAACCCAAAGCTTTTTCCTATAGAAGAGTTTCCATTGACCGTGCGATCAGGATATTAAAACGGAATGGCATTCAATCTGATGAAGAGCAAGCAAAAGTGATACTGGATTTTTTTTACCTGATTGCCAAAAGTATTTCAAAAAAAGAAATGCAACGAATTGGAATATAGGACCAAAAGGGAGAATCGAACACCGAAATCACTGATTTTAGAGTGTCTTGAGCATTTTAAGCTGCAAAAAAAAATTGAAACCCGAATTTCGAAGTAATTATTGAACAACCTTTTTATGTATCAGTATTGCCAGTAATCCACTCATAAACAAAGCATTAAATAAAACAAAAAGGGCGATGCTCGCAATTGAACATCTCCTTAAGCGGAGAGACAGGGATTCGAACCCTGGATACCCTTTGACAGATATACACACTTTCCAGGCGTGCCTCTTCAACCACTCGAGCATCTCTCCGTTTTGAATGGGTTGCAAATTTAATCAAACTAATCAGTTGGAGAAAATTTTTTCTGCGTTGCTGGTGGTGATGGTAGCGACCTCTGCCAGCGACATATTCTTTATTTCTGCTACTTTTTCAGCTATTAGCGGTATGTAGCTGCTTTCATTTCGCTTGCCACGATAGGGTACAGGTGAAAGATAAGGAGCATCGGTTTCTAAAACTATATGCTCCAGTGATATTTCTTTTACTATATCAGGTAGTGTGCTTTTCTTGTAAGTTATTACCCCTCCAATGCCTAGGTATAATCCTAAATTGGTTATTTGTTTTGCTTCATCAAGAGTGCCACTAAAACAATGAAAAATGCCTTTAAGAACGCCTTGCTGTTTCCGGCTTACTATATCTATACAATCAGCAGTAGATTCCCTGCTATGTATCACAATGGGTAAATTATATTGTAAGGCCCAGTCTATTTGTGTTTTGAATGCTTCAATCTGTTGTTCCTTAAATGTCAGGTCCCAGTAATAGTCAAGCCCAATCTCACCAACAGCATAGAATTTTCGCTGCGATAACCATTGTTCTACTATTTTTAATTCATCCAGGTAATTCTCCTTTATATAGGTAGGATGCAATCCCATCATCGGGAAGCAATGCTCCGGCCAGTGTTGTGCAATGCGTAGCATGTCGCTTATAGTGCTGCTGTCACAGTTAGGCATATACATCTTCGATACATTTGCATCTATTGCCCTGTATATCATTGCGTCTTCTTCAGCAGTAAACTGTTCGTCATATAAGTGGGTATGTGAGTCAATATACATGATCAGTATTTAGGTAAGGCTTTTATTTTCCATTTTTTCTGTTGGCAAAATTCCAGTACGCGAGGCAGTGCGTAACTCATACGCTCCCACGCTTTATCACTATCATGAAAAATAATAATGGAGCCGGGGTTTATATTTTTCAGCACATTCTGCAGGCATTTTTCAGGTGTTATGCTCCGGTCGAAATCTGCGCTTAATACATTCCACATATATATTTTCCATGCAGGATTGCTATGTGCCAATACTTTCGCCTGCGATCTTTTTATTTTCCCGTATGGTGGGCGAAAGCAATGACTATCTATATATTTGGATGCTTCATCAATGTTTGCTCTATATGTGGCATTATCATTTTTCCAGCCATTAAGATGGTTATGTGTATGATTGCCTATAGTGTGCCCTTTTTCAATAGTTTGTTTATAAACATCAGGATACAGCACTACATTTTTACCGATGCAAAAGAAAGTTGCTTTTGCATTGTATTTATCAAGCTGCTCCAAAATATAAGGTGTAGCTATAGGATGTGGCCCATCATCAAATGTGATGTAAACTGAAGGTTCAGTTTGTGCAGGCATACTCCATATAAGCTGTTTGGGAAATATTTTTTGAAGCCAATATGGTGTCTTTATCCAGTAGGTAACCATATTACAAACCAACGAAAAATTGGGCAGATATGAATTAAATTTTTACAATTGAGCTGGTTTGTATCCAGCCTGTGCGACCATCGGGTAGCTGCACTTCTGCCCAGCCGTTATTTTCCCCTTTCAGTTCTACTGTGGTGCCTTCGGGCACAAGGATTTGAGGCTTGCCCTGATGTTGGCTGTTCATAAGCGGGGTATCATTATCCATTACCACTGCACCCTCGCTACTTATTTTATTGTTGGAAGCAGCGAAAGCAAGTGTAAGAAATACTGCCCATGTTACTATGAGGATACCTATCAATTGCGGAGGGATAGAAGATAATCCTTTGCGCAGGCGCCTAACAAGTGAAAAACCCAAAACAGAAAGAAATGCTATCAGGCTAAGTATGGCCCACATAGTAGCTTTAGTGCCTTCTGTAAGAAAATGCCACCACTGCACGAAGAATATCTCGTTATTATTTTGAATACGATTGCTGACCCTGCTTTTGGCAAGAGATAGATTATCTTTTGCTTCTTTATATTCTGGATTTATGTGGAGTGCACGTTCATAGTTTAGTATGGCTGGCCCTATACGGTTAAGGCGATAGTAGGTATTGCCAAGATTGTAATAGACTTCAGCATTCCAGGGCTTTTGTGCTGCGATCTGCTCAAAATAATATGCCGCACTATCGTATTCTTTTTGCTGGTAGAATTGATCGCCTTTTTGCCATAATACATTATATGGCTCAGCAGCAAAGCAACGCAATGTGGCAAGCAATATAAAAATTACTATGATCGATCCTTTTTTCATTATTTAAATTATTTCTTCAAGTTCGCTGATTACGTTTACTGCGTCTTTGTAGGCTTGATTCATTTGTTTTGTGCCGCCTACATTAGCATATAGGGCAGTTTCGCATTCAGAAACCACGTATTCAATTTTTTGTTGCAGGTCTGCAGGCACCTTACTATGATTTAATGCTTCAAGCGCGCTCTCACGTGAAAGAGACGAAAGAGGGATATTGAGTTTGTCACTCAGATATAACCAAATGGCTTTGGATATTTCTACATAAAATGGCTTTTGCAGATTTTGCTTTAATAGTTTTTGGGCAGTTATCAGGCGTTGCAATGCTATTTTGTTGGCACGTCTTCTCTTTAGTGATATATAATCTTTCGATAATTCTTCTTCTCTTCTTTTCCAGAATATGACCCCGATAAAGGCAAAAAATGGAATGCCGTACATAGACCAGTAAACTGGCGAAAATAATAATGGTTTATTATTCAATGAAAGCTTATTCAATGGCTTTGTAGAGATGTTGTGTATATCTGCCAGAGCAGTATTATTTGAAACGGAAATAACATTAGGATTATAATGCTTACCAGCCTTTACATGCATCATTATGGGCTGCGTTTGCAATGATACATACGATCCGCTTTGTGGATTGAAATAAGAAAACGCAACTGGTGGTATCGTATAGTCGCCGGGTGTATGTGGTGTTATTGAATAGGTGATGATCTTGGAGCCGCTTATGGTTGTTGTACGTCCTGTTACAGTATCTATCACTTGCGGGTCGAAGGTTTCAAGACCATTGGGTAGGTTAAGCTTAGGGGTTTCTATTAATTTAAGATTGCCGCTTCCTTTTATTGTTATCGTGAAGTTGGCAGCATCGTCGGTGGTGAGATTTTCTTTATCTATTTTGCTTGCAATGGTAAAATTGCCGACAGCACCACCAAAGTTGGCAGGCTTATTTGCTTCAGGTAATGGCGTTACTGTAATTTTTACCGGGGTGCTTTTTAAGTGTACTGGTATGTCTTTATATGCAACTGAATTGAAAAATGAGTTGTTGAAAAACGGATCGTTCATCATCAGGCTTCCAAAGTTTTTCATGAAGGGATCGTTGCCGAACATATCACCAAATGGATTTTGGCGTGTTTGCACAATAATACGTGCCACACCCTGGGCTTCGGCAGGATCCAGTTCCAATGTTCCTGTTTGCTGGGGGAACAGTGCGGATTTTTTCAAAAGAAATACCTGGTATTTTTGGCCATTTACGATTTCCTCGACAGGTTTTAAATTCCCTTTAGGCAATTCAAAATCCTGGGTCCAGAAGCCATTTAGAGAGGGGAGCTTGGATATGCCCACCTGCATCGGGATACGTGAGTATAATTTGTAACTGGCAGTAATTTGTTCGCCCACATGCACCTTGCTTTTATCTACCTCTACTTTTATGAATAGGTTTTTATTGAGATCTTTTTCATCAGTTATTTCTGCCTGCAATTGTTTTTGTTGCTGTTGCATTTGCCTTTGTCTCTGCTGCATCATTTGCTGGCGTTGTTGCATCATTGCCGCAAAAGGATCAGGGCCATTGCCAAATGGATCGTCTCCGAAAGGAGATTGCTGTGGCCGTTGTCTGGCGGCAATGCTTCCGGGCACTACCTGTATCTGTATGGGATTTGATTTGTAAGTATGCCCTGCATTATCTTTTGCTATAAGTGTAGGGGCTGCCAATGCTCCGGTATGTTTAGGGCGCAGAACGTATGTCCAGGAGATATTAGATGTTTGCTGCACATTATTGCCCTGAATCATGATATTGCTCGAAGATGACTGAAAAGGCCCTGCAGCTACCACAAAATCATTCATCCCTTCGGGGCTCATCTGCTGTATATTCTTTGCATCCTGCAAGGTATAAGTAACTTGCAGCTGATCTTGCAATCCAATCTTGTTGGCATTTGCAGATGCAGTGAAAACTACGTTTTGTGCTACACCATAATTACAACCTGTCAGCACTAGCACGCATATAATGCAATACCGATAAATATGTTTTATGCGTTCCATTTTGGTGACTACAAAATTAATTCTGAACTCCCCTTTTTGGTAAGATTATACGGTTAAAGCTACGTTAAAAAGATTTTCTATAAGTCACCCTTTATAGGTCTCATCACGATAGTTTCCACATCGGCAGTGGCCGATAAAGTATAAGATGCCCATAACATATTTGCCACATCTTTTGTTTCCATCATTCGCTCTGCACCAAAGCCGCTTCCTGCCCATGAATCACTATAAGTAGCACCGGGACAAAGTGCAGTAACTTTTATGTTAAAGGATTTTAACTCCTCTCTCAGGTTTTCGGAGAAGCCCAATAAAGCATATTTAGTGATACCATAAGACCCACCGCTAGGGTATGCCTTCAAACTGGCAACAGAACACATATTAAAAATATGACCGCTTTGTTGTGCTTTCATGATGGGTAATATCTGCCTGCTTAAATGATAAGCGCTGAACATATTCAGAGACATCAATCTTTCAAAATGCCCTTCCGGTTCATCAGCAATGTGGCCGGGTAAAAATATACCGGCGTTATTAACCAGGACATCGATAGCAGGATACACGGATAGCACACTGTCTGCGAATGCTATTACCTGTTCTTTTATGCTCAGGTCAGCAGGTTGTGCAATGATGGAGGCCGTGGGATATTTTTCATTCCACTGTTGCTCTAATAGTTCAAGGTCACTTTTATTCCTTGAGCAAATAGCAACTGAAAATCCTTCTGATAAGAGTTTTTCTGCAATAGCCTTTCCTATTCCTTTGGTAGCTCCCGTGATGATTGCGTACGGCATTTTGTTTTATTTTACGAAAAATACTGCTTTACAAAGAAAATGAATTCACAATTAAATAATGCTAATTTAAAAACGGTTTTGAACTGGAGCTCGGGAAAAGATGCTGCCATGGCATTCTATACATTGCAACGGAATAATTCTTATAAAGTTACCCACCTTCTTACGACGGTAAATAATGAGCATAATAGGGTTGTAATGCACGGTATCAGAGAGTCTTTATTGGATGAGCAGGCGAAAAGGATGCAACTGCCACTGATAAAGGTAAAGCTCCCGGCCGCGCCCGATGATGAACAATATAGGGCAGCGATGGAACAGACATTTGTGCAGTTGAAGAAAGAGGGTATTGTGGCCTCCGCCTTCGGAGATATTTTCCTGGAGGATTTAAAGACATACAGAGAAGAGCAATTAGCAAGAGTAGGTATAAAAGGTATATTCCCACTATGGGAAAAAAATACAAGAGAGCTTGTCCGTGAAGTGCAGAGAGCGGGAATAGAGGCAATGATAGTTTGTGTGAATGAAAAGTTTTTAGGGAAAGAATTTTTGGGCAGAAAAATAGATGAAATGCTACTAAAAGATTTGCCTCCAAATGTAGACCCTTGCGGAGAAAATGGAGAGTTCCACACATTTGTTTATAATGCTCCCTTTTTTACAGCCCCCGTTCCCATAATCAAAGGCGAAATTGTATATAAAGCATACACTCCGGCAGTAAACGACCCTGATAAATGGAATACAGGTTTTTACTTTTTGGATCTGCTATTAGATTAAAAGGAAGCAATTCGCTTCCTTTTAATCTAATCAAATTTTACCCATGCTATTCGCGCTTGTTTATCCCGCCCATCACGTTCTACAATTATTGTGGCATAGGTGTTTGTATTTTGAAGATAGTCCGAAGAGGCTATATAGCTGAATTTGGATTTCCTATCGCTTTCGGGTTCGCCAAACAAGTAATGTTTGGTCATTTGTCCGTTATTCAATACATAATAAATAGTATTGGCGTCACTAATAGTGGTTACGGTTTTTCTTTTTTTCTTTTCGTCTTTATCAAAATTATCAGGGTAATCATTGAAGATGATATAACGGTTGGAATTTGTATTTACATAGTCGAATGAAAGGAACGGATTATTATTTAATTGCATTGCTGGTGTACGTTGATAATACCAATAGCCATTATCCTTTTCCGATAAATATAAGTTAGGAATATAACCGTTTGCCTGTTGCGATTTCAAAATGCCATAGCCATAAAGTTCCTTTTCATTTGCATCCAGTTCTGATATGCCAATATTGGAAAGAAGTGTTTTTTCGGACATTATAGTACCGGTCCTGCTATCCACAATAGTCTTTGTTTCTGATTCTTCGCTTAAAATGGTAGTGGTATTGTCCTTATTGATAACCATAGTTTGAGGTATTCCATTAAAACCATCATCCTGATCCAGGTTAGCTTTCATATATTCTGAAACTTTTTCTCCAGCTAAAGGTTGTGAACTTGTAACAGACAAAGTCATTGGGTCTATATCTGTAATAAGTGGCAAGAAAGTGCTTGTCGATTTGTGGCTGAAGAATTTACTTTTGGTTGTGAGGTAAGTTAAGGTAAGCAGTTGCAGCACTTGTCTGCCTGGGTTATAAGTCATGGTAGCCGTGGTGTTTTTAAAGTCTTCGGTATTATCCAGTATCTTTTGCTTGAACACATTCACATCGGCAGATAACTTTGAAATTATTACACGGGAATCATCTCCTCCGGATGCCTGTGTATTGAATCCATAAACAGCAAGAAAAATATTTCTATCGCCTTCCACGGTCATAGCAATAAAGCGTAAGTATTTATATTGTCCGTCCGGTGCGTCGTAATAAGCAGAGTTTATTAGCTTATGTTCCCCATTATAATGTTCCACCTTAATTCTTTCGCCGCTTTCATGTGCAAAGCCATTAAAGTAAACCACTCCATAGCAATCCGTCCTCGGATCTTTCTCTATGAAAAAATCACTTTCACTCACATGTCCTAATGCCATAGCATATCCTGCAAAAGCTCCATACCGCTGTATGGTACCCATTAGCTTTTCTTCTACTAATTTGCCATTGTCGGGGTTAAGGCGTAAGCGGAACAGGGTAGGGGTCCTGTTCAGCAACTGATGAAGAAAAATTACAGGCTCACCATTTATTTCATACAGGCCTTCAATTTTTGACTCCTTCATTTTACCAGGTTCCCAAAGATTGCTCGTTAAAGTATTAGAGGCTATCTGTTTTCTGTTTTTGTCATATACCGTTACTTCTATGCCATCTTTTTTAGTGAAGTGGAAGTAAAAAGTATTGCCATTTTTTAGTTGCAGCAATTTGTTCCAGTTGCCTTCCTCAGGTTCGTCAAAGGGCTCGCTCATTTCTATATGGGGTGTTTGAGCTTTTGTAAAATGCGCACACATCATTAGGGCAAAAAGGACAAAAAGGGTCTTTTTCATAAATCGCTTTTAGAGCCGCCAAAATATAACAGAATATTGATAATCAAGCAGTAAAGACATTTTTTTTCTTTTAACAATTGGGGCAATCTTTCTGTTTAATACCTTTGCGACGTTAAATCAGTACGCTTACTGCTTAAGTAAACTATCAAAAAATCTTAAAACATTATGGATTTCCGCATTGAAAAGGATACTATGGGTGAAGTGAAAGTTCCCATAGATGCCTATTATGGTGCCCAGACAGAACGCTCTGTTGAAAACTTTAAAATAGCACAAGACATCAACAAAATGCCCAAAGAAATAATCAGGGCATTTGCTTACCTGAAAAAAGCTGCGGCATTAACCAATTATGACCTCGGTGTATTGTCCAAAGAAAAGACCGATTATATAAGTAAAGTATGTGACGAGATACTGGAAGGCAAATTGGATAAAGAGTTTCCACTGGTAGTTTGGCAAACCGGCTCTGGCACACAATCAAACATGAATGTGAACGAGGTAATTGCTTACAGGGCACATGTATTGCATGGCGGCAAGCTTACAGATAAAGAGAAAATCATTCATCCAAACGATGATGTAAATAAATCGCAATCTTCAAACGATACTTTCCCTACAGCAATGCACATTGCTGCGTATAAAATGCTGGTAGATGTAACTATGCCTGGCATCGAGAAACTGAAAAATACGTTGGTTGAAAAATCAAAAGAATATATGCATGTGGTGAAGATAGGCCGTACGCATTTTATGGACGCCACACCACTTACATTAGGCCAGGAGATAAGTGGGTATGCTTCTCAGTTAGAGCATGGATTGCGTGCTATCAAAAACACTTTAGCACACTTAAGTGAATTAGCTTTAGGCGGCACTGCTGTTGGCACAGGTATCAATGCACCCAAAGGATATGCGGAGAAAGTAGCGAAGAAGATAGCAGAGTTAACAGGATTGCCCTTTATAACAGCAGAAAACAAATTCGAAAGTCTTGCTGCTCATGATGCGATAGTGGAAGCTCATGGTGCTTTAAAAACGGTAGCAGTAAGCCTGATGAAAATAGCCAACGATATTCGTATGCTTAGTTCTGGTCCGCGTAGTGGCATCGGTGAAATTCGTATACCTGATAATGAACCTGGTTCTTCTATTATGCCCGGCAAGGTAAATCCTACACAGTGCGAAGCGCTCACTATGATAGCGGCACAGGTAATGGGTAATGATGTGGCAATAAATGTAGGTGGCGCTACCGGCCATTTTGAGCTGAATGTGTTCAAGCCAATGATGATCTACAATTTCCTGCATAGTGCAAGATTAATAGGTGATGGATGCGTATCATTTAATGACAAATGCGCCGAGGGCATAGAACCAATTGAGAAGAATATAAGGGAACATGTAAATAATTCTCTAATGTTAGTAACGGCGCTCAATACAAAGATTGGTTATTACAAAGCAGCGGAAATAGCACAAACAGCGCACAAGCAAGATAAAACATTAAAGCAGGTGGCCGTAGAGCTTGGCTATGTGACTCCGGAACAATTTGACGAATGGGTAAAACCTGAAGATATGGTTGGCGAGATCAAATAATAAGAGTTTTAATTTTTGCAAAATAGACTGCCTACTAGGCAGTCTATTTTTATATGCGACTATTTGATTTATAAAATTATTTATCGAAATTTATATATAATCCTCGCCCTTATGAAGAAATTCATTTTATTATCTATTGCTTTTTCTTTTGTTCTCACATCTGCAATGGGGAAAGCAAATAGTCTTACGACGGTCCCGTCCAAAGTTCTGGATTACTACCAGAAAATAAACCTTGCCGAACTTGCTATTTGCGATAGCAATTTTGCAGAGGCAAATAAATATTATGCGGATGCCTTTACTATAAACCATGATAAGGCTTTCTATAGAGATTTGAGAAATGCTTTTTATGCGGCTATGGATAGCCATGAGTACGCATTAGCTGAAAAATATATCTCTCAATTATTATACCGAGGCTTAGACTCTGAAAATATATCGGGTATCAGAAAAAGCTACAGCGGCAAGCAACTGCAGAGAGTAAATGCAATTATATCAAAATATCCAAACAATATTATTAAGCTACAAAAAGATCCGCTGGTAAAAGAATTAAAGCAATTGGTTAAGCTGGATCAGGATGTGCGATTTTATTTTATGAACAAGGGATTTGATGATTATATGGTCGATTCGGTTTTTATAGTGGATGACGATGACGCACAAAAGTTACGGAAGATATTCAAAGAAAAAGGGGTTCCCAATGAGGCAGTATATACGGAATCCCGTTGCGAAATAATAATATGGCATAATACTGGAGCAATTGCAGGTGGCATGCCCTCTCATATTTTCGATACTATGCTGTACAGGGCAGTTCTAACATTTGATTTTGACGCACGTGATTTTGTCTTTATTGCTGGCGCATCACCGTTATCGTCTTCTTTCAAATACAACGATGTTATATTGCGTTTCCCATTGGATTTATGGGGTTATTGTTATCGAAGAAAGATATTATACCCTGAATATTATAATGATACGTCGGAGGAGAGAATAAATAAAGAGCGAGCCAAAATTGGATTAGAATCATTGAATGATTGCAGGAAAAAAATTGAATCAGTCAACGAAGGCTTGGATACTAATTCTGTGTTGCACAAATATAGCTTAATGTCGATAAGAAAAATAATAGATGGGGACAGTGAGGCGGGCTTAAAGCATTGGCTAATAACAAGTGGCAAAGACGCGCATCCCAAACAGCCTTATGGTTCATCCGGTATACCTATTCCTACTGTTCGAAGTATAAACCTACTCACTATTGATTCAATAAAATATTACGATGTAATAGGGGTCTATAAAAACTTTCTTAAAGAATATAATCAGGGGCAGATATACTTTTCAAATTGGGAAAATAAACCGCCTTCATTATGCTGGAATTGCCATGCACAAGTAATAGAAAATCCACATGATGATTTAACTACCGATACTGGAAGATATAATAAAGCACATTTTGTTCCAGGCTATCAAATGTTTGTTGATTATGGATGGTCTGGCTATTTTAAAATTGATAATATACAGTTGCTGTTTGCTCCTGATAGCTTATTAATTAGCTTTATAGCAAACGTGAATACTTTATTTTATAAAGCAACAATACGTTATCTGGGCCCTCCATCATCAATTAGCTCAAATCACAAAACCGTACCCTGGCCCAGTGATAAAAGATACAACATTACTCTTAGCACAAAGAAATATATCTGGCGGAAGGATAATTATAAAACAGAAATTACCATCGCGGATGAATTGAATAGTAAGGGAAAGAAAATTACTACAGCTACTTATCAAATAACAGATGTAGTAAAATATGGCGCTTATTTGGATAAAGTGGAGGCTCAAAAACAGAAATTAGATAGTAAATATGCCACTAAAGATCCCAATTTGCATATAAACTAACCTTATGCGAAAGAATCAAGAACCCCCAAAATAAGGGTCATTGCCTTTAAATCAGTTTTTTGTTTGCCTGGTATCTAAGTATGGCTTTGATTATGTATTCTTTGCCTGATCTGGTTAAGACCACACATACTGCTTCTTATTCAGTAGCATTGCCTCTCCGGATATCGTTTGTTCACCTGTTTTTGTATCGTAAACAGCGCAATCGTAAAGTATCCTGTTCTTTTCAGGAAATACTTCTTTTATCTTTATTACTGCCTCATATTCAGTATCTACAAACATCGGCTTTAGCCATTTTATGTTCTGGCTCATATACACATTGCCATCTGGGTGCCACAGTGCACCAAATATTTTAGTGAATACACTTGCCCCTAAAAAACCATGAATAATATTGCGGCCAAACATGCTCTCTTTTCCAGCTTGTGCATCTATGTGCAGGGGATTGGTATCGCCGCTTACCCTTGCATAAGTATCAACATCGTCCTGTGTATAGCTGTATTTGTGACGGAATTCATCTCCGATCTGTAGCATAAAGTGAATTTTGCGGCAAAGTAATAGGATTTTATCTTATTTAAAACCATATAAATGTATGATGTATAGAAAGTTTTGTTTAAATGAGTAGGCTTATGAAGTCGCAAAACAAGCAATTAATAAGGATATGCGCACCAATTAAATAATTGTTACATCAGCGATAAATGAAAGAATTTTACATTTTTTTAATAAATGGGGCGTACCTTTGCGCCGCAGAAAGGAAAATAAGTGCGTTAGAACGGATACATTCTTAGCAATTTTGAACTGCTTCAGGCAGTGAAACCCTTTCACACAACTCATTAATTAATAATTTTTTACATAATAAAAAACTAAACAAATGGCTAGCCAAGACAATCAAAACTTCGTTGACAACGTGGTTGATGCCCAGAAAAAAGCAATTGACACGGTAGTGGAAAATACTACAAAACTTACCGGCGGTAATGCTTTGGTCAATGAAACTATGCAAAAAGGAAGCGAATGGTACAAAAACTGGTTGGATAGTCAAAAGGACTTTTTTACCCAAACCACTACACAGGCAACAAGTGCTACTGAAAATGCTAAGGACAATGTTTCAAAGATGAATGAGTTTTATCAGAATTGGTTCAACTCTCAAATGAACTGGACAAAACAGATATGGGAAATGAACTCAAATTGGATGAAGAACGCTACAAATCAAATGGCTTCTGCCGCCACAGTAGATGCAAATCCAATGGCTCAATGGAACAACAATGTAAATAACTGGATGACCAACTGGAATAATTGGACTACTGGTATGGCTAACAATGCTAGCTGGATGAACAATATGAGTCAGTGGCAGGGCGCAAATCCATTCAATATGGATAGCTGGAAAAGTTCGGGCGAAAATTGGAATAAAATGTTCAATGAATACTACCAGATAATCAATAATAATTTTGCTGAATGGCAAAAGAATTTCCAGAATGGTACAGTGCAGGATGCTTACCGCAATATGGTAAATGTTGCTGATGGCATGACACGCTTCTATGAAATGTGGATGCCTATGTGGAAGTCTATCCAGGAAAAAACATTCAATGCAGATGTGTACAAACAATTTATGAATCCTGAATTGTACAAGGATCTCATGGATAAATATTTTGGGTTCATGCCTGAAAATGCACGCAAATATTTCCAGGAATATACAAACGCTGCAAATAATGGTATGAAACAGTTTGGCGAGTTGTCTATGAGCAACTACAAACAATTCCGTGATCTGATGGGTACTACAATGCCCTGGTTGAATACAACACAAGGTTTTGAAGGTATGCTGAATAGCTACAATACCTGGTCCGGAATGATGAATAGCGCTGCAGCTCCGTTCACCAAAATGATGACTCCTAATCAGTACACTAAAACAATGATGGAATGGAATGATATTTCAAACCGTATGATGGTGTACAACATCAAAAATGCAGAGTTGCAATACCTCATCTATGCGCAGGGTGCTAAAGTAATGGATCAGCTTGCTGAAAATACGATCAGCAAGATCCAGAGCGGACAGGAAATAAACAGCCTCATGTCTCTTTACCAGGAATGGTTAAATATTGGTGATAAGAATTACGTTGCCTTATTCGAAAGTGATGAATACAGCAAGTTGATGGCTGAAGTAAGCGCAATGCAGTTGAAATTGCGTAAGGATGTTGAGCATCAGATGGAAAAAATGATGGTTGGTATTCCTGTTGCAACACGCAGCGAAATGGACGAACTGTACAAAACAATCTATGAATTGAAAAAACAAGTTCGTGAGCTGGAAAGATCTTTAGAAGGTAACAACACTGAAGATAGTGTAGAAGAAAAAAATGAAGAAGAAAAAGTAACTCGTCGCGCAAGTAAGAAAAACTAAAACACAATCAAATATTACAGAAAAGACCGGCAACGCCGGTCTTTTTCTTTTATAAAACCATTTGCGCTTTTAGCATCCTATAGTTACCATGGATATCCTTTTTTACTGTTACATGATTATATCCTAGCTCCTTAAACAATTGTTCAGTTTGCAGCGCATGATCGGTATGTAATTCACAATAAATGCTGCCATCTTTTTTCAAATGCTCCTTGCCAAAAGCTGCAATGGCTCTATAAAACAACAATGGGTCATCATTGGGTACAAATAAAGCAATATGAGGCTCAAAGTCCTTTACGTTTGTATGTATTTGGTCTTTTTCATTTGCAGGTATATAAGGAGGGTTAGAAACTATGATGTCGTGTATTCCAAGCTTTTCCCATTTTTCATTATCCAGAAAGTCAAGTTGCAGAAATGAAAGTGATGTATTCAGATCATCAGCGTTTTCTTTTGCAACGGATATTGCATCGCTGCTTACATCGCAGGCAGTTATATTAGTATAACTAAGCGCTAATTTTAAGGAAATAGGAATACATCCGCTTCCAGTTCCAATATCAAGAATGGAAAGGTTTTGATCTTTATTATCATCAATTATCCATTGCACCAGTTCCTCTGTCTCTGGTCTTGGTATTAAAACATGTTCATTTACTTTATAGCTCCTACCCATAAACCACGCCTTTCCCATAACATATTGCAGCGGCTTTCCTATTAATAGATCAGCTTTAATGTTTTCAAATAATTGCTGTTGCCCTACCGTAAAGGATTTATCTTTTTCTATTATGCGTTGCAGCTTGTCCAGGCCTGTGATGTGTTGCAGTGCTTCATGTGCAATAGCCCCGGACTCTTGTTCATCGTACAATGATTTTAATTTATTCAATAACTCATAAAATGCCTGGCTATACGAAAGCATGATTTTACAGAAAGGTTTAGCGCAAAACTAAACTATAAGCCTGCATATTCCTTTGGGGAGATTAAAACGTATTATTTACTTTCGCTACAGATATGTATACCAGTGACGAGAAATATATGAAACGTGGCCTGGAATTGGCACAGCATGCCAAAGGGCATACTTCTCCCAATCCTATGGTAGGGGCAATATTGGTGTATAATGATCATGTTATTGGGGAAGGGTGGCATAAACAATACGGTGAGCCTCACGCCGAGGTTAATTGCCTGAACAGTGTTTTAGAGGAGGATAAACATCTTATATCTGAAAGCACTATGTATGTAAATCTGGAACCTTGTGCTCATTATGGCAAAACCCCGCCATGTGCTAATCGCCTGGTTGAGGAAAAAGTAAAAAAAGTTGTGATAGCTAATAAAGACCCGTTTGAAAAAGTTGGCGGCAGAGGAATCAAGATTTTACAGGAAGGTGGAGTAGAAGTGGTAACAGGAATATTAGAAAAACAAGGTCGCTGGGTAAACAGGCGTTTTTTTTGCTTCCATGAGCAAAAGCGTCCTTATATCATACTCAAATGGGCACAAACACAGGAAGGTTACTTTGCCCCTCTGGATAAAACCCGTTTTCAGATCAGCAACAGGCATAGTCAAAGCCTTGTACATAAATGGCGGACAGAAGAAGCAGCAATAATGGTGGGATATAATACAGCCCTGCATGATGATCCACAACTTACATCCCGTTTATGGCAAGGAAAACAACCTTTGCGAATGGTGGTAGACAGATATTTAAAACTGCCCGGATCACTTCATTTATTCGACGGTCAGGTACCGACATGGGTGTTTAATGAATTGAAGCATAAAGAAGAGCAGAATGTAAACTATAAGCAGGTAGTTTTTGATGGTTCATTCCTGATGCAAATTGCTGAATATCTCCATGAGGCAAAGATACTTTCAGTAATTATAGAAGGAGGTGCAGCTTTGCTAAATAATTTTATCGATAAAGATTTATGGGATGAAGCAAGAGTATTTATCGGACAACCTTCTTTATTAGCAGGCATTTCGGCTCCTGTTTTAAGAAATGCTGAAAAAGCATTTCAATCGGATGTTGATTGTGATGAATTGCATGTATATACTAATCATTCTAATCCTTATGCCTATGCTCAGGGCATGGAGTTATAAATAAGTCTGCAGGATGCTCTATTTGATCGTTACAATTTTATTGAACACAATTATCTCCGCGATATTCAAGATATTTCCTAAATACAATATTGACAATTTGCAGGCCATCGTTGCCAACTACTTTGCATGTGTGGTTATCGGTAGTTTGTTTATGGGTCACTTTCCTATAGATCATATAAGCATTACCCAGGCGTGGTTTCCGTGGTCACTATTGATGGGAGTAGGATTTATTTCCGTGTTTAATATGTTTGCTTATTGCACAAAGGTAGATGGTATTACCACCAGCACTATTGCTAACAAATTATCATTGGTAATACCTGTTATCTTCTCAATTTTTTTGTATAGTGAGCATGCGGGAGCAATAAAGATCGCAGGTATCCTGCTTGCTTTTCCTGCTGTTTATCTCACAAGCAGAGTAAAAGGCACTGACAACAAAGCGCAAAGCCTGCTTTGGCCAACGTTACTTTTTATAGGCAGTGGGTTGCTTGATACGTTAACAAAATATTCCGAACATAACTTTCTGCCCACTCAGGATGTGCAGGCAACTTTTACAGTACATGTTTTTGCATCTGCTGCCCTTATCGGGGTAATTGTTGTTACCACTCTTGTTGCTACAAATAGAATTAAATTGCATTGGCGCAATATAATAGCGGGTATCTGTCTTGCGATCCCCAATTTCTTCTCCATATACTATTTTATAAGGATGCTAAATAGCGATTTCTTACAAAGTTCGGCTGCGATACCTGTAAATAACATAGGCATTCTTGTGGCTTCATCGCTTATGGCTATTTTCTTTTTCAGGGAAAAGGTTACATCATATAGAGTTATAGGCTTGTTGTTATCTGTAGTTTCTATTCTATTGATCGCATTTGCAGATATACATGGAAGAGGATTATAAATATAAAACATTAGCATCCGCCACTACTGCGGAGTATAAAGACCGTGGCAGTAGGTTTCTTGCTTATTCGTACCCCATATTCACTGTAAAAGAAGTGAAAGAAAAATTGCAGGAATTAAAGAAAGAGCATCCCAGGGCGGCACACTACTGCTTTGCATATCGTCTGGGTAACGATGGAACACAATTTAGAGCAAATGATGATGGTGAGCCTTCGGGCACAGCCGGTAAACCAATTTTAGGACAAATAGATAGCGCGGGTTTAACAAATGTATTAGTAGTGGTTGTTCGTTATTTTGGCGGTACTTTATTGGGCGTACCGGGCTTAATAAACGCATATAAAACTGTATCAGCACAGGCATTGCAGGCAGTTGCAGTAATCGAGAAATGGATAGAAGATAAATTTGAGATCACATTCGATTATCCCGTAATGAGTGAGGTGTTGTATTTGCTCAAACAAAGCGAAGCGACAATTTATCAGCAGGATCTACAGTTGTTTTGTAACATAAAAGCAGGCATTCCGCACAAACATGCCAAAGAATATCTGGAAAGACTTTCCGAAATTCGTGGTGTAAAAATCACTCCTCTCAAGGATGAAGTTTAAGGAGAACAGAATTTGCAGGCGACAGAAAAAAATAAGCAATTAATAAAACAGGAAGCATCCAGGTTGGGTTTTGATGCCTGTGGTATTGCCATGGCCACACATCTCGATGATGATGCGCGCCGCCTGGAAAGTTGGCTTAATAAAGGTCTCCAGGGTACTATGTCTTACATGGAACGATATTTTGATCTGCGTATCGATCCAAGAAATCTTGTACCGGGAGCTAAGTCTGTAATAACGCTATTGCTTAATTATTATCCTGGAAAACAGCAGCAACCCGGTGCTCCCAAAATAGCAAAATACGCATGGGGCATAGATTATCATTTTGTAATAAAAGACAAACTACAGGAGTTGTTATTTTTTATTAAAACAAATATTGGCGAAGTAAATGGTCGGGGCTTTGTTGATAGCGCACCTGTGTTGGAACGTACCTGGGCGGTGCGAAGTGGTCTTGGTTGGGTAGGGAAAAACGGCAATGTCCTTACACGCCATTCCGGTTCATTCTTCTTTATTGCCACATTAATTACAGACCTTGAGTTGGCGCCAGATGCGCCTTTTGCAACAGATTATTGTGGCACATGCACCCGTTGTATAGATGCATGTCCCACTGAGGCTATTATTTCGCCTACCGAAATAAACGCTAATAAATGTATCTCTTATCTTACCATAGAGCTAAAAGAGGCTATGATCCCATCCGAATTGAATAGTAAGATGGACAACTGGATGTTTGGTTGCGATGTTTGCCAGGATGTATGTCCATGGAATCGTTTTTCAAAACCGAATAATAAAGATGCCTTTATCCCGATACCTGAAATACTAAACCTTTCTTTACAGGAATGGGAAATGATGACAGAAGAAACTTTTCGCAAAATATTTAAAAACTCTCCGCTAAAAAGATCTAAGTGGCAGGGAATACAAAGAAATATAAGGGCAATTAAAAAAGATTAGGCCTGTGTATTGTTCTTGCCGGTGAGCATAGGAACAAATACAAAATCGCCCATTTCTTCTTCCGTTACTTTTCCTTCTTTATCTTTTGTGATCCGAAGCATTTTTTGTCCGCCTTCTTCTCCCACGGGTATTATCATAATGCCGCCGGGTTTTAATTGTTCAACAAGCTTTGGTGGAACAAGTGGGGCAGCAGCGGTCACAATTACTTTATCAAAGGGGGCGAAAGATGGTAATCCTTCATACCCGTCACCAAAAAAGCGCTTTATATTGGGATAATTTTTTAGGAAAAAAAACTGGCTGACAAAATCATACAATGCCTTTTGGCGCTCTATGGTAAAGACCATTGCACCTAACTCTGCAAGCACACACGCCTGGTAAGCGCTGCCGGTCCCTATCTCTAATATTTTATCAAACTTTTTTACTTCAAGCAACTGTGTTTGGTACGCAACAGTATATGGTTGAGAAATAGTTTGCCCAGCTGAGATTGGGAAAGCCCTGTCTTCATAGGATTGGCGCTCAAATGCAGGATCGAGAAAAAAATGGCGGGGAATAGTTCCTATGGCTGCAAGCACTCGCTCATCTTTTATTCCTTTTTCACGTAGTGCCTGAATCAATTGTTTCCTTAATCCTTTATGCAAATAATTATCGTCTTTCGGCTTGCTGTGCAGCATATAGCAAAGGTAAGGCAGCGGATGTAAATAAAAGTTAGAAAATAAAATGAAATAATTACTTGAAATTGAATACAAGACCCACGCCTGCACCATTAGGGAAAGCCACAGGCTGCATTCTCATAGAAATATCTCTTGATACGTCAAAATCGTGCAGATATGCAAATGTAACGGCATCGAGTACCTGTGCAATATAGCCGATGCCTGCGATCAATACTGTCAAATCCAGCCATTGCTGATACTGATTCTGTAATGTATTAAGATTGTCTTTTGTATAGATATTGGTATACTTGTCTATTACATAAGGGTTACTGATACGTGCTATATAAGCAGCATGATAGTCCTGATAATTATGCAAATTGTTTTCAAAGAAATATCCTGCCACAGCTATCCCTGCATACACAAGCGGCACCTTCCAATACTGTCTGTTATAAAGCTGTCCCATTCCCGGCAAAATAGCTGAATACATGCCGGCTTTTTTAGGGTTTGGTTGAAAATGTCCTTTAGTAGTCGTTGCCCCAACAGTATCGTTAGTTACCATGTTTGCTTTTCTCTGTGCAGACAATGAATCTATTTTCGCATTACTCGAAGCATTTGTAGTGCTATCAGGAAATATATGTTTCATTGAAGTGTCAGGAACTGCCTGCGCTATTCCTTGCAAAGAAAAAAAGATTATGCTTACAGTAAGCAGCAAAAAGAAAAAGGAGTATGGGGTCTTGCCAGTCAAAGTATGTGCTCTAAAATAATTCCAAATTTACTTGAAACACCGAACATTTATCCATTTGCTATAAAGAAAAGTCCTGCCATTGAGCAGGACTTTATATTAGTATTTGCTTTATTCTTTTAATAGGCCACTTTGCCTGAATTAACATTCATACTCTGCTTAGTCATATCGTCCACAATATTTACTGTTTCAGATATATATATGTCTTTCTTGAGATTCGTTAGCCATTCCTTATTTTTTGCTATGGAAGTGCTGTCCAGGTCAATAGTTTTCATGTCTTCTTTAGGATTAGTAAATTCAAGAGGCGTTGTTTTCTTTTGCAATTCCTCCAGCTTTTTATTGGTGGCATTTGCATCATCCAATTGTTTCTCATAAGTGTTCAGATTCAATGAATAGTTATTGTCTTCTTCCATTTTTTTCAGGCGTTGAGCGCTTTCTGTCACAAGCTGGAATGTGGGGTTTGGTGCTACTCTGCTATTGCTTAATCCCGCAAGTTCGGCTACATTAACCGGGTTACTTACAGGTTTGTAATTAGCGGGAGCTATTTCATCCCATTTCAGTGCAGCCTTGTCATGGCGTTCGCCTTCATCTACATATTGATATGCATCAGGAAGGTAAATGTCTGGTGTTACACCTTTTAGCTGTGTTGAGCCGCCATTGATACGATAGAATTTTTGCACAGTTATTTTCAAAGCTCCGAGGGAATTTGCAGCAGTTGTACTTCCATCTCCTGACGAAGCCGTAGAGCCTGATTGCATGCGCATACGTGTAATTGGGTCTACAAATTCATCCAACGGTATTACTTTTTGTACAGTGCCCTTACCATAAGTAGTTGTTCCTACTATCACAGCTCGCTTATAGTCCTGCAAAGCCGCAGCCATAATTTCAGAGGCGGATGCGCTGTTTTGGTTTACCATTACAGCCATAGGGCCATCATACAATTCCGACTTGTCATCACGCAGCGTCATTGGTGCTGCATCACTGCTTTTCACTTGCACAACTGGGCCGGGCCCTACAAATATGCCTGCCATATCAACCACATCGCTAAGTGAGCCACCACCATTGTTTCGTAGGTCAAGGATTATACCTTTTACTCCTGCAGCCTTCAGTTTTATAACTTCTTTGGCTACATCTTCAGAGCAACGACGGCCATTTATATGTTGAAAGTCTGAATAAAACTCTGGTAAATATATATAACCTATTGGACCACTCTTACTGCTGATAATTGCTGATTTGGCAAATACTGCGTCCAGCATTACAGCACCCCTAATGATTGGGATTACTTTAGTTGAACCACTCACTTGTTTTACAGTCAGGCGAACTTCAGTGCCTTTCTTACCACGTATCAATTGCACTACGTCATCAATATCATATCCCTGCACATCCACTGGTTCGGCTGGACCTTGTGCTACTTTCATAATTTCATCGCCGGCTTTTAGTTCGCCTTGTTTCCAGCATGGACTACCGGTAATTATTTGCTCTATTTTTATTTTACCTGCGTCTTCACGTAGCTGGGCGCCAATACCAAAGAATGTTCCTGACATCGTTTCGTCAAATCTTTCCTGGTCTTTTGGAGGAAAATAATCGGTGTGAGGATCTTCGCTGTTAGTTATTGCATTTATAAAGATGGCAAACCTGTCAGATTCCTTTATTTTATGCAGGCGTTTGAAATAGTATTCCTGGTTTTTGCGAATATCTTCCCTTGCCTGGGCTTCAAGTTCCGCATCTGTTTTAGGCTTTTCTGTACTAGCAGTCTTACCGTCAGATTTTTTACTGTCCTGGGCTTTTTTAAGGTCTACATATTTAGCCAACACACGATATTTCATATACTCTCTCCAGCGTGTTTTCAGATCATTATCGTCTGCAGCGTAGTCTATTTTATCGCCATTGAGTTGAATAGAATCGTTCTCATTAAAGTTGAATGGTGTTTGTAATGCTTCTTTATAATAATTTTCAGCATCATCAAGGCGTTTGGTAAACAGGCCATTCAGTTTGTCATAAAATTCAATAGATCCGCTATTTATTTCGTCATCTATCTGAAATTCATATTTGCTTAGCTGGGCGATATCCTGTTTGGTGAAAAATTTCTTTTCATAGTCCAGCTCATCTAATATTTTGTGGTAAACTCTGTCAGAAAAAGAATCATTTATATCACGGGGGGAATAATGTCCTTCTTTTATAGCCTTCATTACCGTTTCCATAACTAAAACCTTTCTGGAATCATCTCCATTATCGTTACCACCATAAGTAAAGGAAAAAAAGGCGCCCAAGGCACCCAAAATTAATAGCGGTATAAGGATCTTGTTCTTCATGAATCGCAACATAATCTAATAATTGATAAATTCTAACAAATGTAAAGTTTTTGCTGTTAATAAAACGCTAATCAAAAAGCGTACTAAACGTTAAAAAGAGGGGATTTTTTAGTAACGAAAATCGTAATTTGCACATTATTTTACATAATGCAAACGATACATTTCAGTGATTTGGGCGAAATAGAATATGGCGTTGCCTGGCAGGAACAGGAAAGCTTATTGCAGCAAAATCTGAATGTAAAATCTGCATGGCATGGCACTCCTGAATCCGAACGTCCCCTGGTTATAGGAACCACTAATTATTTATTGTTATGCAAACATCCACATGTCTACACTTTGGGTAAAAGTGGACACATTGAGAATCTGCTTGTAAATGATGCCAGGCTAAAAGAACTGAATGTTTCTTTTTACAAGACCAACAGGGGAGGAGATATTACTTATCATGGTCCTGGCCAGATCGTAGGCTACCCGATATTAGATTTGGAATTGTTTTTTACTGATCTCGGTAAGTATATGAGAAGTCTGGAAGAGGTAATTATTCGTACATTATCTTTTTATGGTATCAAGGGTGACAGGCTACCAGGAGCGACCGGCGTATGGTTAGATCCCAATGTTCCGGGAAAGGCCAGGAAGATATGCGCTATGGGTGTACGTTGCAGCAGGTGGGTGACAATGCATGGATTTGCTTTGAATGTTAACACAGATTTAAAGTATTTTGACTATATTGTACCTTGTGGAATTGGTGATAAAAGCGTTACTTCAATAGAAAAAGAGCTTGGCAGAAAAGTGAATGAAGAAGAAATAAAAGTATTATTGAGAAGCGAATTTGAAAATGTATTTAAAGCACACATTGTGCATGCAACTATAGAGAAAGAGGTATTGAATAATTAAGCATCTTTCGATATTTGTTATGAAAAAAGATATTACCTACCATTGGGGTGAAGATCACCTGATGATTACCCTTGGAAATAGGATACAACCACGGATACGTGTACTATTCTGTGCGGAATTTCTTTTTACTACAGGGATGGCAACTATTTTTCTGTTGCAATCTTTCCCATTGTCGTCACATTTCATCCATTGGATAGCTGCATTAGGCGCTGCAGTTATTTACTTGCTTGCATCTTACCGTTTCCTGGCGCGCATGTATTTTCATGAGAAAGTAGTGCTCGATAAAGATGGTCTGACCATCATCCGGAAAACCCCTTTCGTACAACATCGCAGACAATATGATTGGCGGGGAATAGGGCCGCTCCACTATGCAGGAAAAAAACCGAAAAGCGATCATACTTTAAAAGGAGGGTGCTTTGATTATTTTGGTTTCGAAACACATGAATATCTGATACAAAGTCTTCATCACGAAGGCAATCTGTCTTTTACTTATGGCAGTTGCGTTGTGCATTTTGCCCGTGGGATTTACTCATGGGATGCAGAGGAGATGGTTCATATCATGAGGCTGTTTACCGGTCCGATGCTTCGTCTTGGCCCTGAATGGGAACGTATGCTTCAGGAACATGAGATAGATGAAAACTAACTAATAAATTGTTACGTAGCCGGTTTCAAATTCGGCGTTGTCCCTTTTCAGGATAAATTTATAAATTCCTTTTTGTTCAAAATTTCGCTTGTCAATTACAATAGGCGATTCAGTGATCTTTGGGACTTCAAGCACCTGGTTGTCCTTTGAATCGAAGAAACGGATGGAATAATGATGTTCTCTTACTTCCGGTAGCTCCATATTCACATGTCCTGTAAGAGGGTTTGTAAATACATAATGCGACTTTATATAGGCAAAAGGATTCATATCCGATGCATTGGGTGCCATCGATATTCTTATATTGGGTTTTATTGTAGCAGAGTCCACCGAAGTCGCCATTTTTACCTCGGTAGTATGCGAGGTTGTAAGGCTGTTTGAAGTGTCAATAGTTACTACGATGCCTGCTTTTGATTCTATAGTTCTTGTGTTCCCTCCTTCTGTCACGCTTATTTTTTGTAGTGAGTCATTAGGTGGCAGTACCATTTTTTCATTCAGCAATGTAGAACTGTCTATATGTATTTTTACTCTGTTGCTCATCCACGTAAGACTGGAACCGAACGAAATATATAATTGGTACCAGTTATTGCCCGGAGACGGGTGACCGTCTATAAATGCCTGTATACCCTTTTTGATATTTTTTACATAGCCTACTGTAGCATAATTATGCACACTGTCTGATGAGCGTTGTACGGCTATGGATTTGATACCATCATATTGGCAGTTCCAGGTAACCACTACCACACCTTTTTCTGTTGCGCCACCTATGTCTGGTAATATTGGCTGGGCTATTAAATTGGGTATAATGGAACTAAAAAGAATAATAAAAGCTATGCGCGCTAAAATTTTTGGGAACATAAAGTCAAACGTACAGCAAAATTATTTAGTTTAAATGAAGGGTGTTTAAGTTTTTCAATCTTCTAACATATTATCTTCTACAGAGATTGTTTTCACCTTGTTTTCGAAAAATATATTTGTTTGATTTTTATATTTTTCATGTGGTTTTTTAATTAAGTGTGTACAAACTCATCTATTAAAACATTTTCTCTTACTTTAGCCAATCCTTTTTAATATTCTACATGAGTTTATTTATAAGAAAACCGTTAAGTCAGCTATTTGCGGAGGCCGCTGATTCCGAAAAAGGTTTAAAACGTACTCTATCAGCGGGATCACTTGTTGCGTTAGGGATAGGTGCTATTATTGGGGCAGGGCTGTTTGTAAGGACCGCTGCGGCTGCCGGAGGTCATGCGGGCCCTGCAGTTACCATCTCTTTTGCAATAGCTGCTTTTGGTTGTGCTCTTGCCGGATTGTGTTATGCGGAATTTGCCTCTATGATACCCATTTCAGGTAGCGCCTACACTTATAGCTACACTACAATGGGAGAATTTGTCGCATGGATAATAGGTTGGGATCTTGTTTTGGAATATGCGCTTGGAGCAGCAACTGTGGCCATCGGCTGGTCTCAGTATTTAAACCGGCTGTTTGACGATTTTTTTCATTTTACTATTCCATACCAATGGTGCCATTCACCATTCCAGGCGTCCGATGCGGGTGTGCACGGTATCTTAAATATACCGGCAGTATTTATTTTATTAATGCTTAGTTTATTATTAATAAGGGGCATACATGAGTCTGCATTGGTCAATAATATCATAGTAATAGTAAAGGTGGCAATAGTAATATTGATTATAATATTAGGATGGAAGTTTATTAATCCTGCTAACCATACTCCATATTTAATTCCTGCAAATGCCGGGAAAATAAAGTTAAATACAGGACAGATACACAATTACGCAGATCCGTTAAATCACGGTTGGTTAGGAGTATTGCGGGGAGCGGGAATTGTATTTTTCGCTTTTATAGGGTTTGATGCTGTTTCCACCGCTGCACAAGAAGCAAAAAATCCTAAAAAAGATATGCCAATAGGCATTTTATTATCGCTTGTCATTTGTACTGCTCTCTATATATTGTTTTCTCATGTGCTTACTGGTCTGGCTCCATACAAAGAATTTATGACCACTGCCAGCGAAGCTTCTGTAAGCTATGCAATTACAACTTATATGCCTGGTTATGGCTGGCTTTCTTCATTGGTAACGGTAGCTATACTGGCAGGTTTTTCTTCCGTAATTCTTGTAATGCTGTTAGGGCAGACCCGCGTATTCTACACTATGAGCAACGATGGGCTGGTGCCTTCCTATTTCTCAAAGCTGCACACTAAACATCGCACTCCATACAAATCGCAATGGGTATTCTTTGCTTTCGTGTCGGTTTTTGCCGCATTTGTACCTGATAATATTGTCGGTGATATGACGAGCATAGGTACTTTGTTTGCCTTCGTGCTGGTATCGATTGGTGTGATGATTATGAGAATAAACAATCCTGAAGTGCCTCGCTATTTTAAAACGCCTGTATATTGGTTGGTATGCCCATTAGGTGCATTAGTATGTCTTACCATGATAGCTGGACTCGGTTGGGAAAACTGGACGCGTCTTTTTGTTTGGCTGATTATCGGTTTTTGTATCTATTTTGGTTATAGTATTAAGCACAGCAAAGTGCGTAAGAACGCGGCAAATAATAAGTAGTTAACACTCTTTTATAGTTTTAGCTCTCCCGTGGCTTAATTTTTTTGGAATAGTTGGGTTGTACCCAATTTAATATTCTAAAAACTTTAAAACTATGAGAAAGAATATGAGGAATGCAGGCTTAGTATTGCTTGCTGCGGGCATTTTGGTTTATCCTTCAATGCTGCTATACAGGACTATTACAAAAAGAATGAGCTCACAAACTGACGAAGAGACTGACCATACTGCCACCAAAGAATTTGCACCTTCTTATAGGGGTAAACGTAGAAAACATCGCCATGCCGATGCACACACCGATCACCAACAGGCTTAGTTTTTATTTTTTTTAATAATGCAGACATTCTATAGCAGGGATGTCTGTTTTTTTATGGTTTATAATCATTGCTTATAAAGAGTTATTAATTCTTCTCATCCAACGCTGCCGGTGCAAATTCAATTTGCCAACTGTTTTTACTACATTTGCCCCCATTACACTATTTTAAATCTTTAAAATATTATTTCCTTTATATGGCATATGATGTAATCGTAATTGGTAGCGGGCCAGGTGGATATGTGGCTGCTATCCGTGCATCACAATTAGGTTTTAAGACAGCAGTAGTGGAACGTGAAAGTTTAGGAGGTATATGTCTTAACTGGGGTTGCATTCCTACAAAAGCGTTAATAAAAACGGCTAATGTGTATGAGTATTTTGCTCATGCAAGTAATTATGGCCTTATCGCAAACGATTTCAAAGCCGATTTTCCGGCTGTAGTAAAGCGTAGCCGCGGCGTTGCCGATAAAATGAGCAAAGGTGTGCAATACCTGATGAAGAAGAATAAGATCGATGTGATAATGGGTACGGCTAAGCTGAATACTAAAAAAGAAATTGAAGTGACAGGAGCAGATGGTAAAGTAACTGCTTACCAGTCCCGCCACACTATCCTGGCTACTGGAGCACGTTCTCGTCAGCTGCCTAATCTACCGATCGATGGTAAGAAAGTAATTGGTTATCGTGAAGCGCTTGTATTGCCACAACAGCCTAAAACAATGATAGTTGTTGGTTCCGGTGCCATCGGAGTTGAGTTCGCATACTTTTACAGTAGTCTCGGTACTAAAGTAACAGTAGTTGAATTTATGCCCCGTATTGTACCTGTTGAAGATGAAGAGGTGTCTAAAGAGCTGGAAAAAAACTTCAAGAAAAAAGGTATTGAGGTAATGACAAATGCCTCTGTTGAAAAAGTAGATATTTCAGGCAATGGAGTAAAAGCTTTTGTGAAAACACAAAATGGCGATATTACACTTGAAGCAGATATAGTGCTTAGTGCTGTAGGTATCGCTGCAAATATTGAAAATATTGGCCTTGAAGCATTAGGGATAAAAACAGATAAAGGAAAGGTGCTTGTAGACAAATACTATAAGACCAATGTAGATGGTATCTATGCTATAGGTGATATGACGCCTGGACAAGCATTGGCTCACGTTGCTTCTAAAGGTGGTATTATCTGCGCAGAAGCCATCGCATACAAAGAAGGTAAATTTCAACATCAGCCTGAACCACTTGATTATGGCAATGTGCCGGGATGTACTTATTGCTCACCCGAAATAGCCTCAGTTGGTTTGACCGAAAAACAAGCTAAAGATGCTGGCTATGAAATAAAAGTGGGCAAGTTCCCGTTCTCAGCATCAGGAAAGGCAAGCGCTGCAGGTGCTACCGAAGGTTTTGTAAAAGTGATTTTTGATGCCAAATATGGAGAATGGCTGGGCACGCACATGATAGGTGCTAACGTTACAGAAATGATAGCTGAAACTGTTGTGGCCCGTAAGCTCGAAACCACCTGGCAGGAAGTATTAGATAGTATTCATCCGCACCCAACAATGAGCGAAAATGTGAAAAATGCCGTGGAAGTGGCCTTGGGTGAAGCTATAGATATATAAATTTAGTAAGTACCAATAATGAAAAGGCTGTTATAAACAGCCTTTTCTGTTTTTATATACCGCAGGATATTTACTTACTTAGTTTAAAATGCTTTAGGCACAATTATTTATACAAATTCATATTATTGAAAATATATAATTTGTAAAATGCTTTTTGATAATTATATAAACGCACACTAAATATTGTTCCTATGAAAAAGCTATTCATACTTGCCATTATCGCATTTGCTACTATATGGGGAATTTCGGTGCAAGGTCAAAATTGCTGTGTAAAAAATAGTGATGATTGGAAGGCAATAGCCTCGAGCAAAGAATTTAAAGAATCTCACTTGCCACCAGCCCCTCTTGCATATACTCCCGATAAAGGCTCAATGATACAATTCGAAACATTAGATGGTAAAAAGGGGAATGCATTTTATGTACCATCAGACGAACCCACTACCAAAGTGCTGATTATTTTTCATGAATGGTGGGGGCTTAATGATTACATTAAACGCGAAGCGGTACGTTGGCAAAAACTTTTGGGCAATGTAGATGTATATGCGGTAGATCTTTACGATGGTCAGTCTACAGATGATCCGGATGTTGCAAGCAAATTGGCAAGTGGCCTGGATCAAAAGAGGGGAGAAGCAATTGTAAAAGGTGTGATAAGCAAGATAGGGAAGGACAAAATGATAGCTACTTTAGGATGGTGTATGGGCGGTGCATGGGCATTTACTGGGGCGATATTTGCTACGAATGAAGCAAGCGGCTGTGTTATGTATTATGGTCCTCCCGAACAGGATGATAAGCGTATCAAACAGTTAAAAACTGATGTTCTTTATATATGGGGCGATCAGGATAAATTTATCAAAAAAGCATTTGTAGACCAGTTTGGAGATAAGATAAAGGCTACAGGTCATTCTTTCGACTTGCATATATTCGATGCTGTCCATGCATTTGCAAATCCCAGCAATCCAAAATATGCACCATTGTATGCCACTCAGGCCCAGGACCTGGCAGTAAAATTTTTGAAAGAGAAATTAGTACTCGATTAATTTTCCGCATTATTGCTCGGGCATGTTGTGTTTTTCCCCATGGCGTGAATATTTTATTGGGGATATTCAGTAGTTAATTTTATACCTTCATTATTATGATTCACCCAAGCACCGAATTGAAATTTATCAGCCCTGAGAAGGGCTTTGGTGTTGTTGCAACAAAGTTGATCCCCAAGGGTACCATTACCTGGATAATGGATCCATTAGATCAGATATTCTCCTCTAACGATATTAAAAAGCTCGATCCGTTTTTTCAGGATCTATTAGCGACATATTCATATCGGGATGGTAATGGGGATTTTATTCTATGCTGGGATAATGCCAGGTTTGTGAATCATAGCTTTCATTCCAATTGTATTTCTACCGCCTACAATTTTGAGCTTGCAGTAAGAGATATAAAGGTTGGCGAAGAATTAACAGATGATTACGGATATCTGAATATTACTGAACCATTCGAATGCCTGCCGGAGCCTAACACGACCCGCAAAAAAGTATTTCCCGACGATCTGCTTCATTATCACTCTGAATGGGATTCACAATTAATAGAAGCCTTTAAATATTTTGATAAGGTCCCACAGGTTTTTCTCAAGTATATTGACAAGCGCTACTCCGAAAAAGTAAAACGTGTGGCAGCAGGCCACGCTGAAATGGATTCTATATTAAATCTATACTATAAAGGAGCTCAAAAAGTTCTTGCCGCGCATTAGCAATCATATTCCTGGGAACATAATTGATTAATAAACGGAACGTATGAGTATTATTCTTGTACTCATTTTATAATACCGTACCTTTGCACTCGGTTTTTTATATGCAAAACATTCGGAATTTCTGTATCATAGCCCATATTGATCACGGTAAGAGTACCCTGGCAGATCGTCTATTGGAATTTACTAAAACCATTTCAGCGCGTGACATGCAGGCACAGGTACTTGATGATATGGATCTGGAGCGTGAAAAAGGTATTACCATCAAGAGCCATGCTATCCAGATGGACTATGAGTACAAAGGACAGAAATATGTATTGAATCTTATTGATACTCCCGGGCACGTAGACTTTTCCTATGAAGTTTCGCGAGCATTGGCAGCTTGCGAAGGGGCGCTTTTATTGGTAGATGCCTCACAAGGCATCCAGGCACAAACCATTTCAAATTTATATCTGGCATTGGAGAATGATCTTGAGATCATTCCTGTTATCAACAAGATTGACATGGAAGGTGCAATGATACCTGAAGTTACCGACCAGATAACAGATTTGATCGGTTGCAAAAAGGAAGATATTATTCTGGCAAGTGGTAAATCTGGTATAGGCATTGAAGAGATCATGTCTGCTATTATTGAGCGGATACCCCCCCCGTCAGGAGATCCCAATGCGCCATTGCAGGCATTAGTATTTGATAGCGTATTCAATTCTTTTCGCGGTATTATAGCGTATTTCCGGGTTTTCAATGGTAAGATAAGTAAGGGTGATAAGGTAAAGTTTATTTATGCCGATAACGAATATTTTGCTGACGAAGTAGGAATTCTTAAAATGGCATTAGCTCCCCGGCAGGAAGTATTAACTGGTGATGTAGGGTATATTATTACGGGAATAAAAAATGCTAAGGAAGTCAAAGTAGGGGATACGCTCACACTTGTAAATAATCCATCCAAAGAAGCGATACATGGTTTTGAAGAAGTAAAACCAATGGTATTTGCTGGGATCTTCCCTGTTAATACAGACGATTTTGAGGAGCTGAGAGAGTGCATGGAAAAACTGCAGCTTAATGATGCCTCACTAACTTTCGAACCGGAAACATCACAAGCGCTTGGTTTTGGTTTCAGATGTGGCTTCTTAGGTATGCTGCACATGGAGATCATCCAGGAGCGCCTCGAGAGGGAATTTAATCAGACTGTAATTACAACAGTTCCTAACGTTAGCTTTCATGCTTTTACTACTAAAAATAAGGACACCATAATGATTGTAAACAATCCGAGCGAGATGCCTGATCCAAGTAGTCTTGATCGCATTGAAGAACCATTTATACGTGCTCAGATCATTTCATTACCTGAATATATCGGTAATATCATGAGTCTTTGCCTCGGAAAGCGTGGTATCCTTATCAATCAGCATTACCTTACCCCAACACGTGTGGAGTTGATATTTGAAATGCCGCTTGCTGAGATTGTTTTTGATTTTTACGACAAGCTCAAGTCCACAACACGCGGCTACGCATCTTTCGATTATCACCCACTGGATTATCGTGAAAGTGATATAATAAAAATGGATATCCTGCTCAATGGTGATCCTGTAGATGCCCTGAGTGCTTTGATACATCGTAGTAGAGCACAGGATTTTGGTCGTAAATTATGTACGAAATTGAAGGACCTTTTGCCGCGCCAACAATTCCTCATAGTCATTCAGGCCGCTATTGGCTCAAAGATTGTTGCTCGTGAGAATATATCAGCCATGCGTAAAGACGTAACTGCAAAATGTTATGGTGGTGATATATCACGTAAGCGCAAATTGTTGGAAAAGCAGAAAGAAGGGAAGAAGCGCATGCGTCAGATAGGAAATGTGGAAGTGCCGCAAGAAGCATTTCTTGCCGTATTAAAATTGGATGAATAATACGCCAATTATACTTAGACTATGGAAACAAATAATATATCAGTTGAAGTTACATTTTCACGCGAGCTTACTGAGGACGAGCAGCGCAATTTCATGCAGGATTTTATTAGTAGTATAACCTCCGATACCCTATATCATGGCGGGGGGATTAATAGCCAATCATTTAATATCACAATTGATATTAATGAATCTGGAACTGTTAGGCAGGAGATCGTTAATAGGATAACTAATTACCTGTCAGAACATAATGATATAATCCTTAAACAAGTAATTGAATAAAAGCTGCATTTTAAATCTCAATTGATATTTAATTTAAAATATTTATTAGGACCACTAACGTATTCCTGCAAACCAACATCTATATGTAGGATTCTTTAGTAAAACAGTCCCTATAATCGAATATCAAAAAAAGCCGGCATTGCCGGCTTTTTAGATTATTGTCACTTCCCGAATAATTTATATCCTATAGTAAATCTAATATACGGCTGGGTATAAATGCTTCGGAAATTACTAAGGATACCATTATTAGGAGAAATACTTTGCTGTACCATCACATCAAGCAGTAAGCGGTCTTTAATCACGAAATTCAATCCAACTATATAACCCATTTGCAAGGCATTAGCAGTAGAAGTAGGGTATGGGTTGGTATAACTTGAATAAGGTTGTCCTTTATGGGTGAAGAAGGTATCTGGCCTTGTCGAAAATGCAGGAATAGAAGAAGTATCAAAGACATCAACCGGAGCGAAGGATATTGTGTCCGACTTAAGTATATTAGAACCATTGGTAATTGATGGGCTGATCTGCATAGCATTACTGAATAGTAAATTAACCCCTCCATAAATATAAATACCATGTGTTACCTGATATTTTAAAAGAATCGGCAATTCAATTTCCCAGTTTGTTTTAGGTTGCGCAGAAAAGCTTACAGTTATTGTATTGCTATTTTCTTTATAGACATAATATCTTGTTCTTGAAAAACTATCTGGGAAATGCGAATCGCGTTTTACTATACTAAAAGAATCAGATGGGCCAGGTTTAGGATATCCCAATATATTATAAAAAGACTGGCTGCTATAAGTTGGTAGGTTTTTATACTGATCAAACTTAATCCCTGGCTGAAATAATAATGCGAATTTATCATTCACATTATACTGAAGGTAGGGTGAGATAACATATTTATCTGCAGTAGGCTTATACGAAGCCATTCCCAATTCATATCCGGCCTTTAATCCTCCTTCCAGTTTAGAGCTTGTCCTTTTATGCGCTACAGGTAGTGCATTATCTGGATTGCCCCCACCGCCTCCGCCCCCGCCATTATTGGTTTGATTTTGGTTAGGCGCAGGTGTTGTGGTGGTATCAGTACTTTGATTGTTGAGGGCAGCATTCTGATAATTATTCATATCTAAATTGCGCTCTCTTTTTTCCTCGGCAAGCTGCTGTGGAGATTTGGATGGGGTAGTTTGCGCAACAGTTCCAGTGTTATTATTGGGTAAAGAGGTTGGGGTAGTAATTGCTGGCGTCGGAGGCGGTATATTTACATTTCCCGAAGTAGTGTTATTATTTGTAGCCTTATGCCTTGCTCCTGATGGTTTTGTAGTTTTTGCTATTTTCTTTGCGCCCTGTGATTGGGACGAGTTTTTAGATTTATTACTCTTAGTTGTATTTGATGGGGAATAATATTTTGTATTGTCTGAGCTATCAGGTGAAATGCGTAAGCTTCTTTTTTTACCTAAAGCTGCAGCTTTATTATTTAGCTTTTTAGGCTTTGCAATTGCACTATTAGGGCTCATTTCTTTTTCCTTGCCGAATTTAGCTGCTACTACCTTAAGGCTTTTGCGTTTAGCTAAGGCGCTTTTTTCCGCTTTTAAAGAATCGCTATTTCCATTATCGCCTGCCACATTAATAGGTTTGCCGGAATATGCTATATCAGATGCAATATATTTTTTATGCTTATGAGCCGTTTTAGAATGGGTTGAGATATGGGTAAACTTATTACTATTGCCTTTATTGTATTCTGTATCAATAGGTTGAGATATATTATTTGAACTTGGTGAAATATTGGTATTATCTCGGGCAGTAACTGACGGATGAGAATTGTTGGATGTTTTTGCAGCGCGTGTGGGTTTGGAATGCTTTACTGTAAGGCGACTATCTATTTTAGCCTTATTTAATTCTTTATCAGTCGTTTGCGCGTCATTACTTAATCCTGTTTTCTGATTTATAGTGGAAGATGGTATTGGGTTATTATGAGTTTTTGCTGCATATAAATCAGCAGTTTTTTTATGCAATATCCCCTTTGTGGACGCTGCATTAATGTTTCCGCTCTTATTTAATTGCTTATCAGCAACCTGTATGTCATTATTTGAATTATTTTTTAGATTTGGATTACTATCATTAGCAATAGGCAGGGAGCTAACTGAAGCTTTTGCATGTGAATATTTGTTATGTTTGTTGGATTTTCGTTTTAAAGACGATGCCGTACTTTTATTTTTTCTATTTGATTGCTTATCAGTCGTCTGTATGCCATTATTTGAACTATCAGTTGAATTTGAATTAGCACTTGCCATGAGGGAGGTTTGAGAAGCATACTGCCCGGCTTTGATATGTAAACTCCTATGCTGTTTATGCAGCTTTGTATTACTGGCATAAGTTGCTGACGGATTATTGCCGGTGCTATCTATGTTACTCTTGCCTGAATTATTCGGAAGTTTATGAGCTCCTGCGACTTTATGATTTCTCCTGGCATTTTTTGAGAATGCTGCCGAAGCACTGCTTCTATGCCTGTGCCCTTTGTTTATATGTTTCTGAACAGCCTCAGAATTTTTAGCAGAACTATTCATAATTAGCTTTCCATCTTTATTACCGTTAGCAAAATGTATTTTGTCTATCGGTTTGCCTACGCTGTCTATTGGGCTTTTATTAATTGTTGTTTGCTTTTCCTCGTTTGCGGTAATATGATTTTTTAAATTATTATGTATTTGCTGAGTGGTTTGTTTCTTTTCAGAATTGATTATTCTTTTAGCAACGTAAAAGCCAAAAGTTGTCAGTAATAGTAATAGCAATAGGGCAAGCACAAACCATAGCAACCTATAAGGAAACATGCCTCCGGTTACATGGTTGTTACCATCATCTAATCTTTGTTCCAGTGATTCCCATACCTGGGAGGGTGGAGTCTCGGTATAGCCACCTAGCTCGTCCCGGAAAAGATCATCAATATGTTTTTTGCCTTCTTCCATTATTTTTTCACTTCATCAGTGAGTCTATTTTTTTTTTCAATCTGTTACGTGCGTCGTTTAATTGCCATCTGCTGTTGTTTTCACTA